>OGYC01001295.1_pt1 | contig 21738 bp, 19 predicted proteins | sample 1576461 | NCBI WGS metagenome assembly OGYC01 (sample SAMEA3541569, study PRJEB24748) | human gut metagenome | biome: human gut; feature: human-associated habitat; material: faeces | place: China | collected 2012 | reverse complement strand
TCGTCCACACAGATCTTGTCGGCGTGTTCTTTTATACATTCATGCCCAAGCTATTCAACATGAGCCTGACGGCAAGCGTGGCTATTGTATTTGTAATCCTGCTGCGCCTTCTTCTGAAAAAAGCACCCAAGGTCATTTCCTATGCGCTGTGGGGCGTGGTCCTGTTTCGTCTCCTGTGTCCGGTGTCGATTGGTTCAAGCTTTTCCGTTTACAATCTTTTCGATGCCCCAGCCCAAGAGTCTGGAACAATTACCAGCGTCATCGAATATGTGCCGAGCAACATTGTTCACACAGAGTATCCCTCTGTTGCGCGGCCTGTTCCGGGCATCAGTGATGCGATCAACGAGGCATTACCGCAAGGACGGGAACAGTTGGTTGCCGACCCGCTCGAAGCTCCAATGTCCATTGCTACCTATGTTTGGATGATTGGCGTGTTGGTCATGGTAATCTACAGTATTGTCTCCTACATCCGGCTGCGGCGTAAACTGTCGGTGGTTGTTCCTCTTCGAGACAATATATTCATCGCAGACGATATCAAGTCTCCCTTTGTGGTCGGCCTGTTCCGTCCGAAAATCTATCTACCCTGCAATTTGAGCGACAAGGAGCAGGAGTATATCATCCTCCATGAGCAGCACCACATCAAACGACTCGACCATGTTATGAAAGCACTGGCGTTTTTTGCTTTGGCCATTCATTGGTTCAACCCTCTTGTCTGGGCAGCGTTTATACTGGCAAGCAAGGATATGGAAATGAGCTGCGACGAAGCCGTAATCCACAAAGTCGGCGGCGATGTTCGTGCGGACTATTCTGCTTCGCTTCTGACTCTAGCCACCGGGCGGCGTATCATCGCCGGTACTCCTCTGGCCTTTGGCGAGGGTGACACCAAGGGACGCATCAACAACTCCTTCTTAACTTACTCGCAAACACTGTGACAGCAAGAGGTCGCATATTGCCCTGATAACATTTTGCCGCCCCTATATCTTGCCTATGGTTCATCCCCCACCCGCTTTTGAAAGAGAGACAAGCCCAAAAAGCAGAGTGCAGAGAAGGCGATGCCGCAAAGAATGTATATCCAGTTAAAGAACAGCAGATTGAATGCATACCGCATGGGCATCCGTGTAAAGAGCACCGCATACGGCTCAATCGTTCCAATTGCCTCCATGACTGCCGTGACACGGAAGGGACTGACCCCGCATAGATACGCCCCAAGGAAATACAGCGCCAGCTTCTCGACAATAGCTGGGAGCAGGATGCCAAGCGCATAAAACAGTGGCTTGCGCTCCGTGCAGCGCTTCCACAGAAACAGCGCCCCGAAACAATATGGCAGCAGCGCAAGGCAGACTCCTTGAGCAGTCAGGTGCAGTTGTAGGCCAAAGACAAGAAAGACCATGCGGATCATGAGGTAGCCTGCAAGGATGATCAGCCAGCAGATCAGCAGGGATCTCCATTTGATTTTTCCGTGTGTGATTGCGTCATTGCTGTACATTTTATACCTCCCAAAAATCATCATTTTTTCGGCCGCTGCGGTGCGAGTGCACACCCGCACCGCACACATTATCTGTCATTGGTCAGATCCCCGTTGCCGCTGACCGGAATGACTTCTCCCAAGTAGGTCGGCTCCAGCTGGAAGATGCATAAGACAAAATCCTTACACCTTGCAAGAATCTCCCGAAATTCCCGTCTGGGCTGACCGGCGTATGTGTGGTAGTCGGAGGGAACTCCATATGCGTCTATTCCAATCCGGTCGGCTATATACAGCGCACGATACAGGTGATACTCCTGCGTTACGATGATTACCTTATCCACTTTAAAGATTTCTTTGGCACGGTATACGGTCTCATAAGTAGAAAAGCCAGCGTGGTCCATAAAAACGTTTTCGGATGGTACACCATGTTCCACTGCATGTTGCTTCATGGCTCCTACCTCATCGTACTCTTTGCGTCCATGGTCGCCGCTCATCAGCATCTTCGGCGCTGCGCCCATCTCGTACAGTTCCAATGCTCGTGACAGACGATCTCGAAGCATATGGCTGAGGCTTCCGTCATCACGCACCTGGCAGCCAAGCACAAGAATACAGTCCACGCCATCCAGCTCTGCCGCCTGTGCAACGGAAAGCAGCCGTCCTTCACCGACATCTTTTACATAACTGTTCACAACAAGCAACACACCACCCCCAACTACCGCAAGACAAAGCATCACGATTAAAACCGTTCGGAGCGTCCTTCTTTTTACCCTCATTCTCTGTTCTCTGACATTGTTTTTGACCCTTGGCTTCTTTTTTGTTTGAGGATGCAAAAGTCCACGACCGCTGCAATAACCGCAACAGCAGCAATCACGATAGCAGAGAAAAACAGGAGCTTTTTCATGCAGAGTTCCTCCTTTCGTCATAAATTCTCATTTTTCAAGGCGTCGATGGGATTGTCCTTTTTTACCTTGCTCATTGAATACATCATGGTGGCGAATACGACCAGAAACACGCTCAGGACGGCGATGCCGATGGCTGCCCACGGTAGATGGAAGGAGGTTTCATAGGCCGTTGTGACCGCACGGTAGATGAGATATGTAATGCCGCAGGACACCGGCAAACCGAGAAGCAGCGCCTTGGAGCCGTACAGCAGGCACTCGTAGTTCATCATCCTGCGAAAGCCCTTCTGCGTCATGCCCACAGATTTCAGCATGGCAAACTCCCGGCGGCGCAGGCTGATATTCGTGGAAATCGTATTGAACACATTGGCCGCGGCAATCAGGGAGATCAGCACGATAAAGCCGTAGGCAAATACCCGGATAATGGTTATGACATTCCGGTTTGTCTCGGCGTTTGCGGCGTAGTCGAAGAGCTGCCGGCTGCTGAGACCGTTTTCCGTCAGCATGGTCGCCAGATTTTCAAAGCTCGCGGCGTGATTGCTCGATGTGAGGAAATACTCTGTATTACGGAATTGATTCAGCGCCGCCTCGGGAATCACGCTCTCCAGCATGCTGTACGGATAGATCATATTGATGGCTACCGGCGTGCTGCGGCTGACAAAGAACGGAGCCTCCTCAATGGTTTTTTCGGACCGCAGCGTGTATTTTGCAAAGGATTCCTCATAGGGCAGCTCGATGATGTCGTTCTCGTTGTCTCTGTTTTGATAGAGGACGACCTTATTGCCGTTCTCATCGATCCGGCTGTCTTTTCGGTAATATCCGTCGATCTCTACATAGTAAAGTCCCTCGATCACGCACCCATCGCCCTTGAGCGTGTCCAGCGTGACATACTTCTCAAGCCGGCGGTCAAGTTCAATGTTGCGATCCAGGGCAAGGCCCAGGGGCTTGTCCCGGTCATAGTAATCCGCTTCCTTCAGGTTGTACTTTTCCAGCAGCCTGTTAAATTCTGCGTCCGCAACGAAGTACAGATAACCGGATATGCTGAAATCCTTCGGCGCTCTGTCCTCACTTTCCATGCCGAAGTCGGCAAAACGGTCGGCATACATTGCCGTGACATATTCGCGGGAGATATCGCCCTGCAAAAACTGCTTCTTGGTATAGGTACCGCCGGTGACATTCTGCTCGGAGAAAAGCAGTTCCAGAAGCGCATCGGGTGTCATGGCGGAGGAAGCGTCTGACTCTGCCGCATAGATCAGGTCGAATTGATCGGAGGCCAGCCCTCCCTCGGCGGATTCCATCATGTAGTCGGTGAAGGCCGCCGCAGAAACAAAGAGGACGATGCTCATAAAGAGGCTGACGACGGTGGTTCTGTATTTTTTCCGGTTGCGCTTATAGTGCTTGCCGGCAAGGACGCCGGGAAGTCCGAACAGCTTGTAGGCGAGCTTCGAGGTTCGGACGGGTCTGCCGCTTACCTTGATGTCCATGCTCTGGCGGATCGCCTCCACGGCGGAAACTCTGGTTGCCCTTTTTGAGGGAATCCATGCCGAGATCAGAACCGTGACAAGTGCAATGACCGCAGCAATGACGACAGCCTGCCACGAAACACAGAGCCGCATGGGAATGTCCACACGGACAATGGAGAAAAATTTATCTCCGATCAGGAGGAGCGTTATGCCGATACCGCCGATACCCACCAGAATGCCCAGTGGGATGCCGACAATGCTGACCGCCAGCGCCTCAAACAGCACCATTCTTCGAAGCTGCTTTCTGGTGGCGCCCACCGAGGACAGCAGGCCGAATTGCCTTGTCCGCTCCGAAACAGAAATGGAGAATGCGTTATAGATGAGCGATACAGAGCCGAACACGATCAGCGCGATGATGATGGCGGCAAGACTGTAAAACGCGGTAAGGAAGGAATCGAACGGAGCCGTGCCGGAATACAGCAGGACCTTTGTATTGTAGGCATAGCGATACTCTTGCGTATAGCCCATTTCCTTCATGAAGTCATACACCCCGGCGGGCTTGTGCAGCTTGAAATAACAATGAATCGGAGCCTGATCGGCGGATTTGGTGTCCGCTGCCGTAAGCGCTGTGTACCCGGGCGCGGAATAGTCCTCAAAGGTAGGCCTTTCATAGATACCGACCACCGTATAGGTTCTCGGTTCGGTGTTTTCGAGCCTTTCGCCGCTCATAATCTCCACCTGCGTTTCGCTGTCATAGGTGTATACGGGCGTGTCCTGTCCCAGCCTCCGGCCGTCAAGTGTCCTGTCCCCCACGTCAAGCGTGACGGTGTCGCCGAGCTTATAATTCACCTTGCCGTTTGATGTCAGGTGCTCCGGCAGGATGATTTCCGTGGAATCCTTCGGCAGTGTACCTAAAATGAGATGCACCGGCATTGTCTTAAAATAGCCGGAGGCCACATCGCCGCCAAGCACATACAGATAGGGCTTGCGCTCGTTGGCGCTGTCGATCTTCGCGTAACCCAGAACCTGCGCGTAGGCTGCGGAGGAAACCCTGTCGGAATCGCGGATGTCCTCATAGTCCTTATATGCGGCGTCATAAACCGCTCCGTACCAGTCTCCGTCGATGTGGATCGCACAACGCAGCACGAAATTCTGCATACTGGAGACAAGGGTCGTGGACGCGCAGATCATCGCCGCCGAGAGCATAATGCCGATGATCGTGACGACAGTCCTCGTCCTGTTTTTCTTCAGGCTCTCTAAGGTTACCTTGTTGAAAACATTCATCTGCGGATCACCTCGTCTCTGGTGATTTTCCCGTCCTCCATGGAAAGGATTCGATCCGCCTGCAGGGCGATGCTCTCGTCGTGGGTGATGACAAGGAGGGTCTGCCCGTATTTTTCGTTGGAAACTTTCAGCAACTCCACGATCTCCCGGCTGCTTTTGGAGTCAAGATTTCCGGTGGGCTCGTCGGCAAGCACCACCGCAGGCGCATTCATCAGAGCCCGACCGATGGACACCCGCTGCTGCTGGCCGCCGGAGAGTTGGTTCGGCAGGTGGTTCTCCCGGTCGGTAAGATTCAGGGTGGTCATCAGCTCAGCCAGTCGATTTTGATTGACCTTCTGCCCGTCCATAAGTACGGGGAGCGTGATGTTTTCCGTGACATTGAGCACCGGAATGAGATTGTAAAACTGATAGATCAGTCCCACCTGACGGCGGCGGAAGATGGCAAGCTGTTCCTCGTTCTGCGCATACACATCCTTGCCGTCCATAAATACCTTGCCGCCTGTAGGCCGGTCTACGCCGCCGAGGATGTGAAGCAGTGTGGATTTGCCCGAGCCGGAGGGGCCGATCACGGCGACAAACTCTCCCTTCTCCACCGAAAAGGAAACGCCGTCCAGCGCCCGCACCTCGTTCTCGCCCTTGCCATATACCTTTGTCAGGTTTTCCACTCTCATAATCTCCATATCGGGATACTCCTTTCGCTTTTTACACCCTCATTCTATTTTGTCAAGGTGACACAGCGGTGACTTTCGGGTGACGGATCCGTCACTTAGTAAAAAAGGGAGCCGCCGGTCAGACAGTTCCCTTATAAAAGCGGATGGTGAACATGGCTCCTGCGGGCTTGCGGTTCTCTGCCTTTACGGTTCCACCCTGACCGGTTATAATCATGCGCGACAGCGCAAGCCCGATCCCAAAGCTTTTGCCGTCGGAATCCTTGCCCTTATAGAAGCGCTCAAAGATATGCGGCAGATCCTCCGGAGAAATGCCCGTGCCGTTGTCCTTAATTATAATTTCGGAATACAGGGCGTTTTCGGCTGCGTCAATTTCGATCCTGCCGCCCTCGGGGGTGTGTTCCATGCAGTTCTTCACAATATTGCCGATGGCTTCGCAGGTCCACGAGAGATCTCCCCGGAAAGCGCCGTCCGCATGGATGCGCAGCTCCTGCCTGCGCAGCTCCACGGGAATGAGCAGGGTCACACAGGCCTTTTTGAGCAGCTCCTCCAGACTGACCTGCTCCTGCTTGAACTGCACCGTGCCGGCGTCCAGCCGTGAGATCTTCAGAAGTGTGGTGATCAGCCAGTCAATGCGGGAGAGCAGCTCGTAGAGCTCATGGATAAGCTGCTGCCTGCGCGCATCGGTCAGCTTCGGCTCCGACAGCAGTCCAATCAGCAGATTGATAGAGGTCAGGGGCGTGCGGATCTGGTGAGAGATGTCCGCGATGGAATCGGCAAGGTGCGCCTTTTCCCTTGTCAGCGTTTGCTGCTGCTCACGCAGGCGTATGGTCATCTTATAGATCTCACTGTGGAGGATGCTCAGCTCGCCCTCCGAATAGCTGTCAAAATCGATCGAACTGTCGCCGTGCAGAACCTGATTGATATCATCCGCAAGGGAAGAAATCCTCTGATACCTCTTGTAAGTGCTGATGCAGAAGACCAGCATGAGGAGCAGAGAAAGCCCTGCGGCTGTCAGCCCGGCGCGAATGTCGAAGAAAAAGCAGACGGCGCAGGCGACTGCGGAGAGCAGCAGCTGCCACAGCAGTGCCTTTCGCACCTCTTTGTTTTTCAGCAGTTTGATCATGCGTCCACCTTATATCCTGTCCCGCGAACCGTCAGAATGATCTTCGGGTCGGCAGGGTCGTCCTCAATCTTCTCCCGCAGCCGCTTGATGTACACCGTCAGCGTATTGTCATTGACATACTCGCCGGCAACATCCCAGATGGCGTCAAGAAGCCTCTCACGGGTAAGCACGATTCCCCGATTGTTGATGAAAAACAGCAGAAGCCGGTATTCCAGCGCTGAGAGGAACAGATCCCTGTTGTTCTTCACCGCCGTGCCCTTTTCGGTGTCCACCACCACATCACCGAGCTTCACCGTTTTGCCCATGCTGCCGGTGAGTCGGAGCACATTTCGAATGCGGGAGATAAGCTCTCGTGGGCGAAACGGCTTTGGAATGTAATCGTCGGCGCCCAGATCGAAGCCCGTAACGGTGCTGAACTCGTCGCCTGACGCGGTAAGAAAAATAACGGGGATATCAAACTCGGCCTTGATCGCTCTGCACGCCGCGAAGCCGTTGCCCTCCGCCAGAGACACATCCAGCAGCATAAGATCTGCCTTTTCCTCCGCAAGCAGCTTCATGGCCGCCGCCTGCCCGGATACACTTCGCACAAGGTACCCTTCGCTGTTCAGATATTCGCTCAAGCTCGCAACGATAATTTTATCGTCTTCTACCAATAGTATCTTTATCATAGTCGGTCCTTTATTCTGATTGCCGCGGAATCACAACCACTTCCCGATGAAGCCATATTCCACACGGTTGCCATCGTCCCATTCTGCAATCACACGGTAAACAAAGCTGCCGCTTTTCAGATCGAACGCATATCCTCCGTCATACGGAAGAATGCCTGTGATTGTCTCAACCTCGCCGCCGTTTTGGGGGACGCATTGTATCCGCACTGTATCCGGCTGCACCTCGAAATATAACCGGATCTCGCTTGCCTTTCTGTGGGAAATCAGTCCTGCGCTGACTGCCGTTATCTCCGGCAGAGAGGACTCTTCCCCGATCTCATACCCGCATCCAATGATGGAGCTCATGGTTCCATCCTCATTCGGTTCCGGGGCCTGCCAGTAGTAGGCGCAGGGGGAAGCCGTGATTTCATCTGTTTCACCCATTGCCCCAGACATGGCATTCACCTGAAGCTCCGGTATGGTGATTGGGTCGGAGGGCTGTGCCATCCTATATGGCAGATGCATTTTCACCTCAAGCTCTATCCAGTTTGCCATCGGCTCGGAATACTCCGTGCCTTCCTCGTACCGGAACTCCGTCTGCAAGCGGTATCGTTCCCCGGCTATCAGGTTATACGGAGCCGCCAGGTCATAGGAGAGCTCGTTATCCATGCCGCTGGGAAGGCTGTACTGGATGGCGGGATAATCAACCTGCCGTGCGGGCGTAACCTTTTGCCATGCCCCGTCCTTCATTTGATACAGCTCAAACGCCTGCCCGTAGGCAATCGTCTTGCCGGAATCGTTTTTCCAGCGCAGATCGAGCCGGAGATTCACGCTTCCGCCGCCAATGCGCACAACCTCAAAGCCTATGCCCTCGGCATCGCTTCCCGCGTCAAGAATGCGAAGCAGCTCGTTCTCCGGAAAATGTGGCCCCGGCTGCTTCTCACAGCGGTAATATGTCACCGCTGCAAATGCACATGCGGCGATGGCAATCAGCGCAAGAACGACCACCCATATCACGGAAACCTTTCGTTTCATCATGGCGCACCTTCCTTTCTATTTTTTGTTCTTTTCTTCCTGCGGTTTAGCAGAAATACGGCTGCGCCAACGGCGGCAAGTACTGCCGTCAGTACAATGATAAACTCCGTCGGCATAAGGTACAAGCTCGACCACTTCGGGGGCTGAGGCTTCTCAGATTCGGAAAGCGTAAAGGTCAGCTCGCCCTCTGGCAAACCCGGCAGGGTCAGCGCATACCTACCGTCCGTCTTTGTAAAGCCGTCAATACCGCTTTCCGTCATGTAATAGGGCGTTTTTACCACAACTTCCAATTCTCCGAACTGCGCCCAGGTTTTTGCCGGGGAAAGCAGATAGGTATACGAATAGAGGCTCGGTGTATAGCCCGCATCAATGGCGGGATACAGCGGCGCTGTCACTGCGTTTTTCAATGTCTGCCCCGGCTCCAGTGTGAGGGTGTACTCATACCATCGCATCAGCGAAAAATCTCCCTCTTCGATCTGGATCAGACCGTTTCCCCAAGTTTCGGAACTGAGCCGCAGAAGCTCGACCTGAGCATTGTACCAGTCAGACTCCAGAATGCCGGAGGTTTCGTCATAGTCACGCAGAGCATAGTCCTTGAAGGTCATCTCGGAAATCTCCGGCGACACTGTGCCTTCGATAACCTTTTCGCAGCTGCCGTTTTCATACAGCGTCCATACAAGCCCCTCCTTTGGAAACTCGCCGAAGATATACACCGTGATCGTATCGCCGTTTTGTACCCAGCAGGAGGCTCGAACCCCCGCCTTCAGCCGCGCTCCTCCGGTTTGCTCCTCGCACAGTACCCGCGTTTTTGTGCTGTCTGCATTTATGATAAATGCGGCGGTGGCCGCGCCGTATTCCTTATCTATGCCCGTGACGGAATACCTCTGCACCCAGACCGGCAGATCGGGATTGAAAAAGCTGTCGGAGATATAGCTGTCCGCCAGCTTCGGCAGATCCTCGTCAAGGGAAAAAGTTGTGTGCCGTGCCTTCAAGGTGTGCCGAACGGTCGCCTCTACTGGGTTTCCATCCAGCGTAACGCCGTATTTTAGGGTATCGGAAACATCGACCGGCCGACCCGTTGCACGGTCATAGATGTATTCTCCGTAATGTGGAAGATTACCGAACGGGAAAACCAGCGTGGCCGTGACCGCATAGTTGGCGGGATTGCGGAAGATATATTCTGCCGTGACTTTCCCGGTATAGGCGAGGAAACTGTCCGTATCCGGATAATACTGTTCCGGAAATTCCTGCACATCGAAAGTCAAAAGCTCTTTGTCCACCACAATGGGGCAATCCTCTCCCGTCACGACCGCACCCGTGCTGTCCGTGCCGCGCCAGTGCCGCTGGGCGGAATTGGCATAGGCGGGTTGTATACAAATTTCTGCCAGTAGCAGGATCAATAGAACTCCCGCAGTTATTTTCTTTTTCACATGCATCGCCTCCTTGCTTACAGACTGCCGCTTGAGTCTAAACTACTTCTGAATGTCCGTGACTGCGCCGATGAATATGGGCAGCCCGGCGGCATCGCCGATGATGGCATAGACGAACGGCCGGTCGAGGATAACACGGCGCCTATCTTCCCAATTCCCTGCGGCAGGCGCCTCAATCGCGGTTGACGCACCCGCCTTTGTGCCCTTTTCATCCACGGCGATATATGCCTTGTGGAGCACACGGCTGATATAAATGTTGCCGTCGGACGAGTCTCCGAGGCCGGAAAAATCCGCAAGCGCCGCGTCAAACGGTACGGTCATGCCGAGGGCTTTCAGCGCATCGCTCATCTCGATGCCGTAGTCATAAGAGAACTTCGGCATGGCTGCCTCCACAGGACCTTCCTTCGCATTTTTTACTGTGGTGAGAAAGCCCTCACCGGTCAGGGAAGCGATGTAATCATCCAGCGCAACCCCCTCATTCGGGAGGAGCGCGGCGAAGCTGTAGCCGTTCTTATAGGGCTTGAGAAATCCGGTCGCTTTCCCATCGTCCAGATAAAGGCTCTCATTCGAGTACATCATGGAGACGGTTCTCTTTGCGCCGTCGATAGCAGTAAAGGTTCCGTCTCTCACCTCATGCTTGCGGTAGATATTCTGCCACTCCGCATCGAACAGCACGGTATTGACAAGACACATAACGGCATAGGGATCCATCTGGTCAACGATCTTATCAATCACACCATCGGTATTCTCCTTGACCCAGTTATTGATATCCCTCAGCGTTTTTTCATCAAAGGCAGACTTGTAGACCGCGGCACCGTAGTAGTCAGCGTTTCTTTGCAGGAAATCCTCTTCCACCGTAAAGCCGCTGTCCTTGAACCAGATGGAATTGGCCAGCGTCAGCTTTGCCTTTTCCACAGAGGGCAGGCCGCCGACATAGGCATGGAGATATTCGTTAAGCGTATCGATCGGGATATCCCCGCCCAGCAGAACTTCCATCTGCGCAAGGGTCTCGCCCTTGGCGCCGTTTGCGGTCATGGAAAGCGCCAGCATGACCGACAGCGGCGAGATCAGGCTGTTTTTTCCCTCCTCCCGCGTGTTCTGGAACAGGCGGGAGGCGAAGTCTGCCGCTCCGTTTTTGAAGGCGTCATCCGCCGCCCTTCCGGAAGTCTTCTCCGGCGTGATGCCCTTCATCAGGTCATCCGCCTGCACCTTTGCGGCGCAGCCGGTCAGCCCCAGCAGCCCCGTTGCTAACAACGACAGGCAAAGGAATATAGCAATCCATTGTTTTTTCATTCTAAGCACCTCTTTCCGTTTCATTTGTGAAATTTATTCGCCCGATTTCTCGGCTCTGATCGGGGTGAAAGTTCAAATCTTCCCATCGCTGATTTCGATCTTTCTTCCGCACAGATCGGCGTACCGCTGCTCATGCGTCACCAGCAGCACGGTGTTTCCGCGGCGGTTGACGGCGAGCAGCAGCTCCATGATCTCGTCCGCCGCCTTCTTATCGAGATTTCCGGTGGGCTCGTCGGCAAGGAGAATCACCGGGTCGTTTATCAGGGCGCGGGCGATGGCCGCGCGCTGTTTCTGTCCGCCGGACAGCTCACTCGGCAGGTGCTTTAGGCGGTTCTCAATGCCCAAAAAACCCGCCAACTCCCGCAACTTTGCCTTATCCGGCTTTTTGCCGTCCAGCAGCAACGGCATGATGATATTCTCCTCCGCCGTCAGAATGGGAATCAGGTTGAATTCCTGAAAGATATAGCCAAGCTTCCGTCTGCGTATTCCGGAAAGCGTCTCGTCATCGGATGAGCAGATGTCCACACCGCCTACCTCCACGCTGCCGGAGGTGGGATGCTCAATACCTCCGATCAGGTTCAGAAGGGTGGTCTTACCGGAGCCGGACTGCCCCACGATGGCGACCATTTCACCCGGCGCAACGGTGAAGCTGACATGATCCACGGCGTAGATATCCTCGTCGCCCTGCCGGAACACCTTGGTCAGATTTTTTACTGTAACTGCATTCATCGGAAAATCTCCTTTCAGCATGGTCATAGCGGACGAAGTACGCGCTTGAGTGAACGGTGTACGGGATGCCAGTAGGTAAACAGCAGCAGCACTGACAGAGCCGCGTATACTGCGAGCATCCTGCCGTCAAGGTGCAGCGGAGCTTTCTGCCATGCGCACAGCAGCGCCGTCAGCGGAAGGCTGATCAGAAACGGCGCGGCAACGGCAGCGGCGGCGGAGATCCCGTCCTGCCGGATATAGGAGCGGTATAGCGTCCGCTTTGACGCGCCCAGCCTGTGAAGGGAGCGGATCAGCGGGCGGCTGCCCTCGATGTAGTCGCAGAGCCGGACATAGAGGATCAGCAGGATGAATAGAAACAGCGCTGCAAAGATGTATCCCAACAGCAGATACACGCCGGAGGACATCTCCCGCAGGAAATCCGCCCCCGACTGACGGTTGGTGACAGCATACTCCGCGCCTGCAAAGTGCGCCCGCAGGGCGGTCTCCACCTGCGCGTTCATGGCAGGGTCGGTCAGGGCGATCTCGATGCCGGTTGCCGGCTCTGAGGCGATGATGTCCGCATACAGCTCATCGCTCACATAGATATCCAGCGCCCATCCGGACGGCTTCGTGTCCGTCAGCGCAGCCACCGTCAGCGCGGTCACATCCTCCGGTGCGGGCTGCTTGATACCCCCGTTTACATCGCAATACGCTTCCGACCGGCAAAGCCGCAGTACATCCCCGACGCCGCGTTCCGCCTTGCGGCTGACGGCGATCTCATACTTGGAAAGCGCCTGAGATGCCGCGCCAAGACCGCTGTACGGTCGGATGCGCAGCGGCGTCTCCACCTCCTCCGGGGACTCCGGCAGCAGGATATAACCGTCCGGCTCATATGCGGGGCGCGTCTGCTTCACACCCTCCAGAGAGGAGACATACGCCATATCCTCCGCAGAGAAGCCTTCTCCGTTATGGGAGGAACGGGAAATCATCAGCCCCCATTTCTCCTCCGCGCCCGTGACCTGCAAGGCAACCGTGAGGATGTTGAACAGAAGCAGAAATACCGCCATGACGGGAACGGAAACAGCAAGGCAGGAACGGAGGCTGCGGTTCGTGCGGCTGCGCCACAGGCCGCAGAGGGTTGCCGCCGGGGTGAAACGCCGCCGGAGAGGCTTTCGTCCGCGCTTGACCTTCGGCGCATTTTCCGCATCGTTCAGAAACGCCCGCGCAGGCTCGCGGCTGTATCTGCGCAGGGTCATGCCCAGCGACAGTCCCAGTGTAACGAAGAAAACCGCCAGATGGAGCAGAATATTCATCGGCTCCACATGAAAGATCAGCCACGCAAGGCTGTCGTGGCGGATCTCAAGAAACGCCGTGAACAGCACTTTCAGCGATACAACGGAAATAACCACGGCGCAGGCCGCCGCCAGCAGGAACACCGCCGCAAGCTCCGCGGCAAACAGGGCGCTGATCTGACGGCGGCTGGCTCCGCAGGCGCGGAGCGTCCCAATGTCAGAGGTAAAGCGCTTCAGGTGACTTCGGTAAGCGGAACGCACCACCGATACCGAGAGCAGAATGACCAGCATATTGACGAGCAGAAGGCTTCGCTGCCCCGAAAGATGGGACGGATCGGTGGATATCCCGTGGGCGTATTCATAGCTGAACGCAGTCGGGAGCAGGGCTTCGTTGCCAGACGCTTCCATGCGCTTGCGGATCTCGTTCTCAAAAACGGTCACGCTCTCCGAATTTCTCCATTCCTCGTCCGACAGAATATGCAGGTAGATGGTGCCGTCACGATAAACGGGCGCGGACAGGCCACGGATGCCCTCAAAGTATGACACGTCCACTTCCGTTGCGTTCCCAATGTGATAGGTTTCACCCGCGGAACGGGCAAGGAGATATTGCCGCGTGCCCCATGCATTGCTGTCCCGGTAAATGGAGATCAGCAGCGGCAGCAGAAACGCGCAGGTCAGCACCGCAAACAGCACCGCATGACGGCGGGGGCTGCGCGTGAATGAGCGCTTCATATAGAGCAGATAGGTCATAAACAAGCCTCCTGTCCAACATGGTTTATAAAATGGCGGCAGGGCAGCGACCTTGCTGCGCAAAGCCACTGCCCTGTGTATATGGCCTGTGGGCTTTGCGGTGTCAATCGCGCCTACGGGTCGATGATTTATATATCAAATTTCCCTTTTATATGTCCTTATGTGGCTCCGTAATTGTCGCCACCACCTCCCGCAGTTCCGCACTGAACTCGTCGAGATCGCCGAGTGTGATAACTCCCTCATTGATCATACGGCAGATGATTGGAAGAGGATCCGATCCTCTCATGGAGATCTGCACGCCGGCACAGCGTCTATCCTCACGGATGCGCTTGCATAACTCCCAAAACTTATCGGCTTCGGAACCGTCTCCACACAACAATTCGATATATTCCTTGTTCAGCCTCCTGCCATCCGGCAAGCTTGCTTCGGAACAGACGCCAATCCCGTTTAGAACTCCAATTGGATTGCATGCTTTTGCCTCCCCTCCTTGAACCTCATCAATCATCCTGATTTCTTTCAAATTCACGGAACTGAAAGCGAAAACGCTGCTGTGCCGCACCATACACATCAATGTCCAGGTATCCTTGTTTTATCTCATTGTATATAGTATCGAACCTTCCCTGCGTCCGTTGCACCGATCAAGTGCGGCGTGCCCAACGCTCCGGTGTTTCATTTGCCGGCAGAAGTCTCCGTGCTCACTCCTCCAAAATCTCGTTGACTGCGTTATGGTCATACGCTGCCGCTTTCTTCCGCAGCTCGTTGGAACGCATGATCTTTTCGGACAGGCTGGCGAGGAAACACTGGAGCAGCTTGACACCGATGGCGGGATGCTCCTCCAGCAGAGCCTTCAACCGCCCTCTGGAGATGCACAGCAGCTCAGTGAACTCTGCCGCCGTTCCGCTGAGGCGGAACACGCTGTGGGAAAGGCAATTTTCTCCCAGGAAACTGCCCGGTGTGAGATACGCGATCTCCAGCGGTGCGGAGCGGCTGTTTGCTTCCCGGTTGGCAACAAGCCGCAGCTTGCCCTTGAGAACAAGACAGACCTCCTCATTGTAGTCGCCGCTGGTGAATACGGTCTCATGCTCATAGTAGGTTTTTACATGGCAGTAATCAAAGAAAACCGCATGCTCTTGCTCAGTAAAAACAGAAAATATCGGCAGCTTCGCCAATACAGCCAGAAGCTCCTCCCGGGTGAGTCTTCGGCGATGCTCCTTGTCGAGATGAATCTCTGGTGCGGAAATATTGTGCCTCTCCAGCACGGCGCGGACGGCGTATCGCTCCTGCCGTACAAGGCGGATGAGCCTCTCCCATTGTGTTTGGGTGTCCAGATAGGCACGGAAGGCATCAAAGGAGGGCGGGGCATTGTGCTTGGCAATATAGATGTTCCGCATGGCTTCCATAGCAGCATCAGGATCGTTATTTGCAAGGTACTGCGATGAGAGCATCATGCTGCTTCGATAGATCTTCTCGTCCAGATCCGGCTTGAGAAATTCCCCGGGATAGGGGTCAAAGTCCTCCGGGCTGACATGGACAAGATTCCCAGTTTTGTGCTGAGACTGCATTTTGGCGCGCTGATATACAAAACGGTAAATATCCTCCCGCAGACGCTTCCACTGGGGGTGGGACTTGGGCTGAGGCAGATGCTTGATGGACAGGGTATTATCCAGAAAGAAGCTGAAACCGAAGATCCGACTGTTTATAAGATAATCCACATCCTCGCCTCGGGTTACAAGGGGGTCAAAGGGTACACACTCGAAAAGCTCTCTGTGCAGGATCATGGCGCCGCCGAAGGCAAAAGTTGTGCGCTTGATCCGCGGCCCGCTGCCGATGATCTGGTCAAAGGCTCGCGCCTTGCAGCCGAAGCGGTCCCAATAGGTCATCCACGGCTCCGGACTCACATCATCGTAGTATTGGCCCTTGCTGTTTAGGTAGTAGCCGGCAACGCCATGCACGATGTCTCCGTAAACTCTTCTGCCCAGAAATTCCAGTGAGCGCGGCACAAAGTCCGGCAGTTCGAAGACCTCGTCATCGTCGATGAGCAAAGCAGCGTCCGCCGTCAGGGTAGAGGCGGCCAATAGGCATATATTGCGCACGTTTGAGTATCCGAACATGGACAGGAGCCGGACTCCCCGATCGTTCAGTCCGGCTTTTCTCAAGATTTCAGTTATCTCGCGCAAATCTCCCGCAGTGAACAGGTATGTCTCCGCATTCAGCTGCGCCCGAACCACGATACGGAGCACCTGCTCATAGGCCGCCGCCTCTACCTCCGGGGTGGTCGGACAAATCAGAATCACCAGCTTGAAGTCTTTTTCATGGAACTGCTTCATGCTGACTAAGGTGCGCTCCAGCGTTCCCTCCTGATCCACCGGAGTGGGATGGTCATAGACGGCGTCGCCCTCCTGCCAAGGGTCGCCTGTTTTGCGGCACCAGTAGGTGGGGATTATCATGGTTTTCCTCATACGACTCGCCCTCCTTAGCCCGAAAAATCTCTTACAGCGCGTTGGTAGACCTGCTCCAGCTTTGCCACGAACTGTGCCTGCGCAAAATTGCTGCTGGCATAGTGTGCGATGATGTCACGCCGCTCCGGCTCTGTATGATGTCTCGTCAGTTCATTCAAAATCGCAGCGCAGAAAGCTTCCTCATCCTCCGGAGAGACCAATGTTCCCACTTGACTGTTGATAAACTCCGGCAAACCACCTTCATTGGAGCCGACAACGGGCAGTCCGCAGGCCATCGCCTCCAAGGCAACAAGACCGAACGGCTCACGGCGGGAGGGCATTACAAAAACATCCGCCGCATTGTAGAGCCGCCGCAGCTCGTCCTGCTTCTGGTTACCAAGGAAGAAGGTGTTCCTCAAGCCAAGCTGCTTGTGCAGCTCTGACAAGCTCTCCCGCTCCTCGCCGTCGCCGGCAACCAGTGTGATGAACTCCCGATCCGCCAGCCACTCATAGCGGCGAGCCGTGCGCAACAACGTGTCCACACCCTTAAATGCTGCAAGCTTTCCAACAAATAGAATGACATACTCTCCGCGATAAGAAAGGTCGAGTGAATCGAAAAGCGTTTCCCTGTCCACATCTTCCCGATAGAAAATGTCCTCATTGTATCCGTTGGGCAGCAGCAAAAGCTTATCCGTCACCATAGGAAACTGCTCAAGTGCAAGGTCCCGATTGTCTGCGGAGATGGCCAGTACTTTTATACTTCCCGCGACGGCCTCTTCGGCAAAGCTCTGAAAGGCAGGCCACTTTTGGCAGCCCATCAGATCCGTCCCATGTATGGTTATGACCAGAGGAAGGTTACACAGAGAAGCCAGCCAAGAGAGACACCATGCGTGCTGTGCATGAATGATATCTGGGTGAAACTCTTGCAATGCCCGTCTCAAGGCAGCAGAGAATGCCGTAAGATACCGTGTAAGCTGCCCGATACCTAAGTCCGTAAATGTAGTCCGGCTTTGGGGATGTGTGGTGAAGCAAGGAAAATTAAAGGGGAGCTCATCTCTCTGCGCTTTACCTTTTGAAAACATCACCGGGTACGTTTGGATCCCGGGCAGCATAGGGAACGGCTGGTTTTCAGGGAAAATGACCGCAACCTCATGCCCGCGCTTGCGCAAATGCAGCGCAATATTTTTGGTGTAGGTGCCGCTGCCCGATCCTTCCAGCGGGAAATGATTGATCAGCAATACTTTCATCGTCTAAACCACCTTTCTGTTAACTCGGTCCATGCCTCCTTCGTCTTTTGATGCTGTTTCACCATATCCGGCAGCCACGCTTCCGCTGCGGACTGGATATCCGGAAGATATAAGAAGCGCCTGTCGTTTGTATAGCGGTACAGTGCTTTCGCTCCATCCGACAGTCTCCGGCCTCTCTCGAAAAACTCCGTGGGCGCATGCCCCGTCTTCCAGCGGAGAAACACATTGCGGCCGATCCAGCCCGTACAGGCATAGTAGAGCCTGTCCCGAACACTGCTGTCATTTTTGAGATCCGGAATCTTGGGGTAATCCCCATAAGTATCATGGAAGATAGGCGTTTGGATATCCAGACATTTGATCTGACTTCGGGATGCCGCCAGTCCCATGAGCGTATCCTCACCTCTGGCGAGGAGCGGAGTCTTATTGTAAAAATAGTAAGGCGAGAAAAACGGCGGCAGTGTCGTCAATGCGCTCATGCGGATGCCCATGTTTCCACCCAGAACCTTTGTGGTGGGCTGCAGCTCAGGTGTCCCTGCTTCCTGTACAATAAGCCCGCCGCGAACCTCGCTGCTCTGCCAAAACTCCGCCATATCCTCCTTGTGGAGGCCCCATAGCAGGTCTGTCATTCCCTCAAAGGAAGCCGGAGGCAGGATGTTGTATCCGCTGTAATCACTGCTGGTAATGGTCGCCCCCAGAGACATCCCGTATAGATGCGCTCCGATAAAGTCTACCTCCTCAAACCCAACCTCTCCGTCAGGTGTTCGATGCAACACGCTAGGCTGCACATCCGAGTCCACAAAGATCAGGTAGTCCACGCCTGTGAACAGCGCTTCCATCAACACATGGTTCCGATTAAAGCCATAAGGAATCAGTCCGTGCGTATCAATCAACGGGCAGAACAAAAGTTGCTGAATGGATGAGAATCGGACACCAAGCTGCTTCAAAATCATATGCGCTCTTTCGTAGTTCTGAAGCCGGATCAGAGAAACCTTCGCCTTGCGCTGCAATTCTTGAATCGCCTCCGGATCAGCCTCATGAGAGTATACGACAATCACACGTTCAATCGGGTGGTCATACTTCTCGGCATTATCCAGAAATTCTGTCAGCGGATACGCAGATATAAGATTCCGCACAATCATTCCGATGGCAATTTTCATTAAAAACCCTCCTTGCTCTATCCTGTACGGCCGCACATTCTCATTATCTCAAAGGAGCGAGAAAACACAGGCTTGAACGGAGCAGGAGGGCTCTTGCCGCCTTCTTTATTGATACAGAGGAGATTCTCTAAAGTGCCGTCCTATGCGCCCGTCGTTATTGTTTTCTGAAAACAATAACTGGACAAGGATAAGCACCCTGAATACACCGCCGTCTTTTCTATAGGCATCTCATGTTATGATACCGCCTACATCTCCTGCCTCCTTCGCACTGCCTGATCTCAATTGGTAAACAAAGAACTATCGTAAAAGGTTCGTGTTTTTCTGTTATGACGAAAGATCTAAATTTCCCAACTTACTTCATGCCCTAAAAAAGAAAATCGCACAAGCAGACCGTTCGGTCTAGCTTATGCGCCGCTAATCCTAATTTGGTTTTGACAACTCCTACTGAGGAGGCTACACCAATATTGCATTCGCACAAAGCTAAACCGGATAAGATAAATGATAAACATGGCAGCAGCCTCCCTTCTATCAACGAATACTTTGGATTATTGTTATACTTTTCGTCAAAAAGCCCTTTTGCGCAACTCTTCTCTTTCGCCGCGGAGATTCTTGACAGGGGTTGCAATGGAATATGTGCTGAGATACGTAAGCGCCTCTCCATCTGGAACCGCCTCCGCGTTTGATCTTGTTTCTCCGCGTTTTCCGCGGCTGCTTCTACACGGCAATTTTAAGTCAGACGCTGTGTGGATACGCTTTTAAAACGCACATTTCTTCCTCTCCCAACAGAAGAGACAGTTTTATTATATGAAAAAGATGGCACATTTTCAAGAGGTTTTTGAGTTTGTTACGGCTTGAGCTGATTGCTTCGATGTTTTTTCTCAGATGTTGCTCTGCCAGACAGTGGTGTCTTCTCCGGCACAAGCGTTTTTTATCGAAGCGCTCCTACCAGCACAAAACGGGCATCATCAAACTCATAGCTACAGGTAGAGAGCGTTAGAATGTGATCAGAGGCAATCGGTGCAATCTCGCTGGTGAAGCAGGAACGGTCAGCTGCATTCTGAAGCCAGACTTCAAATTCCGCTTCCGTAAAACCAATTTCCCACGCATCGTCCTGCGGTGTGGCAACATACCCCGCGAAGAAATCCACTTTATAGTTTTTGTCCGGTGTTATCAGCAGCGCAACCGGATGCGCATCAAAGAATTCTTGCTTTTTATATTTATCAAGGTCTGTAAACATTGTGCCGTTCTTCATATGATGTCCGTAAATAATGGAGTGCCGGTCGGCAAAGCTTGCGTCGTTTCGGAAATCCAGGAATATACAGCCGGACCCATTCCACTCGCCGCTGAACAGGTGCTTCAAATAATAGCTGTTATCTCCTCCCTGTACAATCGGATAGTTGATCTTCGTTCCTTCAATGTAGATCCAAGCAACGATGTCAGGGTTGATCTCACGCAGTACAGCAAAATCCACCTCAGGCCAAACCGTGTCGTCCTCATCAGGAAGTGTTTCTGCCCCGGCGGGCTTGTTGATAACAGGTGGCTGTGGTTCGGCAGTTTTCTGTGGAAGCGAAATCATGTGACTGATATCCTCGTAAGCAGCTTCACCAGCGTGATACTCGGATCTAATCGCCCATATCTTCCATGCAGAAAACGACATGGCTGCGAGAAGAACGGCTGTGAGACTGCCTAATAACAATTTATTCTTCAGTTTCATGTTTTTCCTCCTGCTGCTTCACTAATCTGTAAAATGTGCTCCTCTTTAGGCCGAGCTGGCGCATTGCAGCAACTGCCGTAATCGTACCGGCCTTCCAGTCTGAATAGAATTGATTCCAGTTTGGCGGAAAGTCTATCATTGGACGCCCCAAATGCTTCCCCGCCTCTTTTGCAATGGCGATCCCTTCAGACTGTCGCCGCTTTGTTGTGATACGCTCCTGTTCAGCAATACTCGCAAGCACTTCAATCAGAATGTTGTTTATCATTTCAAAAATCCAGTCCTGCTCATCAGGAAGTTCCACCATGGTAGTCGGGATGTCAAGGATTTTGATCCGAATGTGATGCTCCCGGAAGTATTCCAACTCTTTCTTGATGTCAATCTTTCTCCGACTGAGTCGATCCAGCGATTTAACAATCAGGGTATCTCCGTCGCGGAGAAAGTGATTCTTCAGCGACTGGTACCCCTCACGCTCCAAATCCTTGCCGCTTACCTTGTCCGTAATGATATCCCGCTCCTCCACGCCGGCATCCATGAGGGCTTTGAGTTGCCGATCTAGATGTTGTTTTCTCGTGGATACACGGGCATAGCCGTATGTCTTTTTCAACTTGTTTTCATCTCCTTTTCCGTTTCAAAATCTCATGCCTTTTTCGGACATATCCCAAAATGACAAAATAGCTTTTTCGGACACAGAATCATATCCAGATTGTACGCCTGTTGGTAATGCCGAAAAGGTCTACCTTTTCAGATATCCTATTACACGGAGGTGAGAGATGAATTACAGCAAACAGTCGTTGCAGTTTCAAATAGGGCAGATAGGAGACTCGGAAAAGAGAATTCTGAAGTATGGCAAACAGCTCACTTCCTTTGAACTGCAACGATCGACCTGTTTTCTCAAAAAGTCTCCCTCAAATCAATGCACAATATCACTGGACGGAGAAAATGGCTTTCTCTTTTGTCATTGCGATAGACTTTTTTGATTTTGGGGATAAAAAAGACCGCTGACTGTACGCACACGGCGCGGGTCAACGGTCAGTTTTTCGGTGTTCGATTTTTGTGTTCAGCTTGACAAACTGGAAGTTAGCGATTTCTTTTTCCGGTATTCTCTGTCCCACGGATTTCCTC
>OGYC01001291.1_pt1 | contig 21776 bp, 16 predicted proteins | sample 1576461 | NCBI WGS metagenome assembly OGYC01 (sample SAMEA3541569, study PRJEB24748) | human gut metagenome | biome: human gut; feature: human-associated habitat; material: faeces | place: China | collected 2012 | reverse complement strand
CGGGGAATTACCAATGACCGTGTAGGGAAAAAGGCAGAGATCGGTACCGACCTGTTCTATCAGGGAATCCCTTATTACATGAACCAGATGAATGAGTGGATCCGTACTTTTTCTCAGAAATTCAACGATATCCTGACTTCCGGCTACAGCGGAAACGGAGATCCCGGCGTGAAGATGTTCACCGGTAATAAAGCTACCGGTGGTGAGCAGTTCCTGCTGGATGATGCGGCGAAGCGATATGACAAGCAGGAAAAAAAGGCCGACAGCAAAATGACGGTAAAGGTCAACGATGACAGCTACTATCGTCTGACCGCGAAGAATTTCGACATCCTGGAGGCTATCGAACAGGATCCCGGCCTGATGGCGAACCGCAAGGATGCCGCCGACGGTGTGGAACAGAACGACCTGTTAAATGATCTGAAGAACCTGGCAACAGATAAGACGAAGATGAGCTTCCGCGGCTGTAATGCTTCCGAATTTTTACAGTGTATTCTGTCGGATGTGGCATTGAATGCATCCAGAGCAAATACATTTTATGCAAGCTTTAAGGATGTCTCCGCTACCATTGATAATCAGAGAATTTCCATCTCGGGTGTCGATGAGGATGAAGAAGCGGTGAACCTGGTGAAATACAAAAACGGATACAATTTGGCTTCCAAGATGATCCAGACCTTAACGGAAATATATGACAGACTGATTCTGGAGACCGGAGTCTAGTATGAAAAGAACTTCTAGTCACTCAGCGCAAAGGCGCTTTCGTGAAGAAGTTCTAAGTTTCATACAGGAAAAAGCATAAATGCTTTTTCCGTGTGATGGCATGGATTTAGAGAGAAAGGAGAGAACTATTCGGATCAGAAAACTGTTACTTATATGCGAGCATAACGTAACAGTTGTTCGGATTCTTAGGATCCTGAATAGTCATGGAGAAAATGCGTATTACGAACAAGATCATGCAACGTAATAATCTGTCCAATATTAATACGAACAAGGTATATCAGGACAAACTGAGTACCCAGATGTCCACGCAGAAGAAGGTGAACCGGCCCTCCGATGATCCGGTGGTATCCATCCGTGCCCTGCGTCTTCGCAGCAACGTAACGGAAGTGACACAGTATTATAGCAAGAATATCCCCGATGCGGAGAGCTGGCTGGACGTGACGGAAGATGCACTGAAGAATCTGACAGAGATCATCACCAGCATGATCAAACAGTCTACGAAGGGCTCCAACGGAGACCTGAAGGCAGAAGACCGCCAGATCATCTTAGAACAGCTGAAAGCTTTAGGAGAAGAAGTTTACAGCACCGGCGATGCGGATTATGCCGGTCGTTATGTCTTTACCGGATATCGTACCGATACTTCCTTAAGCTTTGATAAGGAATACAACACGGAATACAATATCACCGAGCAGCTGGGCAACAGCTCCATCACCAAGCTGACCAAGGTAAATACCGGTAAACTGCTGGATATCACCGCAGCGAATTATAAAGATGCGGGCTTTGATAAGATATCAGAACAGGATGTCAAGGCTACGGAGGTATATCGTATCCAGCTGTCCTATAATGACTGTAAAAAGAACGGCACTCCCTCCATTTCTTTTCAGGAGAAACAGGCGGATGGCAGCTATCAGGAGGTAACATGGCCGGATCAGAATACCCACCAGCCGGTCATTGAGGAAATTTCCTCTACCGCGGATCCCTACAGCAAGGTAGCCGGTAACCCTGATGCTATCGTGTATGTACCGGAGACCGGCGAGCTGCTCCTTGGCGAGAACCGCTACAAGACCCTGATGGACTGCAAGGATGATCCTGCCACATCAGGTAACAATGAGGGTGAGATCCGGGTGACCTATCAGAAGAACCACTGGGTGAAGGGAGATCTGCGGCCGGAACATTACTTCAAGTGCGATGCCACCGTGGATGGCAAGACAATAAAATATAACGAGAAATATACACAGGATGATGAAGACAGACAGGTGATCGAATATGATGTGGGCTTCAACCAGACCATCCGTGTGAACTCCACTGCGGATGAATGCTTCCAGCATGGTATCGGCCGTACTGTGGATGACCTGGTACAGGCGATGCAGGACGTACTGGATCTGGAGACTGTGAAGACCAGGCTTGAGGGGCTTAAGGAGAACGCTACCGGCGGCGATGCGGATATCCTGAACAAACAGATGGAAGCCGTGGAGAAGGCACTGACCCTGTCGAAGGATAAATGCCAGAAACTGTTCGAGAGCAGCATCACCACCTTTCAGGGATATCTCGATGATGCCAACCTGTGCATTACCAACTGCGGTACCAGAAGCAGCAAGCTGGAGCTCATTGAGAACCGTATGAAGAGCCAGAAGACCACATTTGAGACATTAAAGAGTGAAAACGAAGATATTGATGTGACAGAGACCGCCATTAACTTAAAGAGTGCGGGGATGACCTACGAAGCGGCTCTGATGGCTACCGGTAAAGTCATGCAGACCACGCTTTTGAACTTTATCTAAGAGGATAGTGTAAAAATACAGAAGTACCTGAAGACCTGCAGGTACGGAAAGGCATAGGTGTTCTATGAAGATTCAGACAAAAAATTTTGGGGAAGTAGAGATCGCAGATGACAAGATCATCACTTTCGACAAAGGAATCATCGGATTCCCGGAGCTGAAGCATTTTACCATGCTGCATGATGAGGAGAAGGGCAGCAGCGCCGGTATTCGTTATCTGCAGTCCATCGAGGAACCCAGCTTTGCCATGCCGGTCATGGATCCTCTGCTGGTCAACCCGGACTATGATCCCGAGGTGGATGATGAGCTGCTCACCGGTGTGGGAACACTCACCCCGGAGAACCTTCTGGTCATGGTGACCGTGACCGTACCCTCCGATCTTACGAAGATGACCGTGAACCTCCAGGGCCCCTTTGTCATCAACGTGGAAGAGCGTAAGGCATGCCAGATCATCCTCGAAGGCAACCAGTATCCCGTAAAGTTCCCCATCTACGATATCCTGAAGTCCGGAAAGGCGGGTGAGTAAGATGCTGGCATTATCCCGTAAAAAAAATGAGGCGATCGTCATCAACAATGACATTGAGATCACCGTCTTAGAAGTCAAGGGTGACCAGGTCAAGATCGGTATCTCCGCTCCCAAGGAAGTGCCCATTTACCGCAAGGAAGTATACATCCAGATCCAGGAGGCCAATAAAGCTTCTGTGGATGCGGATGGTATGGAAGCACTGAAGAACTTGTTTGGGTAGAATAAGAAAATAAGTAAAATAAAAAGACTCCGGATCATGCAATTCGGAGTCTTTTTGTTAGGCTGTTGAAAAATAAGGGCACATTTGCCTGAACTGTAAATATACGCGTTGCCGGAACTAAAAAAGAACTTGCAAAGAGTATAGGGACATGTTATAGTTACGATAGTTAAAGAATTCTTTATGACAATTTCTGATAATATCTTTTTGTGTGTATTTCGGGCTTTTCGCCAAAAATTCAAACAAAATGACAAAACAACATAAGCGGGCGAAAAGAGAAATGGCATGAGGATCTGTTTACATTTTTCCTGCTTAGATGAATTTAGTGGGCTTAAGGGAGGATAAATGACAGATAAGAGAGAAAAGAATGACCTTTTTACAAAGAACTTTGAGGCATTTCCTGATGTGGCAGCAGACATTATTAATGCATTGCTGCATAATGGAGAAAATGTTGTGGCGAAAGAAAATCTAATGCCTGCGCCGACGGAAAGCATTTATGAGGATAAGACCAAGATGTTGAGGAATCAGTTGGAAGATGTGGCAAAATATGAAATGGCAGATGGACAGATCAGAGCACAATATATGATTGCAAATCAGACAACAATGGATACCAAAATCGTATTGCGCAAGGCAGGTTATACAGGTGCAGGATATCGAGAACAATATGAAGGAAAGGCAACAGGTACCTACCCTATTATAGAAATGATACTTTACTGGGGAAAAGAACACTGGGAAAAAAGAGCGGGAATTCACGAATTATGTTGTGAAAAAATACCGGAAGAACTCCGAAAGTATGTGGATGATATAAAAGTACATATTTGGGAAATGCGTTACCTTCCCAGGAGAGTTCGAGAAAGATTTCATAGTGATATGAGAATCGTGCTGGATTATTTGGCGGAGGGGAATACTTTTCAATCGAATCAGAAAGTTATACACAAAGCAGCTTTGATTAAAATGATTAATGTTTTATCCGGAGAAGATGATTCCATAGCAGAATCGGTTATTTTGGAGGAAATGAATATCCGAGAGGAGGATGAAATTACGGTGTGTGAATTATTTGAGCAATATGTTAGAAAAGGGAGACAAGAAGGAAAAAAGGAGGAAAGGCAGAGCAGCATTAAGGCATTGATTCTAACCTGTATGGAGTTAGGAGCCGATTATGGAACCACGGCAGAGAAAGTCAGAGTAAGGTTTCAATTATCAGAGGAAGGTGTTACTGAAAATATGAAATTATACTGGAATTGAGGTGCATTTTTTTGCATCTCCTATTAATTTTTTCTAAGGATTTACCGATACAATCCTTAGAGAAGCAAGGTCGTGCGCCCACGGAAGGCGCTTTTATCACACGGAGGTGACCATTATGACCATAGAACCGATTTCCAGTATCATGACAGTGCAGGCACAGAACACGTCCGCTGCCAAGAATGCAGCTACAAAAGTGACCACAGAGGAGAACGCCTCTGAATACAATCCTGCCAATGTAAAGCCAATAGACAAGATCGATCAGACGACAGCAGTCGTTGAGAATGCTCAGGGCAAGGAGCAGAGCAATACCTCTGCCGATCCCAATGGGGAGCAGCAACAGCATGTGACCAATGAGCAGATCAAGAAAGCGGTAGAGAAGCTGAACAAGAACATGCTGTCTCATTCCGAAGCAGTCTTCGGCATCCATGAGGCAACCAACCGCGTAACCATCAAGATCATAGATAAGGATACCAAGAAAGTGATCAAGGAGCTTCCTCCCGAGAAGACCCTGGACATGATCGCCAAAGTGTGGGAGTTAGCCGGTATCCTGGTAGATGAGAAGAGATAAGATAGGATAGGATAAGATAGGAGGATACCCATATGTCATCATCTTCAACAATGAGATTATCCGGACTGATCTCCGGTATGGATACAGAGAGCATTATCCAGCAGCTGGTGTCTGCGAAGCAGACCAAAGTAGACGATGCGAAAAAGGCACAGACCAAGCTGGAGTGGAAGACTACGGCATGGAAGGATCTGAACACCAAGCTGAAGAATCTGCAGTCCAAATACGTCAATAATATGCGTTTTACCAGTGCTTATATGAAGAAGACCACATCCGTCTCCGACAGCACCGCAGCCAGCATCATCACCGGTGAGAATGCCATGAACGGCGTGCAGAACCTGAAGATCACACAGCTGGCCAAGACTGCTTACATGACCGGTGGCAAGGCTTCTCTGAGGACCAAAACAGACACAGACGGGGATGATTTCAAGCTCAATGCCCTGACGAAGCTGTCTGACCTGAGCGTGAATAATAACGGTACTGCTCTGGATTTGAGCACCGGTACCAAATTAAATATCAAGAGCGGTGATACCAATGTGGAACTGGAGATCACTGCGGATACTACCATCTCCAACGTACTGACCAAATTAAAAGAAGCCGGACTGAATGCCAACTTTGATGAGACGCAGCAGAGATTCTATATCAGTGCCAAGGATTCCGGAGAAGGCAACGATTTCAGCATTACCGCATCCGATGAGATCGGTAATAACGTACTTAAGAGCCTGGGTCTGGACAGCGCAAGTGCCAACAAGATCGATGCAAAGAATGCGAAGATCACGCTGAATGGTACAGATTATGAGAGCAATACCAACGTATTTTCCATCAACGGTCTGACCATTACCGCTATGAAAGAGACTTCCGAGGATATCGTAGTTACGACCAAGGATGACGTAGACGGCATTTATGATATGATCAAGGGCTTCCTGAAGGATTACAATTCCATCATCAATGAGATGGATAAGCTGTATAATGCAGATTCTGCCAAAGGCTATGAGCCGCTGACCGATGACGAGAAGGATGCGATGTCCGACTCCGAGGTAGAGAAATACGAGCAGAAGATCAAGGATGCACTGTTGCGCAGAGACAGCAATCTGTCTACCGTAAGCTCTACTCTGAAGGAGGTAATGTCTTCCGGACTGGAGGTCAACGGCAAGCGGATGTACCTCAGTGATTTCGGCATTGAGACCCTCAGCTACTTTACCGCTGCGGAGAATGAGAAAAATGCCTACCATATCGATGGTGATGCAGATGATTCCAGTACTTCCGGCAATGCCGATAAGCTGAAGAGCATGATCAGCAGCGATCCGGATACCGTAGTCAGCTTTTTCTCTGGATTGTTCAAGAATCTGTATACGAAAATGAGTGATCTGTCCAAATCGGTAGAAGGTTATCGTTCCTACGGTAATTTTTATGATGACAAAAAGATGAAATCGGATTATGATGATTATACATCTAAGATCAGCGACCTGGAAGATAAGCTCAACGATTACGAGGACAAATGGTACTCCAAATTCTCCAAGATGGAGACAGCTCTGGCAAAGCTGCAGAGCAATTCCAGTGCGGTGACCAGCTTATTAGGAGGATCATGATATGGCATTACCCAGTGCGTATGCACAGTATAATAACAGCAAGGTTCTGACCGCATCTCCGGCAGAACTGACGCTTATGCTTTACGACGGAGCCATTAAGTTCTGTAACATCGCAGAGCTTTCCGTAGAGAAAAATGACATTCCCAGAGCGCATGAGAATATCCGCAAGGTGCAGAATATCATCGGATATCTGCATTCCACACTGGATATGAAATATGAAGTTTCCAAGGATTTCGATAATATTTACAGCTATCTGGAGAGACGGCTGGTGGAAGCCAATGTCAAAAAGGATAAGGAGATTCTCGAAGAGATCAACACACATCTCCACTCGATCCGCGATAACTGGAAAGAAGTCATGAAGGCCGGTGCCAAGAAAGGAAATGACTGATGGAGAATCAGCTGACCATTTTATCTGAAAGTCTGGATAAGAAGCTGGAAGTACTGCAGAAGATCCGGGAATATAATAAGCGTCAGGAAGAGATCTTCTCTGCGGAAAAAGTGGACATGAGCCTGTTCGATGATGCCGTGGAGGAGAAGCAGCGCCTGATCGATGAGGTCGTCCAGCTGGATGAAGGCTTCGAGATCCTGTATGAGAAGCTGGCGAAGGAGCTGGAGGGCAACAGAGAACGCTATGCAGCCCAGATTAAGGAACTGCAGGCAAAGGTAGCCAGGGTGACTGAACTCAGCGTGTCTGTCCAGGCACAGGAAGCACGGAATAAAAAGCTGATCGAGAACTACTTTGCCAGGGAACGTGCCAACATCGGACAGCGGCGCAAAAATGCCAAAAGTGCGTTTGACTACTACAAGAGCATGAGCGGCGCCGGATACGTACCGCCCCAGATGTACGATAATAAACAATAAATACAACAGATAAAGGGGAGCAGATCACTGCTTCTCTTTTTTGTCACTATATTTCAGTGTATTTCGGCTGATTCATAATCAAAATACAAATTAGCCGAAATTATGATTGATTTATCACAAGCAGTATGTTATTGTAAATTCACGGAAAATAATTCCGTAACATATTTATCAATTCTGATTTATTTCAAAAATGTTTTACTCAGGTGTTTCACCACTGACTTCAATGCATGAAAAATATAAAAATGAGGTGCTTTATGGGAAAAAAGGATGGTATTACGAACAAGTATGTGCGCGAAAATGAAATATTTGCCGACGTATTTAATTTCTATATCTATAATGGAAAACAAGTGATTGATCCGGAACAATTGCAACCGCTGGATACAACAGAAATAGGAACTCCGTTTGGCGGCAATGGTAATTGATGAATATACCAATATGGAATATGTATTTGACGAGGAGGAAAGCGTGAATATGTGTGAAGGTGTACAGGGAATGATCGACGATGCTGTGGAAGAAGCATTAGAAAAAGAGAATACGGCACTAGTGGAAAATATCAAGAATCTCATGAAAAATATGAATTGGACAGCACAGCAGGCAGTGGAAGCGATGGGACTTACTGAAGAGAAGAAGCAGATCGTGTTCAAAAAATTGTAATCCCTATGGATCATGGGAACCGCAATATGCATTTATCCTGGCATCGACAATGCGCTGTGCCGCTGCACCCGGTAAAACCAGACTGTTTACAGTGATGCCTGAAACCGGAATTTCCCAGCCTCAGCAAAAAATCCATACACTCCGTGATATTTTTCTACAACGGAGATCATGCTTTTGGTGCCGAGACCGTGATTGGGTTCGTGAGAGATGGGAATCTCATTTTCAAATACCGGCTCCTGTAGATAGCTGTTTGCTATCTGTATACAGATCCGGTTATTTTTTTCATAAACTTTCAGCGTAATATAGCGTTTCCCGGGAGCAGGAATCTTTTCGCAGGCGTAAATCGCATTTTCCAGAGCATTTGCAAAAAGGCTGCACAGATCAGTGATCTGAAAGCGTGTAAAATCGGTGGCAGTCACGGTAAATTGCAATTCGATTCCGGCATCTGACGCCTGACCGGCATAGGAAGAGAGAATCAGGTTCAGAGCGTCGTTTTCACAGTATCTGATCACACGGCTGTTATCGATATCGGCACAGATCTGGTGAATATATTCCAAAGCCTGTTCCAACTCATTTTCTGCAATACAGTTTTGCAAAAAGGTCATGTGATGTCTCAGATCATGACGATAGATGGACGCCTGCTTCTGAGAAGTAGATAACTGTGTAATCTCCTTCTGCGCCTGTGCGGCTGCGGTGGTAAGCAGCAGATTTTCACGTTCCGCCGTGCTTTTTTTATTGGAAAAATCCAGCGACACCATAGTCAGGATAAAAAAGAAGAGCACAAGAAAGCTGTCCATGAAATCAATAATGACCGGACCACCGGTATACAAGAGATCTGTGTAAACGGTCAGAGTGTATTCCAAAATATAATAGGAAAGCGGCAGCAGGAAAAAGAGCAACAGAGTCTTCTTATTCTCATAATGCAGACGGATGATATAAGGCGCAATATAGCGGATGACCAGATACAGCAGCGGAATCGTCACGCAGATAGAGACGAGATTGGCTACAACCGGACTGCCGTCGAAAAAGAAGGCTGCCAGCGTGCCGAACCATTTTCTGGGAGTGCACATCAGGTAAGCGGACAGCACAGAGATCGTCGCGATATAGATATTCCGGTGAAAGGCAAAACGGATCAGGAGGACCAGCGGCAGATGTATGAGCAGCGGATAGCATTTATAGAGCAGATTCTCCCCCATCATAAGGTAAGACAGAAGCTGTACTGCGCCCAAAGCAAGGATCGTGATGATATAAGGGATCTTATTGTCCTCAAAATGGATATCTGCCAGGTAGAGAGACATCACGATACCAAAGAAAAGGACAAAGCCGTAATTGATAAGTCCTAAAAGGGATACAAATTCACTCATATGGATTCCTCCATTTGAAAAGCAAGGTAGAGTCTCTTGATCTCCGAGATCCTGCGCTGGGCAAGCGGAAGGCACTTGCCGTTTGCCAGATATAGGTCGGCTGCGTCGATCCTGCGAATATAGTTCATGTTGACCAGAAAAGAGCGGTGCGCAAGGAGAAATTCCGGGTGCTGCAGCAACTGGTCGCAGACAGAAGCAAACTTTTCCACGCAGGTGATCTGACTGTTGTTTCTCAGGTAATAAATGACTTTTCGGTTCAAGGCTTCAATATAAATGATTTCAGAGATATGGACTTTGTGTACGCCGACGCTGCTCTTCAATACCAGACAGGAATCGCGGTCTTCGGTTCTGGTACGCATGATGTCATCCAGAGCTTCAACCAGCCGGTCTTTTGAAACGGGTTTCACCAGGTAATTGGAAGCTTTCACGGTATAACTCTCTACCGCAAATTCGGGAGAAGACGTCAGGAAAATAATGTCTGCGGCCTTGTCACTGCTTCGGATCTCTTTGGCCAGTTCGATGCCGTTCAGTCCCGGCATCACCACATCCAACAGATAAATATCATAATGCTCCTGTATAAGATTCGACGCCAGCTCCGTACTGTTGTCGAAAGGTTTGTAGGAAAATTCTATGTTTCGCTGTGTCTGGTAATCTGCGAGAACAGACAGTATCCGGAACAGTTCATTCTTATCGTCATCGCATATTGCAATTTTCATGGAATCGTTTCCCCTTTTTCACTTTGGTATAGGACTATTATAATGGTAACTTAGAAAAAATACTATATGCGAATCCTTGTCGTTCATGTCGAAAAAAGCGTAATTCATGTAGGTGCGTGATAATTTTATCCGCAAACAGTGTACAATAGCATTGAAAATAGCGACAGAAGTCGGAAAAATACGAGAGGACAAAAGCTTATGAAAAAGGTACAAAAGCAACTAAAGAGAGCATTATCCATGGCATTGGCATTATCCATGGTCGTGGGTATGCTCTCCGGCTGTGGTCTGGGACATGACACCGTATCGGATGTTGTAGTAGTGCAGGATAGTGTGACAGAAGTAAATGAGATCAGCCTGAGCAGTATGGATCAGGATACTTTTTTACTTTCTGCGGGAGAGACACCACAGCTTAAGTTTGAGACTGCAAACGGAATCGTCACGGATATTACGGTGACACCGGATGACACGACGCTTCAGCCGTATCAATACTATACCGTGACGTTTACGCTGACAGCAAACGAAAACGAAAGTTTTACAAAGACGGCGTCCATTACACTGAATGGCGTAGAACTGAAAGTAAAAAAATGGGCAAAGGATCAGTTGATCATAGAGTATACAACGCTTGCTCTGCCCGAGACCGTGACTACGGATGAGATGGCGAAGGTAACGAGCTACGGTGACGCAGCATCTGAAAGCAGTCTGGGTACCGCAAAGGTGCAGGCTTTATTGGACAGTGACCTTACGCTGTATTCAGAGGATGGCAAAGAATCTTATACGGTGCAGAAGGGATATGTACCGCTATTCATGGTGCCTTCCTTTGTAGCAAATGGAGAACCGGAACAGATCAAGGATGGGGAACGTGTTCAGATCATCAAGGAACATGGCGAAGAAGATTTTCCGGGAGCGGCCGGGGAATGGTACCGGATAGCCTATCGTGGGAAAGTAGGCTACCTGCCCGGTACTTTTGTGAAGGATGCGAAGGTACAGGTAAGTTCCGAGGATAAGGGGAAGACTTCGGAAACTACGAAACCTACAAATAAGACCGCGCAGACCAGACCTGCGGTAAAACCGTCAGCCGGTCAGAATAATCAGACAACTGCTCAGAACGCAGGCAATAACAGTACAAACAGTTCAGGCAGCAGCTCAGAAAGCTCTGAAAACAATTCCGGCAGTAACAGTTCGGGCGGCTCCGGCAGTACTTCGGGAAGCAACTCCGGCAGCAATTCCGGTAGCGACTCCGGTAATATTGATAAGACTGTATATTATCAGATCGATTTTGATCTGGGAGGCGGAATCGATGATACCGATGCTTTGCTGCCTAAGTCATTGCTGGTGGCGTCCAACTATGTCATCGATATCAACCAGCTGGCAACGCCCTCCGTTCCGGGTTATCTGTTCCGGGCATGGTACTACGACTCTGCGATGACCAGACAGGTACAAAGCGGTGATAAAATCAATAGTGACCTGACACTATATGCAAAAATGGAGGAGATTTCCGCGGATACAGAGTCCACACAGGGTGTAGACAACTATATTTCCAGTGTGGATGTAGATGCGAACAGTTTCCAAATCATTGTACTAAAAGAGATGGGAGCGCGCAGTGCGGAAAACGGTGAAGAAGTGGCAATGCTTCATAATCTGGCAGAGCCTGCCAATCCTTTGCCAATCAGAATATCTGATCCGAAGAGCGTGACCATTGACGGAAACAGTTATGAGCAGTATAGTTTATCCTTTGATCAGTTGGAACAAGGCGAGACCTATCAGATGCAGCTGCTGAGCAGCAGCTATGTGTTCTGTTATGATGGCGTGGTTCAGCCGGAAGCAGTCAGATTATACAATTTCACAACAGAAATGACTGTAAAAGAGATTGAAAATCTGGAATTTAACACAGACCTGATCTATCTGAAGGAATCGGAAGTGAAATACACAGAGGGCAGTGACTACCTGTCCGGTCTGTTCCATGCAGAAGTGGACGCCAACATGACACAGCTGAACACCGTGGATGGAAAGGGAAGCTTTACCTATAGTGGTGATCAGAAGATTGATGTAGGTACTACTGTTGTTATTTACAGTGGAGACAAAGTTCCCAAATTAGGGGAAGAGGGTTTCAAGGCAGCGAAGCAGTACGATGGAAATGTAGCTTACGTGACCATTTCAAAAGTAGAGGGCAGCACATATTACTATGGTGCCGCAGAAGCTGAAGATGTTTTGTTTACTCCGGATGTACTGCCCTTGAATATCGCAGATGACGAGGATGGCAGAGACAACGATACCGTTAAAATCGATACAGTGAAGCTGGACTATTCCGGAAGTATTTATGAGGGAATGGGACTGGGTGCAGACACTACTGTAGATGTGGGAGATTATCTGGCATTCTACAGCGGCAGTATTCAGACCGCCACAGAGCTGACCTATGGACGGATTACGGAAATTACCCGGTCCGGAGAGGATACCATTCTCACCTATGTGACGGTAGGGGAGGACGAAGTGCTGGATGCTATGACAGTGTATGGCACGGATGAGATGGATTTTGAACTGGACGAAGATACCGCTCAGAAAATCGAACAACAGATGGAACAGCAGGCAATGGACAGCGGCTTTGCAGTGGAAGCTGCCAATTATCTTGCAACGGTGGCACTGGCGACAGAAGAAATGCAGTCATTGACTGGTGAAATGGGACTGCAGAGTCTGAGCCTTACAAAAGAGGATGGTTCTTTAGCAACGCAAAGCGATATCGCACTTTACTCCGGCGGCAAAGTCAATGTAGAAGGACTTCAGGTTCATGCAAATATCAGCCGGAAACTGGAGAATCTTGCTGTCGGAAATGTGAAAAACGGTGCAAGGGCGCAGTTGGAAGTCAGCTTCAATGTAGAAATGGGTTCCGGAAAAAATCGTCTGGTTTTAAAAGTGGCAGCTACCTTTGAACAGGAGATTTTACTGAATCTGAATATCCACGGTAAGACCATATGGGGTAAGAAATGGATATTCCCTTATATTAAGGATTACCGGATTACTACCAACCTGGATGCCGGTTCCTATACCGGTGTTGGCATTACTACCACAATTACCGCAGAAGGCAAGGAGCCGGACTATGATTGGTCCAAAGTAAATAAAAACTTAAGTGACCAGATTAAAGATCTGATGAATGCAAAAGACAAATTTTTCAACCAGGATATCGGTTCTACGGGTGGCGGATTGGCTGAAAAATATGCCGCTATGCTGGACAACAATCCTGACTGGATTGAACTGGTTAACGTGAATATTTTTTCCACGGAAAGCAAGATTCTGCTAGGTATCATTGTAGTAGGCGTGCAAGGTGATTTTGTAGTATCTGCCAAGGTCAATATTATGATGGGCATGACCTTTAACTATAGTATTGCCAAGAGATACAGCTTTACCCTGAATATATTCAGCAAGTCCAGCAGCAGTGACTGTGTGGATTTGATAAAATCCAATTATAATTTTGATTTATATGTAATGGGTACACTGGGGCTTCGAGCGGGTATCCGACTGACTGTCTATACAGGATTGTTCAGCAAGAAACTGGCCAGTATAGGTATTACGGCGGAAGCCGGAGCCTATGTGCAGATGTGGGGATACTTCTATTACAGTACTTCCTGGCAGGCCGGCAGCGGTAAATCTAGCAGTGCCTCAGGAGCAATGCTGATGGAAGTGGGAGCATATCTGGAAATCCGATTCTTAGCTTCGGCATTTGGCGGACGGTTCAGCTACAATCCGGTATTGTATGATAAATACTGGCCTTTGTGGAATCTGGGTTCCCCGGAGAATGTATATAGCTTCAAGTATAAATCCACGGCCGGAGAAGTCGATGCTATGGATGTTAATATGGGCGCTTCACAAAGTGTGGCACTTCCTGCTGACAGGATGAGTATGTCCTACATGAATCTGCGGGACGGAAAAACCGCAGAGAAAAATTATTCTTACAATGACTTTACGATTACGACAACCGGTAACTTCAAGTATGAAAACGGTGTGATAAGCGTTGTTATGCAGGATGGCAGCAATGAGGAGAAAGGAACGGTGATTCTCACGTGGAAGGGTGCACCGTTGTCCTTCACCAGCAATCCTTTGTCCATGGAACTGGATCTTACCTGGAGTGATCCTTCCAGAGTACAGAGCGTAAGCTATGAATTACACGGTGGTACCGCGTATGAGAACGGCACAGTACTGACAGAAGGCATCCCCACTGCACAGGTGATCACAGGCGGTAAGCTGACAGCACCTGTTGTGGAATTGAAGAGAGAACATTATGTTTTCGGTGGATGGTATGTGGATACGAAAGCCGGTGCACCATGGAATTTTGATACAGATAAGGTAAAAGAGAATCTTGTGCTCCATGCAAAGTGGATTCCGGTAGAGTACAAGATCGCGTATGAATTAAATGGCGGTAAGAATGCGGAAACGAATCCGGAAACCTATACAGTAGAAGATACGGTGAAACTGGCAGATCCCGTAAGGGCAGGCTATCAGTTTGCCGGATGGAATACGGCAGCAGACGGTACCGGTATCAACGTGACGGAGATTCCGGTGGGAAGCAGCGGAGAGAAGACCTATTATGCACAGTGGACTCCTCTGGAGCAGACTTATGAAATGCATCATTTGTTGGAGAAACTGGACGGTTCCGGTTATGATGACAAAGAGACCACAACAGACACTGCACTGACAGATGCTACAGTAGTTGTTGGAGCAAACCAGAGCAGGGCGTACACAGGATTTACTTACAATGATGCACTTACAGTAGAAAAAGCGCAGAACAGTGGAACCATTCCCGGTGAAGGCACTCTGGTACTCAATCTGTACTACAGTAGAAATCGTTATACTGTAACACTGAGGCCCGGAGTAGGTACAGATAACAATGCAAGTGTTCCTTATGAAGGCAAAGTGGCACAGCCGGAAGCTCCATCCAGAGCCGGATATACGTTTACCGGATGGTATGTGGCTGATCAGACACCAAGAGAATGGAATTTTGAAACTGATATAATTATAGAGAATACCACAATCTATGCCGGCTGGACCGCAAACACTTATAACGTGACCTTCGACCTGCAAAACGGAATTGGCGGAGATGCTACCGTTCTGGCAACCTATGACAGTGCAATGCCTCAGGTTGTTGTACCGGCCAGAGCAGGCTATCAGTTTAAGGGATATTTCGATGCAGCAGGCAAGCAGTATTACAATGCAGACGGCAGCAGTGCGGCAAATTGGGATAAGTCTGAGTCAGAGACTGACAGCTTTGTATTGTATGCACAGTGGACAGCCAATACTTACACGGTGACATTTGATGCCAATGGCGGAAGCGGCACCATGGAAGCACAGACCATGACTTATGATACCGACGCGAAGTTTACGAAGAATACATTGACCAAAGAGGGCTATCTGTTCGCCGGCTGGGCTAACGAAGCCGGAGCTGACAGCGCAGCTTACGCAGATGAAGCAATTGTGAAAAACCTTACAGCAAACCAGGGAGAGAACCTGACCTTGTACGCTGTATGGCAGCCTGTTTCATATCGTGTAGCATTTGATGGCAATGGGGCAGACAGTGGAAGCATGGAAGCACAGCAGTTTACTTATGATAGAGAGACAGTACTTCCTTTGAATGGTTATCAAAAGACCGGCTATCACTTTATAGGTTGGGCAACCACAAAAGACGCTGACAAAGTGGCATATGCAGATCGGGCAAGTGTTCAGAATCTGACAGCTGAAAATGGTGCAACAGTAACCCTGTATGCCGTATGGGAACCCAATACCTACCAGATTGCCTTTTATGGCAATGGTGGCGAAGGTACCATGGAGTCTCAGAGTTTTATCTACGATGAGGCAGAAACGGCACTGGCCAAAAATCTTTATCGCAAGACAGGTTATAGCTTTATAGGCTGGGCAACAACGGAAAATGCAGACACTGCAACCTATCAGGATGAGCAGAAGGTAAAGAATCTGATCACTCAGGAGAGTGGGGTATTGACTTTGTATGCAGTATGGAAGGCTAACACCTATACTCTGAGATTTGACTCCAATCAGGGAGAAGGCAGCAGCATCCCTACCACTGCAGAGCCTCTGATGGTAACCTTTGGAAAGGCATACGGAACATTACCTGTTATTTTCAGAGCAGGTTATGACTTTGCAGGCTGGTACAACCAGGAAAATATTGCAATTTTACCGGACAATGTAGTGGACATTACAGCAGATACGACGCTGTATGCACACTGGACAGCCAAGAAATATACCGTAAGGTTTGATTCCAATCCGGGAGAAGGCAGCACGGAACCTACGAAAGCGAATGATCTCCAGGCGGTCTATGATACTGTATATGGAAATCTGCCGGAGGTTAGCAGAACAGGCTATACCTTTACAGGCTGGTACACCCGGGCTATAGGCGGAAGCCAGGTACAGAGTACAGATACCGTTACTATGACAGGAGACCTGACGCTGTATGCGCGATGGACGGCCAATGTTTATCAGGTAACCTTCCATGGAAAGGGTGGTACCTTTGCAGGAGATGTAACGGATCAGGTGGTAGGCCAGAACTTTGACAGCACTTATCAGCTGCCTGTTACTCCCACACGCACAGGCTACACTTTCTTGGGCTGGTATACCGGAGAAAACAGCGGAGACAAAGTGGAAGGTACTGACAAGATGACAACGGCGAAGAATCATGATTTGTATGCGCAATGGAAGGCCAATACCTATACGGTAACTTTCAAAGCCAATGGCGGTACAGGCATCATGAATGATCAGACTATGACCTATGATAGGAGCACACGCCTTAACAGTAATCAGTTTACCCGCACCGGTTATATTTTCTGTGGCTGGTCCAAGTCGGCAAGTGCAACAGTAGAAACCTATAGTGACAAGCAGACTGTTTCCAACTTAACATCCGGACAAGGGGACACGGTAACTCTGTATGCGGTATGGGCAGCTACCCGATATAATGTACTATTTGATGCCAATGGCGGAACCGGTACCATGGCCTCCCAGCAGTTTACCTACGATCAAAGCGCTGCATTAAATGGAAACAGCTTTACCAGGGAAAACTTTGAGTTCCTGGGCTGGTCAACTTCTGCAACAGGAGAGGTAGAGTATGAGGATGCAGTCATTGTGAAAAATCTGAGTTCTACAGGTGAAGATGTATATTTGTATGCCGTGTGGAAGGGCGCTCACAATACACTTATCTTTGACACCAACAAAGGAGATGGCAGCACCACACCCAGTCCTGCTACAATTCCATCACGGGATATGGAAAATGGCACCAAATATGGCACGTTGCCTACTGTATCCAGAGAAGGATATACTTTCCAGGGCTGGTACACAGCAAAAGAGGGCGGAACACAGATTACAGAGGACAGTACGGTAGACTTAAGCAGAAATACTACTCTGTATGCGATATGGAAACCCAACGAGTATACTTTGAACTTTGATACCAACAAGGGAACAGGCAGCACCACTCCGGATCCTGTGAATTCTTATACTATTTACTTTGACGGCAGCTATGGTACCGGCGAGAATGCATCACTCCCTGAGACTAGCAGAAAAGGCTATATCTTCGATGGATGGTATACTGCTGCGGAAGGTGGAGAGAAATTTGACAACACAATCAGGGTAACAGCAACACCGTATACCACATTGTATGCTCATTGGACGGCCAAAGAATATACGATAACGTACGATGGTTCAGGTTATGTAGGGGGCAGATATTCGGATGGAACCTGGGAAAAGAAAGATGTGCTGAGGTTTGACCAGGCATATACTTTCCCGGAAGAACCTACTTGTGAGGGCTATGAATTTCAGGAATGGCGACTTAATTATGAAGAAGTTACGAATGACAATCTGTGGACTTTGCTGGATGCAGATAAAGAAAATGCTACCTTAAATGCATCCTTTAAGTGCGTTTCTGTATGGGTAGGAGAAGTCATGTTAATCAATTCCGATACCACACCGGCATATGCGAAGACAGACGCAGCTGGTAAGGTAACCGCAGGCGGCAGCGAAGGGGATTACAATATCAAGCTGTTAAATGGTATCTTGTATCTGAACAATGCGACCATAGATGATTCTTCGGGAAAATGTATTTACACTGGTATGGGATCACTAACCATCGAACTGGTTGATGGTACTACAAATAATGTGAAATCCACTTCTTATTATAGTACTGATCATGCGATATATGTATTGGGAGATTTACATATAACGGGGTCTGGAGCATTGACGGTTCAAAGTAGCAACAAGAATCCTACTTCAACGAGTATTGGTATCTGGTTGGTTGGAGGACTGTCTATTGATACTACGAAGAAAGCAGTTATCAATATATATGGTGGTGTGGACGGACCTGACTGCACAAGTACCAAAGTGAAGGAAGCAGTTGGAATCCGGGCCAGTCGCGTGTCTATTAAGAACGCTGAAGTAAATGTATATGGATATCACCATGCAATTCAGACATACAGCGGAGGAATCATGAGGCTTACTAACAGTAAGGGGCAAGCCGTATCATCGACGGCAACTGACTGTTCGGCTCTGCACAGTCTTGATAAATCTTACCCTTTAAAAACCAAGGTGGATAAGTGTAAATTTACGAAGGAGTCGACAAACACTTATACATGGGTACGCAGTAGGTAACCACTATATGCACTTTTTCGCAGAAAAATGGGCATAAGAAAACGATGAAAAATTAAGAAAACTAAGGCAAAGAGTCTCAATTTCATTTTGAATTGAGACTCTTTTTTGGACAGGAATGCAGGTAAAAAAGCTTCCTAATTTTTCTAACATAATTCGTTGTAAGTAAAATGACATTGTGATATACTGACTTATAAAAAGGGAGGTAAGTTAATGGAGGCAATGATTTCAAATAGTTGGGAAAAGACAGCAGAATCAGATTTCCATAATTTTATTAATGAGGGATTGCAAGATGTTAGAAATGGCAGACTCATAGCTGCCGATGAAGTTTTTGATGAACTTGAAAAAAGGTATAGTGCCTATGAGTGATTATGAATTAACGATAACCCAACGAGCCAAAGATGACATAATAGATATTGGCGATTACATTACATACGAATTACTAGTGCCGGAAATATCACTTCAATTTATAAAAAATCTTAGAAACGCTATTCAGCAATTAAGAAATTTTCCTTATAAATTTCCACTTGTACAAAATGAATATTTAAAACAGCAAGAAATCCGATGCATGCCATACAAAAACTATTATATTTTTTATGAAGTAGTAGAGAACGCTAAAATGGTTATTGTTATTCGAATTGGATATTATCGAAGAAACTGGGAAGAAATTCTTAGATTCCCATTGTAGCAATGAAATGAATCAGAGATATAAAATTTGGCTTAATTTTTTTTCAAAGAGGGGTTAAGTTTCTAAAATCCTCTCCGATATACTTAACAAGTAAAGCAAATGAAACAATTGCTTAACTAACCATTCTTCTGAATTAAAGGTTTCGCACGCCCGAGAAACGGAAGACAATGGCGATGAAAGTGACAGGATGTGCGAACTTGAAGCTGACATTGCCAAAGCAAATAACGGAGCGCAGGGAAGCGCTCGTCAATTCAAGGAGGAATATATTATGGTAGTACAACACAATCTTACAGCTATGAACTCTAACAGAATGTTAGGTCTGACCACTGCTTCTCAGGCAAAGTCTACTGAGAAACTCTCTTCCGGATACAAGATCAACAGAGCAGCAGATGATGCAGCTGGCCTTTCCATCAGTGAGAAAATGAGAAAGCAGATCAGAGGACTGACACAGGCTTCCGCTAACGCTCAGGACGGTATCAGTGCAGTACAGACCGCTGAAGGCGCATTGACCGAAGTTCATGACATGTTACAGAGAATGAACGAATTGGCAGTTAAGGCTTCTAACGGAACCATGTCTGAAAATGACAGAAGCTATGTACAGAATGAAATTGATCAGCTGGTAACAGAAATTGACCGTGTATCTGAGACCACCAAATTCAACGAGACCTACCTGCTGAAGGGTGATGCTGACTTGAAATCAGGTTCTGCTGCAACTACAACTACTGCTGGCGGTAAGACAGTGCAACTGGCTGCAAATGCAAATGTAAAAATCGGTGATTATTCTGTCGGTACTGTAAGCATGGATACAGACAAGGCAAAAACTGCTGCAGAAGCACTTACGGGTGTTGGCGCTGCATCCATTGATGATACTAATGCAAATCTGATCAGCCTGATGAACAAGGCAACGGAGACAGGTAAACTGAACTTTAAAGTAGGCACGGTTCCTGCAGACGGCACAGACGCTGAAAAATTTGCAAAGACCGTATGGACTATCAGTGACGGTACAAACAATCTGGCAACAGCGACCACCGAAGAATTGGCTACGAAATATGGTATTTCTTTGACACAGGATGGAACCACTGCCTTGGTTGCGAATGATGCCTTTGATCTTGAGAAGACCATGGTTACCTCTACAGACCAGACCAGAGCACTGGCAGAAGCTAATTTGTCCATAACGGCTGGAACCACCGCTGCTACTGATGTGAAGTCTTATAACATCGGTCAGGATGTAAAGGTAAGTATCTCTGAGAAGAGTGATAAACCGGGTGAAGCGAAGGTAACCGCTTATGATAGATCTGCACTGCCCTCTGAACTGGATATCTCCCTGCACGTTGGTGCCGATTCCACCAGCGACAACAAGATCAAACTCAGCATTACTTCCATGAGTGCCAAGAGTCTTGGACTTACCAATGACAAGGGCGCAGCTCTGAAGGTTGATGGTAAGGATTCTACCAATGCAGATGCAGCTATCGATACTATCGCAGCAGCAATCCAGAAAGTTTCCACCCAGCGTTCCGCACTTGGTGCTGTTCAGAACAGACTTGAGCACACCATCAACAACCTGGACAACGTAGTTGAGAATACCACTAGCGCAGAGTCCGCTATCCGTGATACCGATATGGCTACTGAGATGGTTAAGTACTCCAACAACAACATCCTGTCCCAGGCAGGTCAGGCTATGTTGGCTCAGGCTAACCAGTCCAACCAGGGCGTACTGTCTCTGTTACAGTAATCTCTGTAAAAGGTTCATAACTAACGTAATACAAGAGGAGCCGGTGCATCAGCACCGGCTCAGACTGTAGACAAAGCTCCTTCCTGTGAGGGAGCTTTTCTTGTGTCATGACTGCAAAAATTATGTACTTACAAACATATAAGAAGTAGTGAAAATGCCGTATTTACGGGACTTTTCACTACTTTTTTGGTATAATGAAAGTATCAAAATAAAGGCGGTGTTTCCTATGATGACACAGAATGCAGATAAGAAAAGAGAACAGATTCAGATGTTCTGCATGGATGACCTTGTTCCGCAGGATCATCTGCTGCGCCTGATTGACCAGGCAATCGACTGGAGTTTTATCTATGATCTTGTGATCGATAAATACAGTGCAGACAATGGCCGCCCCAGCATGGATCCGGTCATGCTCATTAAAATTCCATTCATCCAGTATCTGTACGGCATCCGAAGTATGCGCCAGACAGTAAAAGAAATCGAAGTCAATGTCGCATAC
>OGYC01001290.1_pt1 | contig 21777 bp, 20 predicted proteins | sample 1576461 | NCBI WGS metagenome assembly OGYC01 (sample SAMEA3541569, study PRJEB24748) | human gut metagenome | biome: human gut; feature: human-associated habitat; material: faeces | place: China | collected 2012 | reverse complement strand
GCAGCGCCTGAAAAACGCCGAGCAGCACGCGAACATCCAGCGGATGCAGGCCGATCGACGGTTCATCGAAGACGAAGACAGAGTCGGTCTGCGTGCGGCCGATCTCGCTGGCGAGCTTTAATCGCTGTGCCTCGCCGCCGGACAGGCTCGGCGTTTCCTCGCCGAGCGTCAGGTAGCCGAGGCCGAGCTGCTTCAAAATGCCGAGCTTCTGGCTGACGGTCTTCCGGTCCGCGCAGAATTCAATGGCGGAGTTGACGTCCATGTCCATGAGTTCAGGAAGCGAGGCGTTTTCGCCCGCCTTGTTCATGAGCTTCACGCCATAGGCGGCTCTTGCGTAGCGCGAGCCGCGGCAGTCGGGGCAGGGAATGTTGACGTCGGGCAGAAACTGCACGTCGAGACTTACAACGCCCGTGCCGTCGCAGCCGGGGCAGCGGAGAGAGCCGGTGTTGTAGGAAAAATCGCTCGCTTTATAGCCGTGTTCCTTCGCGTCGGGCGACTTGGCGTAGAGCTTGCGCAGCTCGTCGTGCACGCCCGCGTAGGTCGCGACCGTGGAGCGGACGTTGATGCCGATGGGCGTCGCGTCGATGAGCTTGACGTGCGCGATGCCGTCGGCTTCGACCGAGCGAATGTGCGCGGGAAGAGCGTTGCCATTGATGTTTGCCTCCAGCGCGGGGACAAGGCTCTCGAGCACCATCGTCGTCTTGCCTGAACCGGACACGCCGGTGACGACCGTGAGGCGGCCCTTGGGGATGTCGACCTCAAGCGGCTTGACAGTGTGGATCTGAGAAGTAGACAGATGAACCGTGCCGTTTGCGAACAGTTCGTCCTTTTTGGCGCGCTCGCGCAGCTTTGTTTCAGCCTTGCCGGAGAGGAACGGCCCAATCTGCGAATTCGGGTTTTCTTCGATCATTGGGATGTTCCCCTCGGCGATGACATGGCCGCCCTTAGCGCCCGCTTCGGGGCCCATTTCGACGATCCAGTCGGCCTCTTTCAAGATCTGTGTGTCGTGGTCGACCAAGATGACGGAGTTGCCGTCGGCGACGAGATCGTGCATCACGCCGGTAAGCCCCACGATGTTCGACGGATGCAGACCGATCGACGGCTCGTCGAGCACATAGAGGACGCCGGTCGTGCGGTTGCGCACGGCGCGGGCGAGCTGCATGCGCTGCCGCTCGCCGGTGGAGAGGGTAGAGGCCGAGCGGTCGAGCGTCAGGTAGCCGAGACCCAAGTCGATGAGCCGCTTTGCCGTGCTCTCAAACGCCTCGCAGATGCTCTCGGCCATCGGGCGCATCTCCGTAGGAAGGCTCTCCGGTACGCCGCGCACCCAGTCGACAAGGTCCGAGAGCGTCATTGCGCAGGCCTCGTCGAGCGAAATGCCGCGCAGCTTCGGCGCGCGGGCGGCAGAAGAGAGACGCGTGCCGTGGCATTCGGGGCAGGTCTCTTCCTTGAGGAATTTTTCGACGCGCTTCATGCCCTTTTCGTCCTTAACCTTGGCGAGTGCGTTTTCGACGGTATAGACGGCGTTGAAGTAGGTGAAGTCCAGCTCGCCCGCCTGGTTGGAATTCTTGTTGTGGTAGAAGATGTGCTTCTTCTCCGCGGGGCCGTGGAAGACGATGTCCTTTTCGTTTTCGGTCAGGTCGCGGAACGGTACATCCGTGCGCACGCCCATCTGGCGGCAGATGTCGGTCATCAGCGACCACATCAGGCTGTTCCACGGCGCGACCGCGCCGCCGTCGATGGTCAGGGAATCGTCGGGCACGAGCGTGTCTAAGTCGACGGTGCGGACGATGCCCGTGCCGCTGCATTTTGGGCAGGCACCCTGTGAGTTGAACGCCAGCTCCTCGGCAGACGGCGCGTAGAAATGCGCGCCGCACTCGGGACAGACAAACTCCTTGCCCGCCGCAACGAGCAGGGAAGGTGGGACGTAGTGCCCGTTCGGGCAGCGGTGGCTGGCTAAACGCGAGAACATCAGACGCAGGCTGTTCAAAAGCTCTGTGCCCGTGCCGAATGTGCTGCGGATGCCGGGCACGCCGGGGCGCTGGTGCAGCGCCAGCGCGGCGGGAACATACAGAACCTCATCCACGCTCGCCTTGGACGCCTGCGTCATGCGGCGGCGCGTGTAGGTGGATAGCGCTTCAAGGTAGCGACGCGAGCCCTCGGCATACAGCACGCCGAGCGCCAGTGAGGATTTTCCTGAGCCGGACACGCCCGCGATGCCGACGATCTTACCGAGCGGAATGTCGACGTCGATATTTTTAAGATTGTGGACCTTTGCCCCACGAATGAGCATTTTGTCGATCATGGTATCACTCCATCAGCTATGAAAAGTGTTGAAAATACACAATAGTATCCTTTTGGTAACTACAGCACAATATTGTGCTTACTTTACGAAAGATCTTTACAGCGCTATGATAAGGCCAACGAAAGAAAAATGCAACCTTTCGAGTGAAAAATTATTTTGGAGGTATTTACCATGGACAGGACTGCTGACCGTACCGTAGCGCTGGACAAGGGCCGCGTGGACGTCTATACTAAAAATGGCGTCACCCTTTACGCCTATCAGACCTGCGATTTGATCGACGACGAGGTCTTCGTGCTGGCGAAGAATGGCCGCGGCGTCGTGATCGAGCTGCCGTGCTTTTTCGACAACATCCGCGAGCTGGCGGATTTCCTCAAGAACGAGGGTGTCACGGTCGAGGCGAAGTTCGTTGCCTATCACGCGGCGGGCGCGTGATTCCTTCCGGATGTCCCCGCCTACGGCACCGAATCCTCCGTCGCCTATAACACGACGGGCGGCGGCGCAGGGCTGGTCGCGAATTTCAAGAACGCATTCGGCGACAGCTTCGATTCCAGCATTTGCGGGGTGGATTACGTGCTGGAGGAGGGTGAGATCGAGCTTGCGGGTATCCGCTTTGTTGTGAAGCCCAATGCCGAGGCGTTCGACCTTGAAATTCTGGAGATCAACTGTGTTTACACGCACATGATGGGCCACGATTGCCACTCCATCGTGGCGGGCTGCCCGCATGCAGACGGCATCATTTCCCAGCTCAACTACTACATCCGCAAGGGCTTTGACCTTGTCCTGACCGCGCATTACACGCCCGAAGACCTGAAGGATGCGCAGACCAAGGTGGACTACCTGACGAACCTCGAGGAGATCGCGCTGGAGAGCGAAAGCGCCGACGAGATGAAGGCCAAGGTGCAGGAACAGTATCCTGATTACAGCGGAATGAACTATCTTGACATGACGGTGGGCTTTTTCTTCCCCAATAAGTAAAACGCCCTGAGAAAGGAGCAAAACATGACGCAGGCGGAGCGGCGGCTGTACCTGATCCGGTCGCTATTGAACGAAAAAACGGAATACCAAAGCCTGAACGTGCCGCGGGACGCGGGGGAGCAGCGCAAGCTGCTGCGCTCGCTGATGAATGTTCGTATGCCGAAAGTGGCAGACGAAGCGTTCCTGCGCGTGCAGGACGAGTACTTGCAGCAAGAGCTGGCAGACGAGGGCATTACCGACCTCGACGATCTGCGGCCGGTCAGTGGTGACCTTTACCTCTGGCAGGGGGACATCACGCGCCTCAAGTGCGGGGCCATCGTCAACGCCGCGAACAGCGGTATGACGGGCTGCTACATCTCGTGCCACGCCTGCATCGATAACTGCATCCACACCTTTGCCGGCGTGCAGCTGCGTCAGGACTGCGCCGCGCTGATGGCAGAGCAGGGGCACGAGGAGCCGACAGGGCAGGCGAAGATCACGAAGGCCTACAACCTGCCGTGCGATTACGTCCTCCACACGGTCGGCCCGATCGCCTCGGGCCACGTGACAAGAGAGGACGAGCGGCTGCTTGCGTCATGTTACCGATCCTGTCTGGAACTTGCGGAGAAAAACAGTGTGCGAAGCATCGCGTTCTGCTGCATTTCGACCGGTGTGTTCCATTTTCCAAACGAGCGCGCGGCAGAGATCGCCGTGGAGACCGTGCGGCGCTATAAGGTGGAGACGGGCAGTAAAATAAAGGTGGTTTTCAATGTTTTCAAGGATCTCGACAAAACGATCTACGAGCGGCTTCTCGGTGCAAATTGCGCGCCTGCGGCGCGCGCTTGACGAGGCGGATGCTGTCGTCATCGGCGCGGGCGCAGGGCTGTCCACCGCGGCGGGCTTTACGTACAATGGTGAGCGGTTCGAGCGGTATTTTTCGGATTTTGCGGAAAAATACGGCTTCCACGACATGTACAGCGGTGGGTTCTATTCGTTTCCGTCGCAGGAGGAGTTCTGGGCCTATTGGAGCCGGTATATCTTCATCAACCGCTATCAAAACGCGCCGAAAAGCGTGCACGAGGTTCTGCTCGAGCTGGTGCGGGACAAGGACTATTTTGTCATCACGACGAACGTCGACCACTGCTTCCAGAAGGCGGGCTTTGACAAAAAGCGTCTTTTCTACACGCAGGGCGACTACGGCCTGTTTCAGTGCAGTGAGCCGTGCTGTCAGGAGACGTTTGACAACGAGAAAACCGTCCGCGCGATGGTCGAAGCGCAGGGCTTCACCGTAGCGGACGGTGTGCTGACGCCGCCGACAGATGGGACGCCAACGATGGCGGTGCCGTCGGAGCTCCTTCCGGGCTGCCCGCACTGCGGCAGACCGATGACGATGAACCTGCGCTGCGACGACAAATTTGCCGAGGACGAGGGCTGGCACGCCGCGGCGGAGCGGTACGAAAATTTCCTCCGCACGCGGGACGGACAAAAGATCCTCTTTTTAGAGCTCGGCGTCGGCTACAACACGCCGGTCATCATCAAATATCCGTTCTTCCGCATGACGGCGGGCAACCCGAAGGCCACCTACGCCTGCATCAACATGGGGCAGGCAAGCACACTGCGCGAGATCGAAGAACGGTCGATTTTGATCGACGGGGATATCGCCGCGGTGATAGAAGAAATGAAGAAAACCGCTTCCTACAAATAGCAGGAAGCGGTTTTAACTTATGATGACAGCGGATTTGTGATTTAAGTACTGCGTGCGATTTTGGGAAAATCCGGTGACGATTGTGATACAATTCACGATTCGGCGAAGTCAGAATTCAATGTGATAGTTTAATTCAGTCCTGTTTTCACATTGAACTTCACTGCTGATCGTTGCGGTACCACTACATTTTAGTTGCTGCAGGATACCGTCGAGTTTTGCAGCAACTTTTTCTGACATACCTGCGGAAGAACTGCATTGAAAGTGGTAGTCCTTGGATTTTATGGGATTACCTGGTTTTATGCGCATTTCAACTAGTCTTTCAATATCACTCTCACGTTTGAAGTAGACAAGTGTGGGGGCTTTGGCGCATCTTGTCCAAAAAAGTGAATATCGGCGGCAATTTCAAACTTTGCATCATCGCTGCGAGAGCTCTCGTATGAAGTATTAGACTCTAGTGTATCTGTCTGATTAAAAAGATGCATCGCGTTTTACAGAATCATAAAATGCTACACTTACCAACGGATATTTTAATATATTATATCAAATTGTGCGCATGCGCGCAAGCAAAATGAGGACACAATAGACAAAAACTGATATTTTTAATAGGCGCAAATAGATTTGACATGGACTGTACAGTACCCTCTGTTTTGTTGCTTTTTACGATGGAATATGCTATCTTGATTACGGTAATTTACTATAGATATTAGGAGAATGAACACCATGCTTTTTGTTTGTTATCCCAAGTGCACCACCTGCCAGAAGGCGAGAAAGTGGCTGGACGAGCAGAGGATCGCCTATGAGCTCCGCGACATCAAAACGGAGAATCCTACTTATGACGAGTTGGCCGCGTGGTACGAGCGGAGCGGTCTGCCGCTGAAAAAGTTTTTCAACACCAGCGGCCTTCTGTATAAGTCCATGGAACTCAAGGACAAGCTGCCCCAAATGAGCGAGGACGAGATGCTGCGCCTCCTCGCCACGGACGGCATGCTTGTCAAGCGCCCGCTGCTGGCCGGCGATGACTTCGTCCTCGTTGGGTTCAAGGAAAGCGAGTGGGCGGCGCGGGTGAAGAACGAATGATGGCCGCTGATTGGCTTTCGCTTTATTTTGTATGGCTGCCTTGAAGAGCTTATTCCGAGCATTGAAACGTATATACGGATATAAAGATGTCTAAAATCAGTCGGTTTCAAAGATCTTAGGGCAAGCACATGGTTCGAACATTCGACATCCTGCTCCCAAACTTTTGAATAAAAATTTTTCTACTTTTTTCGACGCTTTATAGCCGCTTTTTCTTTATTATAGATGCTCTTCGCAACTCTTGACTCCACTGTTTCCGCACACTCCACGGCTGTCTGTAGTCAAACATGTGGTCAAAAACCGCTTTCTGAACACCCTCATGACAGGGCACAGAAAGCGGTTTTTCATGGTCTGCCGGAGTGCTGCGGATGAATGATTCAGCACTACGGCCTGTTGCATTGCACCTCTGCCGGGGAGGTTAAGCAAGTCCTTTGTGCAAGGATAAGAGGCGCAGAAATTGCATCGCTATAGACAAAGAATACCCTCATACTTTCTGGCAGTAAAACTCACTCTCCGTAACCTGCGTCACAAAATCATACTCCAGCCGTGTTGCCTTTGAGGGCGAAATATTGTAACGCTTAAACACCGAGCGAAAATATGCGAAGAATTCCCTGCCTTCCTCTGTCATCGGTGCAACCCAGCCGTTCTCGGTACCATAGGCTTCGATTTTCTCCAACTCTGCCATACGTTCTTTATACATGTCAGTTGCCCCTTCTGGATGAAATCATGGTTTTCCCTTAACAGCTATTACATTCCCGTAATTCATGTAGTTTTTTAAGGGAAAGACTACCCTTTTTGTTACGGACTTACGTTTCCAGAAGATCCTCCATCGTACAGCCGAGGACTTTTGCAAGGCTAAGAACAGTCTCCGCACTGGCTTTGTTGATGTCCTTGTTGCGCTGTTCGTACATTTGAATTGAGCGAAGACTGACATTGCTTCGCTTGGCAAGCTCTGCCTGCGTGCAGCCATAAAGCGTGCGGATACGTTTGAGGTTGGTATCAGCGAAGTATTCGCGCACTTTAGCATCGACAATATCAGCGAATTTAGTGACATCCGCTTCATGAAGGGGGGAATACATCTGCTGCAAATCTTCAAACGAAAGAACCTTAAAAATATCACTGAATTTTCTTCCGGAAAACCATTGGTAGTAGGCGACCGCCCAGCCGATCCAATACTCTCTGGAACGGCTGAAATTCGCTTGAAGTTTAGCAGTCGGCGCTTTGCCCGTAGTCTCAACAAGAACATCAACAGCAGTTTCAATCCCGCTTTTCCCCAAAAGATATGAAGGTTCACCATTCTCGATCCGATTACTGACGGAACTGACGGAAAACAATTTTATGAAGCTATCTCCGGCAACTCCGCACGCGTTGATAGCATAATCAAAAGCATCGCCCAGTAATGCCTGCGCGTTACTCAGATAGATTTCTTGGTATGCGTGGGTCATCGTTTTGGATGCCTCCTCTTATGATATCAAGGATATACAGACCATCTGTTTCCTCTTCAAGTATATCCGAATAAAGTTGGTCGGCTTCATCATTTCGAGCCTTGCGGCGGACATAATATTTTTCCTTTTCTGCAATAGAAAATCCATCGTAATGCAGCAGCGAAAAGGCGTATTTAGACTTGATGACGATCTGTTCGCCTAACTTGCCAAGTCGCATAGCGTTTGCGAGTTGCTGTACGGAAATTCCGTTATTTAGGAAAGACGCAGCAAAGTCAAAATAGGAGTCATCGGCACGGTATCCGATAATCAGGTCGTAGGCATTGACGTTGACGCCGAAATTGTCAATCAGATATCGTTTTGCCCGCTGTGCGGCTGGGCTTTTGATAGAAAACAGACGATGCGCTACCAGAACAGCAATCCAGTTCAAAATCGTATAGTCTGGATTGTTCAGATTCAGAATTTTCAGGTATTCTGTATCAAGACTGTAACGATTGACGAAGCCGTTACGCAGAGAGGATACAGCCCATTCTTTGGCGAGTTCCTCGCTTTCCGTGCAGTAGAAGCCCAGCCCGAAGTCATTGTTCTGCTTACCCAACCCAAAGGTTGGAGATTCGATGATCTGTTCGGAGCCATGATATAGGGTAATTTTCTGATTCATCTCCGCATCCTCCTAAGTATCACTGTAAAAATAGTATCACCAAAGTGATATAAAGTCAAGTGATATTTATAGAGCCAAAAGAGAGCGTTTCTCGCTTGAAAAATGCGGTTTCTTCAGACGAATATTTCCAAGAGAAACATAAAGATAATCAGTTTACAGAATGATATTGAGCATCCATTTTGCCGGTGGTATAATTAAATGCGGCTAAGTAGGATATTGCAGAACTGCTGGAAAAATACAAATACTCCGCAGCAAAGCATAAGAGTAACCTCCGCAACATCTGCGGGACATTTGCTGCCGAGGGTATGACGGTCAGCAAATATACCCGCAGAAATCTTGACCGAATCGCCAGCGGGCAGACCAGCTATCAGCAAGTCCTGGCCGAGCTGAGAGAGAAGTACGAAAAGAAAGGATAAGGTTGTTTTCTGATTGCAGACCTATCGATTCCTTTTCAATGATATGTATATGGAGAGTAGTTTCAAATTTGTTTCGCTAAAGGCTCCGCGAGGCATTAAGCGAGAGACTTTTCGAGGCATTTGAGGTTAGACAGTGCAAAAAATCTTGCGAAAGACGCAACTCGAAGTTTGCAGCGCTATAGACAAAGAAGAGTTACTTTCCGCAGTAGGCGGCGATAGCCTGTGCGACAAACGCTGCCGTGCCCTCACCGCCAGCCATGTCAATGTTTTTACGGAAGCGGTCATCGGCCACATACATCTGGCCTAAGCTTGCCAGAATCTCCGGCGTGCAAGTGTAAAAATGGTCGGTGATGAATTGCTGCAAATCACGAATGGCCGCCTGCGCTTCTGGCGCAGTAGGGATAAGGTGCTTCAGCTTGCCCAGCTTTGCAAAGTGCCTCATCAAATCGGTAGGGTTGCCGGTAGCCCCGCCTTTTTCATGCTGCTGATATTCCTGATAGGCGATGGTATTGCCCCATTTTTCTTTGACCTCTGCAGCGTACTTTTCCTGCTCGGTCTTATCAAATGCGTCAAATTTCATAGGTGTTACTCCTGTTTCTAAGGTTTCACGGGCGAGGGCGATGAGCTGTCCCAACCGATTCTGACGCAGCTCCAGCAGCTTGATCTGATCTGTGAGAGCGGTGGCCTGGTCGAAGTTCGGGCCATCCAGAATGCGCTTGATGTCTTTGAGCGGAAACTCCAGTTCTCGAAACAGCAGAATGGATTGCAGCCGTGCCAAGGCTGTGTCGTCATACAGCCGGTAGCCCGATTCCGTGAGAGCTGTGGGCGGCAGCAACCCGATGGCATCATAGTAGTGTAGCGTTCGGACACTGACACCGGCCAGTTTGCTGACTTCGTGAATGGTCATCATGGGTATCCCTCCTCCGTGTGAGTTTACCATACACTATGACGTAACGGAAGAGTCAAGAGGGAAATCCTCTATTTGTGAAAAAAGTCCTGTGCGCTATGATTGCTGCAAAAATCGTGCAAATCTATCATTTTCTTGCTTCCTATGTCAAAATGTGCTATTATTATAAACAACGCTGTCATGTGTTGGAATAGGCCTTGGCAGTATGGCTGCAATAGACCGAATGCTCTGCCAAGCGGCAGAGCATTTTTTGTATATCGGTACGGAGGAGATATTTATGTCTGTGAGTTATAAAAAACTCTGGAAGCTGCTTATCGATAAGGACATGAAGAAAAAAGACCTGTGTGAAAAGGCGGGTATCAGCCCAGCATCCGTCACTAAAATGGGACGGAATGGGCATGTCACCACGGAGATACTCGTGAAGATTTGTACGGCGCTGGATTGTAGAATTGAGGATATTGTGGAAATCGTGCCTGGCAAATGATTGACCCAGCAAATAACGATTAGCGATAGCTGCGTTTTCTCAATATGCAACTGGGATTTTGATGAAAGGAGAACTCCGTGAAATCAAATTTTGATTTTCTGAATCGATACTGGCCTGTATTGGCACAGATTGGCGCAACCGCAGAAACCTATGTCTATTCTGATCCCAATGCCTGTATCTATAAACTCGGAATGTTTGCCGAGCGTTTAGTCCAGGAGATCCTTGTCTTTGAGCACATTGCGGAGCCGGCTGTTGACAACACCCACGCAAATCGAATTCGCATTTTGAAGCGAGCCGGTTTATTGCCGCACGAAATTGACAACACGCTATATGTTCTTCGCAAGGCAAGAAACTCGGCGGTACATATAGGTACGGACTCCGTGGACGAAGCAAAGACATTGCTGTCCTTGACATACAATCTTGCTGTTTGGTTTATGGAGACCTATGGAGACTGGGGATATATTGCGCCTGAGTTCGTTATGCCGAGCGAGACCACGCACGAAGATTTGGAATCCGTTATTGCCGAGCAGGAAAGGAAAATCGAGGAATTGACGAAGCAACTGGCCGTGGTCAAGACCGCCGCTTCGGGCAAAACGCAAAAGGAGCGCGCAAAGCGGTCGGAATCTGTCTCCGCTATGATGAATTGGAATGAGGCGCAGACCAGATACTTGATTGACGAGCAGCTTCGTCTTTCTGGTTGGGAAGCTGATACGCAGAACCTGCGCTACAGCAAAGGAACGCGTCCTGTAAAGGGGAGAAATATTGCCATCAGCGAATGGCCTACCAATTCGGCCTTTTACAAAAACGGGTATGCGGATTATGCATTCTTCGTTGGCGAGAAGCTCGTAGCATTGATGGATGCAAAAAAGATGTCGGAAGATGTGGCATCTACCATCGATGTGCAGGTAAAGGACTATGCTGCACATATTAAGCCGGAGGATCTTCCGTATACGGTTGGAAACTGGAATGGTTATCAGGTTCCCTTCCTCTTTGCATCAAATGGCAGAGCGTATTTAGAGCAGCTGCGTACGAAGTCCGGTATTTGGTTCTTGGATGTCCGGGAACAGGAAAATCAACCGTATCCTATTCGGAACTGGTTTAGCCCAAGTGACCTGATGGAAAAACTTGGTCAGAATACAGTGGCGGCCAATCAAGCGCTGGCTGCAGCAGATAATTCGTTTATGACAGATCCTAATGGGTTGAATCTGCGCGACTACCAGATCAAGGCCATTGATAAGGCAACAGAGGCAATCGTTGACGGCAAGAGAACGGCCTTGCTTGCAATGGCCACCGGAACGGGCAAAACCCGTACTGTTCTGGGACTTATCTACAAGATGCTGGAATCCAAGCGTTTCCGTCGTATTCTTTTCCTTGTGGATCGAGTGTCCCTCGGTGAGCAGGCAATGGACACCTTCAAAGATGTCAAGCTGAAGGAACTGCTGACGCTGGACAAAATATATGAGATCAAAGCGATCGATGACAACATCATCAATCTGGAAACCAAGGTCAGCATTTCAACGGTGCAGGGGCTTTTGAAACGCACGATTCTGGCAGAAGAACCGGATTTGATGCCCGGTGCATTTGATTTGATTATTGTGGACGAAGCCCACCGAGGCTATATTCTTGACCGTGAAATGACGGAAGAAGAAATCCTCTACGATAATCAAGATGATTATATGAGCAAGTACAAGCAGGTTATCGAATATTTCGATGCGGTGAAAGTTGCCTTGACTGCTACGCCCGCCCTGCACACGACCGAGATTTTCGGGGAGCCGGTCTATACCTACAGCTACCGTGAGGCGGTTATCGATGGCTGGCTGGTGGATCACGACCCTCCGTATCTGATTAATACGGATTTCATTGAAAATGACGCACAGTTCAAGAAGGGTGAAACCTTAGCGCAATATGACCCCAACACCAATGAACTTTTGAACGGTGCAGTTTTGGACGATGAAATGGATTTCGATGTGTCGGAGTTCAACCGCAAAATTGTTCTGCCGGATCATACCCGCAAGGTGCTGGAAGAAGTTTCGACCTACCTGAATCCGGAAAGTGGAGAAAAGACGCTGATTTTCGCAGTAAATGATGCACACGCTGACCGTATTGTGGATACGCTCCGAGAAATTTACAAGCCCTATGGCATTTCCAATGATGCCATTATGAAAATCACGGGCAAAACTGCCAGCGGCAACAAAAAGAAGATTTTGCAGGTGATCAAGCAGTTCAAAAACAACCAGTACCCCAACATTGCCGTAACAGTCGACCTGCTGACTACCGGAATCGATGTGCCGGCAATTTGCAATTTGGTGTTTATGCGCAAGATCAACAGCCGAATCCTCTTTGAGCAGATGCTGGGACGTGCCACTCGCCTTTGCCCGGAAATCGGAAAGACTCACTTCAATATCTTCGATGCTGTTCGTGTCTATGAGGACTTGGATGACACTTCCAATATGAAGTCAGTCTCCGTCAGCAAATCAATGGCTGAATTGTTGGAGGATTTGTTCCGTCCGGGTGAATCCAGCAAACAGCCTGTCAAAGATCGTATTTTGGCAAGATTACAGCGCAAGAGCAACAATCTGACAGAAGAGCAAAAGTATGATGTATCCGAGCGTTTAGGCGGAAAAACAATTCGGGAATATGCGAAGGAATTGAAAAGCTGTACAGAGGAGGCTTTTGTGCGACGCTGCCGGGAGGATAAGGATTTCCTGCTTTGGTTTGACAACCTGAAGGGCAAAAAGCGCGGGCATTACTATTCCGAAAAGGAAGATACCCTTTTGGAAACGACCCGCGGCTATGGTGACACGGAAAAACCGCAGGATTATCTGGACTCTTTTGTGGCCTATGTTAATGAGAACAAAGACCGTATCGAAGCGATCCGCATAGCCTGCACCCGCCCCAGCGATATGACCCGGGCGCAGCTTCGGGAGTTAAAGCTGGAACTGGATAAGGAGAATTTCACCGAGAGCAGCTTGAATGAAGCGGCCAGCGCGGTGAGCAATGAACGGATCGTGGCAGACATTATCGCCTTTGTTCGTCGGGCTGTACTTAAAACGCCGCTGGTGAACCACGATGACCGCGTGAAAATGGCCTTTTCTAAACTGATTTCGGCGCATCACTTTAACAAAATGCAGCTGGATCTGCTGGAAAAGATCAAGGTATATATGCTTCACGAGAGCATCCTCAATACCGAGACCTTTGAGGCACCGGCGTTCAAGATGGATGGCGGTTTCGCTCGCTTTAACAAGAAGTTTGGCGGGCAGCTTGCGGAGATCATCCGCGAGATCAACACTTATATTTACAAAGGAGCAGCTTAAATGAGCACGCAAGATATTGTACAGAAACTTTGGAACCTCTGTAATGTGCTGCGGGATGACGGTATTACTTATCACCAGTATGTGACAGAGCTGACCTACATTCTGTTTTTGAAAATGGCCGATGAGACCGGTGCAGATAAGGATATTCCCGAAGCATATCGTTGGGGCTCTTTGACCAGCCGTTCCGGCATTGACCTGAAAAAGCACTACTATACGCTGCTCAGCAAGCTGGGCGAAGAATCCGTTGGCCGCGTGGCACAGATTTACGTCAACGCATCCTCCAGCATCGAGGAGCCGAAAAACCTCGAAAAAATCATCACGGAGATTGACAAACTGGACTGGTATGAGGCCAAAGAGGAAGGTCTGGGCGACCTGTATGAAGGACTCTTGGAGAAAAACGCCAATGAGAAGAAGTCTGGTGCCGGCCAGTACTTCACCCCTCGTGTGCTGATTGATGTGATGACGGAAATCATCAAACCTCAGCTGGGCGACAAGTGCTTTGACCCGGCCTGCGGTACTTTTGGCTTTATGATTGCAGCCAACCGCTATGTCAACGCGCATAACGATATGTATGCACTCTCTGACCGTCAGGCAGATTTTCAGCAGAACAAAGCGTTCAACGGCGTGGAGTTGGTGCACGAAACCCACCGTTTGGCATTGATGAACGCCTATCTGCACAATATGAATGCCAATATCACATTGGGGGATTCTCTCGCACAAAGCGCCAAGGGATTGAAAGATTTTGATGTCATTCTGACCAATCCGCCCTTTGGCACGAAAAAGGGCGGTGAGCGCGCCACCAGAGATGATATTTCTTTCCAGACCTCCAACAAGCAGCTGAACTTCTTGCAGGTGATCTATCGCAGTCTGAAGGCGGACGGCAAGGCCCGCTGCGCCGTGGTGCTGCCGGATAATGTGTTGTTTGCCGCCGGTGACGGTGCCAGCGTGCGCCGGGAACTGATGAATTTCTGCAATCTGCATACCATTCTGCGCCTGCCTACCGGCATTTTCTATGCACAGGGCGTCAAGACCAATGTACTGTTCTTTACCCGCGGGACAACCGAGCAGGATAACACCACCGAGGTTGCGTTCTACGATATGCGCACCAATATGGACAGCTTTGGTAAGACCCGGCAGCTGCGCAAGAGTGATTTCGACGAGTTTGTGGCAGGGTATGAAGACCCGTCCAAGCGCACGGGCGAGCGCTGGAGCAGATTCACTCGTGAGGAGATCGCCAAGAATCCGGATGATAGTCTTGACCTTGGCTTGATCCGCGACGACTCCATCGTGGATTATGACGATCTTCCTGACCCTGTAGAAAGCGGCGAGGAAGCGATTTCGAATCTGGAAGAAGCGGTCGATCTGCTGAAAAGTGTTGTGCGTGAGCTTCGCGCTCTGATGGAGGGAAAGTGATGGCAAGAGCAAAAAAAGAAGCCGCCCTCACGCCCGAAGAGCGTTTGCAGGCAGCTTTAGTGCCGGATTGGGAGTGGCCGTATAAGTTGCCGGAGAATTGGTGTTGGACAAATTGGGGCGAGTGCGGGGAGTTCGTTGCAGGAAGTGGGTTTAAAAATGAATACCAAGGTTTTACCAATTATGATATTCCGTTCTATAAAGTTAGCAGTCTCAAAACTGCCAATGAAACTGGTTATCTATGCGACAATACTAACACAGTAGATGAAACGGTACGCAAAAAGCTTAAGGCAGCACTGATACCAGCCAATTCTCTTCTCTTCGCAAAGATTGGTGAAGCTATCCGCTTAAACCGACGTGCAATAAACACTGTGCCCTGTTGTGTCGATAATAATATGATGGCTTTTGTTCCTATAATATGCCAGCTCAAATATGCATTCTATTGGAGCAAAGGAATTGACCTATATGATTTCACAAATGCAACAACTGTTCCGGCAATCCGAAAAACTGATTTAGAAAAGATTTCGTTTCCACTTGCTCCTCTCGCCGAGCAACAGCGCATTGTAGACCGCATTGAAAGTCTGTTTGCCAAACTGGATGAGGCCAAGGAAAAGGCACAGGACGTGGTGGATAGCTTTGAAATCCGCAAAGCTGCTATTCTCCATAAGGCCTTCACCGGGGAACTGACTGCGAAATGGCGGGAAGAGCACGGTGTGGGGATGGAGAGTTGGGAGAAATATAAGTTTAATGAACTTGGAACGCTAGAACGCGGTCGATCAAAGCATCGCCCAAGAAATGACCCTAAATTATTTGGCGGAAAGTACCCCTTTATTCAAACGGGTGATGTTGCGCGTTCAGGTATGTACATTACCGAGCATACACAAACTCTCAGTGAAGTTGGAGCGGAGCAAAGTAAACTTTTTCCCAAGGGAACTCTTTGCATTACGATTGCAGCTAATATTGGCGATGTGTCAATATTAACATATGATTGCTGTTTCCCTGATAGTGTAGTTGGATTTACACCCAATGAAAGGACATTGTCTGAGTACATTTATTATCTGATGAGTACGCTTCAACGAGAAATCGAGGCAAATGCTCCTGCAACAGCGCAAAAGAATATTAATTTAAGGATTCTTAATGATCTGCAATTAGACATTCCGTCTGTTGCAGAACAGACACAAATCGTTAATCAGGTGGAGTATTTATTTTTTCAGGAACAGCACGCCAAAGAAGCCGCTGAAGCAGTCCTTGAGCAGATTGACCTGATGAAAAAATCCATTCTCGCCCGTGCCTTTCGCGGCGAACTGGGTACAAATGACCCAAGCGAGGAGAGCGCGGCGGAATTGCTGAAAAGGGGCCTTGAAAAGAAATAAACAGTACTATTCAAAGATTAAGTGGACAATTACATTGAAAGTTGATGAGTTTGTGTTGAGGAAAATATATCATGAGTAGTCTATTTATTGCCGGAAATGGGTTTGATATCGCTCACGGCATACCAACCCAATACAGTGAATTTAGATCTTTTATTATTCAAAAATATCCTGAAGCGTTAGAACTTCGAGACGAAGTAGTTTATTTGGAGGATTTTGAAAAAATTGACCCAAATGAATTTGCTGCAGAGATTTTGCTAAATGCCATGGATAAAGCAGCTGGCGAAAACTGGTGCAATTTTGAAGATGCTTTGGCCTATATCAATTTTGACAACAAGTTTCCACTACCGAACCACAAAGAAAATGAAACTGACGAGGAAGACCAAATGTTGATGCAGCAATATCTACTGTATATGGATATGCTTACAAGTGGGTTTATTAATTGCTCAAAGATTTGGCAGGATTTATTTAGGCTATGGATAAAAGAAATTCAGTCTACGATAGACCGAGAAAATTACCAATCTAAAGCCAGCTTACTCAAACTTTTTTCGGACCCGGAAATGCAGTTCTTCAGTTTCAATTACACAAAAACTCTACAAAAATTATATGGGGTGAAAAAAGTAATTCATATTCACAATCGCGTTGGTCAAAAATTGATTTTTGGGCATGACAAAAACGACGAAGTAGGACTATATCAAAACATGGATTACGAAGATGGACCCAATATAAGCTCTTCGTTCTTGGATGATATGGTGTTGTCATTCAAAAAAGATACCGCATCTCCGATGAAAAAATATGCCAATTTTTTTAGGAGCCTTAATTGTAATATTGATAGGGTGTATTCTTATGGTTTTAGTTATGGGAAGGTTGATAGAGTTTACATTAAAGAGATAATCAGCCGTATTTCCGAAGATACATTGTGGCTTTTTACTGAGCATGAAGCGCATAACCACGAAGCTTTACGAATTAAGAAGATAAAGCTGCGTAGATATGGTTTTAGAGGGAGTTTTGGTATATATGATGGGTAACTGTTTCTATATGTTTAACCGTTGAGCAATGTAGGAGGAAGGTTGAAACATTGTAATCTAAGAACCATTCCGAAAAGAGCACATAAAACCAAGCCCCCAAAGAGCGGGCAAAAAACGAAGTTGTGTTTAAAATCTAAGTAGGTGTTGGAGCAGTCACCAGATAGCCCTGTCGTTGGAGGATAATGTGCTGACGGAGGATGACATTCGCACCAGCGATGCCATTTGGCAAAAGTATTCCTTGGATGAGCGGTATCGCTTTTCTACCCACAGTTTGCTGTCCTCTGCATTGGAAATATGGCAGGACGCACCTGTTACGTTGCTGCGGGAACACTACCGCTGTCACCCGAAGATCATCAATTTCTGCAATCAGAAGTTCTACCACGGACAGCTGATCGTTATGACAAAAGACCATGATGAGCCGGATGTATTGACCATGTACCGGACGATTGCCGGTAATCACGCCCGTGGGCATCTCAACCAGCGCCAGATCGATGTCATCCAGCAGGAGGTGCTTCCGCGGCTGCATCAGCAGAATTTCCAGAGCATCGGCATTATTACGCCGTATCGGGATCAGGTGACAGCCATCCGCAAGCAGCTGGGAGATACTTATGAGGTGGACACCGTCCACAAGTTCCAGGGGCGAGAACAAGATGCTATCATTCTGACCTCAGTCGACAATGTCATCACGGATTTCGTGGATGATCCCCATATGCTGAATGTGGCGGTTTCCCGCGCGGTTCATTCGCTGGCGGTGGTCACATCGCAGGACCCACGCAATGACCAAACCAACTATGGCGACCTAACGCGGTACATCGAATATAACAATTTTGAGGCTATCCAGAGCCAGGTCTACTCCGTATTCGATATGCTCTATCATGGCTATGCCGAGCAACGCAGAGCATATCTGCAAAAACATAAGCGAGTATCGGAGTATGATTCCGAAAACCTCATGTACTCTGTGATTCAAGAGGTGTTGTCTGAGGAGGCGTTTTCCTCTATCGGTTGTGCAGTGCATGTTTCTCTTGCGACACTGGTGAAGAACTATGAACCGCTGACAGAGGGAGAACGCCAATATGCCCGCAATCCATTGACCCATGTGGATTTCTTGCTGTTCAATCAGATGGATAAGCAACCCGTGTTGGCGATTGAAGTAGACGGGACTGGCTTCCACGAAGCGAGGAGCAAGCAGGCAGAGCGAGATATGAAGAAAAACTCCATTCTGGAGAAGTGCGCTATTCCGCTCCTGCGCCTCCGTACAGATGGCAGTGGGGAAAAAGAGAAAATCAAAAATGCACTAAAGAGGGAATGATTATGCCGAGAATTATCAGGAACGTAATCAGATGCAAAAAATGTGGAGATATCATCGAAAGCGAAACTGTCCATGATTTCAAGTTTTGCAGCTGCGGTTCCTGCGCCGTGGACGGCGGTCACGATTACCTTCGCAGATGCGGAAATCGTGAGGATTGGGAAGAGCTGTCCGAAGTGGAAAAATTAGAGAACAACGGCGCATTGACTTGATTTTAAATGATAGAAATTGGGGGATAGAACCATGCCTCTTGAAATCGTAAGAAACGACATAACGAAAATGGCTGTAGACGCCATCGTCAACGCGGCGAAGGAATCCCTGCTGGGCGGAGGCGGCGTGGACGGCTGCATCCACCGCGCGGCGGGACCGGAGCTGCTGGCCGAGTGCCGGACGCTCGGTGGCTGCAAGACCGGCGATGCCAAGATCACCAAAGCTTACCGGCTGCCCTGTCAATATGTGATCCACACCGTCGGCCCTGTGTGGAACGGGGGCAGTCACGGTGAGCGGGAGCTGCTGGTTTCCTGCTACCGGACGAGCCTTGCGCTGGCGAAAGAGCACGGCTGCGAAACGGTCGCCTTTCCGCTGATTTCCTCCGGCATCTTTGGTTATCCAAAGGATCAGGCGCTTCGCGTGGCGGTGGACACTATCGGCGAGTTTCTGCTGCACAACGACATGACGGTCTATATCGTGATCTTTAGCCGCACGGCGTATCAGATCAGCAGCAAGCTGTTTGCCGACATCGCCGAGTACGTTGATGACCACTATGTAGATGTGCATACTGATTCCCAGCGGGAGCGCCTGCGCCGGATGAGCGTTCTCGAAAGCAGGACGCTGTCCGCCGATGCAGCGGCGGCGCCTATGGCTGTCGGCGGATTGGACAGTCTGCTGGCACATCTGGACGCCGGCTTCTCGGAAACCCTGCTGAAGCTCATCGACCGCAGCGGCAAAAAGGATTCCGAGATATACAAGAAAGCCAATGTCGACCGCAAGCTGTTCTCTAAGATCCGCAACAATCCGGACTACAAGCCCTCCAAGACAACAGTCATTGCCTTTGCCATCGCGCTGGAGCTGAATCTGGATGAGACCCGTGATCTTGTCGCCCGCGCGGGCTACGCTCTCAGTGCCAGCAGCAAGTTCGACGTCATTATTGAGTATTTCATCATGCAGCGGGACTATGACATTTTCAAGATCAACGAGGCGCTGTTCGCGTTCGACCAGAGTTTGCTGGGGGCATAGACGTGAAGGGAGGAAAAGAAAAATGAAACTTGGAAAACTGCACGAGGTCGATATAAGAAAAGTCTGGCCGCATGAACAATATGATTTTTCAAAGTGGCTTGCTGCGGAAGAGAACATTCAAGAGCTTGGAAATGTACTTAACTTGTCGCTAACGGATATTGAAACAGAAAGGCTTGTTGGTAGTTATCGTTGCGATATTCTATGCAGAGATGAGATCACAGGGAAAGTCGTGCTCATTGAAAATCAGCTTGAACAGACCAACCATGACCACTTAGGGAAAATATTGACCTATGCATCCGGTCTTGACGCTTCTGTTGTTGTGTGGGTAGTTGCTGCCGCGCGTGATGAACACGCAAGCGCCATCGAGTGGCTCAACAAACACACAGATGATAGCATTTCCTTTTTCTTGATAGAGATCCATGCCTACAAGATAGGCGATTCAGAGCCTGCACCGCAATTTAAGATTATTGAGCAACCCAACGATTTTGCAAAAATTGTGAAACGCATTTCACAGGATAAGGGGATGAACGAGTCTCAGGGCTGCAGATTGGAGTTTTGGACACAGTTCAACGATATTCTTGAGCAGCGCGGCAAGCCTTTTAACAAGCGTAAAGCGACCACGGATCATTGGTATTCTGTTGCAGTTGGTTCATCGGAATGTCAAATTTCAATCGACTTGGTCAACAAAGAGCATAAGATAAGAGTTGGGCTGTGGATTGCTGACAACAAGGAACGCTTTGACTATATGAAGCAGCACAAGACAGAAATAGAAGCGGCGATGGGAATGGCGCTGTCATGGGAGAGACTGGACAACAAAAAATCCTCTCTGATTTGCACATATATCAAGGGGTTGGATTTCAAAAATCAGGAAAACTATCCGGAGCTTATGAATAAATCCATTGACCTCGTTGTGAAAATGCGAGATGTGCTGAAAGAGTATGTTCTGGCTGAATTGTAAGTGCGAGGTGACCAACTACATAAAGACTATCAGGAGCGTAACACCATGACTTTTATCTGCTACCCCAAATGCACCACCTGCCAGAAGGCGCAGAAGTGGCTGGACGAGAACGGCATTTCCTATACATTCCGAGACATCAAAATGGAAAATCCTACTTACAACGAGCTGACCGCATGGCACGAGCGTAGCGGTCTGCCGCTGAAAAGGTTTTTTAACACCAACGGTCTGCTATACAAATCTATGGGGCTAAAGGACAAGTTGCCCCAAATGAGCGAGGACGAGATGCTAAAGCTCCTCGCCACAGACGGCATGCTCGTCAAGCGTCCGCTTCTGGTGAGCGATGAATTTGTGCTCGTGGGCTTTAAAGAAACCGAGTGGACGGAACAGCTGAAAAATAAATGAGAAAGAGACGGTAAACCATGGATATTCAGCGCGCAAAAGAGTTGCTAACGGTTTTGGCAGATGGCATTGACCCTTTGACGGGAGAGGTTCTGCCGGATGACCATGTTTGTAACAAAGGTGAGATCGTTCGGGCACTGAACTGCGCTGTGGAGGTGTTGTCTCGTAGAAAGAAAAAACCATTACCTGAGAACAATGGAAAGCCGTGGACAGAGGAGTTGGATCGGGAACTGAGTCATTTGTTTGACGGTGGTATGAAGAAGCAAGACCTCTGCGAGCACTTTGGACGCACTTCCGGGGCAATCGAATCTCGGCTGGAGCGGTTGGGGAAAATGTAGAACGGTGAGTCACCTTTAAAGCAATATGTCGCCTGTCAGGCGACCAAACCATCCTTTGGATGCGCTACAATGGGAGCGTAATCAAACGAAGGAGGGCTTTTTAATGACGGAATTGGTTTTTATTCTGGATCGCAGCGGCTCTATGTCTGGGCTGGAATCGGACACCATCGGCGGCTTCAACTCCATGCTTGCACAGCAAAAGAGGGAGGCAGGCGAGGCGCTGGTCTCCACGGTGCTTTTCGCCAACGACAGCACGGTCATCCATGACCGCCTGCCGCTGAGCGAGGCGCCGCCCCTGACGGAAAAGGAGTATTTCACCTGCGGCTGCACGGCGTTGCTGGATGCCGTGGGCGGCACCATACACCACATCGGCAACATCCACAAGTACGCTCGCCGGGAGGACGTGCCGGAAAAGACGATGTTCATCATCACCACCGACGGCTACGAAAACGCCAGCCGCCGCTACGATTACG
>OGYC01001284.1_pt1 | contig 21881 bp, 12 predicted proteins | sample 1576461 | NCBI WGS metagenome assembly OGYC01 (sample SAMEA3541569, study PRJEB24748) | human gut metagenome | biome: human gut; feature: human-associated habitat; material: faeces | place: China | collected 2012 | reverse complement strand
CCGGACTGCGAAAAAGCCTGCCGTGTCAACAACCCGATATTGCTGCCCGGAAACGCCGCCGTCAGGGTCACGGGACGGGACAGGGGCCCCATCCGCAGCTCCGGACCACGCATATCGACGATCAACTCCGCCGGACGGCCGGAGGCCTCCCGGGCCTGCTGCACCGCCTCCGTCCAGGGGCGGCAGGCCGCCAGGGTGGTGTGGGACAGGTTCAGGCGGAAGCCCGTCAGCCCCATGTCCAGCAGTTCCGTCAGCAGGTCCGCCCGGCAGCAGGCGGGGCCAAGGGTGGCGTAGGTTTTCACGGCGTCTCCTCCTTGTGAAAGTGGTCGTATACCGCCCGGGCGGCGGCCTTGGGCAGCACCGCCTCCAGCTGCAGAAGCTCCGCCTGCTCAATGGCCCGGACGCTTCTGAAGTGCTTCAGCAGGGCCTTCTTCCGGATGTCTCCCACCCCGGGGATGCCGTCCAGCCGGGAGGTCAGGGCGGATTTCGTGTGCTTTTCGTGGTGATAGGTGATGGCGAAGCGGTGGACCTCCTCCTGCACCCGGCCCACCAGGGCAAACAGCGGGGGGCTTTGCTGGATGCCCAGCTCCTGCCCCTGGGGCGTTACCAGGGCCCGGGTCCGGTGGCTATAAGGCTTGAAAATTATGATGAAGTCATTAATCCATCTATAGCATGGAGAAAGCAATTTCAATATGAGGCACTTCAAAACAATTGGTATGATAAACTGAAACTAAATGGGACAAAAGCAAAAGAGGGCTTTAAAGAAGGCATTTATGCACAATGGGGCACGTGGTGTCATACACAGTTTCAATTTGTTCCCCCGGAAAAATATTTTGATAGTCACCCGGAGTATTTTGCATTGATTAACGGAAAAAGATGTTATAAGACAAAGTGGCACTCTTCCGATATGCAAACCCATCTTTGCTTAACTAATGAAGATGTATATGAAATAGTCAAAGCAGGAATGAAGTCCGAAATTCAAAAAAATCCTGAGGCACTGTATTGGGATTTCAGCATAATGGATACGCCTATCGAGGTTTGTCAATGTCCGGAATGTAAAAGAATTAATACAAAATATCAGAGCAATTCTGCAACGATTATTATGTTTATTAATCGTCTTGCAAAGGATTTAGGCAAGGAATTTCCGAATTTGATGTTTTCTACGCTTGCATATCAAGACTGCATAAACCCGCCGCTTGGGTTGGAAGTTGAACAAAATGTTGTTATCAAACTTTGTGCAAATCCCGGCAGTCAGGGCTATAGTTATTCTGTTGGTGCAAATAAGAACAGCAAGCAAATAAAGCTCTTATTAGAGTCTTGGGGTAATATAGCAAAAAATATTGTTGTCTGGGATTACGTGGTTGATTTTAATCATCTACTGCTGCCGTTCCCAAATTACGATGTTCAGAAGGCAAATATAGATTTCTATGTTGAAAATAATGTAATGGGTGTGTTTCATCAGGGATCAAGGGAAAAAGGCGATGAAATGGCAGATATGCGAACATACCTTCTAAGTCGTCAGATGTGGGACAAGGACATTGACTTTGAAGCACTCATGAAAAAATACATTCAACTTAATTATGGAGAAGCATCGCCGTATATCGAAGAGTATCTTGAAACTATGAGCGAAAGTTATATTTCGCATAATAAAGAATTGAATTTATATGATAATCCGTCAGAGCATAAATATGATTATCTTTCTGCATCAAATATTGCAAAATATATGCAGCTTACTGAAAAAGCTATGGCTGCCGTACAGGATGACCAAATGGCTCTTGAACAGGTTGAAAAAGTAAGAATGTGTGTGCTTTATGCAAAATGTACCGAAAGTTCACTTGATATCGCCGGCAAGAAAGCTGCGGCTGAAGAAATGAAAATATATACCGATAAATTTGGGGTAACCAAATATCATGAGGTCTTAGAAATTGAGAAATTTTATAATGATGTGTTTCCCGGTATTATAAAAAGGAATAAAATCTCAATAAGCTGTGTGATTGCAAGTTGTATACTTGGTGTCGGTCTTTTGGTTGTTATCCCATTTAAAATAAGAAAGAGAAAGACGAAGCTTTTGGAGTAATAGTGATTATGAAAATAATACCACAGCCCAAAAATTTTTCATACGGTAAAAAAGCAGAACTGAAAAACCAATATACCGTAAATACGGATAGTCAGAGTGAAGTAGGAAATATTCTAGAGCTTCTCGACTTTTCCCCTGAGTTTATCTTTTCAAAAAATGCCGCAGATATTTCAATTATGCGTGATAAAAGTTTTGCGGAAAACGAATATTTGTTAAACTGCTCGGAAAATTGCATTGATATTTCCTATGGTGACAGTACAGGACTGTTCTATGCTCTTGTGTCATTGAGCCAGCTTATGTATGGAAGTTTTCTTCAAACAGCGAGAATTTCTGACAGTCCCGACTATAAATATCGTGGTATTATGCTTGACACCGCAAGACACTATATCCCGATTGAAAAAATTAAGGCAATAATCAGGAGTATGGCCTTTTATAAACTTAATTTTCTGCATCTGCATTTGACAGATGATCAAGGGTGGAGGGTTGAGATAAAGGCATATCCTTCACTTGCCGAAAGGGGAAGTATACGAGGCGGAACACAGATAAAAAGAAGTGGACAATGTGACACAAAAAAATACGGCGCAGGGCTTTATTATACGCAGAAAGAGCTTTCGGAGCTTGTCGCTTATGCTGCCGAATACCATATAAATGTTATTCCGGAAATTGATATGCCCGGTCATCTCTTGGGGGCAATAAGCGTTATACCCGAATTGTCATGTGAGGGCAAGACTGTTGAGGTGCGTAGAGAATGGGGTGTTGAGGACACTATTGCCTGCGTGGGAAAAAACAAAATTTATGAGTTTGTCGAAAACATTATCAGTGAACTGAGCTTAGTATTTCCGTGTGAATACTTCCATATAGGCGGCGATGAGGTGCCGAAAATTAAATGGAAAACATGCGCCGACTGTCAGGCAAAAATGAAGCGTCTCGGCTTAAAAGACGAGGATGCATTACAGGGATATTTCTATATTGAGGTTAATAAAATTCTGCAAAAGTACGGTAAAAAGCCTATGATATGGGATGAAAAGTTAGGCACGGATTTACCTGAGAACACACTTTTACAACTTTGGCGAAGTGAACTCAGGGACAATCAATGCGCAGACTATATTGAGAAAGGTGGGCAAATAGTTGTCAGCTACGGTCCGTATTTTTATTTTGATTATGACTACTCGCAGACACCTCTTAAAAAGACGTATTCATACATAAATGCCGATATAAAATTCGGAGCTGAGCTTGAAAAAGGAATATTCGGTATCGAGGGCACAGTATGGACAGAATGGATAAGAGATAAAGAAAAGCTTGACTTTAACTTATATCCTCGTATGCAAGCACTATCGGAAAAATGCTGGAATAAAAATGCCGGTGATTATCATGACTTTGAGAGTAGGCTTAAAGAGCATTTTTTATACCTTAACGAACACGATATAGAATATTGTCCATTGAATATTTGTAATCAAAAATTTATTACAAGGCTGAAAATATTATTGGAAAAGAGAAAGAACAATGACAGATATGCGGAAGTGAGAGCTGCGAAGAAATAGCTAAAAAGGCGGAATGGCATATGAAAAAAACAATTATAAATCGTAATTGGTATTTTAAATTTGGTGAAAACAAGGGCGATGAGATTAATATAAAACTAAATGAATACAGTCTTATCGGACTGCCTCATTCATTTGGTATTCCTTATTACGGTGAGAATGATTTCTATGTTGGCTATGGCACATATTACAAGGAGTTTAATTGTAATTGTGATATTCAAAACAGCTGTATTTTACTGGAGTTTGGGGCAATTTTTCAAATTGCCGAAATTTATCTCAACGGTAAGTATATTCAATCTCATGAAGGAGGCTATACCGCATTTACCGTTGATATTACAAATTATATAAAGCAGGGGAAAAATACACTTTTCGTGCGTGTGAATAATATTTGGAAAGCCACTCTTGCGCCGAGAGCCGGTGAACATGTATTTAACGGCGGAATTTACCGTGACGTTTATTTAATTGTCTATCCGAAAACACATATTGATTGGTATGGTGTTCGTGTTTCATCTTCAAAAATCTCTGATAATGAATATGAATTAAATATTGAAACAAAATGTGTAAATGCCGAAGGTAAAACACTTTTAAGTAAAGTTATTGACGCTGATGGGAATATCGTTTGCTGCAGCGGTTGTAAAGTTATAAATAATAAGGCTGTACAAAAAGTTAAAATTGAAAATCCTACCTTATGGGATATTGATAATCCGTATCTTTATTCATTAAAAACAACGCTTGAAGATGATCGATTATTAACTCCATTTGGTATTCGAACCATTGAATGGACAAAAGATAATGGATTCTTCCTTAACGGAAAGCATTTGCTTTTAGAGGGAGCAAATGTTCATCAGGATCACGGTGGCTGGGGTGACGCTGTTACTCACTCCGGGATAAAAAGAGATATTGCTCTTATGAAAAATTGCGGTTTTAATTTTATAAGAGGCTCGCATTATCCTCACCATACCGAATTCGCAAAAGAATGTGATAAACAAGGCGTTCTTTTTTGGAGTGAAAATGTGTTCTGGGGAATCGGCGGTTTCGGCAGTGACGGTTTTTGGAAATCAAGTGCGATGCCTGTAAAAAAAGAGCATTACAAAGCCTTTGAAGAAAGTCTGAGGCAACAGCTTTCAGAGATGATAAAGGTTAATTATAACAGCCCTTCAATAATCTGTTGGAGTATGGGAAATGAAGTATTCTTTTCAAAGAAAAAAGTAATGAAAGAGGCTCGTAAGCTTATTGTAAGATTGGTTGAGTATTGTCATGAACTTGATAGCACCCGTCCTGCCGGACTTGGCGGAACGCAGAGAAGCGGACTTGACACCCTTACCGATGTTTCGGGTTATAACGGAGACGGTGCAGTCCTTTTTAAAAATCCGCCTGTTCCGAATATGGTTGCTGAATACGGAAGTATCGCCTCATATCGCCCCGGTAAAGTTGATTTATATGAAACAAAAGGCAGCAGCGAATACTATCCGTGGCGAGCCGGCAGATGCATTTGGTGCGGATTTCATCATGGAAGTATAGCAGGTATAGGAAATTTAGGAATTTGTGATTTGTACAGATTACCTCTTAATGCATATTATGCTTACCGCAAAAAGATTTTAGGCATTGAAATACCGGAGCAGTTCGTGAATGGTAAGCCTTATTCATTAAAGCTTACCGTCGATAAAAAGGAAATATCAACCGACGGTACGAATGACACAATGCTTACATGTGAAGTTATTAATAAAAACGGTGAACGTGTACAAGGTGATTTTGAAATCACGTTTGAAGTCACAAGCGGTGCTTTAATGCTTCCGACGGGCAAAAAAATGCTTTTTAATAAACAACTTAAAAATTGTTTTGACGGTATGTGTGCGATTGAGGCAAGAGCATATTACAGCGGTAAATCAACTGTGCTTGCAAAATGCGGAAATCTTATTAGCAATGAACTAACAATTACTGCTTTAGGTGCGGAAAAATACTCTAATCAGAATATTCAATATATTCCCGCACCGAAAACGAATGTTCAAAAGAAAACTAATAGAAAAATAAATATTATAAATGACCGACCTGTTATGGTGTCAAGTGAAAGCGTAGTCGGTTCAAGTATTTGTCTTACAACAAAGTCAAAGCACAAATATTGGAGTCCTGACAGAAACGATAGAGAACCCTGCATAATACTTGATCTTGAAAATTGCTATGAATCCTGCGAAGTGAATATCAGCCAACCTATTTTCCGCAAGACGAATTATAATATATTTTTTTCAACTGACAAGGAAAATTGGACAGCAATTGCGTTGGATTCAAAATCCAAAAAGACGGTAGTGAATTGTGCGACAAGATATATTAAAATTTTGACTTCTGATAATGCAAAAATTAAGAAAATTAAGATTTTTGAAATATGATAATGGGGTGCAAAATGGAAATCGGATATATTATAGGACTATCGCTGTTTTTAATTGCTACAGCTGTAGCTTTGCTCATATATGGTATCAGAATAAAGACAGATAATGTTTTACTCAGAAATATATCAAACAAAAAATATTTTAATGAATCAGACTGGCAAATTGTTTGGCAGGATAATTTTGATACATTAGATAGAACTATGTGGAAATTCAATGCACATGAAAACGGAAAGCGAAATGCCGGATATTATGTTGACGATGAAAATCATATTTTCACACAGGGAGGCTATCTGTATATACGAACCACGTGGGAGGAAAACGGCAAATACGGAGCAGGATTTTATACAGGTTGGCTTGAAACGGCAAAAACAAGATATACCGACAATTATGATTATCCTGAACCTGACAACTGGCTGGGATTCAATCAAAAGTTCGGATACTTTGAAATAAGATGCAAATGTCCTGCTGCCGAAGGCATATGGTCCGCTTTTTGGTTGCTTCCGGAAAACACAAAAGCATTAAGTGAAGATGATGAACTCGGTACAGGAAAGGATGGAGTAGAAATAGATATCATGGAGTCCGCATTTTACAGAGAGAAACTAAGTAAAGTGCAACATGTTATCCATGCCGATTATAATGCAACTCATGCTCCGGTCTCAGCTCATTCGCAGGGCTATCTGCTTGATGATATGTATCATGAATTTCATACATATGCCTTGGAATGGAATGAAAAAGAATATATTTTCTATGTTGACGGAATTGAAACATGGAGAACAGATCACTATAATGGCACATCGCTTGTTGAACAATATTTAATTCTATCGGTTGAAGTCGGTAATGATAATGTACCTTGGGCAGGTGACCCTAACCATAATGATAAATCAAAATGTTATGACTTTGTTATTGACTATATAAAAGTAATGAAAAAGAGAGATTGCATTGATGAATGATAAAGTAATCGCAAAACCAAGCAAAAACCAAATTGCATGGCACGAAAGAGAGAGAATAATGTTTGTTTGCCTTGATCCTGCCACATGGCAGGGACGGGAATATGATAATCATTCCACTCCTCTTTATAAAATAAACCCATCCAAACTTAATACAGACCAATGGTGTGAAGCAGCGGTATCATGGGGCGCAAAGACAATTCTTTTTGTTGCAAAGCATACAGGCGGCTTTTGCTGGTGGCATACGGATACTTCGGAATATGGTATAAAGGAAACGCCTTATAAGAACGGTAAAGGTGATGTCCTCAAGGAAGTCAGCGAAAGTTGTAAAAAATTCGGCCTGTCTTTGGCGGTATATGTTTACCCGGGTGACGATAATTGGGAAGCATATATCGGCGGCGGAGGAAGGACTAAAGATCCCTCAAAACAGGAAGAATACAATGCTGTTTATCGGCAACAATTAACAGAGGTTTTAACGAAATACGGCGATATATCGGAAGTTTGGTTTGACGGCAGTATCATAATCCCTGTTTCGGATATTTTACATAAATACGCACCAAACGCCGTGTTCTTTCAAGGTCCTAATGCAGATATTCGTTGGGCGGGAACTGAAGCTGGCGAGGTGCCGTATCCGACAACATGTGCTATAAATGCGGAGACGCTAAAAACAGGCGTGTCGACCGCCGCAAACGGAAATGTTGACGGTGATATTTGGGCTCCCGTTGAAGTGAATACTACACTTTACGACCATTTTTGGTTTTGGGCAAAAGACAAAGAGAAAAAACGCAAATCGCTTGATAGGCTGATGGAGTGTTATTATAAATCAGTCGGAAGAGGACTTGTTTTTTTACTTAATTCAACACCCAATACAAGCGGACTTATTCCGGATGATGATATGTGTCTGTATAAGCAATTCGGTGATGAGATAAAACGTCGATTTGATAATCCTGTCGCAAAGGTTTCGAACTGTCTAACGCTGAAATTTGATAAAACAAATGTCAATCATATAATAATTGAGGAGGATTACACACAGGGAGAAAGAGTGAGAGCATTTACTCTGAAAGCAAAAACCAAGAATGGTTATAAAGAAATTTATAAAGGCAGCATTATAGGCAGAAAGCATATTGCAGTGTTTAATAATATAGTGACTGATGAAATAACTCTTCAAATAGATGAGGAAGTTTTACCTCGTATTATAAAGCAAATAAGTGCTTATAACGTAACCGAAGTGAATATATCAAAATTTATAAAACAACTTTCTGCCGGAATTGAACTCTGTGATGCATTTAAAGAACAGACTGTATGCAAATGGAGTAAAAAATCTTTTGCACTCGGCAGAGCTGAAATTGATTTAACAAAACACATCACAATGGCAGGAGAATATCTTGTAGATTTTAACTGTAAAAATCCATTTGATTTAATACATTGTGAGGGACTTATGGACGGAAATATTTGTGATAATACAGTGAACTATATAGGCAACGGTCAGTTCAGAATTAGGCGAACCGCAGCGACGACTGATGAAACAAGCACTAAACTTATTATTCATGCGAAACCGAAATTCGGTAAATTTGGTAAAGTTAAAATTAAAATGATATGACAGATGGGGAATTATGAATAACATTCTGAAATACAACACCGAGTCAAAAGACCGTTGGAGCTCAATCCCTTTGGGCAACGGCAAAATGGGTGCACTTGTGCAGGCGACATCAAATAGCGATTTAATATATCTTAACGAGGATACATTATGGTCGGGGGATGTTTTTGATTGGCAGAACAAAACTGCAATTAATCACCTTCAAAAAACAAGAGATTTGATTGATGCAGGCAAATACAAAAAAGCACAAAAAGAATCTGATAAAATGCTTGGTGTTTTCGGTCAGGCTTATATGCCTATGGCTAGATTGCATATTGATTATAAGAATACAGATATTTGTACCGACTTTATTCGTACGCTTGATATGGAAAAGGCAATTTGCAATACTAATTTTTTTACCAATAACGCTGAAATTAAAAGAGAATATTTTGTTTCGCACGAATATAATGCTCTTTTAGTAAAAATTAAATCAGAAAAGGCTATATCAGCAGACTTTTCGCTTGAAAGCTTATTGAAATTCAAAACTGAAAATACGAATAATGGCTTGATTTTATTCGGAAAAGCACCTTATTTTGTAAATTGTTATAACGGTGACGGAAAAAATAACAGATATAAAGAAAGTGTTGTATATGAAGAAAACAAAGGTATTCATTTTTGCGTAAAACTTAATATTCAGACTGACGGCGAAATAATGAATAACGAAAGCGGTGAATGCTCGGTTTTAAATGCAAAAGAAATTGTTGTTTTTGTTTCAAGTGCAAATAATTTTAAGAATTATAAGACACCGATTGAAAAAAGTGACATTGATTATTTTTCGATTTGTAAAAAAGCAATCGACAGAGCTGTTCTAGACGGATATGAAAAAATCAAAACTGTGCATACTAAAGAATTTTCTTCTTTTTTTAATAGGTGTGGTATTGATTTGGGCGATATTCCGATTGATATTTTCACACCTGATATGTTCGGAAAAAATATAAAACCGCAAAGTGCCGCTTTGTATTTTGCTTACGGTCGTTATCTTATGATTTCATCTTCAAGAAAAGGCACAGAACCGGCAAATTTACAAGGGATTTGGTCCACTGAATTAATACCTATGTGGGCTGCGAATTATACACTGAACTGCAATGTGCAGATAAATTACTGGTTAGTTGAAATTGCAAATTTGAGCGAATGTCATTTGCCGCTTATTGAAATGACAAAAGAACTTGTTGATGACGGCAGAAAAACTGCCAAATACAACTATAATTGCAGAGGTTGGCTGGCACATCACAATTCAGATTTGTGGCGGATCACTACGGCAATGGACGGCAATTCGCTATGGGCTATCTGGAAAATGGGTGGAGCGTGGCTTTGCTGCGATATGTTCGAGCATTATCTTTTCACGGAGGATAAGCAATTTCTTTCTGAAATTTATCCCGTGATGAAAGAATGTGCGCTCTTCTTTGTGGATTTTCTAACTGAAAATAATGAAGGCAATCTTGTTGTTACTCCGTCTGTATCATTTGAGAATAGTTATAAAACTTGGAGAGGTAAGTTTTATATTACAAATGATGCTCTTGAAGATAAGTTGATTATTACCGAACTCTTTAACAATACAATAAAAGCTGCCCATATATTGAATTTAGATGATGAATATTGCGAAGTGCTTAAAGAAAAGTTCAATAAGCTTTCCCCTGCAAAAATCGACAAAAAGACAGGGCAGATTATTGAATGGCATAAATATTTTGAGCCTGTAAACCCGGCACAGTTGGCACCTCTTTGGGGAATTATGCCTGGCACTTCTATGGATGAAGCAAAAAATCCGGAATTGTATAATGCATGTAAAAAACTTTTTTACACAAGAAAGCCTTGGGTTAATGACAATTGCGGAAGCTGGATGGGGGCATGGCCGACAAATCTTGCCGCTCGTTTCAAAGACGGCGAAACAGCTTGGGTTGTTATTAAAAAGCATCTTTTAGAAGAAATCGAGGAAAATCTCGCTTGTAATTTTATGACAGGATGGGAATGTGACGGAAACTTCGGTGTTGCGGCAGGCATAGCCGAAATGCTTATGCAGTCACATAGGGGTTATATAGAAATTTTACCTGCCTTGCCGCAGGAATGGAAAAGCGGAAGTGTTCACGGACTTTGTGCACGAGGTGGATTTGAACTGGATTTCAGCTGGAAAGACGGAAAATTGACGGAACTTTCGATTTTTTCAAAGCTTGGAAACAAATGTAATATTATGATAAACGACAGCAAAAAAATATGTATTGACACCGAAAAAAACAAAAAGTATTCAATAAAATTATGAGGGTAAAGAATATGAAAAAAATGAAGAAAACATTTTGTATTGTCTTGAGTGTTGTACTTGTTGTTGCATCAGTTGCTGCATTTATGTTGATACCAAGAAAAGGAACGCAGAAAGATTTCGAGTGGGACGGAAAGGCAATAAGCTATGAGGATATTCCAACGCTTGAAAAAACACCGGGTAAGGATTATAAAATCCTTATGTTTTCCGACACTCAGCTGACATTTCTCACACAGGGAACAAAAAGCGTTAAGGAAATTATGCGAAAGACGCTTGATAAAACACAACCTGATTTTGTGGTGTTTTCAGGCGATAACGTTGCGGGAATCACAACTCATTTTCAGATTGATATTTTTATTAATCTTGTCGAGGAATTAGCTGAAGAATATGGCTTTTACTGGAGTACTGTATTCGGCAACCATGACAGTGATTTGGGTGCGGATTTAAATTATCAAGTTGATAAACTGCTTGAAGCGGAACATTGCCTTTTTGTAAAAACTCCTAAAAATGTCAAAGGATACAGCAATTTTGCAATAAATGTTGTTGAAAACGATATTCCCGTTTACAGTTTGTATTTTGTTGATTCAAATATGGATAGCTTTCATTACATAACAGAGGAAGGAAATGAGGCGGTTGGCTATGAGGCAATTGACTTTACTCAGCTTTTATACATAAAAGCTTTAGCTGACGCAACAGCAAAGCAAAATAGCGGCGAATACACAAACGCATTGGCAATTTCACACTACCCGTTAAAGCAATTTGTTACTGCGTATAATCTTGCAGTTTCCGACACCCCATATGATGAAAAAGGTAACGAAGCGGTTCTTGTTGAAGGTGAACGCCGTGAAGGAGAAGGATGCTCATATATGGATATCGGTGTATTTGATTTATATAAAAGCATTGGTGTTAAGACAATCCTCTGCGGTCATGAGCACACAAACGATTATGTTGTTAATTACTTGGATATGGAGATGGTCTATGGTGTAAAAACCGGATATTTTTCATCTCATGACGATACTGTACAAGGCGGCACACTGATTACTATTGATAAAGATAGTAACGCAAATATAAAGCAAATATACATACAATGAGGAAGTTTCTTAAAATAGCTAAAAGGAGAATTATGATGGGTAAAATGAAAAGTTGGCAAAAAGTTGTTGCCGTATTTCTTGTTATAGTATTATTTTTGGGAAGTGTTGCATTATATCTGCTTTGCCCGAGAACAACCGTGAAAGAGGCTGACAACTGGCTCGGCGAGGAAAGCTTTGATATTCGAAGCGTCAAAACAATCGATAAAACAAAAGATGATTTTACGATTTTGGCAATAACCGATATACAGTTTGACAACCCTTTTTATTCCAAAAATGATGTTAAAACCGCTATAAAAAATATGATAGATAAAACAAATCCGGATTTAATTGTAACCGGGGGCGATAATTTTGCCGGTATATTCAATCATTTTCATGTAAAGGCATTTACAAAGATGATGGATGAATTCGGTGTGCCGTGGGCGCCGATTTTCGGCAATCACGAATATGACTTTCACAGCGATTTATATTATCTGTCGGAGCAAATGCTGAAAAGCGAAAATATTATTTTTGATGTCGGACCGACAAACATTGACGGTTTCAGTAATTATTTAATCAACATTATGGACGGCGACAGTATTTTTTATTCTTTAGTTATGATGGACAGCAATGCCGAAGTGTTCAGATATGACGGCAGAGGGAACAGGTTGTATTCATACTATGACGGAATAAGACCTTCTCAAATTGAATGGTATGAGGATAATATCAACGGATTAGCCAAGAGCGAAGGCAGAACAGTAGATACTATTTTATTTTCGCACACTGCATTGCCGCAGTTTAATGACGCCTATTATGCGATAAAAAACGATACACCTTTGGATGGCATTACTGTGAAATACAATTACGGAAATATGTCAGAGGAATTGGGCGGATGCAGATACGAATACGGTATGTATGAAAAAATGTCTGAGCTTGGAAGTACAAAATATCATTTCTTCGGTCATGATCACACCAATAATACATCATTAAATTACAACGGTATTGATATGACATATATTCAAAACACTGGTCATAACAAGGGCGATCAAATCGGTGGCACGCTGATAAAAATAGATGCAAATAAAAACGTCACCCATGAAATTATTATGGGCAACAGTTGATAAATTAAAATTGAAATGCGATAAACAGCTTTAGAATTCTAAATGCCATGGTAAAAGGTGAAACATATGAATGAATTTATGAAAGATTTCATCAAAAGAAATCTTCCGCAGTTTGTGGATAATTTTGATGTGATAATCACTAATAAAAAAGAGGAAAAATATAAAATAACAGCAAAGGATAATGTCATTACTGTTGAAGCGAGTAACTATATATGTGCTTGTAATGGTATTTACGAGTATCTTAAAGAATATTGTAATGTTCAGTATTCCTGGTGCGGAACGTTCAGTTTTGACTTGAAAGAACTTAAAATGTTTGACGGCGTTTTTGAAAAAACTATCGACCAGCATTTTAGAGTTTATTTGAATTACTGCACATTGGATTACTCAATGTGCTGGTGGGATTTTGCAAGGTGGGAAAAAGAGATTGACTTTATGGCAATGAACGGCATAAATATGCCTCTTACTCCTATCGGAAGCGAAGCTGTCTGGTATGAAACATTGCAAGAATTCAATTTCACAAAAGAAGAAGCGCTCGGTTTCATTTCAGGTCCCGCCTTTTGGGCTTGGCAACTGATGACAAATATCGACAGCTATATTTCACCGAAAAGCGAGGAGTATGTTTATAACCGTCTTGAGCTTGGCAAAAAAATAATTGAAAGATGCGTTGAGTTTGGTATGCAGCCGATTCAGCAGGGATTTTCTGGACATGTTCCGACATTGCTCAAAGAGAAATACCCTAATGCCGCTATTCTTATGCAAAAAGGCTGGTGTCTTTATCCAAAAACGGCACAACTTGACCCGTTAGATAAACTCTTTTTGGATTTTGGCAGAGTGTTTTTGGAAAAAACAGAAAAGCTTATAGGTAATTATCATTATATTGCCTGTGACCCATTCCATGAGGGAACGCCACCGAAGCATACTAAAGAATACCTTTGCAAGGTAGGACAAGTTATTGATAAGCTTTATAAAGATTTTGATGAAAGTTCTGTTTGGGTAATGCAGGCTTGGACTATGCATGAAGAAATCGTAAACGCTGTGCCGAAAGACAGAATCTTGCTTCTTGACCTCAATTCCGAAAGAGCGGCTTTGAATCCGAATGTTGCAGGTTACGATGTTGTTTCCGGTATGCTTCATAATTTCGGCGGTAAGAACGCAATGCAGGGTAAACTCAGAAAGCATTGCGAAAATAAATATCTGACTTTGAAAGAAAAAGGCGCTAATGTTGTCGGAAGCGGTATGTTTATGGAGGGTATTGACCAAAACCCTGTGATTTACGATTTACAGTTTGAATTGCTTACCGCTCAGCATAAAATAGACATTGACAAATGGCTTGATAAATACATAACCAGAAGATACGGAAAATACAATGAAAAAATCCGTCAGGCTTGGGATATCCTGCTCAAAACCTGTTACAAAGATGACGGTTACGAAGAAAACGAGGTCGGTTCAACTCTTGCTGCTCGTCCTCAGCTTATGCCCAAAAGAACGGGACCGTGTTGTGTTTCAGCAGTTTATTACGATGCAAAAGAATTTGAAAAAGCAGTGGATCTGTTTATCAGTGTCGCTGATGAGTTTGAGGACTCAAAGGGATATCAGTATGACTTGTGCGATATGGTAAGGCAGTGCTTCAGCAACAGATTTTACGACAATCAAAAGCAATTTTCAAAATATTTTAAACTTCTGCAAAGAAAGAAGTGTGAGAAGATTGCTCAAACCCAGCTTGAGCTTCTCCTCGATATGGACAGTTTTATTTCGTGCAGAAGTGAAATGACTTTGGCAAAATGGATTTGTGATGCACACAATCTTGCTAAAAATGAAGAGGAGAAAAAGTATTTTGATTTCAATGCACGCACTCTTATTACGCTTTGGGGTGATATAAACGGCAGTACATCAGCACTTTACGATTATTCATGGCGTGAGTGGAGCGGTCTTATTAAAGAATACTATTATAAGCGCTGGCAGATGTTTTATGATTACGCTCTCGGCTGTCTGAAGAATCACAAGCTTTATGTATACAAAAACGGAAACGATTATGCACAGAGAGAAAAATATATGTCATTTCCGTTTGGAAAAAAACTTGGCAAGTTTGAACTTCAATGGGGGAAAACTTACAGCGAGTATGAATATCCGAAAAACCGAAATGTTGTTCCAGAAGCAAAATATTATTGCAAGAAATGGAACTTTTGATTTAAATTTTATCGCTTTAGTGAAAGGAAAAATATGAACACAAAACAATTGTATTTTAATAAAACAATTAAAAATTGGGATGAAGCAATCCCTTTGGGAAACGGCGATTTGGGCTGCCTTATATGGAATAAATCCAATAAGCTTCGCTTTAGTATTGACAAGGCAGGCATATGGGATTGCTCCAATCCACCGAAAAATCAGCCTGATTTTAATTACAGCAATTTAAAACAGCTTGTCAAAAACGGAGAAGAAAGAATAATAAATCAAAAATATGACGATTGCTACTACAATACCACTCCGACCAAACTGCCCACAGGCAAAATTATCATTGATTTGGGCGTAAGGAAAAATGTAATATCAATGCTTGATATGCAAACAGCAGAAGCCGAATTGCATGTTGGCGGAATAAAAATAAACAGCTTTGTGCATGCCGAAGAGGATTTCGGTTTGATTCAAATTTCAAGGCCGAATGTTAAAATCTCTGTTGCAAATCCGAAATTCGGAAAACATAAACGCCGTTTTTTTGTCAAAGCGTTTAAAGGTATTGTACAGTCCTTAAAAAATCTGGTCTATCCCAAGGCAGATGTTGTTAAAAAGAAGGTAAACGGCATTTATATTCAATATTTTGTACAGCCTACAAATGAAAGCTTTTACGGTATCGTTACCGCAAGTAAATCATATAACGGCAAAACCTTAATCGCATATACAGTAGGTATTTCCAAAAGCAATGATTTTGTTGACAAAGGCATTGACAAGGTTATTACAGCCTTAAATACAGGATATGAAAAGGCATTTGAAGAGCATAAAGCGTGGTGGGATCTGTATTGGAGCAAATCCAATATAACCTTGCCTGATAAGTTTATGGAAAGGCAATATAACTTCAATACATATCTGCTTGCAGGCTGCAGCAGAAAAGGTAAGTTCCCGATGCCTCTGCAAGGTGTATGGACCGCCGATAATAACGGGCTGCCGCCTTGGAAAGGCGATTATCATCACGACCTGAACACGCAGATGTCCTATACAAGCTATTTGAAAGCCAATCGTATTGACGAGGGAGAAAGCTTTATTGATTATCTGTTAAATACTGCCGAGCAAGGCAGAGCGTTTGCCGAAGAATTTTACGGCGTAAAGGGCTTGTGCCTGCCGTCTGTGATGGATATTGAAGGCAATGCTTTAGGCGGTTGGTGTCAATATGCATTATCACCCACGAATCAGCTTTGGCTATGCTGTATTATGGCACGGCATTATTTTTACACAGGGAAAGAAGATTATTTAAGAGAGAAAATTTACCCCTATATGACAGAGGTCGGCGAATTCTTGCTGAATATGCTGCATAAGGAAAACGGCTTTTACAAGCTGGAGCTTTCCACTTCGCCTGAAATTCATGACAACAGAATGTCCGCTTGGCTTACGCCGAACAGTAACTACGATTTGGCACTGATGAGAGCGTTTTGCGTAAATATGATTAAAACAAGCAAGGTTTTGGGAAAAACGGATGCAGCTGAAAAATGGACGAAGATATTATCGGATTTTGAGCCGCTTGCCGTGAATGAAAACAGCGTGTTGATGCTCAGTCCTGACGAAAGTCCTTTTAAGTCGCACAGACATCATTCCCACTGTATGTCTATATATCCGCTTCGCACGATGGAATATGATACAGAAGAACATAAAAAAATCATTGACAGCACGATTGCGAATTTAGAGCATTTCGGCATCAAAAATTGGGTGGGCTATTCCTTAGGCTGGATGGCACAGTTATACGCCGTGCAAGGGAATGGCGATAAGGCGTTCGGTATGCTTGACAGCTTTTTCAGATATTTTTGCACGGATAACGGATTCCATTCTAACGGTGATTACAGATTCAAAACAAGCTGTTTTCAAAGATGCAGATTGTTTACGCTTGAAGCGAATTTCCTTGCCATGGACGCCATTCAGGAAATGCTGCTTTATTCCGAAAACAATTTTATCAAAGTACTTCCCGCTGTTCCTGCAAGCTGGAAAGATGTTGCGTTTGAAAACCTGCGCGCTTACGGCGGCTTGCTGGTTTCTCTTAAAATGTGTGGCGGAAAAATAACATATCTTAAATTCACTGCGGAAAAAGACATTCATTTTACATTGGAAGAGCCGAAATACGAATGTAATTTTGCTTTAAGCAAAGAGATAGAATTGAAACAGGGCGAAACGGTGTGTATGCATCAAAACTCTAAAAATTCGGTTTGCAATTTGTGAATGCGTTAATTTTATAAATAAAATTTATAAAATGTGTTATTGGAGGTAAATGACTTATGTCAGCTATAAAAGAAAAACTTTCAGCCGGCAAAAATTATCTTAAAAATTACTGGTCAGAGCCGGCTCCTAACAATTATCTATCTGTCAAGGAAAAGGTTGCTTACGGCGGTGCACAAATAGGTACATTTATATTTTCAACCGTAGTCGCTTATATGACTTTTACACCGAACTGGTTCTGCGGAGCAATTGTAGGTATTGATTATGCGGATTTTGCAAAGATAACTATATTTACATCTATAATGAACTATTTTTTCATGTTCTTATCTCCGTTTTCAATACTCATATTTGAAAATCACGGCATCTTGGAGAAAAAGACAAAAATTTCAGCAAATTTAGCTTTTATTTCCGAACTGATTGTTGGAACATGTCTTTACTTTGCTCCTATAAATTTATTGGAAAATGTGCCGCAATTCGGTATGGTGGCGTTGCCTCAAATTTTAGCTAACTTGCTTGTTCTCAACGCAATCACCAATTATGTAACTTGGTTTGTTAGAAGAAAATGGTGTGCCAAGCACGGAAGAATGAAACCGATTATAATTGCGTTCGGTATACCTGCGGCAGTACTGATGTCTGTCATTCCTTTTATTGATTTCAACTCTATGCAGTATGCACACCAAGTAGTGGTTTTACATTTTCTGTTTTCTTTATTGGCAGTATTTACAGCTCAGTTTTGTAATATTCAGGGTTTGGTTCAATTTATTTCTCCAAACAGTGAAGAACGGCAAACAATGTATTCGATTGTACCTATAATAACCGGTCTTGTGCCATCTGTAATAGGCATATTTTTCCCTGTGCTGATTGGTACAACAGGCGGATTTACCGAGTTGCTTACATATAAAATATTTGTACCTATTTTTGCGGTAACAGGCGTTGCTGTAACAATATTTTGTATGCTTCAGGTTAAAGAACGTATTATTGAAAAGCCAAATGAAAACAAGCAAAAGGTCCATTTTTTTAAAGGCGTAAAAAATGTTTTAAAGAATCCTCATTTATGGATAATTAATTTTTCTAATTTATTTGGTATTTGGACTGTTCTGTTCAGTCAGATATTGCAATGGTGGTTTGTTTACAGCATAAGACTTGAAAGCTGGTTTGGTATTGCAAGTAATGTAATTGTTTTATCTATGACCGCCGGTAATTTACTTACGCCGTTTTTAATAAGGAAATTTGAAAAGGGTACAATTCTTGTTTGGGCACGAATTTTTTCTCTTTTATGCGTTGGATTGATGTATTGGGCAATTAATATGAGCAGCACAACTGTAGGTCTTGTTGTATTCATGTTTGCAGCTTTGCTTAAAAATTTATTTTCTCCGATAGAAACCGGACTTTTGGCAGGTGTTACTTCCGATGCCTTGGATTATCATCAGTGGAAATACGGAGAAAGAGCAGATAATATGATGAGTATTTTTGGTATGCTGTTAGCACCTGTTACAATGCTTTTAAATCTTATTTTGCCACAGTTATTAGACAATATCGGATTTTCATCAGACTGGGATTTGTTATATAATCCGCAGGTTATTACAGGTGTATTTAATGTTTATGTTATTTTAACTTCGATAGGTATTTTGTGTTCGACAGTACCATTCTTTTTCTATAAGCTGACAAAAGATCAACATGCACAGTGTATTAAAGAAATGCAGGAGAGAGTTGGAGAGGTAAGCTTTCATGCCGGACAAGAAGTTCCTGAATCTGCTGAAAATTAAAAAGTTTTAAGTAAGGGTTGGTGATTTATTTGAAAAAAATTCTTTCTGCTTTTCTGTGTGTTTTGCTGCTTATGAGTTTGTTGGGACTGACCGGCTGTAACAGTGATTCGAATATATTTGATTATGAGGTTATGGAGGACGGTATCCATATTACCGGCTACGAAGATCAAACATCCAGGGAAGTATTGATTGTTCCTGATGAAATAGACGGAAAAAAAGTTGTTGCCATAGACGATACCGGAATTTGCAATACGAGATATGTAAAGAAATTGGTTATTGGTAAAAATGTTAACTCAATCGGTACAAGAGCTATTATCAATAACTCAAATTTGGAAGTAATTGAGGTTGCCCAAGGTAATACTTCTTTTAAGGTCGTAAATGGAACATTGTTAACTGTGGATGGTAAAGAATTGGTATGCAATCCCATTAAAAATGGTGTTCAAGAACATATCAAGGTCGATGATGTAAGTAAAAAAGAAATAAAAGAGTATTTTGATGAAGAATATGTAATTCCTGAAGGCGTTGAAATTATTCGTGATTATGCATTTTATCATAATCAAATTAAAAGTATTGTTTTTGCGGATAGTGTTGAAAGGGTTGGCGAATATGCTTTTCTCAGAGTTGGTTATTTAAGCCAAGTAAAACTGTCAGCCAATCTTAAATTTATAGGTAAAGATGCCTTTTCTAAAAATCCCGGATTAACCGAACTTGTAATTTATGAGGGGATTGAGGAAATTGATGAAAGAGCTTTTCACGATTGTAATCAGTTGCGTAGTTTGTCAATTAAGAAGAACAAGACGGATATTATTTTGGGTGAAAAATGGTATCCGACTGATTTAGGAAAAAATCTTAAGGGATTAGTTATAGAATATGATGATACAAAAGATGTGTTTTAACAAATACTGTAAAACATTTGAAAACTAAAAATAGGCAATTAAGATTTTTTCCGAATAATTACAATAAAAGTCTTGTTATGTGAAAACAAGACATTTACTAGTTTTACAAATTCTTTTTAGAAAGACTAGTTCATTAGTAATCGTAAATGCTTCTTTTATCACTTCAACTTCTGTGTTGCAAATGAAATAATCATTTTTTACCTCTTTTGATTTATTTTTAATGCTGTATCCACAAGATTATTTACTTTTGTAACCTAGTTCTAAATAAACCATTATGTGGTATCTAACTGATTAACAATACTGTAAAGAAACTGTGGTTGAAGCCTTTATGAAACGGTAAGAGGTGTAAACCAATCCACAGCATCATTTACAGTGTAGCATATTTGTCCTTGATGAGGGACTCTAAAAACTAAAAATTTATTATACGAGGAGAACATATTATGGCTGATAGTAAGATGGTTATTATAGCATCCTCACTTGATAAAATTTTTCCGGACAGCAGTAACGTTTATGAGCTCGATAAGTTTTCGATGCTGAAAAATGAGAAGAAGGCATTTCAACTTGTTTTCAGAGCAGAAAAAGGGGAAAAGATTTCTTTTACCGTTGAGTCTGACCTTTCTGACTATATGAATTTTTCGGTTGTGAAAATGATGAAGGGTGGCTATGTTGCGGCTAAAGATGCCGACGATTATTATATCAAGGGCCATCACGAGTATTATCCCGATATGCTTGTACCGATCAAGAACAGCAGCTTTATTGCTGAAAACAACGGCTATAATAGTGTGTGGGTTCAAATAAAGGGAGACAGTCTTCCTGCAGGCATCCATAATATAAGTGTGGAATCGGATAAGGGCAGCTGCAGTATAGGTGTGCTTGTTATTGATGCGAGTCTGCCTGAGCAGAGTCTGATTTTTACAAATTGGTTTTATACCGATTGCCTGATGAGTATTTACGGCTTTAAGGCTTTTTCGGATGAGTATTGGAAAACGGTTGAGAATTTTCTGTACCGTGCGGTAGAATATGGAATGAACTGTGTGCTGACCCCGCTGTTTACACCGCCGCTTGAAACTGAGGTAGGAGGCGAACGTCCGACTGTTCAGCTTGTTGATGTTAAGGTTATCGGTAAAAATCAGTATTCCTTTGGCTTTGGCAGACTGGATAAGTGGATTGAAATGTGTGACAGATGTGGTATCAAATATTATGAAATGAGTCATTTGTTTACACAATGGGGTGCAAAGCACGCGCCGAAAATTATTGCTGAAAAGAATGGCATTCAGAAAAAAATATTCGGCTGGCGTACTTTTGCGAGCGGTAAAAGGTATCGTCTTTTCATTGAGCAGTTTGCAAAGGCGCTGACTGAATATATTGACAAAAAGGGAATACGTGAAAAGTGCTTTTTCCACGTGTCGGATGAGCCCGCACAGTCTATGAAAAGAGCTTATGCCAAGGCGGCAAAAGTTGTCAGGGATAATTTTCCAAATTTCAAAATTATTGACGCTTTGTCCTCATATGATTTTTATAAAAACGGGCTTATTGAACTGCCTATCCCGGCAAATGACCATATTGAGCCGTTTATCGGCAATGTACCTGAGCTGTGGACATATTATTGCTGTGCACAGGGCAGTAAATATGTGTCCAACCGTTTCTTTGCTATGCCGTCAGAAAGAAATCGTGTTCTCGGTCTTCAGCTTTACAAATTCAATGTAAAAGGCTTTTTGCATTGGGGCTATAATTTTTATTATTCGCAGTTTTCCAAAGCGGTTATTAATCCGTTTGAAGTTACGG
>OGYC01001272.1_pt1 | contig 22041 bp, 20 predicted proteins | sample 1576461 | NCBI WGS metagenome assembly OGYC01 (sample SAMEA3541569, study PRJEB24748) | human gut metagenome | biome: human gut; feature: human-associated habitat; material: faeces | place: China | collected 2012 | reverse complement strand
TGAAGTATCAACTTCTCATGGATGCCTTTGATGACGCGCCGGAAGCACGCTCCGCGAACATTCTATTGTTTCAATAAAAAGAAAACCTTGAGATAACTATTCTCAAGGCTTTTCAATAAATGTATCAATGCAGGAGATGGGACTTGAACATTACCCCAATAGCGCAAAGCCAGAAAAATAAAGGATTTGAGGCGTCGACATTGTTAGGTCTCACCCTAAGTCTCACCATCTTTTTATAATCTGCATCAGAAAATGAAAATCTTTAATCAATAGTCTTAATATAATCAAGCCAGAAAGATATGTCAATATATTTGTAATTCTGCCGGAGAGATTTAAGTAATGCATTCAATATCCACGGAATGGCACACAACAAGTAAGGTTCTTGGTGTACAAGCATAAAATTTGCAAAGTAAAAAGATTACGAAGTGAGAGCGGGTATGTGTCCTGCTCTTATTTTTTTGAAAGAGACGGAATCGAGAGAGATGACATTTTTAGAAAGAACTACTATGTAAACAACTACTAGTGAAAGAACTACTAGTAGTTAAACTACTACGTTATTACTTTATATAGTAAGTAATGTTTTCTATATCCTCGGAATGGCACACAGGGTTCACTATGCCACGCGCATTGATTGGACACAAAGAAAATTGCATTCCAATGCTGTATTCTGGCACAGTTTGGCGCCTGAATGATTAGAACCCCCGTACTCTGTTCCCATATCCCTTAAAACCCAGTATGTTCCCACAGATCTGCGCCCTCTATGTCGTTCTCGGTAATGCGGATCCTATAGCATTTGCATACTCATACTCTGAATCCGGGTGTTTAGATACCGGTTCGCCTGCATACGGTTCAATCGATATCGTTTCAGTCGGTACACTTCTATCCGCATCCGTTTTCTGGACATCCATTCCCGACAGTACCCATTTATCTGATATTAAAACATTGGTATGCGCACATCCGATATCAGCTTATTGGTATGCAATATGTCCCGGTATCGTTCATCCGATATCAGCTTATTGGTATGCGGAATGTCTCGCTATCTGTTATGGGGTATCGCCTTATAGGTATGCAGTATGTCTCGGTATTGATTATGAGATATCGCCTTATAGGTATGCAGAATACCTCGGTATCGATCATCAGATAACACCTTACAGGTATGCAGTATATTCCGATATCGTTCACCACATACCGCCTTAGTGATATGCAGTATATTTCGGCAACGTTTATCATGTATCACCTTACTGGTATGTAAATGCTTGTATCAACAAACGGCTTCCGATAGCTGCATACCATCTAGCTGATACGCACACCCGTTGCCAGAAGATACCGGCTAGGTGATATGCTTGTTGTGCATCCGGGAAGAGGGATATCAGGAAAGGGGTATCAATTGAAAGGGAGCAGAAGTGTGGGATACCGACTAGGTGATACGTGATATGGATATCGAAGAGGTGGGATGCAGACTGGGTATCATCTAGTTGGTATGGAAAGAACGGCGGATATGTCCAGTGGGCGAAAAAATATAATGTGAAACAGTTTGCGGAATCTATTCTGTTTTTACAGCAGCATGCTATTCACGATAAGAAAACGCTGGATGCATTGGTGGATGGGAGTTCTGCAAAATACCATGAACTTATGAAAACCATCAAAGATGCAGAGGAGAAGATGGCAGCAAATAAAGTGATAAAGACTCACATTATCAATTATGCCAAGACCAGGGAAACATACATTACTTACCGAAAATCAGGGTATAGTAAGAAATTTTTCGAGGCACATCGGGATGAAATCACTCTTCATAAGGCAGCCAAGGAAGCATTTTCAAAACTGCCGGATGGAAAGATCCCAAAGGTAAAAGATCTGAATGAAGAATTTGTAAGACTGCTTTCAGAGAAAAAGGCAGATTACAGCGAATACAAGAAAATAAAAAAAGAGATGCGGGATTATCAGATAGCGAAGCAAAATGTGGAATCCTTCTATGCTGCTCAGCAGAGCTGGGACATAGAGGAAGACATGAAAAAGAAACGGCAGCAGGAAAGATAAGCATGCGGGCAATCATCAAAAATATAAATTGGAGGTTGCCCTCTTTTTTATATTCCGGCAGAGCAGGAATGTATCAGCACTCACAAAGTGATGGCGCAGCTTGGCATCGAAGATGACATTCTAAGGGGATTGGGGATGTGCCTCCAACAAGCAAAACGCGCCCGTGTACGTACGGGGGCACTGCTTGCTAACTTGCGAAATAATAACAATATGGGGTACGTGTGGTAAAAAGACAGATTGCATATCTGCCTCATAATGGAGTATAATGGTAACGAGATTTATGCAATCCGATACATGAAATCCCTATTTCTCTTTGGACGGAGGTGGATAGGATATTTTCGATTGTACCTGACAGGTGTCAGATACTTTTGTATGAGAAGCATGGTCTCTGTTTCGTCACCGCCGTGTTTGAGATATGCCCTGCATATGTTTACTGCGGTGGCGAAATTAATTTTATAGACGTGTTTGGTATTTTTAGATGTTTTTACCACAGCGTGAGAAGTCACTAATTCACAGAAATTACACAAAACTTGAAACGGTCTCGATTATTAATTATTTGCCTTGTTTCTTCTCTTTAAAATGATCCGGTTCTGCTGCAACACAGGTTATAAGTAAAATGCTAATAAAGTTAAACAAGCATGTCATACCTAAGATAATATACCACAAGCATCTTCCACTATTTTTTTGTCCTCCTGTCATTTCTACTAATATTGCTCCCCTGCGTCCAAAAAACATCCTCCCTGTTGAACATATAAAAATAATCAAAAATCCTAATATAGTACAACCCACATGTAACATTTCTTTTACAAATTTATTCTTCACAATAATCTTCCTTGTTGCATATAATCCTACAAGAAATCCAACTACAAGTGTCGCTACATAACCAGCAATACACATTTTTACTCTGCTCTCAACAGGTATATTTCCTTGTATCACTGTCTGCAACATAAGTCCCAAGGAAATTAATAAATAGATATACCCTAAATATTTTCTGGAATCATATTCTTTTTTGATTATAAATATAAATATTCCACCCCACATAAGTAACAATACACAGCCTGCAATTCTCGCTGTAAGTTTTAAATCGGCTCCCCGATAGTAGCTCTCATATGCACCACCTAAACATAATATCAAATACAAAAAACTCATTACGCCTGCCTGTTTTAATATTTCTTTATTCTTTTTCACCATTTTCTCCACTTACTAATCCATAAACAATATCTTTTATATCATCTCTTAGAGATTTTCCATTTCCATCTAAATCTGAAGCTATATGCACTGGATCAGACTCATCCAGTTCTTCTGATTTTGTATCCATTCCCGCCAAATCACTTGTCACAACTGCCGTTGGCCACATGCCATTCAGGTCCACCAGATCCATCGGTCTGTTGAAGCAGTAGCTGTAATGTTTCATCGTGTATGGCACTGCGGTGTGTCCTTTTATGAAGTCCTCGCTTATGAAACGACCCGCTCCGGCATCATATCTTCTGTCCTCTGTCCGGCTTCCGCCGCTTCCCATGCTGGTCGTTTTCTGCAGAAGGTTATGGTACTGGCAGGCTGCCCGCTGTCCGGTACTCAGTTCTGCTCCGGTTCCCAAAGGCATCGTAGCCATAAGATTGCTCTAATAAAATCTGCTCTCAATCACTGTACTTATTTAATTTTCACCTGTAAGTATCCCTTTTCTTTTATCATTTTTTCTATTAGTGCAAATTGTTTCATATCTTTTTCAATTGAAATTGTTTTGTCAGTAACTATAATAATTCTTCCTTTTGAACCACGAGCTCCTGATGCATAACGTACTTTTCTCACATCATTCCATGAATATGTTCTAACTTTACCAAGTATCGGATAGTAGGTAATCTCATTTCTTGACATTACTATCTTCTTATTTTTCCAATATAATAAATAGTATATTGCTAACCCAAATGCCAAAATTACTATTAAGTACGCCAGAACTATGATCTGCTCCATCTTTATAGTTATAATCAATAGATATATTGCCATCGTCAGACAAATTAATCCCATAATTAAAGTGAATACGCCTTTCCCTGTGCATTCAATTTTATCTTCCATTTCTACTCCTTCTCTTCTTTATTTGGCTTCAAATTTTTAGACAAATTCGTACCATTCATGACTTCATCTAACAGCGAATCTCCAAATGAATTTATTCTGTTTACTGCCATATCATATAAACTCTCTGCTCCAATATATTGCCCCAGCAATCTCTATAACAAACGTAGTCACTGCTGCAGCAGGTACATTACCTGTTCCCAACACAGCTCCTTCACCAGCTCCCTGTAACGTGCTAACTGCTATCTTTCCTACAGACTTCCATGGATACTATATTTCTGTCCCAGTAAAAACTTTGTATTCCAGATTCTGGTGTTTTATCAGTAACCGTTTCCGTATAACTGTCCTCTTTTTGTAACAAATTGTAATACTGTCTGGTCAGATCTAATGTATACTGAATCTGATGTTCTGGATTTTCTGGCTGAATCTGTTCATATTTCCATATTTTTTGATTCATTCTGTGTCCCAGACCATTATATTGATATTCTGCCTTTTTTACGATTCCACCGTACTCGCCCATAGAACTGCTCATCTGGTTAACCGCTTCAAACTCATGTACCCTTAGGATTTCAATCTGTTTCCATTCCATTACTCGTTTCTATATCATAAACAGGAAGTCTTTTTTCATTTTCTAATATAACATCAATCTGTTTTCCATTTCTTTCTACACCTTTTATTTCAGTTGCCTGTCCCAAATACCTCAGCTTTCGGTCACAATAGAAAATGCGTTTACGGTTCACTTTTAATATGTAGCGGTCTTCCATAAATAAGCCAAATATAAGTATATAAAAAACTACTACCAGAATATTCCAAATTATTTTTACTGCAGTATTACATTTCCCCACCATAGACGCTGCCAGTATGATAGAACCCAATGCATTTATCATTTCTGCCGCAAAGATCCATGTGATACACCTTCCCTTATGGATATGTACTTTGTACTTTTTCTCAGATTTTATACTTTCTTTTAATACAAGCAGCATCCTCGCAATGAAATACAAATGTAATAAAATCATTATTATGATATAGAATGCTTTATTTGCCCTTCGTTCTAAAGCATATGGCTTTCCATTTACTTCCTGAACCATTCCCATTTTACAATGGCGTAAGTAACTTACTGTCACCTGATCTCCTACCTGCACATATGGAAAATATGTCTTTTTTATAGAAACTATCTTTTTCGTATTTTCGTCCTGTATTTTTGCCGATACTAATGCCCATTCTCCTTCAACCGGTCTGATTTTGTCTGTAAACTCTGTAATTGTGCCCGTTACCGCTTCGCCAGTTCCGCTAAGGTATTCCGGCACATCCAAAAGAACTGGCGGCCAAATTATAGAAAATACAACCATTACCACTGTTATAAACACACTACAGAAACCCATATATATTTTTCCGATTCGTTCATCCTGCATTTCAGTTTTTTCTACCAGATCATAACCAGAACATGCCTCAGCATTCATGTATGTCAAACATGTAATTATTACAATCAAAACCAAAGTGTATGCAATATAGACAATACTATTATAAGACAACATAACTATATTCCTCTTAACTTTCTATTCTTTTGATTTCTCTATGCTGCAATTTCAAACTCTTTATACACCGTTCTGTTACTGAAAATTACTTTATACTGATAACAACTGAAAATATTATCCGTATCCATCCCTAATCCATATGCCTCATTCAGTGCAAGTACAAGATCATTCGCTGTTATTTTCTGTCCATGTTTCCACCTAAAACATACCTTTGATTCACTCATTAAATACTTTCTCAACTATTTCCTACGATTCTCGCACATATCCACAATACTTTCTTTAACCCAGTTCATCCCATTTTGGGTGTATCCACCAACTACCACACTCAGGCAATTTAGTCCCGGATTTAACGTTTTACACCCTTCAACCCCACAGCTCTCATGATTTTCTGACAAATAATGAAACCAGCGTCCACCAAGATATTTTACAAGCTGATTTCCGAGAAATGCGGCAATCTCCATCAGTTCCTCTTTTGCATCCTCGTAATCACCCTGCTTTAATATTGCTGTACGTTCTTCTATTACTTCAAACCACCGATCGATATTCTCCTCATCAAATCCTGTTACCACAATGCCTGTCTTTTCCATAAATTTTTCGCATAATTCATCATGATGAAAATAAACTTCCCGGTACATTTCGGCAGTATCCGGTTCCTCCAGTCCCTTACTTAACTCAACTAATATTTTCATCCCCTTTTTTATGAGAACGTCTTTCATCTCGCCCAACACCTGAATCAGTTCCTGTTCATTCCCATACTGCCAGTAACCACGTATCTGACCATTGGATACAATTCCATCCAGCATACTGGCTGATACCACATTGGTTCCAATTTTACTTGCATACTCCGAATTTTTTACATTTGTATATAACTCAAACGTTATCATGCTCTGGTCAAAACGATATGGATATATAGAGATTGTCTGAACTGCACCTTTCATATTTCGTTCAAATTTCCAGCTATCCCCCTGATATCCTTTGTATTCAAATTTAAAAGGCGCTAGTCCTTCTCCGATATATGTTCTGACAAGTTGTCCTCTGTTTATTTTGTCGTTCATTGTTATTCCTTTCTTATTTTAATATCTTCCTGTTGTAAATAAATTAAAAAAGAATAATGATATGCTTCAAAACATTCTGGGCAATTATTATTTAATTCTGCCAAAGTTTCTAACGCATTATTAACATCAGCCTTATTCACAAGCAAATGTGCTTTCTTTATATAATATTCTGGATTAATAGGGTCACTTTCAATTGCCCGATTATAAAAACGCACTGCCATATCCGTTTCTTCTAACTCTTCATAAGCTCTTGCAATATTATATAAGAGTTTTGGATCTTCCCCGCCACACTGCATTGCATGATTTGCATAAACAATACCTTGTTTAAAATTCCCCTGCATGTAAGAAATATTGGCAAGATTTTCATACGCCTCTGCATTATTCTTGTCTATTTTTAATACCTTTTTAAAAGCTTCTTATGACTTATCCATTTCTCCTATAGCAGCATATACACATCCCTGATTTATATATGTTTCCTTATAATTTGGATTTTCCTTTTCCGCCTGTAAAAAATAATCCAATGCTGCTTTTGGATTTCCAGTATTCATTTAATTTATTCCAAGTTGATTTAATTCTTCTACATTTTTATACTCTTCCATCTTCTTCTCCCTAGTAATCTTTTGTTTCAAACTTTAATCCTGATTTTTCGGATAAAGTTCGTTTAAAATCATCAAAACCATCATAATAATAACCTATTGAAACCTTAATTTCATCTGAACATTCCCTGTTATAAACTGATACTCTTCCATTTTGAAATAACTCAAATGGATAATGTCCTATTATCCTGATCATACTTATATTAGGATAGTCAATAAGACCTTCTATTTCTTTATACTTAATTTGATATGTCCAATTACCCGGCACACCACCATAATCTGTAAAAGAAAATGTAAAGCCTTCATCATCATAAAAAAGTTGTTCTTCTTTATACATCTCATATGATACGCTTGAATTATTTCTAATTATCTTATAATAGATTATTGCTACACACAATGGTATCAATGCTGTACTACACCACACACCTCCCGGAATCACAACAAGTTCCCATGTCTCCATTTTTTTTAACAACGCATCTATCAGTGCTATCAATGCCGCTGCTTCTGGTATTGCTGCAAAAATGTCAATAAAAATAATTCTTTTTACTTTTGCTTGAATCCATTCGTTTGTATTTTTATATCCCTGCCCGACAATTTTCTTTTTTAATTTTTTATTTACCTTTAATTCTCGCATTCTACTTCCTCCATAATCTAATTAAATATGTAATTTCTATCACTTATTTCGTTTTTGATAAACTGCATTAATTCACTTGCATTTTTCTTTTTCATTTGAATTTCGAATAACTTATTATCATTTTCGTCAAAAAAGGCATATACTGTATTTCCTAATGCTGCCTTTATCCCTACTTTATTTTCTAACCCTATATTCCGCTTTCTTCTTTTGTCAAAAAAATAAATCTTTTTCCCATATAAATACACTGCCGAATAACAATAGTGCTGCCATAGAAATGCCGTCATCCCCCACTGTGCCATAATGCATATAAGCAGCCATATATAAAATGCTAACTCATTGAAACTAACTAGTAAAAGTATCATTTCCAAAATTCCAGCCACCCAACTGATAAGCCCAAAAATCCATACTATCTTCCCATCCCCAACATAAATCTGTGCATTCATTTTATTTTGATGTTGCTCCCTTCTACATATAAAACCAAACCGAACATCTACAATCCCAAGTGCAATAACAACCAAATCAATTAATATAATCAAAAAATCCATCCTAGAATCTCCCTTTTAAAATTTGAATATATATTGTAACATTGGATATAGGAAATATGCTGCTCCAAAAAATACAGCTATACTTATCAAATACATTGCGATTTTTTCCAACCATCTTTTCGATTCATTTCCTGTCTCTATGATTCCGACCCCACCACTGACAAACAAAACCACTATTAAGCTTGTTACCCAGCATGCTCCCAGAAGTTCCTTACTTATATCTGAAAACAAACACAATATTGCAATTACGATATCTGTAATCTGTACACCAATTGCACATAACAACCCTAAAATGCTTATTTCTCCATATGAATGCCATAGCCATATAAAATAATATAAAAATTCGTTTTGAATTTGATGCTTTGTATTGCCCGAAACTTTTTCAGATACTTTTATAATAAACCAAATCCAAACGGAAAGAATTATACCTTTAACTAATGAATGCATGTTTCTTTCTCCTCTTCACCGCTTGTTACGGATAACAAATTTCCTCTGTGGTCATACGCATAATCTTTCGTTCCGTTTGCATTTGTTTCCTGCAACAGCTGATTTCTGGTGTTATAACGGTATGTTGTCACCAGCCCTCCTGCTGTCTGATATTCAGTTTTACTGCTTCGGTTTCCGAATGCATCATAGCTGTATGTTCTTAATGTCTGTCCATTCTGCGCTACGGTGGTCAAACGGTTTAATGCATCATAACAATAAGAAAAACTTCCACTGTCCTCCGGCAATCCCGGTCTTTCCTTTTCTGCCATGACCTTATTTCCCACGACATCATAGGAATAGTGGCAGCGCTCTGTAAAATCTGCTCCTTTATGTAAGATTTCTTCAAGTTTTCCGGCCGCATTATATCGGTAATCTGTATAATTTCCACCCGGCAGCTGCTTTCCAATCAGTCTTCCGAATTCATCATAACTGTAACGAATTGTATTCTCCCGCATTTCCCCAGAAAAGATTTTCATGGCTGACATCTGCATGGCTTCATTGTATTCATATACGTTCTTTTTTCCATCTGGATAAAGAACTGCCGTTCTCTCGCCCATGCTTCCCCATTCATATCCCACGGTTTTTCCATATGGATCTGTGACAGAGGCAATACGTCCTGCCTCATCCATAGCGATTTTTGTCGTGCCGAGCCAGTCTTTTACTTCCTCAAGCTGCCTTATGGCATTATAAGTTAAGGATACTTTTCTTCCATCCGCATAACAGATTTCCTCCACCTGACCATTTGTGCCATAATGGAAGGTAGTCTCATAACCATCTTTGTCTACTTTTGCCCTCATTTTTCCTGCCGGGTCATAAGTATAGCGTTCTATATCCCCTAAAGCGTCTGTCACGGTGGTCACATGACCTTCTTTATCCCAGGTATAGACTGTATTCTGTGGTTCTTCCCCATTGGTTCCTGTACAGCTTGTCTGTACCAGCTGTCCCATTGCATCATACTGATAAAATGTTTCATTTCCCAACGCATCTGTCACTTTTGCAAGATTGCCATTTAGAGTGTATTCATAACAGGTAACATTTCCCTTTTCATCTTCTGCCTTCGTTACACGTCCAAGTGCATCATAGGTAAAATACGCCACACCTCCTGCCGGATTTTCAATGGATGTGATACGGGCAAGACAGTCATAACTATATTTGTAACATTCTCCCGCCGTAGTGGTACGCTCTGTGAGGTTTCCCCTGGCATCATATCCATAGTGTTCTCCTGCACCATCCGGGTAACGAACACTCTTTAATCTTCCACCTTTTTCGTATTCATAAACAGTACTGCTTCCATTCGGATAGCAGATACGCTCTGCTTTTCCAAGTTCATTGTAGAATACACTTGTCGTTGCACCAGCCGCATTTGTAACACTTGTTCTTCTTCCTAAATCATCATAAGTATAACTGGTCGTCTGTCCGGATGCATTCGTCTCTCTGACAAGATTTCCCTCTCTGTCATATTCATACACAGTCCTGGCTCCATCCGGTTCCAATACTTCTGTCAGACGGTTTACGGCATCATAAAAGTAACGGGTTGTATTTCCTTCCGGATCCGTCATTTCTGTGCGGTTTCCAGCCGCATCATAAGCATATTTCACTACTCCTCCCATCGGGAGTATCTGTTTTACAAGATGATTGTCATCGTCATAAAAATATTCCTGCCTTCCATGATCCGGCGCCGTGACCGAACGGATGTTCCACATTTTATCATAAGTGAAATGTACCTGCTGTCCCTCTTTGTCTGTGTATGTTTCCACTTTTCCAAGTGGATTATAGATAAACTCTGCCGTATTACCATCAAAATCCCGGATTGCCGTGATTTTTCCACCTGCATTATAAGTGTATGCTCTCTGATTACCCATAGCATCGGTTACTGTTGTGACACGGTCTGCTGCATCATAGGTATAACGTGTCACGTTCCTATTTGCATCTACTGCCTCAATCACACGATTTAAGGCATCATAACCATAAGTTGTCACATTTCCGGTTACATCCTTTAACTGTACGATGTTTCCGCTTTCATCATATCCAATCTCCAAAACGCTTCCATCTGCATAAGTGATTGTTTCCGGTCTTCCTGCCCCATTATTTATCACGGTAATTCTGTTTCCGTACAGATTTTCCGTGCCGATCAGATTACCTTTTGCATCATAATGGTTTTTCAGACGTTCTTTTCCGTTAATACTTACACTGATAAGATGACAATCTGCATCATAGGTGTAGTTGACTTTGCGTTTTAAAGCATCCACCATCTGTGTGAGATTACCACGGTTATCATATGCCATTCGCGTAGTTCTTCCCAGCCGGTCTGTTTTACTGATACACTGGTTTTTTTCATTATAGAGATAATGCTCTTTTGTCCCATCCTCATAAATAGTCTCTGTGTTACGGTATCGTTCATCATGCACATGAATGATTTTACTTCCATTGCGCTCCGTGAGTGTGACACGTCGGTTTTTATCATCATAAGCAAACTCCATCATTCCACCATCTGGAAATTGCTGATGAATAATACGAAATCTTCTGTCATAGGTATTCTTAACAGATGTGACATGACGGGCATTTTCCACTTCCGTGATTCTTCCATTTTCCCCGTAACGATAGACATATTCTGCCCCAGATGCAGTTATTACTTTTTTTAGTTTTTCCTCCTCATACTGTAACAGCACACTTCTTCCTGTGTGGTCAGTTACTTTCTTAAGCTGCCCCATTTGATTGTAACAGTAAGTCAGGCTGCTTCCATTGTCCGTTTCTGCTTTTTTCAGCTTTCCATCTTCACAATAGAAAAAAGAAATACCTCTTCCATTTCTGTCTTCTTTTCGAAGCATCTTTCCTTCCTGATCAAAAGATATGTTCTCCTGCCCCGGATGCACGAGAATATATCCCTGTTCCGTTTCTTTCAGAAATTCCAACGCCGTATTTCTCGCAATATATTCCTGCCCTTTTTTATCATGGTAATTTATCTGTCCATCCGCAAGACGTACACCGATGGTTCCATCCGCTTCTTTTTCAAGTGCAATCTGATAATTATGTAAAAAGCATCTGCCAAGCACACCTATACGGCTGTCTTTGGAATTATAATAACGGTGGAAGGATAATGGTATCTCTCCTGCTACTTTTAAATCTTCGTGCTCATAGATGAAATTTCCAGTACTTAAGTTTACCGGATCCTCGCTGTTCATACAGCCTTCCGCTTCTGTTCCAAGCATTTTTTCTTCGATTGTTTTCTCAACAGTTGCCTTTGCATTCCTGATGTTCTCGACATCTGCATCCAAAACACCCTTCATCTTTCCCATGTCCATATTCCCACCATTTGGGTCAATGGCATTGGCAAGATCATTGATTAATTTTATGATGTCACTTCCACATGAAGCCTGACTGCCTGTAATACTGATATATCTGGTATCCACTGCCTGCACATTCGAAAAAATCTCTTCAATCTGTCTTTTTGTGGAATTATTTTTATTGAGGATTTTCTTATAATAGCATTCCACACTATTTACATATTTTTGAATATCAAGCCGTCCAAGCCAACTCTGAACATTCGGTTCTATGTTACTAAACCATTCTTTTACCTTGTCCCATGTTCCATTTGCCGTCACTTCATCAACATAATTTAAAAGCTTTTGTTTTGCTGCATCTGAAAAATCTCTTAGCATTGGTATCTTCTATCCTTTCTTTCTCTTTTCTGTTTTTCAAATAAAGATTCATCTAAATAAACATATAAGACATTTTTTCTATCCCACTCAACTGTGCAAGCTGTCTTGTGGTCACCAACGGTGTACTCACTTCATCGATATATTCCCGGATGGAAAATTCTGCCTGTAGCCCCGACTGAAAGTACTGATTTTCTCTTGTTTCGCTGTATTTATTACAGATCACCATATATTTCTCATGATCTCCGAAATCAAGGCATTCTATGATATAGCGCATTTTATTTGTAGAGACATCATCCTGCAGAGTGATTAACATTACTTTGTCTGAATCCTGCAGAAGCTGGATTCTCCACCTGCTGTATCCGGCTTCCACATCCACAATGATAAAATCATAATCCCCACTGTCTTTGGCTGACTGTATTAATTTCCTATATATCGTGAAATCAAGATTTCTTGCATCCAGCGTCGATGCAAACGGCGGTAAATATGTAAATCCTTCTTTCCTCAATGTAAAACGGACATCCTGATACATGTGCCCGGATTCATTTTTCATCGCCCGATATCCCTCATTGGGCATACCCGTCTTATTTTCAAGATAATAAGAAAAATCCTGCACGGACTCCGTATTTACATAGAGCACACGCTTATGTTTTTCTGCCAGACATCTTGCAAGCCCGACAGATAAGGCCGTTTTTCCGGTTCCTCCGATTGCCGAATAGAAGGAAATGATCTGCGTCTTATGCTCCTGAACCTGTGAGCTGGTCAACCGGTCTCTGCTCTGATAGGTCAGTTCATTGAACAATTCCCTGATTCCCAGATATTTATACACTCTGTTTACAGACAGATCCTCCGTACTTCCACTCTCATGTTCTTCTGCCAGCACACACAGATTGGAAATGTTATGTCTTTGAAGTCCTGCCGAATATAACGCCTCTGAGACAGCCAGAATTTCTACTGAGACAGGTGTCTCAAAACGTTGTTCAAAATAAACCGGATCGGATATGATCTCCAACTCTATCTGATCATCAAATTCTTCCAAAAATTTTCTTTCCAGATTTTGCAGATACAGTTCATTCGTATCCGCGATAATGATTAATGGTTTGCTCATTTTTTTATCCTCGTACTATAAATTCTGCATTAGCAATTCTGAGCTGGCATCCTTCGAAAATAGGTTCTGGAACGCCCGGCTTGATTTTCTTTCCATTGACATATGTTCCATTGGAACTTTCCATATCCACCACATAAAAATTCCCGTTTTTTCTTACAATTTTGCAATGCACCCTGCTGACCGCACTATTTCCTGTTATCACTCCCTGAACTTTTTCCCTGCTCTTTCCGATCAGAAATTCGTTTTCCTGAATATCAAAGTGAAATTGTCCATTCATAGACTGTATTGATATTTGATTTGTCAATGGTTTTTCTATCATGTTTCTCTGCACCTCGGTTTTCTCAGACTGTATCCGCACACTGACATCATGAAGTTTTAATGTTCCTTCTCCCAATGCATCCATGATCTGACGTATCTGAGGATGATCCGCAGCCTGTGTCTGCTCTATCTTCTGCACAAGCTGTGCCTTTATTTCATTGTCAAATTCATTTTTATTTTTATGTACACCCGCCAGATTTACCGGCAAATATATGATTTTCACATTTTGAGTGCCAGGCTCCACAAATATATGACTCAGACGATTGTCAATGCATGCCATATTTAAAAATCCCAGATTTTCAATCTGAAGCATTGCTTCGATCAGGCGGTGAATCAGATTCAAAACTCCATCTATATCAGACTTTGCAAGGCAGTCTGCCAGTGATGTATCATCACGTGTAAAATAAACAAGTTTTATTTTTCCGTTATACTTTAATCTATGACACTTCAACAGGTTTACATTTTCCTGATTCTGCATTACCTTATAGCCGATATCGTAAAATATTTCATTATTTTCCAATAAGTATGCCGTATCTTCTGTCTCCTGAATCTCTGTCAATTTTCCTGCAAAATAATCTTCCATAGTTCTTTCCGCTTCCTAATTATAATAAAATGTAAATTCTTCATCTGCAATCTGAATACTGTCATGATCCGAAAGCACATAAGAATTTTCAGCATCCAGCATTTCTCCATTCAGATATGTATGGTTCGTTGAACTTTTATCCATAAGATAATAAGTTCCATTTATCCGCTCAATTACCGCATGTCTGCGGCTGACCGCCTTATTATTTATTATTGTAAAATCATTTTCTTTTTCCTTACCGATATTAAAAATATTTTTTCTGACAGTCACGCTCTCCCCTGTGCTGATTCTCTCTAAAATTGGATATCTTTCCTCCTGCTGCAAAAGAGTTGTGTCTCCCTCGTCATCCTCCTGCTGTGTCAAAAGGGTTGTACCACTTTCATCCTCCTCCATCAGTAATGTCGTTCCACCTTCATCGTTACTGTCACTGTGATAATGTCTTTCATAGGATGAACGGTCATTTGTGATGTAACCGCTTTTTCCCGTCTCTGCTTTTACGATTTTCCGGAATGCCTGTGGACATTTTTCGCGGATATATCTCTCAATGTCCTCTATTTTATAATTCTTTGTATCATTGAGGAATACCTGGAATTCCTTCAGAAACTGCTCTGGCTCTTTGCCATATCTGCCTGCATACTGTACGGTATCTGCAAGAAACGCATAAACATTTCCACTCGTAATTCTGCTATTGATCGGCTGATATACAAAGAACACTTCCCTGGTTCTTTCACATACAAACACCATTTCCGGCTGTAACATGAGATTATGCAGATACAACCCATTCATTTCAATTTTTTTAGTCATCTCAATTGTCTGCGCCGCAAGCAGAAAAAACGTTTCTTCATCCACACCCTTTTTCAGATATGATATAAGAGGTACCACATCTGGTGCTGTGTAGATAATCGTCTTTTTTCCTTCCTGTCTCGGTCTGAAACAGCCGCGGAAAATCTGTTGTTCAAAAATATTGATTTCCCGCTCATTAATCTGTTCCCCAAATGATAACTTACTTTTAATCGTAACTATATTTCCCTTTGAAACTATGCGATACTTTGCCATATCTCTCAGTCCTTTTTTTATTTTCTCTTACGTCTTATTTTGATACGTCCGCTTCGCAGTGCAATTGCTGCGCCAACGCCACCGCCTGTTACTACTGCTGCACCCGCAATAGAACCTGCAAACAATGGCTTATTGTTATACCAACGGATGAATGTGTTGGTTGTTACAAGAATTCCATTTAAGACATAGTTTGTTTTATTGCCAGCTGCATCCACAGCCATAATTGTGACATCCTGTTTTTTCGTATTGTTTGGGATATTGAACTGATAGTTTTCACCATCCACTGTATAATCACATTTTTTATCACCAATATAAATCTCAACACTATCTAATACCAGGTTGTCGTTGACTGTCACATTCGCTGCTTTCGTATCCACAGGATACTGGGCATTGCTCTCAACATCAATCGGAATAACGACAGGAGCTGTTTTGTCAACACCGAATGAAATCTCTGCTTCTTTGGATTCATCAATGTTCTCATTGACATTTCCTGCAATATCCTCTGAATACAGTGTCACAATGTAGCGTCCATCCCCTGCAAAAAGAGACTTGTCGATGGTGTAATCATACTGATACCACTGTCCGTTTCCACCGGATTCCTGTACCTGATAATCGATACCTTCTTCTAATGTTCTCGGTGTTCCATTTGTATCTACTACTATTTTGATTTTGTCATGTTCCAGACTGTCTACGTTGACTTCTTGTAACTTGACATCAATCTCGTTCTGAATATAAGTTCCTTCAATATCTTTTAAGGTCTGATCAAACACGTAAACCGATCCGAAGCGATTTACAGAGAATGTAACTGTTGCATTGCTCTCATTTCCAGCCATATCGGTCAATGTGGCATTTATCGTATAGATGTCGTCATAGCTTTGCTCTTTCGGGAAGTTCTGGAATGTAAATGTCTCTCCATTTCCCTGATTCGTATAAGAGCCTTCCGGTGCCACACTTCCCTGATTTGCACCAACCAGTTCAATGTTCACACCATTGGTATCAAAGTTTGTATCTGACATTACGATCTGTGGAATAACATCTCCATTATTTGCCGAATAATCTTCGATACCAACAATTTCAATTTCTGGTTCAGTGAGATCCACATAGTATTCTTCCCCTGTATAGGTTTCAGCTATGTTTCCTGCCATGTCCGTGTATTCCACATTAAAATTGTATAAACCATCTGTACCACATGTAATGGTTGCGGTATGAACATCTCCATTTCCGGTAAATCCGCCAGACTGTGGGAATGAGATCCCTGCTCCGTTATCAGTTGCTGTTCCAGTGATTTTTACTCTGCTTTCAGAGAAATTATGTTCTTCAATCTGAATCGTCGCTGTACGCGCTGCTGCATAATAATTGCCATTTACTGCATTATTGTTATCATAAGTAACCGTAATCACCGGACGGGTTTTATCGATGGTAAAATCATCTGCTTTTACTGTCTCAGCCTGATTTGCTGCCTTATCCTTTCCACTGACAGAAAGCGTATAATCACCATCTTCTGCAAATGTAATGGTTGCAGTACTTACACTCTGATCCGGGTTTTCCGTATTTTCGGTTGTCTGCCATGCTGACAACTCAGGAATTACACCATCTGTATTGGTAATATCTGCCTTAAAATCTGCCGCCTCAAAGTTACGTTCTGTAACTGTAATGGTAGCAACTCTGTTCTCTTTGAACATGGTTGTATTTTCAGCATCCGGTGTCTCATTATCAAATGCAATTTTGATTTCCGGTTTTGTCTTATCAATACTGAATATCTGTTCGTCTTCTGATGTATTTCCTGCACGGTCTGTCATTTTGATATGCATTTTTATCTCATTGCTGTTATTTTTTACAGTGAATGACTTTTTCAGTTCTGTAACAAGGTTTTTGTCTTTCTTTGTCTGACTCCAGCCATCCGCATTTCCACTGGAAAATGCACCCTGATTACTGATCTCCACATTTCCTGACTGATTGTTTTCTTTATCATAAGGCGATTCCACTGTCCATTCCACAGAACGGATTCCCGAAAATGTATCTGTCACTGTAACATCTACCGTTACATCTTTTTCATACAGTTCATTTCCCTTTGCATCCTTGCTTGCAGCTGCCGCTTTGTTAAAATCAATATGTTTCTCACGGGCATGCTGCTCGGCTGTTTCAATGATCAGACTGCTCGGTGTCACATATCTTTCTTCGTGATTATTTAACATATCGTAAGCGCAGGCATAAATCTGTCCTTTAAATCCTGCCTGAACCACAAATGTCACTTTTCCTTCTGCATCTGCCTGTACAATCTGCTCACTGCTTTTTGTTCCATTGGCATCTACCGTATAATAGTGGATCTCCTTTACACCGGAATCCCCTTCTTTGGAGCCGTCCGTAGCCGTTACAGTCACCTTTGTATTTTCCACAAAATAATAACCATAATCCGTCTCTGTATAAGAAACACTTCCATCTGCTTCTTTATTTCCTGCTGCTTCCATATCAATGCTTAAAATTTCCGGAGCTGTAATATCCTTGTAGACACGCTGTGTTTTGGAATATTCATTTCCAGCATTGTCAATGGCTGTAATTACCATATCATAGCTGTTGGTATCTGCATTAATGACAGCATCCTTCGTGTTGATCTCATAGCTTTCCGTAACTGTTTTCTGATCCGGATAAGAAACGTTCACTAACTCCTTATTATTAACGGAGGCTTTCACACTATAAATTCCAGAATCTTTATCTTCTACTTTAATTCTGACTCCAGTATCACTGTTGTTATAGATGATTCCATTTTTTCCAACATATCCTTCTGCAGATAAAACAGATGTAATGGTCGGTTTCACTGTTTCAATCATTAAATTGCTGTTTTTCACATTCGAATTTGCTGTCGTCACAAGTGTCTTTTCAGACTGGTTGCCAACGTTATCCGTAACTGTTGCACTAATTTTTTTATCTAAATATACTTTCTGTTCATTTAAAACAGTCTCTGCCGGGAGTTCAAATACCGCTGTATTATCGCTTCCGACTGCCTTTGTCTGATAAGCTTCTTCACCTACATATAATGTAATTTCGTTCAGTCCGGCTGACGGTACTTTTGAACTATCGTCACTGTGTAAATCATCTGCTGTTACAGTAACTTTGATCACACCATTTCCATAGTTACCAAAGGTAAAAATATTTAAAATTTTTAATGCATCTTTCTTTTCAATGTTAAATCTTGTAACATCTGGCTTATGTGTATCAAGACAGATTGTTTTTGTGTCAATTGTTTCATTTCCTGCGATGTCTGTATAGGTGGTGACAACTGTATTTTCACCTTCCCGCACATTCTTCAAATCGTTTGCTGAAAGTGTAAGAGAATCCTCCTGCACAATCTGATCACTACCTGTGTTACTTTCCACAAAGATCTTTGACTTTGAAGTAAGTTCATCTCCGTTTATGGTCACAGTTCTCGCTGCAAGACCACTTCCGTTAGTCTGATCCTTTTGTTCTGTAACCTCGTATGCAATTGTTGGAATCTCTTTGTACCAATACTCTGTCTTTCCATCTTTTGCATTTTCATATTTGCCATCTGCCTGTGGCGTCACCTTTACTACAGGTGCATCTTTTTCCAGCATTAAAACATCCGATACAATACCATTATGATTCGTAATTTCTGTTAATTTATATGCCTTACTCTCATTGCCCAATGCATCCACTGCTTTGATATGAACCTCTTTCAGGCTTGCAAATATACCAGCTTCTTCCAATGGAACCGTAACTTCTATCGTTGCATCACTTGTTCCACTTACTTGTGTACTTACAGTTCCCGTATACACTTTTGTATCATCATCACTGTATACGCGAATTTCTTTCACACCAACTGCCGGATAATCCGATTTGCCGTCTTTTTCATTCACATCTTTCGCAGTAACTTTTACTGTAATATTCGCATTGTAATAATTTCCAAAATTGTATTTTTTTATTGTATCAGCAGGAATCAGAGACACTTCCGTAATTTCAGGTGCTGCACTGTCCCGATATACAGTAATAACTCCGGCTTCTGAACACTGTTTTGCTTTGTCAATGGCATAAACATAGATTCTATCAATGTTCTGATTTTCTGCTAATTGAATGCCGCTTATTTCAAAATTACCATTTTCATTTAATACTGCTTCCTGTTTTTGATTCAGTACAACATCATCCGATGTAAGTTCTGTTGCTGACCAGACAACCTTTTTCAAATTTTTATCCACAGCTGTACCTGTGATATCCACCGTTGTGTCTGTTTCCGTTTTCCAAATTGTTTTCTCATCGTCACTCAGTTCAATTTTTGGTTTTGTTGTATCAATCACAATTTTCACAGACGGATTGAGACTTATTTGCTTTCTGCCAATAATTCCACCTTTATACACTGATGAAATGATAGTTGTTTCCGTTAAGTTGAGTTGCGTTTTGCCCACTCCCCATTGCGAAAGACTGATTTTAGTTTTACCATCAAATTTTAAAATGGCTGATGATGAATAATAGTTTCCATCCTCATCCGCTGTTATTTGATTATTTCCACTATCTAACAGATTCAGACCTGCAAGAGCCAACGAATCTTTATTTTCATTTTGAATATCTTCAAATTCAGCAGTTACATTCTGGTCACCATTTACGTTTTCAATCTTATAGACTGCTGTTCCATCTTCATCCTCTGTTAAATTATTTTCCTGTATCGGCGTACCATTGACCGAAAATATTTTTACTGTTTTACCTTCATTTGGTTTTACAATGATTGCAACTTCTGCTCCAGAATCTACAATAATATTTTTTTCACTGGAACCATTAACCTCAACAATTCCTCCATCATCAGTTGTAACAGAAACTGTGTACGTATCAATTTCTGCTGTCACTTCTATACTATGTGCCTGTTTTATTCCTTCTGAAAATATATATTCTTTCTCTTTTAAGCTGTTATTTATTTCGTTTTCATTAAGCTTTTCATCATTGTCCACTCTAAAACTTGTAAGATGATACTTGTTGTCTGTAACAGCTGCTTTTATTTTGTACTCAGAATCTGTATATGGAACATTCCGGCTACCGTCTTCTCCACTCTCGGTTGTGATTTCAACTTTATCATTTTGTGCATCACTATTTAAAATTAGCTTTCCATTCTGACTGATTTTATATGTGATTGTGAACTGTTTCTTTGCGAATGTGACTGTAAATGCATAATTTGCATCTAATGTTTTATCCTTAAATTCTTCATATACAAATGCACCGCTCGCATTTATATTCTTGTTCCACCAATTATCGTTGGTTTCTCCATCCGGTTTCCAATCTGCAGTTTCTTTTTTTACTGTTACAGCAGTGATTTCATAACCTTCCTTTGGTGTTGCTGTTACTACATTATTTTCTACCTTTACTTCTCCTGCATCATTTTTTGCTGAATTATCAGAAGTATTTGCATTTGCAGTAACAGAATAAGATGCAGATTTTTTTTTAAGCGTAATTTCACTTAACTCAATCGCTTTAGTGCTTACCTGATCTGCAGTGACCGTTTTCACATCAGAATATCTGTCATATGTATCTTTATCCGCATCTGCTGGCTCAACTTCAATCGTATACTTATCATCCTCTTTTAGTGTCAAATCATCTATGGGAATGGTAAAACTTCCATCGGCTCCTGTAATTGCATTATGAGTCACAGTAGTCGCACTGTCTTTAGGATATTTTACAATTACCTTAGCACCTGCATATGCTTTTCCTTTACTCGTACCCGTGTTTTCATTAGTATCATACGGAACCATCACCTGTCCTGTGATTGTGACTGTACCACTTTTACCTGTTGCAGTGTTATCTGCTGATGCACTGATACTTCCAAATGGTATCGTTGTTGCCATAATTAACGCAATCATTAACCATGCTGCAATTCTTTTTCCTTTTGTTCTCCAAAACATTTCCATTTTCTAAATTATCTCCTGCGTATGTATGATGATTTCGTTCAAGACCAGTTCATACCTTTTATCTGTGTTTTTTATATTTTCAGTCAGCACAACTGTTTCATCTTCCTGTAATACAGTTGTAGTTTCTTCTAAAACAGTTGTTTCCTCCTCAACCATCTGAAGCGGCATAGTGGCTTCTTCCCGCAGCAATGCTGTCTTTTCCTCATCTTTTTTCGGAAGAACCTCCGTTTTTTCCTCATTTTTCAATTCCACTGTTGTGCGTTCCATCAGACTGCTTTTCCTTGTTTCAGATGATTTGGCGCTTCTTTTAGACAATGGATTTTTCTGTCTGTTATTTTCCTCTCGCATTGCCATAATCTGACGTTCTGCCGATTTACCACTAAGATCATCTATGATTCCCCGTATTTCTGGGTAAGCCTGATCGGTTTGCCGTTGTTATTTTACAAGTTCGTTTCTTGG
>OGYC01001271.1_pt1 | contig 22051 bp, 15 predicted proteins | sample 1576461 | NCBI WGS metagenome assembly OGYC01 (sample SAMEA3541569, study PRJEB24748) | human gut metagenome | biome: human gut; feature: human-associated habitat; material: faeces | place: China | collected 2012 | reverse complement strand
CGGGTGGAACACTGACAAGTGTCATTGAGGTGGTACTCCAATAAACACGTCCGCACCCTTTAGTACATCTGCAAGACTTCCTGCCTGTTTCTCTTTGTTGGTAATGGCTGCTATCTTTGCTTTTTCTTCGTTCAGACTTTCTCTGCCCTCATAAATTGCCCCCTTGCGGTCACACATGATGACATTCTTCAGTCCAAGCTCGATCAGCAGTTTGATGATCGCACTTCCGGCTGCTCCTGCACCGGACATAACCACTTTGATGTCTTCGATTTTCCTTCCGGTAAATTTCAGTGCATTGAGCAGTGCTGCTGCTGTTACAACGGCTGTTCCATGCTGATCATCGTGAAATACCGGAATATCGCAGCGTTCTTTTAATTTTCTTTCAATTTCAAAGCATCTCGGTGCAGAAATATCTTCCAGATTGATGCCTCCGAAACTTCCGGCAAGAAGTGCCACAGTATTGACGATCTCGTCTACATCTTTGCTGCGAATGCAAAGCGGAAAAGCATCCACATCGCCAAATTCTTTAAACAAAGCACACTTTCCTTCCATAACCGGCATACCTGCTTCCGGGCCGATATCTCCAAGTCCGAGTACTGCTGTGCCGTCCGTTACGACAGCTACCAGGTTTCCTCTTCTTGTATACTTATAAGATAAATCAACGTCTTCTGCAATCTTCAGGCAAGGCTCTGCAACGCCCGGAGTATAAGCTACTGCCAGATCTTCCGGTGTCTCTATTTTTGCTCTGCTGATCACTTCGATTTTTCCATTCCATTTTTCATGCTGATTTAAAGCAAATTCTTTTTTATCCATTTTTATCTTCCTTTCTTTTTCGGATACAATTTGCATAGTAATTCTGTACTGTTATCATTACCGGATGACTATCTGTTTACAACCATCTTTATCAAATCTGCATGAACACCTGACGTTTTCTTTCCTCACTCTTTAATAACCTGTTACGCGAAATCCTTTTTCACCTGGCTGCAGCGGCATATGTCTTGCTTCTATATCCGTGATCCGTATGGATCTGGCTTCATAGAGGCGGGCAAGGAGGCGGTCTATATCAGAATCCCGTCCCTGTACTTCCATTTCGACTCTTCCGTCACAAAGGTTGCACACCCATCCGGTCAGTCCGATATCATCGGCAGCATACTTCGCCTGATAACGAAATCCTACCATCTGCACATCTCCGGAAAAATAAAAATGTTTTCTTACTTTATCCCTCATAGACTTTCTCCTTTGCCTCTGCCTGCTTTTCATTCTGTATAAATAATTCTGCCCTGGTTTATGCCTTAATATTTTCCAGCACTTTCACCAGATAATCCCACATACGTGCGGTAGAAGAAATGGAAAGAACTTCTTCCGTTGTGTGGATATCCTTCATGGTCGGTCCAAAGGAAACTGCATCGAGACCTTCAATCTTCTCATAGAAAAGACCACATTCCAGACCTGCATGGATAGCTTTTACTTCCGGTCCGTCTCCGAACAGCTCTTTGTAAGAATCTACCATAATATCACGCAATTTGGATTCTTTGCGGTACTCCCATGCCGGGTAGTCACCCTCTGTTACGCAGTCTCCGCCCAAGAATTCACTGAGGTAGCAAACCTTTGCAGTCAATGCATCTTTTGCACTGTCAATGCTGCTTCGAACGCTGCTGACAATCTTGCATTCTTCCTCGTTCAGCATCAGAATACCAGGGTTGATGGAAGTCTCTACCAGACCTTCGATAGAACCGCTCATTTTCTGGATACCGTACGGAACCTGTACCAGGAAGAAAATAATCTTTTCCTGACTTACCTGGTCGAGGGCTTTTTCGGTTGTCTCACCCAGTTTTTTCACAGTTACGGTAATGCCTTCATCCGTTCCGGTATATTCTGCTCTCCAGTCATTCTGAAGTTTTTCTGCTGCTGCAAAAATTGCTTCTTCTGCTTCTTTATCTGCAACAAAAACAGCTTTTGACAGTCTCGTGATCGCATTGTCCTTTGTGCCGCCTTCCAGTGCTGTCAGGCAGAACGGAATATCCTGTTCCAGTGTAAATAAAGCCTGTCCAATCAGTTTGTTTGAGTTTGCTCTGTTTTTGTCAATCTCTGCCCCTGAATGTCCGCCGTTCAGTCCGGAAATAACCAGTTCGTATTTCTCTCCGCTTACTTCCTGATATCTGACAGGAATCGTTGTGATCGCAGAAAGTCCGCCTGCACAGCTTACCCACAGATATCCTTCTTCTTCAGAATCCATGTTGATCAGGTATTTGCCTTTCAACCGTGAACAGTCCAGAGCTTTTGCCCCAAGAAGTCCTACTTCCTCATCTGTTGTGATAACCACTTCCAGTGCCGGATGTTTCAATGTATCATCATCAAGGATTGCCATCGCATAGGCAACCGCAATTCCATCGTCTCCGCCAAGTGTTGTTCCGTTCGCAGTAATATAATCGCCTTCGATCATCAGATCCAGTCCATCTTTTTCAAAGTCATGTGTGGAATCTGCTGTTTTCTCGCAGACCATATCGCAGTGTCCCTGCAAAATAACGACCGGTGCATCTTCGTATCCTGCGGATGCGGCTTTGCGGATCACAACGTTGTTGCTGTCATCCTGACTGCACTCCAGGTTACGGTCTTTTGCAAACTGTACCAGATAATCACTGATCTGTTTTGTATGATAGGAACCATGTGGAATTTTACAAAGCTCCTCAAAATAATAAAATACTTTTTCCGGTTTTAAACCACTTAAAACACCCATTTTCATTTCCTCCAGACATTTTTATTGTCGTCCGAATCCGGACAGCACTTCCATTGTATAATTAAATATTTTCTGATACGTTGCCGCATCAAAATGTACGCCGTCCTGTGTGGAATATCCACTCTCCAGCAGATAGGAATCTGTCTCTATCCAACCAGCTTCTGACGGAAGATTATTATAAAGAATATTGTTAAAATTCGCAATATCTTCATTAGAAATATACGGATGGTTTTCCACAGGATTTACCGACATATAGTAGACTTCAGCTCCTTTTTCCATCCACTGAGGAATTTTCGCTTTTAGAAGATCAATATATCCCCATACATTTCCAAGGTCGTTGACTCCCATATTGATGATGATCACAGACCCCTGCGTCACTGCTGCGTCCACTTCCGCCACGGCACTGTCCTGAAACCAGGATAATCCTGCTGAAACCTGACCGATCCATATACATCCTGCATCACCGACACTTTGCTGCATACCGACCGTTCTGGAATCTCCGACAAAAATATATTGCGTTGCCGTAAAATCCTTTACCTTAATATCCGATGTATCTTCCTGCTTACTTTCCTGTAACACTTCTGTCGTTGCTTCTGATTCGGATTCAAAATCTTTTTGAGCTTCTGTTTCCCTTTCCGAAAGTTCTGCTTTTCTGATTGCTGCCAGATTTGTACGTACACAACTAAAATTGGACTCTTCCAGGCAGTCCCACACCATTTCCAGCAATGCTTCTTTTTTCGGTGTGCCGCGCAGTGCCTCTGCTTTCACAGAAAACACCGGCATCACCAGGCACAGTATAAATAAAATCCATCTGCTAATATTTCTTTTTTTCATAATTATATCATTCCAGTTCAAATGCTCCTGTATAAAGCTGATAGTATTTTCCTTTTTCAGCGATCAGCTTATCATGAGATCCTCTTTCAATAATACGTCCCTGTTCCAGCACCATTATAACATCAGAATTCCGTACTGTCGACAATCTGTGTGCAATAACAAATACGGTACGGCCTTTCATCAAAGCATCCATACCTCTCTGTACGATCGCCTCTGTTCTGGTATCGATCGAAGAAGTAGCCTCGTCCAGGATCATAACAGGCGGATCAGCTACCGCTGCTCTTGCGATCGCGATCAACTGACGCTGTCCCTGTGAAAGGCTGCCGCCGTTTCCTGTGATCACCGTATCATAACCATTTGGAAGCAGACGGATAAAATCATCTGCATTTGCAAGTCTTGCTGCTGCATAAACTTCTTCGTCCGTTGCATCCAGTTTTCCGTAACGGATATTTTCCATGATCGTTCCGGTAAACAAATTTGTATCCTGAAGAACCACTCCAAGAGAGCGTCTCAAGTCTGCCTTTTTGATTTTGTTGATATTGATGTCATCGTAACGGATCTTTCCGTCAGCCAGATCATAGAAACGGTTGATCAGATTTGTGATCGTTGTCTTTCCGGCTCCGGTAGAACCAACAAACGCCACTTTCTGACCAGGCTCTGCATACAGACTGATATTATGAAGCACGATCTTATTTTCATTATATCCAAAATCCACATCATAAAACCGTACTTCTCCGCGCATTTTTGTATAAGTCAGAGTTCCGTCTCCATGCGGATGCTTCCATGCCCACATTCCAGTTCTTTCTTTTGATTCTGTCAGTTCACCGTTCTTATCATATTTTGCATTGACCAGTGTAACGTATCCTTCATCTACTTCCGGTTCTTCATCCATCAGTCTGAAAATACGCTCTGCTCCGGCAAGTGCCATGACAACCATGTTCAACTGGTTTGAGATCTGGCTGATCGGGTTCATAAAGCTTCTGCTAAGCTGCAGAAAAGAAGCGATCGTACCAATCGTCATACCTCCAACACCGCCAAGTGCCATTGTACCTCCGATCGTTGCCAGAAGCACATACTGCAGATTTCCAAGATTCCCCATGATCGGCATCAGGATATTCGCGAAACTGTTTGCTGCAGATGCATCTTTGCACAATTCTTCGTTTTTCTGGTCGAAAATCTCTTTTGCTTTCTCTTCGTGACAGAATACTTTGATTACTTTCTGTCCGTTGATCATTTCTTCGATATAACCATTTACATCACCAAGAGCTTTCTGCTGACGTATAAAATAATAACCACTCTTTCCGGCAACACGGCCTGTCACCTGAAGCATGATAAATACAAAACAGAGTACAAAAATAGTAAGCTGCCAGCTTGTGAAAAGCATGGCAAAAAATACAGAAATAATCGTGATCAAAGAGGAGAACATCTGTGGGATACTCTGTGCAAGCATCTGACGCAGCGTGTCCGTATCGTTCGTATAATGGCTCATGATATCGCCATGTGTATGCGTATCAAAATAACGGATCGGCAGTGTCTGCATATGTTCAAACATCTCGTCTCGAATACGTTTTAACGTTCCCTGTGCGATACTTACCATCGTTCTGTTGTAGAACAGGCAGGCAAGGATTCCTACTGCGTAAATGCATCCCATAATCAAAACAGAACGAAACAGTGGTGCAAAATCCGGTGCAGCTGCCTGAAGCAATGGTGTAATATAACTGTCGATCAATGTCTGCAGATACAACGAGCATGATACCATGGCAAGTGCATTGACCACAATACAGATCAGGACAGCAGCAAAACGCAGTTTATAATATCCGATATAAGACATGAGCCTTTTTACAACATCTTTATTTACCTTCGCCATTCCTTCCGGACCTTTTTTGTTATTCGGCTGTCTCATCTTCGCTTCCTCCTTTCACCTGAGAATAGTAAACCTCCTGATAGATCTCGCTGGATGCCAGCAGCTCTTCATGCGTACCAACCGCAGAAATATGACCTTTATCCATAACAATGATCTTGTCCGCATCCTGTACCGATGAAATGCGCTGTGCGATGATAAATTTCGTTGTATCCGGAATCTCCTCACGAAATGCCTTTCGGATCAACGCATCTGTTTTCGTATCTACCGCACTGGTAGAATCATCCAGTATCAGGATTTTTGGTTTTTTCAGAAGAGCTCTCGCAATACAGATTCTCTGTTTCTGACCGCCGGATACATTGCTTCCGCCCTGCTCAATGTAAGTATCGTATTTATCCGGAAATGTCTGGATAAAATCGTCAGCCTGGGCAAGCTGACAGACATGAAGAAGTTGTTCATCTGTCGCATTTTCATTTCCCCAGCGTAAGTTTTCTTTGATCGTTCCGGAGAACAGCACATTTTTCTGAAGCACCATCGCTACCTGGTCACGCAGAGCTTCCAGATCGTATTTTCTTGTATCCAGACCACCTACCTTCAGGCTTCCTTCTGTAACATCATAAAGTCTCGGAATCAGTTGAACCAGCGTTGTCTTTGCAGAACCGGTTCCACCGATGATCCCAACCGTCTCACCGGATTTAATATTCAGATTGATATCAGAAAGGCAGATCTTATCTTTTTTGCCTGTATAACTGAAGCTTACATGATCAAATACAACAGATCCATCTTTTACTTCCGTCACCGGAGCTTCTCCATTTGTAAGGTCGCTCTTCTCATCAAGGATCTCTACAATACGTTCTGCAGATGCTCTGGAAATGATGATCATAACAAATACCATAGAGAGCATCATAAGGCTCATAAGAATCTGCATCGCATAAGAAACAAGACTCATTAACTGACCGGTAGACATACCATTTACCGGATCATTTCCTGTCGTTACGATCAGTTTCGCACCAAACCAGGAAATCAGGATCATACATGCATACATACAGAACTGCATCAGCGGCATATTGAATGCGATCAGTTTTTCTGCAAACGTAAAGTCGTTATAGATCGATGTGGAAATTTTCTCAAATTTCTCAATCTCATAATCCTCACGGACATAAGATTTCACAACACGGATTCCGTGAAGATTTTCCTGCACAACATTGTTCAGTTTATCGTAGGTTTTGAAAACTTTTTCAAATACCGGATGTGCATGTGTCATAATAAAATACAGTCCGATACCAAGGATCGGTGCCGCCGCCAGGAAAATCACTGCCATCTCGGAATTTACCTGAAATGCCATAAACATAGAAAAAATCAGCATGATCGGTGCACGAACCGCCATACGGATGATCATCTGATATGCATTCTGCACGTTGGTAACGTCCGTTGTCAGACGCGTTACGATACTTGCCGTTGAAAATTTATCAATATTGGAGAAAGAAAAATTCTGTACATTGTAATACATATCCTTTCTCAGGTTCTTTGCAAATCCGGCAGATGCCTGTGCGGCAAACTTACCGGAAAGCACACCGAACATCAGTGAAACCATTGCCGTGACAGCAAGCAGAATACCCATCTTCCAGATATATCCCAGGTTCTGTGCCTGAATACCGTAGTCGATCAGTCTTGCCATCAACATCGGAATGATCACTTCCATGATTACTTCAAGCGTGACCATCGCCGGAGACAAAAGGGAATCCTTCTTGTACTCACGGATGCTCTTCATCAGTTTCTTAATCATGATTGGCCTCCTTATTATCTTTTTTTTCGCAACATTTGTTTTTCATCGAACATTTCAGATCTTCTATGAGGTTCTCGCGAATCTTCTGTGTCAGCTGAAACAGACAGTCAATATCATCCGCTGTCATATCCTTTACCAACAGCCGTTCCATTCTACGGATCTGCTCTTTCACAAGATCACTAGCTTCATCGCCCTTTTCCGTCAGAACAATTTTCTTCAGTCTCGCATCCCCCGGATAAGACTGCATCTCAATATAGCCATTTTGCTCCATTTTCTGTAAAATACCGGCAACAGTAGAACGCGTAAGGCAGAAACGCTTCACAATATCCCGTGGAAAAAGATCCTTTTGAGGATTTTCTTTGATATACTTTATAATCCCACCCTGGACATACTGAAGATCGTAAATCCCATCTTTTTTCTTATCGCACTCAATTTTGCGGTATAAAAGATTAGATAATGATAAAATTTCTCTGCCCACTTCACGTTTTTCTCCAAAATCCATCTCCGCTTCACCTCCTGTCTAATTGTTCGTTGTCGAACAATTATAAGGCGAATTAAAATTTTTGTCAATCGTTATATCGCACCATTTTTCTCATCTGAAATCAAATATTTTGGGAAGCACACTTTACATTTTTGCTGAAAAATATTTCTGAATGCCACCACAGATCGCTTCCGCTACCTTTTGCTGATAAGCATCTGTAATCAAAAGTGCTGCCTCCTTCTCATTTGACAGAAAACCACACTCCACGATCACCGCCGGGGCTTCACTCCTCTTCAATATGTAATACGTATCATTTGCCTTGATCTGGCGCGGGTTTTCAATCTGCAGCTCCTCATTCATAACATTCTGAATACATTTGGCGATCTCCCTGCCATCTGCTGAAGTCGTATAATAAAAAACCTGAGGTCCTGATACATACTCCTCCGTGTAACTGTTCTGATGGACACTGACCGCCATCACCGGCTTTGTCTCCCTGATCTTTGTGCATCGGTTTCTCATATCCGCACTCTTTTTGTTTCCCTGTTCCGGTCCCTTTACACTCTCATCTGCGTCCCGCGTCATCACAACCTCAAATCCGACCTTTTCCAGACAAACCTTTAGTTTCTTTGCAATCGCCAGATTGATATCCTTTTCTTTCGCCTGATTGATCCCAATCTTTCCCGGATCATCACCGCCATGTCCCGCATCAATCAAAATAACCTGTTTCTCCACACTGCCGGAAGCCGGAAGTACATTTTTCACCCCGCCCGTAAAAAGCAAAACCGCACACGCCAGCACCAATATTCCCATCCATACTTCCGCACTGATGTTTTTTAACCGCAGATCATACATCGAAACCGTCACCCATTTTTGGACTCTTGTGACAGTTTATTCAGAAAGAAGCCCATTTAAGAACAGGTTCAGGGCAAATCATAATTACATGGCACTGTTAGGACGCCACTTTTTCAGTGGCATCCTGTTAGAAGTGGGAGTCTTCTTCGACTAAGATAAAAAATCTCTGCAAGAGTTCCTGCCGTAAGTCGCTCCTGCAGAGGGGAAATGTTCATTTAATTCAGTGCCTGTTCAAACTCCTGAACGGTATTTGCCTTTAATGCTTTTGTAAACCAAATGTCCAAAAGATCTACATCCGGTTCTTCTTCGATTCTTTTTCTGGTTTTTTCATCCACGCCTCCTTTCATTTCCAACACACGTAAAATAAATTCCACTCTGCTGGCTTTCTTTTCCTCTTCCCTTCCAAGCTCAATTCCTTTCGCAATGCCCATCTTTTCCAGCCTATCTGCCACATCACACATACTATGCACCTCTTTCTTTTTCCTAAACATTTCTTTATAACGGTCGTCACCTGTCATTACCTGCAACAGTTTTAACACTTCATCTACATGCTTTATTTCCGTCGGATCATCCGGAATGTAATCTTTATTCTTTCTTTTTTTCACAAAGAAATTTGCCACAATCCGAAAATCACTTCGAAATCGTTTTATTTTTTCCTCTGTCAGCCATGCAACCTCAAACACCTGCATGCTGTAATCATTTACAAACTGATCTAATCCTTCCGGTATTTCCATCAAAGATTTAATATTTTTCCTGCTGTTCCAATGTCTGTCCGTTCCAAAGTACAATACGATTGTTACCACCGGAAGAATCTTTTTTCTCTCTTCCAGCAACTGGCTGCGGTACGCTGTCCCGTCATATCCTATCACACGAAACGGCATGTTTTTCTCCACAACACTCTGATTCTCAATACCGCAGATTGCCAGCTCTACTTCTTTTTCTTTCCAGTACTTTGCTACGTCTCGCTCCAGTTCATGTACTTTTTCATCTTCTGCTTTGTACTGTGAATGAATGGACGTATTTTCCAATGCTTCTGGCAGAATCCGCTGTTCTCCTGCAAAAAGTAATCCATTCATAATATCCGCAAATACATCATTATAATCTGCCAGTATCTTTTCCGTAATATCTTTTTCTCCCATAGGCTTCTCCTTTTCTTTGGTTCTTTTACGCGAAGCAACTACAGGATGTAAGCTTTATCCCAGACAATAGATACTATTTCAGGTGATACTTTCTACTTTTAAGTATATGAAAATATTTCACTCCTTCAAGCCGCTTCACGCAGGTCTTTTTTAAGTTGGATTTTCCCGCCGAACGGCATTGAATTTCATTGAATTTGAAAAGCAATATGATTCTGCTTTTCTGTTTGGTAGAAATATAAAACATAATTCATTTCTATTTTGTGTTTATTGTATTTGACTATGTGATGTTTGTCAAGTATTTTATTGCTTTATTTTTCAAAAAGAAAAGTCCAAATTTCTCCATAACTGCATGAGACTTTGAACTTTTCTTTATTTTAGAAAATTTCTATTTTACAACTTTCCAATATTTTTTCTTTTTATTTTTTGGTAAATACTCCATCAAAAATTGTCGCGTAATAACCCCAATCTTTCCAGATATTTACTATCTCTTCTTTCTTTTCCTGATATTTCCATTCCAGGGTAATCCTCTCATAATTTGAAATATCCAGGGAAAACGGCATTGGTCTTGAATAACAATTCATAGCAGGAAAACTTGCTATTTTTTTACCATCTCCGTAAATATACAAATCTATGTCCGGTCTCCATCCATCCGGCTGCAATCCCTTTGGGCAGGCTACTGTTCCACTGAACATTTTATATTTATAATTTGTAAGATACGTTACCGTTCCGCTTCCTGCATAAAAACTATGCTGATACTTCTTTCCGTAATTATCTACCAGATATTCATCTGTTTTATCTGTATCGATTCCCCACATTCCACCTTGTGTTTTCTTTGCAAAAATCTCCATGTCAACCTGATAAACTTTTTTGAACTGATCCGGCAATGTTTTTACTGTAACTTTGCACTTCAGTTTCTTTTTGGAAACTTTTGCTGTAATAACGGCTGTTCCTGTATGTTTTCCTTTTACCTTTCCCTTACTGTTTACCGTCGCAACATATGAATTTGATGAACTCCATTTAACTTTTTTCTTTTTTCCCTTAACTTTTAAAGTTTTTGCTTCACCTTCATAAAGGCTCATGCTCTTTTTGCTTAGTTTTGCCGGCGAAGCTGCCATACTTGGTACGGACATTACAAACATCAATAGAATAACCCACAAGCTCATAATCCATTTCTTTTTTACATCCATACCTTTCTTCCTCCTGTTCCTAAAAATTTACTTTACATACTTTTTCCGGTTAGAAGATGTATTATCAACCCAGCAGTTCTTTACCTGACAGTTGGTCTTTGCATTGTATACACTTTCCGGTACGTCCTTTTCATTGATTTTTGTGACGGTTCTCTGTTCTATATTGTTCCACTCCCATTCTGCGTAACAGGTAAGTTTGTCTTTTTTCATTTTGTATATGATGGTATGATGACCTGAACCCCAGCTTTCATCTACATGCATATGGTTCTTGTTACAAACTCCTACTGAATTTCCACCAAAACCAGTATAGCTGCGTGCATCAATCTTTACTGTTTTTTTCTTTTTATCCTTTACTTTCACAACTTTGCCTTTCTTGTAAGTAAACACATAGATGGTCTGATCTTTCATTCCGTTCATATGAGCTGCAATCAGTTCCGGTACACCATTTTTGTCCAGATCTGCTATCAGAAACTGACTGATCGTACTGCTTTTTTCTGTGTTCGCAGTATACCAATTTCCCTCATATTCTGGTGTATACGCAGATTCGTTTTTCTTCAGATATTTGTTATATGCTTTGCAGGCTTTCTTCCATTTCGGTGATGCTGCCTGTGTCGTAATCCCTCCAAGTGTCAAAACCACCATCATCATTGCTGCCATCGTAAAAATTTTCCAATACTTTTTCATAATGTTCGCTTCCTTTCCTTCTTCATTCATGTTTGATACCTGATTTTTTGAAACAGTTAAATTATTGCTATCTCTGGCATTTCAAATATTACCTGCTCCTCCTTCCTGTTTTCTTTTCTGTATTGATCTTGTCTTAAGTCTAGCACAGCCTGTTTACATTTTTGTTCCGGATATCTTCTTTTTGGTTAAAAAGAGACCATCCCCTTTCTTTGAGATGATCTCTTTAAAAAATGCTGCTTATTTATTTACTTTTACTTTCTTTGCCTTGCTCCATGCACTCTGAACGCTCTTTAAAATACCATTATCAGCTTTATATTTTACCGTGTACTGAATTTTGAAATAATAAGTTTTTCCTTTTTTCAGTCTCTTAATGGTACGGGCAGTGGTTGTCGCCTTAATATTCACTGTTTTTTTATTCTTTTTAAACTTCTTGTCAGTTGTATACATAATAGTATATTTTTCTACATAGAAGTTATCTCCGTACAGTTTTGCAGGAGCTTTCCAGGTAAGTTTCACTTTCTTACCCTTTACATTTTTCAGAGTCTTAATGGAAAGTTTGCTGGTTTTCGGTACGGTAACATTTGTATTAGTGTTTGTATTAGTGTTTGTAGTGTTTGTAGTGTTTGTATTATTATTGTTGTTGTTAGTGTTAGCATTTCCACCATTGGTATTGGTATTGGTATTGTTACTGTTACCGCCATTTGTATTGCCATTATTATTGCCGCTATTATTTCCTCCGGTGTTGCCGCCTGTATTATCCCCTGATGAATTTCCGTTGCCCGAAATAATGATCTCAGTGCTTACAATCTCACTGTCGTTTGCATTTGCACTCTTTGCATAGGCGCGGATCACAGCACTTTCTGTAATCTGGATCGGTGCTGTATACAACTGGAATTCGCTGCGGTCTTCTGTTGTCGACAGACCACCTTCTCCCGAAAGCGGATAAATTCGGTAATACAACTCCACATTTGGCTTCACGCAGTACAGTCCTACTGTCTGAGCCGTCTGGTAAGTTCCGCTTGCAACCGTAAAGGCTGGTTCTGTTGTTGTCTCTGTATATTTGTAAGTCGGTGAAACAACGATGCTCTTTCTTACAAATCCTGCTTCGTCCTTTTTGTCCCAACTGTCAAATACTTTGCCATCGCCCGGTGCCTGCAGATCGTCCGGAAGTGTTGCGGATTCTCCATAGGCAACTTCCTGTTCGCTGATCACATTTCCATCCCAGTCAAGGAAGGTAACTACATATTTTGTATCTTTATAGGAAGCTTCCACAACCATGTTGTCTGTTACGGTGGTTACTTCTTTTCCATCTGCATCTGTCCATTTATCAAACTTCTGACCTTCTTTTTCCGGAAGAGCATCCAGTGTCAGAACATCACCATAATCAAATTCTTTGATATTCAGGCTTGTCTTATCCCAGTCTACAAAAATAACCGTGCATTTTTTCTTGCGGTACTGTGCTGTGATAACCATGTTTTCGCGGATGTTTTTCAGACCTGTATCCCATCCGATAAATTCATAGCCTTCTTTTTCCGGAGCTTCCGGTGCCTCTACTTCGCCGCCTTCTACTACCTTTTTCTGTTCACCGATCGTATTGCCGGCTTCATCTGCAAAATCAACCGTGTATACCGGCTTCGGTGCACTGATCCTGCCGATTTCCTGATAATGTGTAGCACCTTCAATTCCTACTGTAATAATAAAATCTCCTGTTTTTGCAGTAGGTTCTTCTTTTGTTACATAATCAAAATGATAACTTCCATCTTCTTTGATCGTTGTCTGAGCTGCATATTCAATCTGGCTTGCGATCGGATCTGCATTCTGTCCTTTGTATACAAGCAGCATTGCTACTTTTCCGGCACATCCTTCTGCTGTTCCGTCCAGGGTACGTTTTTCACCATTACTGTCTTCCAGTGTAGAAGTGGTCTTGTACTCTGTTACTGTACCTTCTTCATTGATATCCGCACGATACCAGGATTTATCACCGGTTCCGTTGTAAATTTCAATGCCGTCATCCGTTGTCATGACTTTCTTCAGTTCTGTGAAAGTCTTATTGTATTCCCATTCACCCGGATAATCCATGCTGTCTGCATAAACACTGCTGTAAGTATAAACAATTTTTCCGGTATTTACATTTTCGTATTTATAACGTTTGTAATTGTAGCATGGAACCTCTGTAGAATTTGTCTTGAAACGATAAACCGTTCTTGTCTCTACCTGTCTGGAATCAGATGCAGAAACGGCATCTGCCTGCCAGTCACTGAAATCACTCTGCCAGTAAGTATATTTTTTGTACTCCTGTCTGGTGCGATAATTATAAAGTGTACGGGTTGGCTGTCCCTTTCCTCCCTGTCCGTTGGATGCATTGCTGAATTCAAAATACCACCAGCGGTTTTTCCAGTAAATTTTTCCCTTAGCGGAATTTACGCCTGTATATCCTGGTCCATACTCTGTTCCACGGCAGGTTCCCCATTCTTCCACCCAGTACATGGAACCGCCGCAGTTGGAGCAGCTTCCGGAATATGGATCCTGTGCTCCGCAGGAACTGCATCGGAATGCATAATAGCGATATCCCATTGTCGTTCCAACCTGCGTCAGATTATTTGCAGTTGGTGCATAAGTAGAATATTCCGTCCATCCGCTCCAGTCTGTGTAAGTTCCTGTATTTGCTGTAGATACCAGTGTAAACCCTGCCGGTGTTGCCGGTGTGCTGGCAGAAGGGATCTCTTTTTTGTCTTTATAACGGTACTCTGTTCTTGATTCTGTGATCAGATCACTGTCCGTTGGGAGTGTAGTGCTCCAGTCTGACCATTCATTGCCCACATCGATCGCACTCATAACCGTTTTTGCTTTTGGTGTTCCGGTTGTCTCATCATCTACAACGCCAACCATCGAAACCTGTACGGTAGAAACAAGTCCGGAATATAATACCGTTACATTTTCCGTAACTTCACCGGAAGATGGCATACTGATCGATGCAGTTTCAGATGCAACCATTTTTCCTGATTTTGTCATCAGTGTAACAAGAAGTTTACCTTTTGTAAAATTATTCGGGAAGTTCGACAGACGCACCGAAACATCATAACCGGTAGCTTCTGCATTTCGTTTTGCAGATTTAATTTCTGTTACAATCGGAAGATCTGCATTTCCCCATACATAAGTTGCTGTTACCGTCATGGAACGCTTCACATTCTGATAGTCTGTTGTATCCCAGCCTGCAAATACATAGCCGGTTTTTGTCGGAATATCAGTCGGAGCAGTTGCTGCTGATCCGTATTCTACTTTCTGCACTCTTCCAATGACTGCACCTGTGTAATCTGCAAAACTTACGGAATACGTATTGATTTTATAAACTGCCTGAATTTCGATATCGGCTTTCAGATTTTTTCCTTCGCTGTTCCAGTTCTGGAAAGTATAGCCTTCTCTCTGAGGTGCCGTCGGAGCAGCTGCATTTCCGCCATATTTTACAGACTGTGTCCCGATGATCTCACCATTCCAGTCTTTGTAAGTGACCGTTACATTTTGATGAACCGTACAGGTAGCGGAAACGGTTTCCCCGCTGCTTCCTGCGGAATTGACTGCCGTAATGTGAGCCTGATAAACTCCCGGCTGGCGAAGGGAAAAGGATGCACTTGTTCCGCCAACAGTCGCAGACTGGCTGTAAGCACTGTTTGTCGTGCAGACCAGATTAACCCGGTAGCTTGTCGCATTTGCAGTATTTGCCCAGGAAATGGTCAAACCATCTCCAATACCGAGATTCTGTGAGCTGACCGCTGCATTTGTCGGATTGCCCGGTTTCGGCGGATTTGCATTCGTCACCTTGTAGACATGGCTACCCACCCGTCCTCTTGTCAGACGAATAGGACTGAGATTCCAGTGATTTGTTTGGTATTTATTGGCATCACTCACAGGAGAATAAGACTCATAATAATAAAGCTGTCCGGTACGTAAAGAAGTTGCATTATCTACAATCGCATAATGACCGCTAAAATTAAGAATCGTATAATACCCTGCCCTGATATTAAACCAGAGCTGATTATCACTTGCATTCCAGTAACCGAGATATTCTATTTTTTGCCATAAGATGCCGCATAATTCCCAGGTGCCCGGATTCCGGTCCAGGTTAATGCGAGATTATAATTATCAAACTGAGAATCATTTGGCGGGTTTACAATTCCGCTGTGACTCCTCTGGTATTGGTACCATGTATCCGGATTCATACCGCCACGATTAACATCTGCTTCATAAAGCATTTTTGCCTGTGCAGTGATAAAACATCCATACAATCGCATCTCTGAATAGGCGGAATCTCCCTGATTCCATTTCCGATAGTCACCATTAAAGGTTGCTGTAAAATTTTTTGCTGCATTTGTTTTTGTTCCAGGTACCAGCACCATAACAAAAACAGCCAGCACTGCCAGCAAAGACAGGCGCCATCTTGTTTTTTGTGTTGCTTTTTTCACTTTTTCTCCTTTCTGACATTTCCCGAATGTCAAACCCATTTTATGGAATTTAGGGTTTCTGGGAAAATTATAGCACTGATGGTTCGCAGTGTCTACCTGCTATCTTTACATAAAGAACGGGGAGGTTGCCCTCCCCAGTTTTAGCAATATCATTGATTGCGGACACGATCTTCGGTGCAATTTGATTATTTATCTGCACATTATTTCTTTTTCAGCTTTTTCACTTTGCTCCACGAAGAATAAACCTTACTTCCCGCTTTTTTGTATGTTGCAATCCGAACGTAATAAGTCTTTCCTTTTTTCAGTTTTGATAATGTCACTGTTGTCGTTTTATTGTTACTGATATTGATTGTTTTCACTGCTTTTTTAAATTTTTTGTTGACAGAGTATTGTATCCGGTAGCCAGTCACGGATTTATTTCTTTTCCATGTCACTTTCGCCTTTCCTTTTCCTACACTCGACAATTTTAAAAGCCTTGTTCCTGCCGGTCTGACTGTAACTGTAATTTTATGTGAAGTCTGATTATAGTTTGCTGTCTCGGCTGCCGTGATTGTAATGACTGCTTTTCCTACAAACTTCTTTGCAATCTTAATTCTTCCTCTGGCATTCACTTTCACAGATCTGTTATTTGATGAATATGTCAGTTTTGCCCCATCCTCCGCCGTTGCTTTGATATTTACAGTCTGTATCTTTCCTGACACATCCTTTGTAATATTGGATACCTTGATTACATTATCTGGTTTTGTCGATTTTTGGATTGTAAAGGAAACAGTAACACTTCCCATGTAATCTTTCTTTCCGCTTATCGTTACAGAAGCCGTGCCTATATTTACATTATTAGAGTATACAACCGTATAATCTTCTCCGTTCTGAAGCAGATAATCACCATCTTTAACTGTTACTGTCGGTATTTTAGGTGTGCCATCGTATGTATAATTTGTTTCTGACAGAGTAATTTCCGTATTCTTGATATCTTTCAGGCAATCTCCAAACACCTGAGAAACTGGAGATGCAAAAGATTCTCTGAGTTTATAATAAAATGAAATATTTCCCATTTCATCTGCATCTTTCTGACTGATATACAATAAATTCGATGCACTCAGAAGATCCTCTTGCTTTGCATCTTTAACAACTGCAAAAAGATATCTGCCAAATGGAACGAGATTTGAAAAAGTTTCCGAAGAAGCGCCTGACTGCTCCGCAATTCCAAAAGCATCCTCTGCTATTTTGCCTTCTACAGACTTACTTTGCCCTGCTGCTTTTTGTATTGTTTCCGTATTCTCTTCCATGTCATCTGTAGAAGTAAGATCTAAAGTAATGCAAACACGAATTCCCTTGCTCCAGTTTGCCGGGTAATTATTGTAGAGCTCTCTGTTTTCTGATATCCATACAGGATAATTAAATAAACCGAACCATGAAGCAGTACAAGTAGTATAATAGTTATGATTTCCAACACCACAATAATCTGTTCCCACTCCCTGTTGCTCTGCCAGCGGCAATTGAGCAACCATTTCATGAGATGGAAGTGAAACTTTATCTTCCGTAATGATACGGTCAGCTTTACCCCAATCACATGAGTGCCATGTATTTAAAAGAATCTGCCTCTGTTCTTCTTCCGTAAATGCCAGATTTAAAAAATCATCGTTACACCAGCGTCTCAGATCTGCATTATCCCACGCTACACACATATCGTTAATTTTTCCATACTCATGATTATCCAATACTTTTTCTGAAATAAATATCGACCTGTTTTTATCACCAGATACTCTATGCCACGAAATAGCATCAAAACGATAAAATTCATTATAGTTCCTATAGTAATATTTTCTGCCATTATATGTAATAATATGATTCTCTGCTGTCTTACTTAAACCTTGAAGTGTCTTACATAATAGAGATTCTGTATCTACCTTTGTTTGCGGATATGATCCAAACTGAATTGTATCTGAATCCCCAAAAACTGTTGTTGGTTTTTGAGACGGCACAGTTCCAGCTTCCGTCATTCTTACAGTAATCTGGGTTTTCCTGTTATGTACATTCAGATCCGCTTCTCCTCCTCTATTTCCATCTGTTATATATACCACATAGACACCATTCGGCAAATAAACCTGAGTTGGTTCTGAATCTTTCAGTTCAACTGAATTCCAATACGATGTTTTATCTCTCATTTCTACGGATTTACCGCTTTTTTTATCAGTAATTGTTACTGTACTAATTCCCTCAATTTTATTTCCATTTTTATCATTTACACTGATTTTAACCGGGTAATAAATACGAGGACAGGTTGTCCATCCAAACTCGTCGTAGTCTGAGGAGTAATAAAAATCAGCGATTTTAACAGTAGCCAGATCATATGTACATTTTTTGTCAACACGTCCCTTTACAAGATCCACTGCTAATTCTAATGTAAGTTTTCTCTTTACTTCACCTTTCAGACACATATTGCAGTCATGTATTTCATCCTTGCTGCTGTCATACAGGGAATATGCTGCACTGAATTCCAGTCCTCCTGAAAAACTTACGGTAGCTTTTGCCAGATCAGCACTTATGATTGAAACATAAGGTGTTGCTTTTATCCCTATAAACAATGTACCCTCTACTTTAATTTTGCTCTGACAAGACGGACCTGATGTTAGATTCTTAAAACCTGAGTTCCCGTCAAAGGCACCGCCAATACTTCCCTTTATCTCTCCACTCCATTCTACTTTTCCCGAAGCTTCAACAACAAAAGCAGGAGTAAATCCTACGTTTACCAGCGGTATCGGCTTAATATTAATGTGACCCAATGGAATTTCTTTTATTTTCAATTTTCCCGTTATTGCTACTGAAATTCCAGTTGAATATTCCAGTTTCATCGAAAAATACTGGTAATTTGATGTAATATAAAAATCAATTCCAAAAGAAAAACTATACTTAAAACTTCCGGTAATCTTTAAATTATCATCCAATTTTTGATTTACATTGTACGAAGTACTGAACCGACTGTTTGCACTGCTTCCACTTCGTGTTCTCCCAACAGAACGTGCCTGACTTTTTGTAGTTTCTCCAGTTGAGGTGATACCCTCCTCCAGATTTTCGTTGTCAACACTCCACTCACCCTGCGCACCATCCGATTCAATCTTGACATATTCAAAATAATCATTCAGTTCCGTATCTGTATCTTTCCAGACCGTAACCGTTGTCCCATTTACTGAAATATCTGCAATTTTAATCAAAAGTACATTTCCATCTTCATATTTGTAAGAAAACGTATCTCCAATTTTCATTTGCATAAAACTGCTGTCTGCATTCGTAATGGTATAAGTACCATCCCCATTATCTGTGAGCTGATTTCCCTGATTTTCCTCATCCACTATAAGCGTATCATCGTTAAAAACCGCAAAGTTTGTTTTATCATTGTCATTTTCAAACTGAATAACTTTTTCAGGATCATAATCCTCAATGGTTGAATTTCTTAAATCTTGTATATCTTTTGTATATAATTCTATGGTATACGCATCACATAAAGGTTTATGACTTTCTTTATCCAAAAGATATGCTGTCGCGATAAAATACTGTGGCATATCTCCTGAAATCGTAATTTCTGTCATGTTTTCTTCTGGAGTAACCAATCCATTTCCTGATGCCAGCATCTGAAGTTGCTTTTCATCATATATTGCAACAACCACTTCTGCGTCCGTCTGGGTTTGAAATTCTACAAATGCCGTATTTCCTTCAATTTCAAATCCTGTTATATTATCTACTGACTGTTGACGTTTCTCTGAACTCTTATTTTCATCCTGTATTGCTGATGCCAGCACTTCCCCTACGGAATTTTCTCCCTTTACTTCAAGGTTCTGTGAATGGTCTGCCACCTGCCTCTCCTGTGTTCCAAATGTAGTCTTTGATGAAGCCAGGACAGGACTTCCTATAGAAATAGTTCCAAAGGATATTACAAGTAATAATACTAATAACTGTTTTATTTTTTTCATATAATTCTGCACCCCCTGAGATTTTACCCATTATATTTTTCTGTAAATTATTTCACCTTTGTCCTGCCAGAAATTTTTATCATTTCATCCTGATCCCTCCTTCGTGTCCTTTCTTACGCTTCATTCTTATTTCTTTTCCAGTCTACCACAACACATTTACATTTTTGTTCCACATACCTGCTTTCTATATATCTTCTCTTGCGTGATTTACAGTACAAAATCCATTAAAATCTTGTTTCAAAATACATACTTTAAAAAACAACTATGATACTATTTTCTCTCGCATTTTTCTGTATTTCCGATAAAATGTCCCATGACTTACTCCCAGTACCTCCGCTGCTTTTCTTGTTGTCAACTCCCCTGATTCGCATAACCTGCAAACTTCTTCAAATCCATCTGGCATTTCCTTTGGCGGTCTGCCAAGTTTTGTTCCCTTTTCTCTTGCCGCTGCAATTCCTTCTGCCTGCCGCTGACGGATAAATTCCCGCTCTGTCTGTGCAACGTAAGCAAAAATCTGAAGCACCAGATCTGCAATCAGTGTTCCGGTAAGACTTCCTGATTTCCGCCTTGTATCAAGCAGTTCCATATCCAGCACCAGAATATCTGCTCCTATTTCTTTTGTGATATACTGCCACTGTATCAAAATATCGTTGTAGTTTCTCCCCAATCGGTCGATGCTCTTTACGATCAGCAGATCTCCTTCTTTTAATTTTCTGATCAGCTTACGATATTCCGGACGTTCAAAGTCTTTTCCGGACTGATAATCGCAGTAAATATTTTTTGGTGAAATGCCATATGGTTTTAATGCCATGATCTGCCTGTCTATGTGCTGCTCTTTTGTTGAAACCCTGATATATGCATATTGTTCCATCTTCATCCTCCTGTACTATAATTTTTCTATGATGCCAGGGTCAAAAGCCTGAAACCACGATGTGCTTGCACAAGAGTGGTTTTATGGCTTAATGACCCGCCCCGATATGGAGCAGAACATCCAGTGAATGTTCGTTTTGCTCCGACCGAAGCGGAGCGTAGACATAAAAGTGGAGCGTAAGCTTCACGATATGCGAATGTCAGAGAGAATTGTGGGAGTACGAAGTACGGAACAATTCGTATGGCATCTTTTGACCTTAACATCTTTCTCTTCCATAATACAAGAGATGCCATGAATATAAGATGCCCCCCTGCTTCATAAACATTGCCAGACAAATTTTTATCTACGTCAGTATTTTATCCTTAAACAATATGTAACTACTATTTTCATTTTTAAATTTTCTATAAACTTTTCAAAATCTCTTGTCAAATATTTCAATCAATGCTACTATATCCTAAAAGCATATTTCTTTTTACGGTATTTCTACCATCTGTTTTTTCTAATCTCATTTCAGAAATCCATGCTTTTATCCCATCAAAAAATAAAAAGCAGGAGTTCTGGATAAAAAACAGAAGCAGACTTTTGATTTGTCTTTCAGCTCCTGCAATACAGGAGGTAATGCCTATGGGAAGAAAAAAGACAACTACTGCAAAGAAAAATCAGGCAAAAAAATTACATTTGTCTGTAAACCGCAAGTATAAAGACACGGTATTTCGTATGCTATTTGCAGATAAATCCAATCTTTTGTCACTCTATAATGCAATGAACGGAAGCGATTATCACGATCCTTCCAAACTGCAGATTATTACACTGGAAAATGCGATTTATATAGGTATGAAAAATGATCTGGCATTTGTTATCGACACAAATCTGTTTTTATACGAACATCAGTCAACCTATAATCCAAATATGCCGCTTCGCAACTTGTTCTATATTTCTAGTGAATACCAGAAAATGGTAGATTCAAACAAACTTTATTCTTCGACACTGTTAAAGATTCCTGCACCGCATTTTGTTGTTTTTTATAACGGAACTACAAAACAGGAAGACCGCTGGTACAACTACCTGTCAGACTCCTATCATAATTTTTCCGGTATTCCCGACCTGGAACTGAAAGTAGTGACCTTAAATATTATTCAAGTCGAACGCACGTGAGACTTGGCACGCGATTCTGGTCAGCTTTGCTGA
>OGYC01001263.1_pt1 | contig 22110 bp, 17 predicted proteins | sample 1576461 | NCBI WGS metagenome assembly OGYC01 (sample SAMEA3541569, study PRJEB24748) | human gut metagenome | biome: human gut; feature: human-associated habitat; material: faeces | place: China | collected 2012 | reverse complement strand
CTTTCTGTTCCATCGCTCAGTTCTCCTCCTTCCGCATGGTTCCGGTCAGGACCCACGAGCCCTGACGGCTGTAACGAATGTCCTCCGGCTCAGTGCCCAGCTCCTGCTCGATGAAGTTCTCGATCTTCATCTGGCAGAAACCACCCTGGCAGCCGCCCATCATGGCGCGGGTGCGGTACTTGATGCCGGTCATGGTGGAGACACCCAGCGGGTTGTGGATGGCCTGGATGATCTCCGCCTTGGTCACTTCCTCACAGCTGCAGATCATCTCGCCGTAATCGGGGTTCTGGGCGATAAGCTCTGCCTGCTGCTCGGGGGTGCACTCTGCAAACTTGACGATGCCTTTGTGGTGCGGGTCGAAGTCGGGGTTTGCCTCGAACTTCTCGTGCTCCAGCATCATATTGATAACGTAGCGGGCCAGCGGCACACTGCCGGTCAGGCCCGGGGACTCGATGCCCACGAGGTTGACGGCATTGGGTGCCACATCGTCGCGGATCTCGACCTTCCAGTCCTGAATGGCACCGTTCTCATCCACCCACTTGGGCTGGATGCCGGCGAAGGTGCGGATCTGGTCTTTCTTGGCGATGTGGGGCCACAGCTTTGCGCCCTCCACGGCCAGACTGTCCATGTTGGCCTGCGGCACGCTGTAGTCGTCCAGCACGTCGGTGTTCTCGGCGTCCGGGCCGATGGTCACGTTGCCGTCCACGGTCGGGGTGATGTGGATGCCCATGTAGGTGTTGCTGGGCACGGGGTACACCGGCATGGGCAGCAGCTTGCCCATGCGCTTGTGCAGGATGATGTAGTTGCTGCGGGAGCCGATGACACGGTAGCCGGTCAGGCCCAGCAGGTCGGAGATCTGCTTTGCGCCCAGACCTGCGGCGTTGACCACCCAGCGGGTGCACACATCGCCGTGCTCGGTGTGCAGGTAGTACAGCTCGTTCTCACGGGTGATGGCCGTGACCTTGTGGTCAAAGAAGAAGTCTACGCCGTTGGCATGTGCGTTCTCAGCCAGAGCCACGGTGTACAGGAACGGGTCCATGATGCCGCTGTTCTTGGACCACATGGCAAACTTGCCCACCACGGCGGGCACCAGCTCATGCAGCTTTTTCTCGTCGATCATCTCGAGGCCGGTGCAGCCGTTGACCGCGCCCTGTTTCATGGTGCGCTCCAGCTGTTCCATGTCCTCGGGGGTGTTGCCCACCAGGACCTTGCCGCAGCGCTTGAACGGGAAGTCCAGCTCCTCGGCCAGCTGATCCATGATCTTGTTGCCCTCCACGCAGCATTTTGCCTTCAGGCTGCCGGTGGGGTTCGCAAAGCCGCCATGCACCACGGCCGAGTTGCGGCCGCTGGTCTCATTGCAGACATCCAGATTTTTCTCCAGCACTGCAATGCTCAGCTTGTAGCGGGACAGCTCGCGCGCGATGGCGCTGCCGACGACGCCCGCACCGATGATGACCACATCGTATTGTTTTTTCATGGTATCCACCTTTCTCCTTTTTCTTGTATGGGAATCCGGCGTTGTGTTATATATTTCATTGCATCAAATATATAACGTTTCGTGGATTCTGTCAAGGGGCTTTTGCGAAAAAAACTGCACAAAAATATGCCGCATCTTTCGGCAAGAATGCGGCATTTCTGAACGATGTGCAGTCAATTCAGACTTTGAAATATTCGGGGAAGGCTTTCCGGATGGCGGAAAGATTCTCCGTGTAGCGCTGCATGTGCTGGCCGGCAATGCGCTGCGCTGCTGCCGTATCCTTCTGTTCAATGGCCTTCAAAAGGCCCACATGATCTTCATAGATGGCCTTTGCGGGCCGACAGCGGAAACTGAGGATGGTGGTGCGGTCAAAGTGCGGGGCGAGGTTCTCCACCAGATCGTACCAGTACGGGCACCCGCACTGCACATAGAGCATCCGGTGGAACTCCTTGTCCAGCTCAAAAATCTTATCTTCCTGTGCGCGCTCGATGTACATGTGCCACATGGCCACGTTCTCCCACAGGTGGTCCAAGTCCGCCGGGGTGAGCTTTTCGCAGGCCATGCCGGCGATCTCGGCTTCCAGCACCGCACGCAGGTGGCGGACTTCTTCCACCAGCCCCGCGTCGATGAGGGACACATAGGTGCCGATCTTGGGCCGGATCTCAATGAGCCGCCGCTGGGCCAGTTCCAGTTCGGCCTCCCGGAACGGGGTGCGGCTGACGCCCAGCTTTTCGCACAGCTCCGGCTCGTTCAGCTTTTCGCCCGGGGCCAGCCGGGTGTTGATGATATTGTCGATGAGAACGCGCAGGACATAGCTCTTGGCCGATTCATGCTCTCCGCGCTGTGCGGTCACATCCATGCTTTCCCTCCTTCGGGCCCTTCCTTCTTATATAAGGAAGCAGCCCCGCTCAGACGAAGAAATCCGGGAAGCGGTCCAGCAGGCTCTGGAAGTGCTCCCGATAAGCGCCCAGGTGATGCTCAAAGAACTCGTCCACATCCACATCCTTGGGCAGGCCCACCATCAGGTACTTGTAAAGCTGCTCGTGCTCCTCACGGAAGGTCTCCATATCCAGCTGGCACAGGGCTGTGTCCAGATAACGCACGCGGTCCATGTGGGTGGTGACGTTGTGCATGGCCTGCCAGATGCGGTCGTAACCGGCGTAGGTGTACAGGCGCTTGTGGAACTCGTTGTCCAGGTTGATGAAGTAATCGCCCAGCACATCGTGGCTGACGCAGGCCGCAGCATCCTGCTGTTCCAGCAGGCCGTGCAGCTCGCTGAGCTGCTCCTGGTTCAGGTGGCCGGACAGGCTGCGCAGCAAGGCCGGTTCCAGCATCTTGCGCATGGCATAGCCTTCGTTGATATATTGGATCGAAATTTTGGAGACGATGCTGCCGCGCTGGGGCAGCACATCCACCAGCCATTCGCCCTTGAGCATCATCAGTGCTTCGTGGATGGGGGTGCGGCTCATGACCAGATGCTCGCTCAGGTCAGCTTCGCTCAGCTGGCAGCCGGGCTGCAGCTGGATGTTCATGATATTTTTGCGCAGGATGCGGTAGGCGTAAGCCCGGTTGTTCTCATCCGGCTGACGCGGGTCCATCAGCAGCGGCAGGGAACGGGCCTTGTCATCTTTCATAGAAAAATCCCCTTACAGTCGTTTTGCTCTCCGGCGGGAAAGCGCTCGGGCACAGATTTGTTGGTTCTATTATAAAGCATAACATATCACTTGTCAAAACTCTTTTTTACAAAAAGCAACCATAATCCAGAATTTCCGGTTAAAAAACGTAAAACAAGTTGCATTTCCGGCCAGAAGGCGTTATAATAAGCTCAGAAAGTAACATATCAGTTGGCTATAGGAGGTCAATCTCATGTCTGAAATCAATGCGATCCGCTTTGCAGAACCCTGGCAGGTCTCCTGCGTCAAGATCCCCATGCCGGAACCCAAGCCCGGCGAGGCGCTCATCAAGATCATGGCCGCCGGCATCTGCGGCAGCGACATCGGCGCTTTCCGCGGCACCAACGGTCTGGTGAGCTACCCCCGCGTCATCGGCCACGAGCTGGCCGGTGTGGTCGTCTCCATCCCGGAGAACAACAAGAACGGCATCAAGGTGGGCGACCGCGTGGTCGTGGACCCCTACCTGTACTGCGGCCACTGCTACCCCTGCTCCATCGGCCGCACCAACTGCTGCGACAACCTGCATGTTCTGGGCGTGCACGTCGAGGGCGGCATGGCTGAGTACTTCTGCCACCCCGCTGATATGCTCATCAAGATCCCCGACGGCATGAGCTGGGTGCAGGCTGCCATGGCCGAGCCCCTGACCATCAGCCTGCACGGCATCCACCGCGGCGGCCTGAAGGCCGGCGAGTACTGCGCCATCATCGGTGCAGGCCCCATCGGTCTGGCAGCTGCCATGGTCGCACAGGCTTACGGCGCACACGCCATCCTGCTGGATCTGGTGCAGGAGCGCCTGGACTTTGCAAAGTCTCTGGGCGTGGAGTACACCATCAACTCCGGCAAGGAAGATGCCAATGCCCGCGTGCACGAGATCACCGGCGGCGAGGGTGCACAGCAGGTCATGGAGTGCTCCGGTGCAAACCCGGCCATCCGCAGCACGCTGGACCTCGTGAGCCATGCAGGCCGCATCACCTTCACCGGCTGGCCCAAGAAGGAGACCAGCCTGCCCACCGACACCATCACCCGCAAGGAGATCGACCTGCGCGGTGCCCGCACCAGCGCCGGCGAGTTCCCCGAAGCACTGGAGCTGATCGCTTCCAAGAAGGTGGATATGCTCAAGCTGCTCACCAAGACCGTCACGCTGGAGGAAGTGCCTGAGACCATCATCGACATCGAGAAGAACCCCGGCAACTACATGAAGGTCGTTGTCACGATGGAGTAAAGCCGCCCCCTCCCCTACATTGATTTATAAGGAGAGTACCGTTTTGGACGCATGGAATATTCTTGTTGTGGTCGTTCTGGCCCTGATCCTGCTGCTGATCCTGCCCATGGTGGCAGCGCGCAACGGCTCTAAAAGCTTCACCCAGGCCCTGATGGCCCCGCTGCACCGCAAGAAAAAGCGCGGCCCGCTGGGGCTTGAGGTGGAGCCGGAGAAAAAGCCGGAGCGCCATGTGAACAACAGCATGCAGGGCGAGTTGACCGCGATCGTCTCGCAGCTCATCACCTTCACCAAGCGCCAGCACTATACGCTGGTGTACCCCGGCACCATTCAGGAAAGCGGCCAGCTGACCACTACGCTGGCGCTGGTGGTCACCCCGGGCGGCGTGGTGGGCCTGAACTGCTTCGGCTTTGCCGGTGAGATCCACCCCGGCGACCAGCCCAATGACCAGTGGCGCCAGCACATCAACCACACGGACAACCGCATCCCGAACCCGGTCACCGCCAGCGAAAAGCAGCAGGTGCTGCTGCGCCGCGCCATGGACAAGGCGGGCCTGAGCGGCATCCCGGTGGAGGTGATCGCCGTGTTCACCAGCAAGGAAGCCCGGCTGACCGGCATCTCGGCCCAGAAGTGCTTCGACCGTGACGGCATGATCGCCTATCTGGAGCAGGAGCGCTACCATTCCGGCCCAGTGGAGGATACCCACGAGACCGGCGTGAAGCTCAAGAGCCTGGTGACGGTGTACAAAGCCGAGAAACCCAAGAAGAAAAAGAAATGATCTGCGTCTGAAATGTTACAAGCGGCCTTCCGGTTTTGCGGAGCGCTGCTGCCGCATTCTCTGAACTTTCCTCGAGCAGACCTGTACGACACCCATGTACAGGCCTGCTCTTTTTTGTTTTATCCGGTTTTTCTGCTCCATTCAGAAGTTTTTTCGGGCGAGTCCACGGAAAAGCGCACCGGTCCTCCCCCTGGAACGCCCGGTAAAGATTCAGATAAGAAAGGCCGTTTCATCTTGTCTCCGGTAATCTGATATGTTAGTATATCGCCAAGGGAAACATGTCGCAGACGGCACGCGGCGCACGGCTGCACGAACCGGCGCAGCAGCGTTCCGCCTTGAGCGCAGGCATGATAAAACCAACGAAAAGGAGAGAATTTCTATGCGTATCCACAAGATCACCCGTCGTAACTTCATGAAGGCCGCCGGTGTCTCGGCTTTGGCCATGGGTCTGGCTGCCTGCGGCGGCAGCTCCTCCACCAGCACGGCTGCTTCCACCGCCGGTTCCGGCGCAGCAGCAGGCGGCGAAGTGACCGGCGATAAGGTCGTCATCAACATCGGCCACATCAATGACCAGAGCGACTCCTGGCATCAGGGCGCTCTGAAGTTCAAGGAGTACTGCGAAGCAAACTCCAACGGCACCATCGAAGTCGATGTCTTCCCCAACAGCCAGCTGGGACCTGAGGTCGATATGATCCAGGGCATCCTGTCCGACAGCGGCACGGTGGATATCACCTTCACCGGCGAGTCCATGCAGACCTACCAGCCGGACCTGGGCATGATCGGCATGCCCTACCTGATCCAGAGCGACGAGCAGATGGAGAAGGTCCTGACCGGCGAAGTCGGCCAGGAGTTCGAGGGCCTGATGGAGGCCTGCGGCATGAAGTGCCTGGGCTACTTCACCCGTGGTCCCCGTTACATCACCTCCACCAAGAAGCTGACCTGCGTTGCCGACTGCAACAACCTGGTTATCCGTACCCCGCAGTCCGCTATGACCGTTGCCGCTTTCCAGGCTCTGGGCGCAAAGCCCACCCCCATGGCACTGTCTGAGGTCTTCACCTCTCTGCAGCAGGGCACCATCGAGGCACAGGAGAACCCCCTGGCCATGATCGAGACCCAGAGCTTCTACGAGGTCTGCCCCTACCTGATCCTGACCGCTCACCTGCGTGCATGGGTCTACATTGCAATGGGCCTGACCCAGTACAACCGCCTGTCCGACAGCCAGCGCGCTGTGGTGGATGCCGCCGGTGCCGAGTGCCAGGCACACGAGCACGAGCTGTTCCTGGACAACGAGGAGAAGTACTACAACCAGCTGCAGGAGCAGGGCATGGAGTTCATCGAGGTCGACACCAAGGAGTTCGCCGATGCCATGGTCAACGGCGTGCTGCCCATCCTGACCGACAGCCAGAAGAAGATCTACGACGAGATCGAAGCTCTGGCCTGATGCGGCTTTGAAATCTGAAACGAGGTTGAAATCATGAAGAAAGGCTTGGATAAATTCATCAAGGTCTACATGGAGATCCTGTACGCCTTGAGTTCCATCTTCTATGCAGGCTTCTGCTTCTGCGTTCTGGTGCAGGTCATCAGCCGAAACTTCCTGCCCAATGCCCCCTCCTGGACCGAGGAGCTGGCCCGCTACTCCTTTATTTACATGGTGGCCTTCGGTGTCGGTCTGGCTGCCCTGAAGCACGAGTTCGTCAACGTCGAATTCCTCGGCGATTTCCTCAAGGCAAAGAATCAGAAGGCACTGGATGTGCTGAACCTCGTCATCGAGGTCATCATCCTCGCTATGTGTCTAATCATTCTGGTGATGGCCGAGCCGAAATACTGCTTCCCCACCTTCGCAATGAACTCCACCGCCACCAACATCCCGATGAAGTACATCTACTTCTCCCAGTTCCTCACCTTCGTCATCCTGCCGGTGAGCTACCTGCTGGACATCGTCCGCACCGCACTGAGCTGGAACGACACCCCTGCTGAAAAGGAGGACTAAGCAATGGTCGCTGTTCTGTTTATTGTTTTCGTCGTCGCGCTGGCGATCGGCGTGCCCGTGGCGTTCAGTCTGGGCCTCGCATCCGTGGCCTACATGCTGGGCTCCCACATCCAGATGATCAACTTCGCACAGTATTTCTTCAAGGGTCTGGACTCCTTCACCCTGCTGTGCATCCCCGGCTTCACCTTTGCCGGCAACCTGATGAACCAGGGCGGTATCTCTGAGAAGCTGCTGGACTTTGCAGACGCACTGGTGGGCCACATCACCGGCGGCCTGGCCTACGCAAACGTTCTGGCATCCATGGTCTTCGCCGGCATCTCCGGCACGGCCCTGTCCGACACCGTGGCACTGGGCGGCGTCGAGATCCCCATGATGGTCAACCAGGGCTACGACGTGCCCTTCTCGGTGGCAATCACCGCTGCATCTTCCTGCCTGGGCCCCATCATTCCCCCGTCTGTGCCCATGATCATGGCCGCTACCATGACCGGCCTGTCCGTCTCCAAGATGTTCATGGCTGGCATCGTCCCCGGCCTGCTGCTGGGTCTCGGCATGTGCGGCACCTGCTATGTGCTGTCCGTCAAGCGCCACTACCCCAAGCGTGATAAGGCTGCAAGCTGGTCTCACATCTGGCACGCAACCAAGGAAGCCATCTGGGCACTGATCATGGTGGCCATCATCCTGTTCGGCATCATGGGCGGTATCGTCACCCCGACCGAAGCTTCCATCATCTGCGTGGTCTACGGCCTGCTGGTCTCCGTGTTCATCTACCGCAAGATGGGCCCCAAGGAGATGTATGCCTGCCTGAAGGATACCGTTTCTTCTGCTTCCGCTATCATGGCTCTGGTCGCATTCGCAAACGTTTTTGCCTTCATCCTGACCAAGGAGCACATCCCCAGCATGATCGCTGACGCAATGCTGCGCCTGACCACCAACAAGTACCTGATCCTGCTGCTCATCAACATCTTCCTGATTTTCGTGGGCATGTTCATGGAGACCATCGCCGCCATCCTGATCCTGTTCCCCACCCTGCTGGCTGTGGCCACCGCCGTGGGCGTCGATCCCATCCAGTTCGGCATCATCGTGGTCATGAACCTGGTCCTGGGCCTGTGCACTCCTCCCGTTGGCGTCTGCCTGTTCGCCGCCACCAACATCGGTTCCCGCTACGGCAAGTGCACCCTGTCTGACAGTGTCATCGCACTGCTGCCGCTGCTGGCCGTCAACTTCGGCGTTCTGTTCCTGGTCACCTATGTGCCCGCTCTGAGCGTCGGCGTCGCAAACTTCATCATGGGCTGATAAAGCTTCATTCTTCTCCTTATGGCTCCCCTCGCACGATGCGGGGGGAGCCTTTTTTTGCATATCAGTTTGCCGGGCCGGGCTTTTCGCAGAAGATTTTCCGGGCTTTGACATTGTCAAAAATTTACGTAACATATCATCTCCTCTTTGCCGGTCTTTTCCGCGCGGGGAGCAGGATTGTTTCCCAAACAAGGACTTTTATTGTAATCTATTTGTAATTTCCACCCTCTTGGACGAAAATTTTGGGGCGTTGTATCCAAGACTCCTAAGATTTTTTACATTTCGCACAAAGATTCGGCTAAGAATTTGGCAAAGAAACTTTGCTTTTTTCTCTGGACATCGGACATCTGATATGTTAGTATATTTGCAGGAAAGCTGAGCCGCAGACGCACGAACCTGCCGCTCAGCACTTTACGGAAAAGGTTTTTACGAAGTAAAAGGAGAGAATGTTATGCGTATCCACAAGATCACTCGTCGCAACTTCATGAAGGTTGCAGGTGTTTCTGCTCTGGCCATGGGTCTGGCTGCATGCGGCGGCTCCTCCGCCAGCACTGCCGCTTCCACCAGCACCGCAGCTTCCGGTTCCACCGCAGCTGCAGGCGGCGAGGTCACCGGCGATAAGGTCGTCATCAACATCGGCCACATCAACGACGAGAGCGACTCCTGGCACCAGGGCGCTCTGAAGTTCAAGGAGTACTGCGAAGCAAACTCCAACGGCACCATCGAAGTCGATGTCTTCCCCAACAGCCAGCTGGGACCTGAGGTCGATATGATCCAGGGCATCCTGTCCGACAGCGGCACGGTGGATATCACCTTCACCGGCGAGTCCATGCAGACCTACCAGCCGGACCTGGGCATGATCGGCATGCCCTACCTGATCCAGAGCGACGAGCAGATGGAGAAGGTCCTGACCGGCGAAGTCGGCCAGGAGTTCGAGGGCCTGATGGAGGCCTGCGGCATGAAGTGCCTGGGCTACTTCACCCGTGGTCCCCGTTACATCACCTCCACCAAGAAGCTGACCTGCGTTGCCGACTGCAACAACCTGGTTATCCGTACCCCGCAGTCCGCTATGACCGTTGCCGCTTTCCAGGCTCTGGGCGCAAAGCCCACCCCCATGGCACTGTCTGAGGTCTTCACCTCTCTGCAGCAGGGCACCATCGAGGCACAGGAGAACCCCCTGGCCATGATCGAGACCCAGAGCTTCTACGAGGTCTGCCCCTACCTGATCCTGACCGCTCACCTGCGTGCATGGGTCTACATTGCAATGGGCCTGACCCAGTACAACCGCCTGTCCGACAGCCAGCGCGCTGTGGTGGATGCCGCCGGTGCCGAGTGCCAGGCACACGAGCACGAGCTGTTCCTGGACAACGAGGAGAAGTACTACAACCAGCTGCAGGAGCAGGGCATGGAGTTCATCGAGGTCGACACCAAGGAGTTCGCCGATGCCATGGTCAACGGCGTGCTGCCCATCCTGACCGACAGCCAGAAGAAGATCTACGACGAGATCGAAGCTCTGGCCTGATGCGGCTTTGAAATCTGAAACGAGGTTGAAATCATGAAGAAAGGCTTGGATAAATTCATCAAGGTCTACATGGAGATCCTGTACGCCTTGAGTTCCATCTTCTATGCAGGCTTCTGCTTCTGCGTTCTGGTGCAGGTCATCAGCCGAAACTTCCTGCCCAATGCCCCCTCCTGGACCGAGGAGCTGGCCCGCTACTCCTTTATTTACATGGTGGCCTTCGGTGTCGGTCTGGCTGCCCTGAAGCACGAGTTCGTCAACGTCGAATTCCTCGGCGATTTCCTCAAGGCAAAGAATCAGAAGGCACTGGATGTGCTGAACCTCGTCATCGAGGTCATCATCCTCGCTATGTGTCTAATCATTCTGGTGATGGCCGAGCCGAAATACTGCTTCCCCACCTTCGCAATGAACTCCACCGCCACCAACATCCCGATGAAGTACATCTACTTCTCCCAGTTCCTCACCTTCGTCATCCTGCCGGTGAGCTACCTGCTGGACATCGTCCGCACCGCACTGAGCTGGAACGACACCCCTGCTGAAAAGGAGGACTAAGCAATGGTCGCTGTTCTGTTTATTGTTTTCGTCGTCGCGCTGGCGATCGGCGTGCCCGTGGCGTTCAGTCTGGGCCTCGCATCCGTGGCCTACATGCTGGGCTCCCACATCCAGATGATCAACTTCGCACAGTATTTCTTCAAGGGTCTGGACTCCTTCACCCTGCTGTGCATCCCCGGCTTCACCTTTGCCGGCAACCTGATGAACCAGGGCGGTATCTCTGAGAAGCTGCTGGACTTTGCAGACGCACTGGTGGGCCACATCACCGGCGGCCTGGCCTACGCAAACGTTCTGGCATCCATGGTCTTCGCCGGCATCTCCGGCACGGCCCTGTCCGACACCGTGGCACTGGGCGGCGTCGAGATCCCCATGATGGTCAACCAGGGCTACGACGTGCCCTTCTCGGTGGCAATCACCGCTGCATCTTCCTGCCTGGGCCCCATCATTCCCCCGTCTGTGCCCATGATCATGGCCGCTACCATGACCGGCCTGTCCGTCTCCAAGATGTTCATGGCTGGCATCGTCCCCGGCCTGCTGCTGGGTCTCGGCATGTGCGGCACCTGCTATGTGCTGTCCGTCAAGCGCCACTACCCCAAGCGTGATAAGGCTGCAAGCTGGTCTCACATCTGGCACGCAACCAAGGAAGCCATCTGGGCACTGATCATGGTGGCCATCATCCTGTTCGGCATCATGGGCGGTATCGTCACCCCGACCGAAGCTTCCATCATCTGCGTGGTCTACGGCCTGCTGGTCTCCGTGTTCATCTACCGCAAGATGGGCCCCAAGGAGATGTATGCCTGCCTGAAGGATACCGTTTCTTCTGCTTCCGCTATCATGGCTCTGGTCGCATTCGCAAACGTTTTTGCCTTCATCCTGACCAAGGAGCACATCCCCAGCATGATCGCTGACGCAATGCTGCGCCTGACCACCAACAAGTACCTGATCCTGCTGCTCATCAACATCTTCCTGATTTTCGTGGGCATGTTCATGGAGACCATCGCCGCCATCCTGATCCTGTTCCCCACCCTGCTGGCTGTGGCCACCGCCGTGGGCGTCGATCCCATCCAGTTCGGTATCATCGTGGTCATGAACCTGGTCCTGGGCCTGTGCACCCCCCCTGTTGGTGTCTGCCTGTTCGCTGCAACCAACATCGGTTCCCGCTACGGCAAGTGCACCCTGTCCGACAGCGTGAAGGCTCTGGTCCCGCTGCTGATCGTCAACTTCAGCGTTCTGTTCCTGGTCACCTATGTGCCTGCCCTGACCGTTGGCGTCGCCAACCTGCTCATGGGCTGATCCCACCCCTAACGTTTCAGAGAAACTCTCTTACTTCGTCCGGAAGCGCCTGCGGTGAAAGCTGCAGGCGCTTTCTATTTTTAGCCAGATTTTAGCCGTCGTGATATGTTACATATTTCCGCTGCAAATCCGCAGAAATACGAAATAAAGCCGTTGTACAGGTCGTTTTTGTGGAAAAAAGAAAATATTTTCTTTTTTCAAAAAGCAATTTACTTTTCGTTTCGTCTGTGGTAATATGTTAGTGTCAGCACGGCCCGGAGCCATCCGCCCACCGTGCAGAGAAAGTCATGAAAATCTTTAAAACCATCATCAATTTCAGGAGGAAGATTTTATGAAGGGCGTTCAGATCGTTGAACCGAATAAACTGCAGATCGTTGATCTCGAGAAGCCTCAGATCGACAAAGAAAATAATGTCCTGGTCCGCATGGTCGCTGCCGGCATCTGCGGCTCCGACGTGGGCATCTACCACGGCACCAATGCTGCCGCCACCTATCCCCGCATCATCGGCCACGAGAACGTGGGCATCGTTGAGGAGATCGGCGATGGCGTGACCCGCGTGAAGGTGGGCGACCGCGTCATCATCGATCAGGTCACCGCCTGCGGCCACTGCTACGCCTGCCGCAAGGGCCGCCCCAACGTCTGCGGCAACCTGAAGGTGCGCGGCGTGCACATCGACGGCGGCTACCGCGAGTACATGGCTGTGCCGGACCGCGACTGCTACCTGGTGCCTGAGATCCTGAGCGACGAGGAAGCCGTCATGATCGAGCCCACCACCATCGCCGTGCAGTGCTGCAGCCGTGCCCAGCTGGAGAGCGAGGACACCGTCATGATCATTGGCAGCGGCGCTCTGGGCAGCTCCATCCTGCGCATCGTCAAGCTGTACAACCCCAAGGCCATCATCGTCACCGATATCGACGACGCAAAGCTGGAGGAAGCCAAGAAGAACGGCGCAACCTACACCATCAACAGCCTGAAGGAAGACGTTCCCACCAAGGCTCACGAGCTGACCGACGGCTACGGCCCCACCGTGACCATCGACGCCGCCTGCGTCAAGGGCAGCCTGCTGACCGCCCTGCAGGCCACCGGCAACGCCGGCCGCGTCATCACCATGGGCTTCTCCGTGGCACCCACCGAGGTCAACCAGTTCGTCATCACCTCCAAGGAGCTGGACGTCCGCGGCAGCCGTCTGCAGAACCGCAAGTTCCAGGACGTCATCGACCTGGTCAACGAGGGCAAGGTGGATCTGCGCGGCAGCATCTCCCACACCTGGAACTTCGAGGACGCACAGGCAGCCTTCGACTTCGTGGACAGCCACGATCCTTCCTACCGTAAGGGCGTTCTGACCTTCAAGAAGTAAAGTCCCTTTCCTGCATTCTCCGCGCTCTGAGGGCGGTTTGCGCCGCTCTCGGTGCGTTTTATAAACCTCCCATAAAGAACAGGCCGTCCGGCTCGGGAAATCTCCCGCCGGACGGCCTGTTTGTGTATCGCTTATTCTCCTTCGACCAGTGCCACAGCCACATCGTTGACGTTGGTCCCCGTGGCCCCGGTGACGATCAGCCCGCCCACCGCCTGCAGCGCGTGGTAGGCATCGTTGTTTTGCAGCACGTCAAACACCCGCAGGCCCCGTGCTGCCAGCGCCGCTGCGGTGTCGCCATCCACATAGCCTCCGGCGGCATCCGTGGGGCCGTCGGTGCCGTCGCTGCCCACGGAAAAGACGGCTGCCTTCTGCCCGGCGATGGCCGGGGCTGCGGCAAGGGCCAGCTCCTGGCTGCGGCCGCCAAGGCCCTTGCCGGTGAGGTGCACCACGGTTTCGCCGCCCGCAAGGAAAGCCAGCTTTTTCCCCTGCCCTGCGTGGGTGCGGGCAATGGTGCCCAGAAAGCTGCCTGCCTCTCGCGCCTCGCAGCAGAGCCGGTCGGTCAGCAGAAGGGGCTCATAGCCCCGCGCCCGGCAGGCATCGGCTGCAGCAGCGCAGAGCTCACGCACACTGCCAGTGATGCGGGTGGTCACGTTATCCAGCGCTTTGGGTGTTTCCTGTGCCAGGAGCGCCTTTGCCCGCGCAGAGAGCTGCAGGTGATATTTCTCGGCAACAGCCTGCGCCTGCGCGCAGGTGGATGTGTCCGGCGCGGCCGGGCCGCTGGCGATCATGTCCAGCGGGTCACCCAGAACATCGCTGAGCACGATGCTGAACACCTGTGCCGGGGCACAGGCCTGCGCAAAGCGCCCGCCCTTCACGCCCGAAAGCCGTTTGCGAATGATGTTCATCTCCACGATATCCGCCCCGCTGGCCAGCAGCTGGCCGGTGATGTCCTGCAGCTCTGCGCCGGGCAGCAGCGGCTTTTCAAACAGCGCGCTGCCGCCGCCGGAGAGCAGGAACAGCACGGTGTCTTCCGGCTGCAGGCCGTGGACGAGCTCCAACGCCTTCTCCGTGGCCGCAAACCCGTTTTCATCCGGCACTGGGTGGCCCGCCTCGCAGCAGATCACGCCGGGGATCTCACCCTTCACGTGGCCGTATTTCGTCACGACCACACCGCCATCCACCCGGCCCAGCGCTTCTACAGCAGCATGGGTCATCTGCCAGGCAGCCTTGCCCGCCGCCACCAGCAGCACTCGGCCCCGCCCGGGCCGGAACTGTGCCAGCGCGCGGCGCACGGCTTCGTCCGGCAAAACCGCCTTCAGGCTGGATGCGATGATGGCATCCGCATCCTCACGCAGTGTCCGATCCATAAAACAGCCCTCCCCAGTTTTCTGATATAGAAAAAGAGCGTCGAATCAAACGATTCAACGCTCTTTTGTTGGTGCACCTCCAGGGACTCGAACCCTGGGCCCACTGATTAAGAGAAACCAACGTGCAACAATCGTCAATTTTCAAAATTGCGCCAATTCGTTATTTTTATCGTTTTTATCGTAAATTTGTGTTTTGCATCTGCTGCATTCTTTGCACCTGTTATCCCCTCTTGCATCCGTTATCCAGCCGTTCCGGTGTGCAAAAAGTGTGCAAAAATGTGCAGAGCCAAAATCAACCCCTTAAAACAGGTATCGGATTTTTATGCAATGGGGTGAAAACAGGTCTGTTTCATCCGGCGAAAGGCACACTCTATATCACCAATTTATACCACACATCAAATGTACATCAACAATTTGATTCTTGGCAGGGATATGGACAATCGAACTGACACCACCTTATATAAAAGGAGTTTTACCATGAACAAACTGCTTTCCTGCCGCTACAACATGAACACCAACCGGATAGAAGCCCAGTTCGCTGATAGCTCTGCCGTTGCCATCGACTGCATCGCCATCGAGGACAAGTACGGCAACACCCCGAAACAACGGGCAGAACTTGACTGGCTGCTCTACCATAAGCCTTTGGAGTATGCACAGCTTGTGCTGGGAGGAGAGATGGAGCACTATCTCTCGCTGGGATGCGACCACGGCAGGCTGGAAGATTAAGTCCCTATAAAGAACACGGTGCCCACCGACCTATGGTTTGCCATAAGCTGGTAGCATCGCTTCTTATCCATAAGCAACTCGCTCTTTTCGGCTAACGCTTTTTTGTAAATGTTTCCCTTGCAGAATCTCTCCAGATTCTCTATAATAAGAAAGAGCTTTATAAATCTTCTTTCAAATGTTGAATCTGCTCTTGGAGGTGAGTGAGCCCATGACCGGCAGCGGCGCAAATAACCGTGATGTTAAAAAAATCAACCGCATCCGAACGATTCGCAGCATTTTTTCCTGCGACCGAATCTCGCAGCCGGAGCTTGCGGCAAAAGTCAACAACAGCTGGCCGACCGTATTGCAGAATGTCAAAGAACTGATGGCGATGGGACTGGTGCAGGAGGTCGGCACCTTTGAATCCACCGGCGGGCGCAAGGCGAGAGCATTCGCTCCTGTACGGGATGCCAGACTTGCGGTCGGACTGGAGATTACCCAGAATCATGTCGGAGCAGTTCTGGTCGATCTGTCCGGTAACCTTCTCCGCTATGAGCGTAAAAAGCGTCTTTATGAGCGGTCGGACACCTATGCGGAAATGCTTGCCGGAATCGTGCAGGGGCTGATCGAAAAAGAGGGCTACCCGGTGGAAAAAATTCTGGGTGTCGGCATTTCGCTGCCCGGTATTCTGGACAAAGAGGGGCAGACATTGGTTTACTCTCATGCCTTGGGTCTGCGGAATGTTCCTACCGAAGAATTCAGCCGTTACATCCCGTTCTCCTGCCGGTTCATCAATGACGCGAACGCTGCCGGACTTGCTGAAGTGCGCGACCTCGAATCTCCCCGCAGCCTTGTCTACCTTTCTCTGAGCAACAGTGTCGGTGGTGCGATTCTGACCGGTGGAGCGCTCTATGGCGGCGACCATCTTCGTGCCGGAGAGTTCGGGCACAACACGCTCGTTCCCGATGGCCGCCCCTGCTACTGCGGAAAAAAGGGCTGTCTGGATGCCTATTGCTCTGCAAAAGTCCTCTCCCGACTGAATGACGGAAATCTTGCACTATTCTTTGATGGGTTGCGCTCTGGCGATGCAGCTTTGCAAACGGCATGGAATGAATACCTTTCTTACCTTGCTGTAGCAGTCAATAATCTGCGCATGACCTTCGACTGTGATGTAATTGTTGGCGGCTACGTTGGCGGATTTCTGGCAGAGTTTGGCGAACCGCTCCGGGAAATGCTGGTCGAGCGTAATACGTTTGAGCCGGACAGTTCCTACCTGAAGTTCAGCCGCTATAAGCTGGAAGCCTCTGCGCTGGGAGCCGCTCTGCTCCATATCGAAGCCTTCATTCAGAACCTATAAACCTTCCCATCGAGGACGGCACCTGTTTCCATCAATGTGAAACAGGGGGAAATTGTAGGACTGCTCGGCCCTAACGATTCCGCCGCTTTTTCCTTGTGCAGTTCTCCGAATCCGCGAAAAAGGGCTTGACTTTGGTTGTGCGGTGTGCTAATTTGTAGTCACATTCATAAACACTTTATAAAAGTTAATAAACAAACAAAAACGGAGGTCATCTTATGAAAGGCACAATGAAAGTTGCAGTCATGAACGGCATCGGCAAGATGGGCTACACCACCCGCCCGATCCCCACACCCAAAGAGGACGAAGTTCTGGTCAAGCTGGAATACGTTGGCATCTGCGGCAGCGATATGCACTACTATGAAACGGGTGCGATCGGCAATTATGTAGTCAAGCCGCCGTTCGTGCTGGGCCACGAGCCGGGCGGCACAGTCGTGGAAGTTGGCAGTGCTGTCAAGCATCTGAAAGTCGGCGACCGCGTTGCGCTGGAGCCGGGCAAGACCTGCGGTCACTGCAAGTTCTGCCGTGAGGGCAAATACAACCTCTGCCCGGATGTCGTGTTCTTCGCTACTCCGCCGGTAGACGGTGTTTTTCAGGAGTATGTGGCCCATGAAGCAAACCTCTGCTTCAAGCTGCCGGACAACGTAAGCACCATGGAAGGTGCGCTGATCGAGCCTCTGGCTGTTGGTTTCCACGCAGCCAATCAGGGCGGTGCTCATGCCGGTCAGACTGCGGTGGTCATGGGTGCAGGCTGCATTGGTCTGGTCTCCATGATGGCGCTGAAAGCCGAGGGTGTTTCCCGTGTTTACGTTGTGGATATCATGCAGAAGCGTCTGGATAAGGCTCTTGAACTGGGTGCAGACGGTGTGATCAACAGCCGCGAAAAGGATGCCGTCCAAACGATTCTCGACCTGACCGATGGTCTGGGCTGCGACCTCGTTATCGAGACTGCTGGTACAGAAATCACTACCCGCCAGGCCATTGAGATGGCGCAGAAGGGTGCAAACATCGTTCTGGTCGGTTACTCCAAATCCGGCGAGATGACCCTGCCTATGAGCCTTGCACTGGACAAGGAACTGACCTTCAAGACCGTGTTCCGTTATCGCCACATTTACCCCATGGCGATCGATGCCGTTGCTTCCGGCAAAATCAACCTGAAGGGCATTGTGACCAACATCTTTGACTTTGACGACATCCAGAATGCCATGGACAAGAGCATTTCGGACAAGGCCAACATCGTCAAAGCAGTGGTGAAGATTGCGGAGGCAACGAAGGTATGAATTTTCCGCAGGTTCTGACCGGTGTGGCGCACATTGGCATCCCGACAAATGATCTCGACAAGACCATTGCATTTTACAAGAAGCTGGGGTTTGTTTCTGCGCTGGAAACGGTAAACAAAGCCGCCGGGAAGCGCGTTGCGTTTCTTCAGCTTGGCGATCTGATGATCGAAACCTATGAAAACCATCGTGCGGCGGAAAAGGCCGGAGCAATCGACCATGTAGCTCTGGCAACGACCGATATCGAAGCCGCCTTTGCTGCAGCAAAAGAGGCAGGGATGCACCTGCTGCATTCCAGCATCCAGTCACTGCCGTTCTGGGAAAACGGTGTTCGCTTTTTCATGGTCGAAGGCCCGAATAAAGAGAGAATAGAGTTCTGCCAGAAATTATAAGCATCGCGTCAAGAGGAGAAAGGAGCGCGTCGTATGAGTTACACAGCAGAGCCGAAACAGCAGGATACGAACATCAAAGTCCCTCTGATCAGTAAAATCGCTTACGGCATGGGCGATGTGGGCTGCAACTTCAGCTGGATGTTCGTTGGCAACTTCTTGATGATTTTTTACACCGATGTCTGCGGCATCAGCATGGCGGCAGTGTCCCTCCTGATGCTGGTCTCCCGCTTCTGGGATGCCATCAATGACCCCGTGATCGGTTCGCTGAGCGACCGCACCCGTTCTCGCTGGGGACGCTACCGTCCATGGCTGCTGTTCGGCGCACCGGCAACTGCTGTGGTGCTCGTGCTGACGTTCTGGGCGCACCCCGCATGGTCAGACAGTGCCAAGAGCCTGTATATGTACATTACTTACTGTGTACTGGTTCTGGGCTATACCTGCGTGAACATCCCTTATGGTACGCTCTGCGGCACCCTGACCCAGAACATCGAGGAGCGTGCGAAAATCAACACCTCTCGCTCCGTCTGTGCCATGATCGCCATCAATATCATCAACATCATCACCCTGCCTTTGATCTCTGCTTTTGGCGGTGATAATGCAGCACGGGGATATCTTCTGGTGACCGTCCTTTACGGCGGTATCTTCACCCTCTGTCACTGGTTCTGTTTTGCCAAAACCAAAGAGGTCGTCCAGCCCCCGGAGCGGAAAAAAGTCTCACTGAAAAAGCAGTTGGATGCAGCGCTTCAGAACAAGCCCTACCTGATTGCACTGGCGGGTCAGTTCCTGTTCGGTGTGACGCTGTATGGCCGCAATGCCGACCTGCTCTATTACTTCAAATATGTGGAAGGCAACGAGAATCTGTTTACCATCTACTCGATGATCCTGATCGTTCCCTCCATTCTGGGTGCTGCGGCATTCCCCTTCGTGTTTGAAAAGCTGGGCAACAAAGGGCACACCGCTTCCCTTTTCGCTGCCGGAACCGGCTTTTCCCTGATTGCGCTCTATTTCTTCAGTGCAGTTTCTTCTCCCATTCCGTTCTATACATTCGCTGCACTGTCCCAGTTCTTCTTCTGCGGATTCAATACCGCCATCTACGCCATCGTTCCCGACTGCGTGGAGTATGGCGAGTGGAAAACCGGTGTCCGCAACGATGGTTTCCAGTACGCATTCGTTTCACTGGGGAACAAGCTGGGCATGGCGATTGGCACCTCTGCGCTGGCTGGTGTGCTGAGTACATTGAGTTTTGCCCCCAATCAGGTGCAGAATGCTGCCGTGCAGAATGCGATGCACTATGCATTCTCGCTGCTTCCCGGTGCGCTGTGGCTGGTAACAGCGATTGTCCTGTTCTTCTACCGAATCAGTAAGCGTTCGTATAACCAGATTATGTCCGAACTGAACGCTAAAAAAGCAGGTTGAGGTGATACCATGTTTGATGTTGTAGCTTTGGGAGAAAGCCTGATCGACTTTACCCCGAACGGAACCAATGCACAGGGCATCGAATTGTTTGCCCGGAATCCCGGCGGTGCACCCGCCAATGTCCTTGCCATGAATGCCCGTCTGGGCGGCAAAACAGCATTCATCGGAAAAGTCGGCAAAGACGGATTCGGCGATTTTCTCCGTCAGACCCTTGTGGAAAGCGGCATTGATGTGTCCGGTCTGGTGATCGACGAAAAGATTCCCACGACCCTTGCCTTCGTTCAGCTTGACAGCAAGGGAGACCGCTCCTTTACCTTTTACCGGAACCCCGGTGCCGATGTGATGCTGACTTCGGCAGAAGTCAACAGGAATCTGATCGACGATGCTGCCATCTTCCATTTCGGCTCTGTCTCTCTGACCGCCGACCCGAGCCGCACCGCCACGTTGGAAGCTGCGCGGTATGCACGGCAGCAGGGCAAGCTGGTCAGCTTTGACCCCAATTACCGTCCGCTTCTGTGGGAGCACCCGGCAGATGCCGTTGTCCAGATGCAGGAAGGTGTCAAGCTGGCGGATCTTCTGAAAGTTTCCGAGGAAGAAATGCAGCTTATCACAAACGAAAGCGACCTTGCCCGCGGCTCACAAGCCCTGCTCGAAATGGGGCCATCTCTTGTGCTGGTATCGCTGGGTGCAAAGGGTGCTTATTACCGGAACGCTGTGGGCGCAGGGCATCTTCCCACCTATGATGTGCCTACCGTGGACACGACGGGTGCAGGCGATGCTTTCATGGGCGCAATTCACTACCAGCTGCGGAGAAAAGCTGCGGAGGATTTGCGTACCCTCCCTGCATTTGAGCTTGAAGAAATCGTCCGCTTCGGCAATGCAGCGGGCAGTCTGACCACGACAAAGGGCGGCGCAATCCCTGCAATGCCCTCCATGGTGGAAATTCAGAACTGCATTGCCTCTATCCCACTGCTGTAAAAGAAAGGATACCCTATGACAAAATTACAGATCAGAATGCGGCAGGTCGATCAGGTCAAGGACTTTGTAGATTTGCTGTCCAAATATCCCTATGAGATGGACTTAGTCTCCGGGCGATATACCATTGATGCCAAATCCCTGCTTGGCATTTACAGTCTCGACCTGAGCAATCCGCTTACCCTTGTGATTTATTCCGATTCCTGCGAAGAACTGCTGACACAGCTCCATGCGCTGCTCCCAGATTGCATCGTCTGATTTTCTACGCTTTTCTCCTTCTTCCATTTGCACCGTTCAATTCTGGTTCTCCTTCACCAGAACCGAACGGTGTTTTAATTTGTATAAGTCCTACTATCACCGCTTTACCACAATAAATTTTGCGAAACCATCTTGACGTGCCCTGCAATCCATGATACCCTTTATCGCAAATCCCACCAAATTTGTAGAAAAGTACAGAATGGCGAGGATTTATTCCCTATGAAGATTTTTACCGCCCCGCAACACCCGATCATTTTGCCGCCGATTCACCCGACAAAATTTTTCGCTTGTCTTGCAGGGCGGTTCTTTTCTTTTATGGGACAGGAACTGCAAACCTTTCACCAAACCATGACAAGGAGGCGACCCGAAGCGTGATCTATCGAGACAATTTGTTTCTCAACGCCAGATTCCAAGAGGCTGTTCAAGCTGCCCATGACCAAGATTGGCAAACCTTTGAAAAATATTCCTTCTACGATGCCAAGATGATGGAAGACCTGTTGTACAAATGCGAACATCTGATGCCTCTTGAAGTCAAATGTCGGTACGCCTTACAACATTATTACAGTCACGGCGATCATTCTCCCATCATTCGGAAGTATGTCCGCCGAGCCAAAATCATTCGTCCTGACAACTGGCGCAATGCTCTGCCAGAGAGTGTAAGAAATCTTGACACGTTCACTGTATATCGCGGCGGCATCGGCAGCATTGAGCGTGCGCCACTGTCCATTTCATGGTCACTCTCTTACGATGTTGCCGAATGGTTTGCACACCGCAGTGAACTCTTTTACCGTTGCCCTTGTCATGTGTATCAGGGAACGATCCACGCCGACAAGGTAATTGCGTATCTTCCTGAGCGCAGCGAATTTGAAATCATCCAACATCGGAATGTCAAAGACGTGCAGGAAATCACGCCGCTGAGAGGGTACAGTCCTCCATTCAATGCCTTCAAATCATCAAAAAAATGGGTTCACAATGAAGAGGAAAGCAACCGTTATTTCAATGAATGGTATCAATCGCAGAGCTGCTGAATTTTATGTTGCTTCAAATAATAAGTCCTACTATCACCGCTTTACCACAATAAATTTTGCAAAACCATCTTGACGCGCCCTGCAATCCATGATACCCTCTATCGCAAATCCCACCGAGCTTGTCGGGGCAATGCCCCTCCATCTTGCTTGCGCAAGACCGCTCTGCCGCTTAAAAGCCCCACTGGGG
>OGYC01001251.1_pt1 | contig 22337 bp, 18 predicted proteins | sample 1576461 | NCBI WGS metagenome assembly OGYC01 (sample SAMEA3541569, study PRJEB24748) | human gut metagenome | biome: human gut; feature: human-associated habitat; material: faeces | place: China | collected 2012 | reverse complement strand
GGGGATAGGGGTAGTGAGTTAGAAGTTTGTTTCAAAAACATACTTTTTCTACAAATTGACCGCTCCGCCGTAAAAAATACGGCGGAGCGGTTTTTATCAATTATTCTTTGAAAGCCATATACTTGCCACATCAAGAGCCTCATAAAGACTGCCTCTTTCGCTCGTCTTTGCGATTATCTCTGTAGCCGGGGTTTTCGGATCGGTTGACATAAGCTGCACCCTTGTCTTGTCGGCTATTTCAAGATCCTTGACCTTGTGGGTGGATAATACAGTCAGCATGGCAACGTATTTGTCTGACATATTGCCATAATAGATAGTGTTGTCTTTCCTTACAAGAGGAAGACCTTTGTAGGTGAAAAATTCCTGCTCTGTCATAATAACCTCCACCGTTGCACTAACGGTCAGTATGTGACGGACAGATCCCGTGCAAAATTTAAGATCCGCCCCCTGTCGTCACATATCAATTATAAATGCCCTGCGGCATCAGAACTCTGAAACTATCTCTCCGCCCGAGAGAAGCGCATTCAGATTTTCAAGAAGTCTTGTCGCATATATCTGCCTTACCTTGTAGCGGACATCGCCGTTTACAACGATAATGCAGGTACGGTCGCTCTCGCTCGCATAGAACTCGACAACGTCGTTTTCCTTGCCTTCTTCACGATGATCGTAGGTGACACCTGCGATGAACTTGTTGTCGCCTGTAAGATCGTCAAGGTAGATCTGCTCTGCGTATGCCGAAAGCAGATACTGATAGAATGCCTTGAACTTGGCTGAATCTACCTCCTTGCCTTCGTATGTGAAGCTCGACTTGTCAGCGTCGCCAGTAATAGTGAAATCATATGCCTTTCTGTCGCTGTCATAGATCGTTACACCGTCAAGATAATAGATATAAGGTGTAAGGAACAGCTTATAAAGCATATTTTCGGGTGTTGCGGTAAGCCACGGCAGAGAGTCGGGAGAGAACACATATATTGCGTCCTTACCTGAGAGCATACCGTAGTAGCCCGTTATCGTCTTTATTTCTTCGCCTGTTTCATCGTTCTTTGTAACAGTGTAGACAGCAGAGCCTAAAGTGAGTTTGGTAACGGTTTCCTCGTTGCTTACCATAGTAACGGTGCAGTTCGGATCGTCAAGACCCGCCTGCTTTTTCTGCTCGTCTGTGGGAGATACGGCAAACACATCCGAAGCCGATATTCCGAACAGACCGTAAATAACCTCCTTGTCAAGCTCATCGTCTGCAAGGATATTGTTGTGGCTGGACATTTCATAAGCAACGTATGTCGATGAAAACTCCTTTTCGGTTTCCTCGGGGAGTTTGTCAAGAACAATATCCTTATCAAGATCCTTTCGCTCGATGCGGACCCTGTTTACTTTATCATTCTTGGAATCATATGCCGCCACAAGCGTTGACTTGTTGACGTATGACAGCTCGCTGTTCATTGCAAAGCTGACGCCCGAATTCGCTACAAGATATACCGTATCGCTCTTGTCGGTTTTAACATACCACGAGTTTTCGCCCTCGTACTTTATACCGATAAGGCAGGTTATATCCTCAGCCTTGTTATCCTTGAATGTCATTTTAACCGTTGCGGTCGGCTTGTCAAAGCCGTATTTTGCAAGATCTGTCGCATTTTCCTCAACGATCTGCTTTGCACCGATGCCACCGGCACTGCTCATTGCGGTTGAATATGCACTGCTGTTTGCAAGTGCCTCGGGGATCGAATCTATGCCCCACTTTTCCTTACCTAAACGGTTTATCGTATATTCGCCGCTCTCGTTGCTTATCGTGAGCGTTGAAATATCATCGGTCGTATAATCGGTCACGCTGACGTTTTCGCTGCTTGACGTGCCTGAGTCTGCGTTGTCGCTCTTCGGCTGTGTCAGCACCAGTGCGAGCGTTGCCGCACCGAGTACCGCAATGCCGATTACCGAGCCGAGTATTATTTTAGTATTTTTCTTCATTGCCGACCTTTCGCTTACTTATGCAGACGCTTTACCCATATTACAATACCGGATATTATCAGTAACAGAGGCAGTACAATAACGAAGCCTATAACAAGACCGTTCTTCTGTGCGTCTGTTATCTTAAAGGTTGAGGTGTTGTAGGACTTGGGAGTGAGCGTAATGCCCTCCTCCTTGTTACAGCTTACGTTGAAGATATTCATAATAAGCTGTGAGTTGTTTACGGACGCTGTCTGCAGGAACGATGTGTTGAGGAATTCCATACCGCCGATTGCAACTATACGGCTGGAGAAGGGATTTGTACCCTCATATCTTGTCTTTACCGCCTGCATTATAACAGAATACTGCTTTCTTTGTGCATTGCTCTCGGGCGACCAGTTATCACCGCTGTCCTGCGGCTTTATAACAGCACCTGCATATGTGTTTAGTATAGACTGTACGGTAATGTTGCCGTTGCCGTTCTGATCCGCCCACTTTGATGTCACAGGGCTCATATTGTAGCCGTGAACGGGTGAACTGTTTGTGAACTTGCTGAAGTCTGTATCGGGTACTGAAAGCACCTGATATGTGTTCATACCGCTGTAGGTGTAGTTTTCGTCTGTCTGGTAGGTGATACCCTTTTCGACCTTCAGACCCCACTGGTCAAGCAGACCGTCAATGTTCGGCGATTCACCGAGCTTGGGGTTGCCTACATATACAAGGTTCTTGCCGAATTTACCGCTGTTGTCAAGCCATGTGTCGAGCTTGTTTATATCGGCAACGGAATAATCCTTATCGGGTCCGAACATAAATACAAAATCGTAGTCCTCGCTTATCTTGTCGGTAAGCGTAATGTTCACCGATTCGATAACGTAGCTGTTTGTCTTGAGCAGATTCTGTAAAACAGTGTTCTCTTTTTCTCCGTAGCCCGTTAAAACCGCAACCTTTACAGGATCTGTATCGGTAACGTTCATAATAGCGGATACTACAGCCTGCTCTGCGTTGGCTTCAACCTTTTCGGGCCGCTTCACGCCGTAATAGTTGAGGTACTGTTCATTATAGGTTATGCTGAGGAAGTCCTCGTAGGTCAGCACCTTTACACGCTTTGTAGCCTTGCTCTCGACCATAATTTCATTCGAGGTTATGGTTTCGGTGTAATTTGCTATAAAGCCGGGGTTTGAAACTACATCAATATACTGTAATTTTATGTTGGAATTCGCCGCTGCGATTTTCTTCAGTATCTCGTTTGTCTGGTAGTAATAAGAGCTGCTTCCGGTAAAAGCCGCTTCCTCGCTTGTTACCGTTATCGTAACCTCATCGGTCACGGTTTTGAGATAATCTACCGTTGACTGCTCAATGCTGTAAAGTCCCGAATCGGTAAGATCCGCCGTCGGCATGAATCTGTCACCGAGCAGTGTGATTATTACGTTTACCAGAACCACAGCCACTATAAATATGACCGTGAACAGTACCGACAGACCGCCGTACTTGAACTTCTTGTTTCTGAACGGATTCTTGCGGGGTTTGCCGTTCCTGCCGTCGTTCTTTACTGCAGGAGCGGTATCTGTTTTATTCTCAGCCGCTGTTTCTTTTACTTCAGCCGCTGTTTCTTTCACTTCAGCCGCTTCGTTTATTTTACTCATGCGTTTTCTCCTTTATCCCTTTATCATAGTCATCGCTTATGCCCAGCGGCGTTTTTCAAGTACCCTTACCGTAAGGAACAGGAAAATAAAGATAACGCTCACAAAGAATATCAGGCTTGACAGGCTGAATATTCCGTTTGTTATCTCGGAGTATCTCGAATATACCGAGATGCTTGAAAGCACGTCCTGTAAAAATCCGTTGGGGAGTGCGCTTTTCAGCGTATTCATAAGCAGTATCATAAGATTGATAAAGAAACCGCCTATTGCCGCTATCATCTGGTTTTCCGTAAGTGATGATATGAAAAGACCTATAGAAACGAATATACCGCCGAGAAGCAAAAGACCTACGGTGTTGCCCCATATCGGGAGCCACGAAACCGTCGCAAAGGTCGACATTACAAAGCCGTATACGGGCATGACCGCAACGCCTATCGCAAATATTGCATAAGCCGCAAGGAACTTGCCCATTACTATAGACAAAAGGCTTACGGGAGCGGTCAGAATAAGCTGATCCGTCTTCTGCTTCTTGTCCTCTGAAAGCAGTCGCATAGTAAGCAGAGGCACGAAAACCATAAGCACTATGAACATCATCAGGAATACGCTTGATATATCGGTCGAGCCTACAGACAGGGAGAAGATATAAAAGAACAATCCCGAAAATGCGTAAAAAATAGCAAGGAACACATAGCCGAGCGGCGATGTGAAATATGCCTTCAGTTCTCTTTTAAATATTGCAAACATTTTTATTCCGCCTTTCCGCTTACTTTGACAGCTTCAGCTTATCAACGCTGTCGCCGACATTACCGTATATATCGCCCGTTGTGATCTTGAGGAACACTTCTTCAAGAGTAAGCTCGCTGGACTTCATCATAAGCAGAGTGTAATTTCTTGACGCAAGACGCTTTGAAACTTCACGGCGAATGTCCGTACCGGGCTTTGCATTTAAGAAGTATTCGCTGACGCCCTCCTCGACATTCTCCCTGTTGACGAACACCTCGTCCATACCGGGAATTGCCGAAAGCAGCTTCTTCACGTCTGCGGGGTTTCCCTCACAGCGTATCACCAGCTTGTGATCTGCGGACATATTCTTTGCAAGATTGTCTGCACTGTCATTTGCCACTACCTTGCCTCTGTTGATGATAACTATCTTGTCGCATACCGCCTGTATCTCGGGGAGTATGTGGCTTGAAAGTATTACGGTATGGTTCTTGCCGAGCTTCTTTATAAGCGCTCTTATCTCGATTATCTGCTTGGGGTCAAGTCCGACCGTAGGCTCGTCAAGAATAAGCACCGGCGGATTTCCCACAAGTGCCTGTGCAAGACCCACACGCTGTTTGTAACCCTTTGAAAGATTCTTGATAACACGATCCTTGACATCGGTTATCTTTACAAGGCTGCATATCTCTTTTAAATGCGAGTTGATCGGCAACTTGCACTTTTTCAGCCCGTATACGAACTTAAGGTATTCCATTACCGTCATATCAAGATATAACGGAGGCTGCTCGGGAAGATAACCTATCATTTGCTTAGCTTTTACAGGCTCTTCAAGAATATCTATACCGTTTATCTTTGCTTCGCCCTCCGTTGAGGAAAGATAACCCGTAAGGATATTCATTGTAGTTGATTTTCCTGCACCGTTAGGACCGAGAAAACCAAGTATCTCGCTTTCTTCTGCGGTAAAGGAAACATTGCTGACTGCTGTTTTAGAGCCGTAACGCTTAGTCAGATTCTTTACTTCTATCATTTTTTGCTCCTTAAAACGAAGTATCCGGCAGAGCATCGGTACATAGCCGTACCCCTCTGCGCACATCTGCTATATTCTATCCTGCACAGGTGAAACCTGTGTGACAATCCTGTGTGACAAAACGGTGTATTTATTGCTTGGCGGTGATTTTATCCTTGTCGAGCTGAGCTTTAAGCTCGCCTACGCTGTCAAAACGTCTTTCGGGACGTATAAAATCAAGCAGTGAAACACGCAGTGTCCTGCCGTAAAGATCACCGTCAAAATCCATTATATGCGTTTCCGCAAGAGGACTGTCCTTATAGCCAACAGTAGGCTTTACGCCTATGTTTGTAACAGACGGCATGACCCTGCCGTCAAGATATGTCACGCTCTTATATACTCCGAAACGTGGCATAACTATGTTTTCGGGAAAACGCTGGTTTATGGTCGGGCTTCCTATGGTTCTGCCTATGCGGTTGCCCTCTATCACTCTGCCCTCTATCGAAAAATCATATCCGAGCAGTTTGTTCGCCTTTGCTATTTCACCCGATTTTATCAGATTTTTTATGGCCGTTGAATGTACCACACATCCGTCCAGACTGAACGGCGGTATTATAACGACCTCGATGCCGTACTCACGGCATATACATTTAAGCTCTTCGGCGTCGCTTCCTCCGCCTGCTCCGAGCCTGAAATCAAATCCGCACACAACGACCTTTGCGTTCATTATCTTCACAAGAACCTTTTCGATGAAATCCCTTGCCGTGTAGTCGCACACCGAATTGAAATCCGGAGAATAAATATATTGCACTCCGGCTTCTGCAAGCTTCTCCAGCTTCATATCGTTTGTGAGCAGGTTCTCTATCTTTTCCCTTTTAGGCAATGCCGTGTCGCTGTGAAACGTGAACATTGCAGGGCAAAGTCCGCCGTGTCTGAAGCATTCCTCCACGACCTTCATATGACCTAAATGCAAGCCGTCAAAAAAGCCGAGTGCCGTTGCTGTCGGCGGGATGGGTATTATATTTTCGGTAATGTCAATCAAGAAAAAACCTCCGTGTCCCGCATTAAATGGGAAAATCAAGATAATATATTAAGGTATACGCTTTTAAGCCCGTTCTCCCCGTTCACCCTTGCCACGCCTAAAAAATCACCATCGTGCTTAAGGCGCAGGCAGGTGCCTTCCGGGTATGAAATATCCATTCTTCCGCAGTCAAGTATCATGCCGTTCATGAACAGCTTCTTTTGTGTACCGTCAAGAGTTATCTCGTCATAGCACGAGAAAACACGCTCTGTCGGCAGTACCAGCCTTGCGGTATCCTCAGGCGGCATATTACGAAGCGTTTCAATATCGTGGCAGTCCGAAAGTGTAAAGCCTGCCGCCATCGTGCGGCAAAGCGAGGTCATTATCGCTCCTGTGCCGAGCTTTTTTCCTATATCGCTTATGATAGTGCGGATATAGGTTCCTTTTGAGCAATAAATATCAAGCGTACCTGTACGCTTTTCCTCGTCATAATCGGACAGCTCTATCGAATATACCGTGACCGGACGAGCGGCACGTTCAACCTCAATGCCCTGCCTTGCAAGGTCATAAAGCCGTTTGCCGTTTATCTTCACCGCAGAATACATCGGCGGTATCTGCATTATATCGCCCTTCATAGCCTTTACCGCATCGGTAATTTCCGCAAGCGTAACGGGCTTTTCGCTCTCTGTCAGCACCTTGCCCCATACGTCCTCGGTATCGGTAGTCACACCGAGCCTGAAGGTCGCACGGTATCTCTTGTCGCTGACAGGATTCAGGTCGGCTGTCTTTGCCGCTCTGCCGATATATATCGGCAAAACGCCTGTTGCCATAGGGTCAAGCGTACCGCCGTGACCGATTTTTCTCGTTCCTGCCGCCCTTCGCATTATCGCCACAACGTCAAACGAGGTGAAATCCTGCGGCTTATTGATACAGATTACGCCGTTTATTTCATTCATTTGCTTTCAGCGCCTTTTCAAATACAGGCAGCAGCTTTGCTTTCACAAACTCTATACTGCCCTCTATGGTACAGCCTGCGGCTCTGGCGTGACCGCCGCCGCCGAACAGGGCGCACACGCTTCCTGCGTTTATCGGCTCTGCCGTTCTGACCGAGATCTTGAACGTAGCAGGACCCTTCTGCTTTACGGTAGCACCGATAATTACGCCCTCTACCTGACGGGGAAGGCTTGCAAGACCATTGAAGTCCTCGCTGTCAACTCTGCCATTAAAGCGCTCCATAAGCTCCGTTGTCAGCCATACTACCGCTACCCTGTCGTCACAGAAGAATTCCATTCCCTGCGTTATCGCCTGTTCAAGCTCCAGCCTGCCCTTTGACTTCATATCAAACAGCTTGTAATTGATGCCGGAAACATCAAACTCATAAGCCATCAGCTTAGCGGCTATTATGTGCGTTCTGCTTGTCGTGTTGGAATACTTAAAGCAGCCCGTGTCGGTCGCAAGTCCTGTGTAAAGGCAGGACGCTATCTCACCGTCAAGCTGTGCGTCCATTTCCTCCGCTATCTGAAAAATAAGCTCGCAGGCCGCAGCCGCAGCGGAATCTACAAGAGTATATTTTGCAAATTCCTGTCTGCTCTCGTGGTGGTCTATCGCAAGAAATATCCTGCCGCCGTATACTTCATCAAGGTCGCCGAGCAGTTTTCTGTCGGCAACGTCAACGCTCACTATGGTCTTTTCCTCAAAGCTCTGCTGTATCACCGTTTCACGCAGAAACTCCATACGGGGCGCTATCTCGTCCGCACACATAACCTTTGCCCGTTTGCCCATCTTCTGAAGCATACCGCAAAGGCCGTAAGCACAGCCCAGTGTATCTCCGTCGGGGTTGGCGTGTGACAGTATCAGAAAATCATCGTTGCTTTTCAGTAGCTCTGCCGCTTTTTTAACGTCTGTTATCATTATTGTTTACCTTTCGTCATCGCCGTTATCATCGGGTTCGGCAGGTTTCGGCAGTTTGCTTATCACCTCGCTGATATGCTCGTAATAATCCATCGAATTATCCGGCACGAATATCAGCTGAGGCAGCTTGCGCATCTTCACACGCTCGTTGATTCTTCTTTTAAAGAAGCCCTCTGCCTTCTTGAGATGCTCGGCGACATTTTTCGTGGTGTCGCCGCCCTCAAGCGTTGTGATATAAACCTTGCAGTAGGACAAATCGCTTGTCAGCTCACAGCGTGACACACCGACCATCGCCTTTACTACAGCGCCGTCCTTTATATCACGCATAGCTGTGGAGATCTCACGTTTTATATCCTCCGCAAGTCTTGCTGTATTGAAATTTGCCATTAATCTCTGTACTCCTCGGTAACAAACGCCTCGAATATATCGCCGTCCTTTATGTCGGTGAACTTTTCAAGCGTGATACCGCACTCGTAGCCTGCGGCTACTTCCTTCACATCGTCCTTGAAACGACGTAAGCCTGCTATCTTGTCAACAGCAACGATTATGCCGTCACGGACAACTCTCACCTCGCCGTTTCGCTGTACCTTACCGTCAAGTACATAAGAGCCTGCTACCACGCCGACACTCGACAGCTTCATTACCTGTCTTACCTCAACACGTCCTGTATCAACTTCTCTGTACTTGGGCGCAAGCATACCCTTCATGGCTGTTTCGATTTCTTCTATTGCGTCATATATTACTCTGTAGAGTCTTATATCGACACCGTCACGCTTTGCGTTGTCTGCAGCCGCAGGGTTAGGTCTTACGTTAAAGCCTACTATGATAGCGCCCGATGCCTTTGCAAGCATAACGTCGCTTTCTGTTACGGCACCTACCGCACCGTGAATTACTTCTACCTTTACTTCCTCGTTTGACAGCTTTGACAGTGACTGTGAAACAGCTTCTACAGAACCCTGTACGTCTGCCTTTACTATGATGGGGAGCTTCTTCATCGAGCCTTCCTCGATCTGTGAGAACAGATTATCAAGGCTGACCTTTTTATAGAGCTTGAACTGTTCTTCCTTAGCGTCGAACTTTCTCTTTTCAACAAGCTCTCTTGCGAGCTTTTCATCTTCAACAGCCGCAAAATCGTCGCCTGCGCTCGGCACTTCCGCAAGACCCATTATCTCAACGGGAACAGAAGGACCGGCTTCCTTTACCGCTTTGCCCTTGTCGTCACGCATTACACGAACACGTCCTACAGCAGTACCTGCGATTATTGTATCGCCTGTGTGGAGAGTACCCGACTGTACAAGAACAGTAGCGATAGGACCTCTGCCCTTGTCGATTCTTGCCTCGATAACAACGCCCTTTGCAAGTCTGTCGGGGTTAGCCTTAAGTTCAAGGACATCTGCCGTGAGGTTTACCATTTCGAGAAGCTCGTCTATACCTTCGCCTGTCTTTGCCGATACGGGAACGCAGATTACATCGCCGCCCCATTCTTCGCATACAAGGCCATGCTCGGTAAGCTCCTGCTTTACCTTGTCGGGATTTGCCGTAGGCTTATCCATCTTGTTTATCGCAACTATTATCGAAAGGTTTGCAGCCTTTGCGTGATTTATCGCTTCTACCGTCTGAGGCATAATGCCGTCGTCTGCGGCAACAACGAGTATCGCTATATCCGTAGCCAGCGCACCTCTTGCACGCATAGCGGTGAACGCCTCGTGTCCGGGAGTGTCAAGGAATGTGATATCCCTGCCGCCTGCCTTTACCCTGTAAGCGCCGATATGCTGTGTGATACCGCCTGCTTCGCCGGACGTAACGTTAGCGTGTCTGATTCTGTCGAGGAGCGATGTCTTACCGTGGTCAACGTGTCCCATAACAACAACAACGGGTGAACGGGGCTGTAAGTTCTCCTCTGTATCCTCTACCTCTTCAAACAGACGTTCTTCGATGGAAACCACAACTTCCTTGGTAACCTTTGCACCGAATTCTTCCGCTACGATACAAGCCGTATCATAATCGACCGACTGGTTGATAGTAACCATTACGCCCAGACTGAACAGCTTCTTTATAACGTCTGCGGCTGTGACCTTAAGACGTGACGCAAGCTCCGATACGACTATCTCATCGGGAACCTGTATCTCAAGCTGTTTCTTTCTTGCCTTTTCAAGCTCAAGACGCTTCAGCTTCTGAGCCTCGGTTTCCTTCTTCTTGCTGAACTGCTGCTTGCCCTTCTGCGACTTCTGGCTTATCTTCTGCTTCTTTGTATAAGCGTCATTCTGACGTCTGTTTCCGCTCTCGGTCGAAGCTATGGTTTCATACTTCTCGTTGTACTTATCAAGGTTTACATAACTGCCCCTTGTGTCAACGTGCTTTGTGACCTGCTCGCCTCTCTGTACAGCCTCACCCTTGACGTGCTTTGTGGGAGGTGCGTTTGTCTTGATATTTGCAAGGTCGATAACAGGCTGTGCCGGAGCTGTCTGCTGTGCAGGCTTAGTATCCCTGCGGTCATTTCTGGTATCGTTTCTTCTGTCGCCGTAGGGCTTTCTGTCACCCTGCTGTCTGTCGCCGTAGGGCTTTCTGTCGCCCTGCTGTCTGTCGCCGTAGGGCTTTCTGTCGCCCTGCTGTTTGTCGCCGTAGGACTTTCTGTCACCCTGCTGTCTGTCACCGTAAGACTTTCTGTCGCCCTGCTGTCTGTCGCCGTAGGGCTTTCTGTCGCCCTGCTGTCTGTCGCCGTAAGGCTTTCTGTCGCTACGATCGCCCATAGGCTTTTTGTCTGCAGGCTTGTCGCTCTTTGCTTCGGGCTTTGATTCTGCCTTTATCTCGGGCTTTGCTTCAGACTTTGTTTCTGTCTTTATTTCAGTCTTCGCTTCGGGCTTAGCCTCTGTTTTTGTTTCGGGCTTTGCCTGTACCTTTTCAGCCTTATCGGCTTCCTTATTGGATTCGGGCTTCTTATCAGCCTTCTTTGCAGGCTTTTCTGCCGGCTTTTCTTCCTTCTTCTCCGTCTTAGGCTTGTTTGCCGAAGCGAAATATGAATTGAAATTCTTCACCTGGTTGCTCTGAGAATACTTTTCGAGAACAACAGACAGCTCATCCTCAGAAAGCGAAGCCTGCGATTTCTTCTGTACTCCGAAATACTCCTGTACCACTTCCGTAATTTCACTTACAGGAATATTAAGATCCTTTGCCAACTCGTTTACACGATATTTTTTATCCATTCACTGATCCCCTTTTTTATGTCAGATTTAGTATTGTATATATAAATCGGGTGTACCGCTTATTTCCCTTTATGCTCGCCTGTAAGGCTTGCGTATAAGCCTTCATCGAGAACGGCAAGCACTCCCGTGCGTTTTCCGAGGACCGACTTGATTTCGTCCATCGTACAATCGCACTGCGACAGCAGGGCACTGTATTTATCGCAGAAAAAACGCATTTCCTTCTGTGTTTTCTCCGATACGTCGCTTGCGAGAATAACTCCCGCAATTTTCGATTTTGGGTTTTTAAGTTCCTCGCAAACAGGATCGAACCCGTGTATCAGACGTCCGGACTTTCTGCAAAGACCGAGCGTACTTAAAAAATTCATTGCCGTTACTCACCGTCGCTTTCTCCGATGCTTTTCAGCAGTTCAAGATATATCTCCTGCGGTACCGCACATTTCAGAGAGCGTTCAAGCCCACGTTTTTTCTGTGCCGCCTCAAGACAGCTGCGGCTCTTGCAGACATACACTCCCCGTCCGGATTTCTTACCCGTGAAGTCGAGTACAAACTCTCCCTCGGGAGTACGGACAACTCTTACAAGCTGTTTTTTCTCTTTCATTTCTTCACAGCCCGCACATTTTCTCATCGGTATCTTTTTAACTGCCAAAGCGATCCATCCTTTCGTAAAGGGTTTTTATTCCTCAGCCTGAGCTTCTTCCTCGGCCTTTTCCTGCTTGCTCTCTATTCCTTCATAGAAGCCGCTTTCGGGGCGTATGTCTATCTTGAAGCCTGTGAGCTTTGCGGCGAGCTTCGCATTCTGACCCTTGTTGCCTATAGCAAGTGAAAGCTGGTTGTCGGGAACGATAGCCGTACAAGCCTTTACCTCGGGGTCGGGTATCTCTACTCTGATAACATCACTGGGCTTGAGTGCCTGTGCGATGAATTCCTCAGGCTTTTCGCTGTAAAATACAACGTCCATCTTCTCTCCGCCAAGCTCGGCACATACCTTGCTGATACGCTGTCTGCCGGGGCCTATGCACGCACCGAGTGCGTCAACATCGGGGTTGTTGCTTATAACCGCAACCTTTGAGCGTGAGCCTGCCTCACGGCTGATAGCCTTTATCTCAACGGTACCGTCATATATTTCGGGTACTTCGCTCTCAAACAGACGCTTTACAAGTTCCTTGTTCACTCTTGAGATCTTGAGCATAGGTCTGTGGTCTGTTGCGGAAACGCCGGAAACATAAACCTTGACCATATCGCCGGGCCTTAGTACCTCGCCGGGTATCTGCTCGCTTCTGAACAGCGGTACTTCGTTTCCGTTGAGGTTTACGGTAGCGTTGCCTGTTCTCGGCTCTGTCTTGAGTACGGTAACAGTTACTGCCTCGTCCTGAAGACCGCCCCACTGAGCAACGAGCTGTTCACGCTCTATCTCCTTAAGGCCCTGCTTGATGACCTGCTTTGCCGTCTGTGCGGCAATTCTGCCGAAATGCTGTGTATCCAGCTTTATCGCTACAATATCGCCGTATTCCAGCTTTCTGCGGGTGTGGGTCTTTGCCTCCTCCATAGAGATCTGGTTTGCATCGTCCTCGACCTCTGCGGCAACTTCCTTCTGGATAGCCACATCAAACTTGCCCTTTGCAATATCAATATCAAACTTGATATTCTCGCTTCTGGGATATTCCTTCTTGATAGCGATAACAAGTGCTGTCTGTATCTTCTCTATCAGCACAGCGGGGTCGATCCCCTTCTCCTTTGCAAGCAATGTCAGAGCCTCAAAAAGCTCCGTTGTGTTGCTGTTAGCCATTTTTAATAATTCCTCCGTTAATTATTTTTTATGCGTCAAGGGCAATTCTTCTGCACTTAGCGGCATTGAACTTCATTTCGCCGTCATCTGTCTGTACAGTGAATTCGCCCGAATTTTCATCGTAATCTCCGAGAACGCCCGAATAATACGCCGTCTTTCCGTTTTCGTCACGCACGGTCACCTTTATCTGTTCGCCCTTCATCTTCACAAAGTGGAAAGGCTTTCTGAGCTGTCTGTCAAGCCCCGGCGAGCCTACCTCGAAAACGTCCACAAGGTCAATGCACGACAGCGTATCAACAGCCTTGTTCAGCGGTTCTGTTATTTCCTCGCATTCAGCGTCGTCTATTCCTCCGTCCGCTTTGTCGAAAAGCACCTTCAGATACCACATGGCACCCTCTTTTTCAAAGATAACGTCCCACAGCTCATAGCCGTATCTCTCGATTATCGGCAGAACCTTCTGCTCGGTAATTCTCTCGACCGTTTCCGCCTGATTCTTCTTGCCGCCTTTTTCCTTCGGCACTTTGAAAGCCTCCTTTCAGACAAGAGCCGTAAAAAGCCCTATATATAAGCTAAAGACCGAGATGAACTCAGTCTTTAGCCTACCATATTCTACTTTAAGTAAGTATATCACATATTATGCCCGTTGTCAAGCAAAATTACGTTATTTTGCCGTAAACAAGCCGTTTTTCAAAGTTTTCGGTAATTTTAAACGATTTTCTTGCGGCAGATGCGGTGTTTTCCTTCCTTTTTAGCCCTGTAAAGCTGTTCGTCTGCCTCATCGAAATATTGTGCATAGTCAACATCGTCCGATTCGCTCCACGCTATACCTACACTGCACTTTATCGTATACCTCTTGCCGCCTATCTCAGCCTTTCCCGACACCTCAAGGAAATCCTCGAACTCATCCACAACGGCAGATTCGCTCGTACCTCTGGCGAACACGATAAATTCATCTCCGCCGAACCTTCCGACAACCGCATTCGGAAACTTTCTCGAAAGCAGTTTTCCTACCGTTCTCAGCACCTCGTCACCGAAGCTGTGACCGTAGGTATCGTTGAACGCCTTGAAATCGTCTATATCAAGCATAGCGAAAAAGCTCTTTGCGTTCGTCTTTTCGCTGATGAGCCGCTGAATGTGGTTTGTTGTTGCCAGCTTGTTCAGCAGTCCCGTTGTGCTGTCAAGCTCGACCAGCTGTATCATTCTCTGCTGCTCACGCTTTTCATCGTCTATATCCTGTGTTCTTCCGAGAACTTTTATTACCTTTCCGCTGGCGTCCGCTACGCTTGAATAACACGTCCTTACCCAGCGGTAGCTGTTCTGATCTATTATCGTGGATCTGTAGTCTAATGTCAGACAGCTTACAGGCTTTTTGCCTGCCTTTCTCAGCGCCGCATAGAACTTTGCCGCATCATCGGGATATACGATCTTTGTGCGTTTTGAAACCTCCGCATAGTTGCTTATGGAGCGGTTTGCCGAATCCGCCCTACCTCCGCCGTACGAAAACGTCATTATATCATCGGGAATATCATATTCAAATGTGACCGCATTCGATGTCGCCTCAAGTATACGGTAACGCTCAAGATTTACCGCATTCTCATATTCCGCCAGTTTTCTGTTGGTCATATCCTGCACAATTGCAAGAAATACAGGGTGTTCGCTTTCTATAAAATCAACCAGCTTTGCCTTGACAAGCACCCATATATCACTGCCGTCATAGCGTCTGCCTTTGCATTCGGCATAAAATGTTTCTCCGGTCTTTACCGAACGTCCGGCTTTTTCAAAGATTATCTCTGCCGAATCTCCGTAAAGCGTCGAGGTAACGCTGTCTGCATACTGTTCATACTGCTCTTTTGTGTAGCCCACCATCTCGTAATATTTCTTGTTGAAATAAAGCGACCTTACTCTGTCTGGGCAAAGCTCATATATAGCAACTCCGCACATAAGATGTTCGAGCATTGTAGAGCATATCGTTTCCCAGTCATATCCCGGCTTGAAGCGGTTTTTAAGCTCGCTCATATCCCTGTTCGAAGGCTCAAGTCTTGCGGCGCATTTATTTTCAGCCATGTTATCACTCCGTTATAGAAAAGTTTTTTGTATTGTAAAAATAGATAATCTGCGTTTCACCCTATATAAAATTGTTGCATGAATCTGACGCACTGTACATATTCGTTTGCAAGCTGTTGTGCGTCAACGTTGTATTTTTTGACAAACTCCTCCACTTTGTCCCAGTTTGCGTGTTCGTAATCGACTACCAGCCTGAACACATCTCCGAAAAGTCCGTCCGCTCCCAGCAGACCGTTCTTTATTTCGTCCGTTACCGGAAGTTCCTTCATAACGTTTCCTATATCACGTTCATCGGTCGTACCTGCCACTACCGACATAAGTCCCATAAGATACATTTCTTTTCTGTGTATAAACTGTCCCGGCATTACCTTTGAGATGCTCTCGCAGAACTTCGCCCTTAACAGCGCAAGCCTTATAAGCTCGTCTGGGGTATCCTTCTGCAGCCTTTGCAGACCTACAAGATATATCCATTCCTTCAGCTTTTCAAAGCCGAGCAGAACAAGCGCCTGATGAATGGTTGAAATCTTGTTTCCCGTACTGCCGTACATTACGTTTATAAGCCTCAGCAGTCTTATTGTCAGCACAACGTCCGTCGAAATGACCGCCGCTATTTCTTCATAGTCAGGCTCGGGCGAATATACAAGACCGAGTATATGAAGGAACGTCTTTGCCATAGGCGTATTTGTCCTGTGCGTCATAAGCAGGGGCTTTGCAAAGAAATAGCCCTGCATATATGTACAGCCGAGCCTTTTGGCATATTCCACCTCAAGCTGAGTTTCCACCTTTTCGGCAAGCATTATCTTATTATATGTTATACACTTTTCCGCTGTGCGTTCCACTGCCTCACGGGAGGTGTGGAAGTCGAGCTTTATTATATCGGCAAGCTCAAACAGAGCCTTTGTATTCTCGCCGTATTCATAATCGTCAAGAGCGATTATATATCCCAGCTTCATAAGCTCTATACAGCGCCTTATTATTTCTGCGTCTGCCATTACGCTCTCAAGCAGTTCAACTACGAGTATATCGCTTGAGATCATCTTCGGCACTCCTCTTTTTATGAGGTTGCCCGTAAAATTGACGAATGCTTTTTTACCGCCTAAAACGCTTGTTATATTGTCGACAAAAAATGCGTTATTGATTACATCTGCTGTGCTTACATCTCCGTTGTTTCCTGTATATGCGTTTACTCCGGGCTGATTTCTGTAAAGCAGTTCATAGCCGTATGTATTATTATTCACATCCAGTATCGGTTGACGTGCAAAAAATACGTTCTCCACAGAGATCTCTCCTTCGCTTTAATCCTTATTTAGTAATTTTACATTATTTCATCCATAAAGTCAACAATAATGCCTAATTTTCGTCTTTAATACAGAGTTTTTTGTAACTTTATACAAAAAATATGAAATATTTCACACGTTTTGGCTTACAGTTTTTTCTGCTTTTTCATTAAATTGTTTTGTAAAAAATAACAGCCGCAAATCTGCGGCTGTCGGAATATATTTACTTACACCGTCGTTTTACTTTGCTTAGTGTTGATGAGCTTGTATCCAAGTATGCACACTGCACTCGCCCCTGCGGCAATAAGAAGATTGAACGGCAGAGCCGAAGCGAACCATTCCATATGCGACGCAAAACCGCCGACATTCATTACGTTGTACGGGTACTTATATGCGTGGAATATGCAAACAGCGGCATTCACGGCAACAGTAACGCCGATAAACCGTCCGAAGCTGTGCTTTATAAATGTAAAAATGCCGAAAGCGACAGCCAATGTAATAAGTAGCGATGAGCAGACCGAATAAATATAGAAATCGGGTCTGTCGAGCGTAGTGTCCTGTGCCACGCAAAGCCATACTCCTGCGGCGGCAACTATTGCTGAAACGACTGTTCTGAGAATTTTCATAGCGGTACCTCCTGCAATATTGTGCAAAATAAATTTTGTTCACACTTCGATAATTTGACAAAGTCTAGTTACCTTGTCTATTATAAGTATATCAGCATTCGGTTATATCCGCAATTGACATATTCAACAAAAAAGCAATAACGGTTTAGTAATATTCACAGTGCAGAAAAGCGGCACACCTTCTCAAAGGCATACCGCTTGATAATAATTGCGTTATCAGTTTTTAAAGCAATACCGCATAATTATTGTCGTGCGATTGTGCAGTCAGATTTTTCGTCAGATTGTATAAATTGAACGCAAGCAGGCTGACGCCTGTCAAGCGAAATTTGTGCAAGATGGCGGAAAATATGCAAGCTTAGCGTGCGGCAAAGGCAATACCGCATAATTATTGTCATGCGATTGCGCAGTCAGATTTTTCGTCAGATTGTATAAATTGAGTGCAGGCGGGCTTGCGCCTGTCAAGCGAAATTTGTGCAAGATAACGGGAAATATGCAAGCTTAGCGTGCGGCAAAGGCGATAGCCGTTAATTGTGCGGTGTTGCCTTAAAGTAGCTGTACAGCCTGCACATAAGCATACCGTTATACAGCTTTCTGTTCTTGTCTGCTTTTTTTCCGAACAGTTCCTCAAACTCACCGTCCGGAGTGATTACAAATAATCTCCTGTTTTCTGTCGGAAGCAATCTTTTGCCCATCTCCTTATACAGCTCGTGCGCCTGTTCTTCGTCAAGCATACGCTCGCCATAAGGTGGATTGCAAAGTACAACGGTACAGCCCTCCGGATATGTAAAATCCGCAACATCACGCTGCTTAACCTCAATATATTCACCCACGCCCGCCTTTACTGCGTTGTCACGGGTAAGTCTTACGGCTTCGGGGTCTATATCAAAGCCGTACAGCTTGAAGCCTTCGGGCTTTCTGATGTTCGCTCTGAGCGCTTCTCTTTCCTCGTCCCACATTTCCTTGGGCAAGAATTCCCACTGCATAGCGGTAAATTCCCTGTCAAGACACGGCGGTATGTTAAGTGCCTTGAGTGCGCTCTCGATAAGCAGTGTTCCGCTTCCGCAGAACGGGTCGCAGACAATATCGTTGTCCCTTATCCTTGCAAGGTCGGCAATTCCCGCCGCAAGCGTTTCCTTTATAGGTGCGGCATTGGAAAAACGGCGGTAGCCTCTCTTGTGAAGCCCCTCGCCCGATGTATCAAGCGTCATTGTGACATTATCCTTCATTATTGAAAAGCGGAACTGGAACAATGCTTCGGTTTCCTGAAAATAGCCGATTTTATAAACGCTTTTCATTCGCTCGACCATAGCCTTCTTGATTATCTTCTGGCAGGCAGGAACGCTTGTCAGCTTTGAATTAAGGCTGAAGCCCTTAATAGGAAATCTGTCGAACTTTCCGACATATTTTTCAATAGGGATCGCCTTTACCCCCTGAAAAAGCTCCTCAAATGTTCTTGCCCTGAACTCCGAAAGAAGTATTCCCACACGCTCTGCGGTCGACAGGCACATATTCGCCCTTATAAGCACACGCTCGTCACCGGTGAACGTCACCCGTCCGTCCGACACGGCTATATCCTCTCCGCCTATCCTGCGTACCTCGAAGGAAAGCGTCTTTTCAAGTCCGAAGTGACAAGGTGCTGTAAGTCTGAATGTCATATATCAATGATCCTTTCACGAAAACAGCGGCTGATGTAAGCCGCTGTCATTGTTGAATTTTCTCAGTTCGAGCTTGTACTGCTCGTATCTTCTTCCGCTTTCTGCGTACCCCAGTCGGGTACAAGCAATGTTTCACCGCCGTGCTTCTTTACATACTCGCCGTCTTTATGCGTGGAATCGCACGTCTTTGGCAGATTATCCGCCTTATAATAACCCACAGCGGTATTCTTGCATTTTGACGTTGCAAGAAGTCCTGTTTCGGTACAGTATTTCTTTTCGACTACGTTTGAATCCTTTGCAAAGGTCTTTGTGGAATCCTCGTTCACAACATTCACCATAAAGTTGTGCCATACCTGCGCAAGATAAATATAGTTTGTTGTGCCGATGTTCTTGTTATCATCAAATCCCAGTCTTATAACACCGCAGTAATCCGCAGTAAGTCCCGCAAACGCAAGAACACGCTCATCGTTTGAAGTACCTGTCTTGCCGACTACCTCTATACCGTCGATTTTCGCATATCTGCCCGAGCCGTTTGTAGTATCCGTAACCGCCTTGAGCAGTCTGTTTGTTATATATGCGCTGTCGCTTTCCATTACTCTGTCACCGAGAGGCTCCTGCTCGATAACCGTCTTATCGTTGTAGTCGGTGATAAGGTTGTACAGCTTAGGCTCGTAATATACACCGCCCGAGCCGAATATCTGATATGCACCGGCAAGCTCCATAAGCGTCATGCCCTGCGTAAGCTGACCCAGCGCAATGGGCGAATATGCCTTGTCATAGGTGTAGTCAAGCGTTGTAACGTTCAGCTTATCCGTAAGGAAGTTGAAGCAGGTGTCTATTCCGAGTACCTGTGCCATACGGACAGCGGTCGTGTTCTTTGACTGCTGTACCGCATACCACGCGGGTATATATCCGCCCGAGCCGTAATCGCCCTCAAAGTTACTCGGCCAGCTTGTGCCTTCGGGAAGCGTGATACATTTATCCAGTATCATCGAAGAATAGTTGATTATATCCTTATCTACAGCCTGACCGTAAACCGAGATAGGCTTCATTGTTGAACCGATAGGCAGTATAGCCTGTGTTGCTCTGTTGAAGCAGCCGTCACCGGGCTTATCACCGATACCGCCTGCAAGAGCCACTACGTTACCTCTGTAGTCGGTAAGAACAAATGCCGCCTGAGCGCAGTTTTCTTCTATTGCAGTCTTATCATAGCTGTAGAAGAAGTTGTTCGGATCCTTGAAGAAGGTTTCCAGCTTCTCCTGTATATCCATATCCATATTGAGATATATCTTGTAGCCGCCCTTATAAAGATCCGCCTTCGCCTCTGCATAGGTCATGCCTTTTGCCTTACTCAGATCCTCGATGACCTGCTGTATGGCAGCGTCTACATACCAGTTCTGAGTTATTTCATACTCGTTCCAGCGATATGCCTCATAAGTATCCTCATCGTCATATCCGTCGCTGTTCTCGTCCTTGTTTGCGTTGTTTCCGTAATACTCATCATATCTGGGATCCTTATAACCGTAAGCGTCGCCCTCAACGATAAGTCTGAATTTGACCTGCTCTGTCTTTGCGGCTTCATATTCGTCGGTCGTAATAAGACCCTGCTCATACATACACTTCAGTGCGTAAAGCTGTCTTTCCTTCGAGCGCTCAAGATTCGCATAAGGGTTAAGCACGCTCGGAGAACGTGTCATGCCTGCAAGTATCGCACTTTCGGCAATTGTCAGCTGATCGACCGTCTTTCCGAAATAATAGTAAGCCGCCGAGCCTACTCCGTAAACCGTACCTCCGAGAGGAACACGGTTGAGATACGCTTCAAGTATATCTATCTTGGTATACTGCTTTTCAAGGTTCAACGCTCTGAATATCTCTCGTATCTTACGTTCGGGAGTTACTCTGTCATCGCCCGTGATATTCTTTACAAGCTGCTGTGTTATGGTCGAGCCGCCCTCGCCGTAACCGTTGAACAGGGTCGATATTGTTACACGAACCGTTCTTTTCCAGTCAACGCCGTCATGCTCGTAGAAACGCTTGTCCTCGACCGCCGTGAATGCGTCCTGAGTGTGCTTCGGTATCTGCTCCATATTTACCCAGATACGATTCTCGTCACCTGACAGACGCTTTATCTCCACCTGCTCTCCTGCGCTGTTCTTCGCATAAATAAAGCTGGTATAGCTAAGATCGACGTTCTTGAGATCAACGTCAAACGCACTGTCGGCAAACTGCATTATATATACCGTAAGCGTTACCGCTACTATACAGCAGGTAATGATTACTATCATGAACAGGCTGAGAAACGTTGTTCCGATAACTCCTAAAACGTGCTTTACCGTATTCAATGTCTTGTTCTGCTTTTTCTTTGATTTTTTCTTTACCGCAGGCGTACTTTCCTCAAGTTCAACGTCTGCATTAAGATAATTGGTTTTTTTCTGACTCATATTTACGTCCTTTTAAGGTGTGTTGTTTACAATATTATTGCCGCTGTCGGCAAGGATATATTCTTCCGAAGCAGAGTATACCACGTTGTAAGTATAGCACAAATCGGCGCAAATGTTAAGCCTTTTACGGCGAATTTTCAGAAAATATTCAAAAATGATGCCCCTCACACCGTTTTTTCGACGTTTCCGATATATCCCCTGTGCCGTATACACAAAAAGCGCACAAAAACGCCCCGCAGACAGATTTTATAGAACATTTGTCTGAAATTGGTGTTATCGTTCTTATGTTTTGTGCCGGTCTTGAAACAGACATTAACGAACTTAAAAAATGTGGAAAAGCATCATTTATTATTGCAGTGTTAGGTGTTATTGTACCACTTATAGGTGGTGGAGCATTTACATATTGGTTCTTAGAAGAAGGTTGGATTGGGGCAAGCCCTGATAGTTCATTATTTATTCAGGCAGTGTTTGTAGGTGTAGTTTTAACTGCAACATCAGTTAGTATCACAGTTGAGACATTGCAGGAAATGGGAAAACTGAAAACAGCATCAGGAAATGCCATTCTTGGAGCAGCCATTATTGATGATATTTTAGGTATTATCGTTCTTACAATTGTAACAAGTCTTGGTGGTGGAAAGGCTACAGCAGGTGATTCAGCACCATTATGGTTAGTATTATTAAAGATAGCATTGTTCTTTGTATTTGTTGCTATTTTTGGATATATTGTTTATAAGTTCTTCAAATGGTGGAGACAGAGAGACGGAAAAGGAATGCACAGACACGCAATTATGGCATTTGTTATTTGTTTATTAATGTCATTTGCAGCAGAGTATTTCTTTGGTGTAGCAGATATTACAGGTGCATTCTTCGCAGGTGTAATTATTTCAATGACACAGGAAGACCAGTTTATTGCATCTAAGTTTGATGTAATTGGTTATATGTTCTTAAGCCCTATTTTCTTTGCAAGCATTGGTCTTAAGGTAGACGGTGATGCAGTTATGTCTATGGGATGGACAGTTGCAGTATTTGCAGTATTGTTGACAGTT
>OGYC01001235.1_pt1 | contig 22491 bp, 18 predicted proteins | sample 1576461 | NCBI WGS metagenome assembly OGYC01 (sample SAMEA3541569, study PRJEB24748) | human gut metagenome | biome: human gut; feature: human-associated habitat; material: faeces | place: China | collected 2012 | reverse complement strand
ACCGTTGATAAGCAGAGAATGGTCATAATCTCCTACTCTGAGCCCAATATTTGCGCTACCCGATATTCTGATCGGCTGCTTCCGCTTGCCTCAAACTATCGAAGGGAAGGGCTGACCTGGCAGGAAGCAAATAAAAAGGCATATGAAGAAATCTATGCCGAATTTGTCATTTTTGCCACTACCTATCCGAAACAAACACCGCAGGGCTGATCAATCATGCATTCAGTCTTGATCGCAAAACAATTTGAACCTAAGTTTCGGTTAAATCGTTTCCGACAACAAAAAAGCGATAACAAATTCAAAATACGGAGGATCAAAAAATGAAAAGATTTTTCTCGATTATCCTTGCGATAATCCTTGCCTGCGCAGGAACTTTTGATACAGTTCTTGCAAACGAAGCTGCCGCCTCGGATGAACTGCCCGAAGGCACAAAATCCGTGACTGGCCGAAGAGTGCGACTTTTTCGGAGTAAACCCCGCCTTTGCGGGCGGAATTGAATCAACCGCCGCCTGCCGCTCGGGCTTCATCGCTCGGGCGGCAGTTTTTGTTTCTGCCGTTTTCGCATCGTGAAAAACAGGTCATCAGCAAATTGCCCCCAATTTTGATATCAAAATTTTTGTGATTGACAAATGCTTTTTCGTGCATTATAATAAAGGCTGAATATTTTTATGTCCCTTTGCCCGGCGGCAATCGGGCAAATACCAAATCGCAGATTGGGACGCGGTGCGCCGCAGTTTTCCTTTAAGGCATACCTCTGTTTTTTGCAGTCGGAACATGCCGAAAGAGAGCCGTGCAGGGTGAAAGGCGGCAAGGGACTTCGGATGCATTATCACCCATGAGAGCGAAGGGGAAACCGCAATAAGAGGCGGGTTTGCTCAACTCATGCCGAATATGTTCGGCAATGCGGGATTATCCTTCGACGCAGCCCCCGCGTTAAAGGGCAGGAGTGCAAAGGCATGGTTTTTGTTATGCCTTTGAATCCGGGTGGTACCGCGGTTTCGATCGTCCCGTTTTTCGGGGCGGTTTTTTATTTTTAAAAATTTCCTTAAAAGAAAAGGAGTGTTTGAACAATGTACAAAAAAGTTTCCGCCTCGCTCGACTTTGTTCCGAGAGAGAAAGAGGTTCTGGAATTCTGGAAGGCAAACGGCATCTTCGAGAAATCCGTTGAACAGTCCAAGGGCAAACCTGCTTACACTTTCTATGACGGACCGCCCACAGCTAACGGCAGGCCGCATATCGGGCATGTTTTGACCCGCTCCATGAAGGATATCATTCCCCGCTACCGCACGATGAAAGGCTTTGACGTGCTGCGCAAAGCGGGTTGGGATACGCACGGACTTCCCGTTGAACTTGAAGTGGAAAAGCTGCTCGGACTGGACGGCAAGGAACAGATCGAGAGTTACGGCGTGCTTCCTTTTATTGACAAATGCAAGGAGTCGGTTTGGAAATATAAAGGCGAATGGGAACAGATGAGCGATGCCGTCGGTTATTGGGCGGACATGGAGCATCCCTATGTTACCTATACCGATGATTACATTGAATCCGTTTGGTGGGCATTGAAAACCATCGATGAAAAGGGGCTGCTCTATAAAGGCCACAAAATCGTTCCCTATTGCCCGCGCTGCGGAACCGCACTGTCAAGCCACGAGGTTGCACAGGGGTATAAGGACGTTAAGGAAGTTTCCATCTTTGTGACCTTCCCCGTCATTCCCGATGCGGAACACAGCTTTGTTGACGGCAGCGAAAGCTTTATTGCATGGACAACAACACCGTGGACGCTGCCCAGCAATGTCGGTCTTTGCGTCAATGCCGACGAAGACTATGTAACAGTTCTTTGCGGCGAAAAAAAATACATTCTTGCGGCTGAGCTTGTTGAAAATGTTCTCGGCGAGGACACAACCGAGCTTGCACGCTTCAAAGGTTCGCAGCTTGTCGGCATTCACTACAAACCGCTGTTTGATTTCCCCGTTAACCACAAAGGCAGGGATGCATGGCGCATTGTTTCGGACGATTACGTAACCCTTACCGACGGTGCGGGCATAGTTCACCTTGCCCCCGCATTCGGCGAAGACGACGCACGCGTCGGCCGGAAATGGGAGCTTCCGTTTGTTCAGCTTGTTGACGCCCGCGGAAGGCTCACCGGCGGCACCCCGTGGGACGGCACTTTCGTTAAGGAAGCCGATAAGCCCATCATTGCCGACCTTAAAGCGCGCGAAAGGCTGCTTAGGGAACTTCCCTATGAACACAGTTACCCCTTCTGCTGGCGCTGCGACACTCCGCTCATCTACTACGCAAGGGAGAGCTGGTTTGTGAAGACCACTGCCGTGCGCGACAGACTGATTGAAAACAACAAAAAGATAAACTGGATTCCCGAATCCATCGGCGAAGGCCGCATGGGTAATTTCCTTGAAAACGTTATCGACTGGGGCATCAGCAGGGAACGCTATTGGGGAACTCCCCTGCCCGTGTGGATGTGCCCTGATTGCGGACATTACCATGTCATGGGCAGCCGTGCGGAACTGCGCAAATATGCTCCGGACACGCCAGAGGATATCGAGCTGCACAAGCCCATGCTCGACCCGATAACCTTTAAGTGCGAAAAATGCGGCGGAACGATGCACCGCGAGCCCGTTGTTATCGACTGCTGGTTCGACAGCGGCTCAATGCCTTTTGCACAGTGGCACTATCCGTTTGAAAACAAAGAGGAATTCGAACGCCGCTTCCCCGCGGATTATATCAGCGAAGCCGTTGACCAAACCCGCGGTTGGTTCTATACGCTGAGCGCACTTTCAACCATCCTTTTTGACAAGCCCGCATTCAAGAACTGCATCGTGTTGGGACTTGTTTGCGACAAGGACGGCAAAAAGATGAGCAAGCACGTCGGCAATGTTGTTGCGCCTGCGGACGTTTTAACAAAACAGGGCGCGGATGCGGTGCGTTGGTATTTCTACACCGCCTCCAGTCCGTGGCTGCCCAGCCGTTTCAGCGGCGACGCCGTAAGCGAGATGCAGCGCAAATATATGGGTACGCTGTGGAACACATATGCGTTCTACGTTTTGTACGCAGATATTGATGAATTTGACCCCACGAAGCATGAGCTGAATCGCGAAAACCTTTCCGTAATGGACAAATGGCTGCTTTCACGCCTTAACACGCTCATTCGAACAGTGGATAACTATCTTGAAAACCTCCGCATTACCGAAGCGGGGCGCGAATTGAACCGCTTTGTTGACGACCTTTCCAATTGGTACGTTCGCCGCGGCAGGGAACGTTATTGGGGCAAGGAAATGACTGCGGATAAGGAAGCGGCGTATATGACCCTGTTCACCGTGCTTGAAACGCTTTCCCGCCTCACCGCACCGTTCACTCCGTTCATGGCGGAAGCAATTTATCAAAACATCGTCCGCACGGTGAACAACCTTGCACCGGAGAGCGTACACCTTTGCGCATTCCCGATTTGCGACGAAAGTTTCATCGACGCGGAACTTGAACGCAGCATGGACGAAATTCTGGAAGTTGTCACACTCGGAAGGTCGGCACGCAATCTTGCGAACATCAAGAACCGCCAGCCTCTTTCGGAGCTGTTTGTTCAGGGTGTTGATGAACTGCCGGCTCGGTATACTGAGATTATCGAGGATGAATTGAATGTGAAAGCCGTTCGCTTTGTTAAGGATGCTTCCTCATTCATAACCTATCGCGTAAAGCCCCAACTGAAGCTTCTCGGGCCGCGTTACGGAAAGATTCTTCCCAAAATCAATCAGTATTTGCAGGGAGACGGCATAGGCAATGCGGTTGTTGCTGCCCATGCAGAGGGACGCGCTTATGAATTTGAGCTTGAAACGCTCACCGTCTCGCTGAATCCTGAAGATGTGCTTGTTGACACCGTCAAAAAGGAAGGCTTTGCCTCAGTCGGCGATAACGGCGTGACCGTTGTGCTTAACACCGCACTCACGGATGAACTGATTGAAGAAGGCTATGTCCGCGAAATCATCAGCAAGATTCAGACCATGCGCAAAGAAGCCGATTTTGTTGTTACCGACAGGATTATAATCAGCGTTGAATGCGGCGAAAACCTGCTTGCGGTGTTGGATCGCAATTCGGATGAAATCCGCAGAACGACTCTTGCCGATGAACTCACTTTCGGCATTCCCTGCGGCTATGTGAAAGAGTGGGATATCAACGGCGAGAAGGTCGCTCTCGGTGTTAAAAAAGCATAAGGAAATCGCTTATGCGTGTCTTCGCGCTTCACGAAATCATTGGACAATGTTTACCTGAATACATGCACGGAGCGGAACAACCGAGTCGGCTCTCCGCTCCGTCCGCCTGTATTATTTCATCAAGGAGGAAAGGCAGATGCATTCAAAATCAAAACCCGGCTTTATTCGCTTGAACACGCTCGCGCTTGCGGCGGCACTCGCACTTGCCTGCACGCTTGCAATGCTTTTCTGCGGCTGTCAGTCGAAAGCAGAAAGGGAAAAGCTTGCCGAGGAAGGTCTCTTATATTATAAGAATCTTGATTTTAATAATGCAAAACGCTGCTTCCTCACCTGCGGTGATTCGTATAAATACACAGAGTATCTTGAATCAATTGCCGAATATGAAAAGCTTTATGCTCAGGCGGTTGAATTGGTTTCTGCCGGCAAGCCGAACGAGGCGCGTGCGATATTTATCGGAATTACCGGATATCTCAACAGTGCTGACTTTGTTGAATATATTGATTCGCTCAAAGTTCATTATGACAGCGGCGTAAAGCTTTATGAAAGCGGCCGCTACCTCGAAGCATATTCAAATTTTGCGGATGCGTGCGGCTATGAATCAAGCGCGGCATACCTTCAGAACATTGAAGATCTTTTGAAAGTCTACAATGAGGCCGTTGAGCTTATGAACGTCGGCAATTACGAAGATGCTGTTTTGCTTTTTCAATCGCTGAACACAGAATTTGAAAATTCTGCCGAGCTTATCGAAACCTGCCGAAGTCGGCTTGCGGTAAGTCCCGTTCTGCTGAACAGCTTCATCAAAGCTTATAACTCAGAGTATTCTTCCGAGGGCATACGCATTGAGGCGGGCAGCACGGGTGAACCGGGCTCGCAATTTTCGCTCCGCGACACAAGAGGGATACTTTTTACGGGACTCACGGACGAGTTCGGAAGGATAACCTATATTACCTGCCGATTTGAACCCGAAGTTCTTGAATCTCTTGAACCCGGCAGCGTGTCAACGGTTGCGGCGCATTTTATCCACGCGCTGAACACGCATACATGCAGCCTCGATTCCGTAACGGCCGATATTTCATCTTATCTTAACGCAGGCGAAAACGGCAGGCTCTACGGCTGCATGAATGTATCAAGCCTTTCCGAAAGCAGCGGCGCATTCGTCATATCGGCAGGATACGAAAAATGACCCGCCCCGTTCACGCTTTTTTTCGCTTGGCGTATGTTCAATTTCATTCGTTAAAAGGCTTGAACTTTTTTTAAAAAACTGGTATACTTAGGCTCATGCCGAACAGCGTGAAATCAATGCGCATTCACGCTGTGCCGATTTGTTTTTTCGGAAACGATACGGCAATTAACAAAACAAACCCGAAAGGAATATCGTTATGAAAAAAGTCAATCGAATGATCGCAATCATGCTGTCCGTTCTTCTGCTTGCTGCCGCATTTTGCATGACAGCATGCAAGGACGACAAAAAAAACCCCGACACTCCCACGACCACCGCGAAACCGAATCCGGGCAATGACACACGCAAAAACCCCAACACCACAACCGACCCCCGCACTCTCGTTGTTGAAACGAACTGGGGACTTGCTGCGGATACCGTTGTTATGACGCTCAATTTCAAGGGCAGCGAATACAAACTCACGGCAGGTGAACTTTATGCTCTCGGTGCCGAAAATGTTTCCGCACTCGACCAGACCAACGCACTCGTCAGGGGAGGCTCCATTAACGTCTTCAACGGAGTGAATCTCAAGGCCGTTCTCGATTCCATCGGTGTTGATGTTTCCGATGCCGAAACCACCAACATATACTCGCTTGTACTCACCCAAGCCGGCGGCACCGAGCAGGATCTTTCCGACAAAATCTCCGCGCTGAGCCTTTTCGATTGCACGCTTGCATTTGCAAACAACGGAAAACCCATCGGTTCACCCGATAACGGCGGCTATTTCACTCTGCATACAACTGAACAGGGTTCTACGGATGTTGCCTATTCCGGCGTTACCGCAGTTACCATCAAGTAAACACTCTGCACTGTTCCGTTCCGGCGACAAATAAATCAAACCATAGGCAAAAGGGAGTTCGGCAATTGCCGTTCTCCTTTTTTTGATTCAATTGCATGATTGTAAAAAAATACCGGTTTTTAAATGCCGAGTTTCGTGCATACGGCTGAGTCGGGCGGGCATAATAAGCCCATGAGGAAAAGAGCGAACGGAAAATTTCAGGAGCGGATCAAGCAAGACCATTCGAATGTGACGGATAAAGAAACCGCATTCACAACCGAAGGCAGAGGCGCGATCAAATCGGATGTGTTGGGCAGCTACACCGGCACCGCCGAGGATTATGAGGCTCCGGTGCAGGATGCGGACGATCTGTAAATGCCGCGGATGAACAGCAGCTCGCCGTCAACGGCGGCGCAGTGATGCAAATGTTCCGACCCGCAGGGCATTTCAACCGGATGCTTTCGATGTTCCCCCGAGTTGTACGGATGATTACCCCCATCCCGGGAAACCTTTGAATCGGGAATACCCCGAAAATTCGGCTTTTACGGAGAGCCGAATCGAGTGTTCCCGAGTTTGTGCAGAGTGTTTCATGAAAACCCGAACGGAGCAGAGAACTTTTCTCATGATTTGTCCGCAATTGAAACTGCCGCAGTGATTGCATCTGCGGCAGTTTTTTGATTTTTGAATATGTAATGTTCAATGCGCAGAGAGGGCACTCTGCTTAACGGCTACACAATATGCATGACCTTTTTTGCGATTGCAACCGCATCTTCAACGGAAATTGCGCCGTCGCAGTTATAATCCGAAAGCTCGCGCCGTTCCGGGTCAAACCCGTCCAGTCCGAGCGCGGTGCGCAGCGCCGCCATGCTGTCCGAAAGGGTAATTTTCCCATCCATGTTCACATCCCCGCGAGCGGCATCCAGCCCCACGGCTTTCAACTCAACGTTGTCAATATAAGCGCAGTCATCAACACCCGCCGATTTGTCGTTTCCCTTTTCATAGCTCCAGCGGAAACAATACCTTCCGTCGATCGGTGCGGTGAAAATGTATTTCGTCCATCCCGTTTCGCCCGATATCTTCATCAAGACCTTTGTTCCGACGGTGCAGATAAACCTGTCCGTGTCAACCCCGCTGCTGACGCAGTAATCAAAACTCAGTGTGTCCCCCGCTTTCATCGTCACTGTCAGACGCAAATCGCTTTCTGAATTGTTTTCGCCCGCATTCGAGCTTACGGCAGCAATGCGTCCGCCGACAACGGTGTTGCCGACCATGCCTCTTGAAACTGTCGTGCTGCCGACAAACGGATCATCCGTCCCGGATGTGAACTCAAGTGAGCCGCCCGGAACGTTCAAAGCATAATTAAGATCGGTAATTCCGCTCTGTCCGTCAAGCAATTGAGAATCCAGCCATTCAATTCGTCCCGTAAGCCAATTGGTGAGAAAATTGACGCCGTGATCAAAGTTCTTTTCCCATTTTTCTTCGGTTGCGGCAGTGCAATTGTATAAATACGCCGCCTGTTCGTTGATAAGTGCAAAAAACTCGGGAATCAACGTGCTGCGGTATTCTTTGTAGCGCTGTTTGAACCGCGCCTGAAAATCCGGATAGTTGTGATACAATGCGTTGAACCACGGAGCGGAACTGTTTATCGCAATGAACCCGACCGGTCCTCTTCCGCCGACGCAGTCCTCAACATCATTGTGTTCCGCACTGGCATTATTAAATGCCGTCAGCCCGAACGCAATATCAAAATCCCATATTGCGGTCATGTACAGCCTGTCGTCCTGACTCTGTTTATACAGATAGCAGCTTGTTTTAAAATTACCGTCGATGTTCTTTGTTATTTCCTGAATAATGATGTAATCTATCCATGAATCGACATCAATGTATTTTTGATAATCTTCGCCGCTTATTCCCATCACGGCATTATGAACGCTCTTCATGTGTTCCTCAAGGTATTCAAGCATTCGCGCCGTGAGTTCGGATGAAGCGGGTTCCGGCTGTTTAAGCACGAAATAATCCTGCGTCTGATTCGCCCAATACGGACAGTCGAACCACATATCCCGTGCAAAATCAACCTTCATCGCAATATCCTTTTCGATGAAATAACCGCCCGTTATATCGCTCTCATCCGCTTCGTCAATATCGATTTTTGTGCTTTCAATGCCCGGACGTTCTATGAGGATATAAATTCCGTTGTATTCTCCGTTAAAATAAACGTCAACGAATTCGCATTTCGGAACATAGTCCATGCCCGAAAGCAATGCACCGGCTTTGTATGTCACAAGATTGCGCATCAGGGAGGGATCCGAGTAACTTGCAACGATTGCATACCGCTTTGTTGCAGGAATATCAAGCAGCGATGTTTTTTGTTCCAACTTAATCGAATAGGGCTTTTGCGGCTGCGTCCAAGACAGATTTCCGCGCCCCTTAACATAGCCCGAGCCGCTGAACTCGCCGCTTGAATACTTTTTCGTGCCGAGAGTCAAACTGAAATTTGCAGACACCCAATTATCCTTGCCGATAAGCGAAAAATCGTTTAAGGTTGTGATATCCAGCCGCGGAAGGGATTCAACTGCGGCATAAATTCCCAAGAGATATAAGTCAGAGAATGCCACGCTCTCCCCTGCGATTGCGGAAAACGAAAAACGTATGCTCGCATCGCTGTTGAGCAATATGGTTCTTCGCGCCGGATTGCTTGGGAAGAACACGCTGTATTTATCGTTATAGCTCCAGCCCTCCGCAAACCTTGCAACGAGGGTCACCGTTTTCGTTTCCGCAAACGTGAAAACACCTGAATGCAGGTTGCCGCGCAGAACCGTTTCGCTGTATTCCAAAGTTACCCCATCCGAATGTCGGGGCTTGATCTCGTATTCAACAACTCCGTTTGAATCCTCTGCATATGAAGTAATCCCGCCCGCTTCCGTCTCGGTTCTTGCGCCGGCAGGCAGAGAGCAGAGCACAAACAGCAATGCTGTTATCGCACACAGTGCGCGCCTGCAAAGCTTGTTCACAAGCAACTCCTCCGAAAATAGAATTTTCGCAAACATATCGGTTATTTTAGCATATTTCACGGTTCATTTCAACCCATTTCCAAACTCATATTGTAATTTTTCGACTTTTGTCACAGAATATTCGAATTCTGCACTCATTTTTCGCATTTTTTTGCCGCCGAATCGCACATGAATACTTAATAAGTGATGAATTCAATGTATTTCCCGGGAAATTTTGCAGGATCACCTTTTTTTGAAAAAGGCGTTGACAAAACCGTCGCTGCTGTATTATAATCAATAGCACAGTTGTGGCAACTGATTCAGTACGAACGGAGGTGGACTTTTTTGCAGATTGATAAATTTTCTCGAACGCCGATTTATGAACAGGTCATAGACGGTATTGAGCGAGAAATACTCACAGGCGAGCTGAAACCCAATTCGCCCGTCGCATCCGTGCGCGCATTGTCGGTGCAGTTTTCCGTGAATCCGAACACGCTTCAAAAGGCTTATACCGAACTGGAGCGGCGCGGACTTTGTTACAGCGTTCCCGGCAGCGGGAGGTTCGTTTCGCCGGACGCAATGCAGCGATTGCACGAAGCACGCAGCAAACTTCTTGACGAAATAACCGCACTTTCACGTGAGCTTAAGCTGACAGGTTTCAACAGGGCGGATGTTATCAACGCAGTGAACAAAGCCTATGATGAAAACATTATCGAAAACAACCAAACGGAGGAAAAATGACATATGATTAAAGTAACCGACCTTTCAAAAAACTTTGGCGAACTCAAAGCATTGGACAAAGTCAGTTTTTCTGTTCCAAAGGGCAGCATATTCGGGCTTGTCGGGGCGAACGGCGCGGGTAAATCCACTCTTATGCGCATAATTGCGGGAATTTACACTGCGGATGACGGTTCCGTGCTCATTAACGATGAACCGGTCTATGACAATCCCGCCGCAAAAACGCACCTCGTTTTTGTTCCGGACAGAATGCACCTTACGGGAGGCGGGGCAACGATCGAACGCATGGCAAATTTTTATGCTTCATGCTATCCCAAGTTCTCGTTTGAAAAGTTTGATGCGCTGCTCAACATTTTTAAGCTCGATAAAAAACGCCGCGTTCGTTCCCTGAGCAAAGGTATGGTGAGGCAGGTGCAGACGGTGCTTGCGCTGAGCTGCAATGCGGATGTTCTTCTTTTCGATGAAACCTTTGACGGACTGGATCCGATTGCGCGCAACATTGCCAAACGTCTTATTTATCGCGATATGTGTGACTTCGGTTCAACCGTCATTATGACCAGTCACTCCCTGCGCGAACTTGAGGACACTTGCGATCGGTTTGCAATGCTGTATCAGGGTAAAATCGTTTTTCAAAATGACCTTGCCGATGCTAAATCACAGCTGTTTAAGGTTCAGCTTGCATTCGCAAGACAGGTTACGCCGGAGGACTTCAAGGATGTTGAACTGCTTTCTTTCACCAAGCAAGGCAGCATTGTATACGTTCTTGTGCGCGGCGAAGCAGCCGAAACCTCGGCAAAAATCGAAGCGTTGAAGCCGCTGATAATGGATATGCTTCCCTTATCAATCGAGGAAGTTTTCACATATGAACTGTCTTCCCTCGGCTACAATTTTGATGAAATCAAATAAGGAGAATCCAACCATGAGAAAGAATCGCGTTCCGTTTTTCAGCAAATCCTACTGCCGCGAAATGCTGAGGGAGTTTTCAACCACGGGAATCGTATTTGCATCGATCGAATTTGTTGCATCCATGCTGTCGTTTTTCGGGATTACGCAAAACCTTCTGTCAATGCTGCTCTTCGGTGCAAATGTGTATATCCAATCTTCCGCCGTAAGTTACGTCAGTCTTTTCTGCTTTGTTGCCGGATTTGTTTTTGTTGTGAAGCACCTGGTCCGCTCCGCATGGGATTTCCGCGGAAGCATTCCTGTCGCAAAACGAACCATGCTCATTTCGGCCTTCACCGCAATGCTTGCGTGGGCGGGCATTTGCGCCGCCGCAAACATTCTCGGAGCATTCGTCGGCAGCCTTGTTTCAACAATTTCCAACTCATCCGTTCTTGTTCCGAGTTTCGCCATGGTTGCGGAGGCGATCGGTGAGTCACTGCTTCGCGGATTGATGCTGTTCGGCGGCTTTGTGCTTGTTTTTTCGCTGTCCACACGTACTTTCCCGACCATTGTGCTTGCGTTCGTCTGTCTTCTTCTGCCGAATATTGCATATAATGCGCTCATGAACAACACTGAATCAGCCTTCACGTTTACGGAGCTGCTGTTCCCCGTCAGCCCTGCCGCGTCAACATTTTTGAACTGTCTTGTTCGCGTTCTGTGCTGTGCGGCGGTTCTGATTGCTGCATATTTCGCTTTTGTCAATGCGCAGGCGGAAACAGCGGGCAAACCTGCAAGAACGCGTTGGATCCACGTTCTGATAAGCATCGGCTTTGCACTCACCGCATCGCTCATGTTCACGGAGAATGTGTTCTATCCCGATGTTTATTCGGGCAGTCCCCAAATTGCATGGAATCATCTCATCGCGCCCGCAATTGTCGGAGTTGTTGTGTATTTCGGATTCAGCTGGATCACACTTCGCAGATTCAAATCCGCAGTAAAGCGGCTGATGTTCTTCCCCGTCGTGCTTGCGGGAGTCGCAATCGTTCTGCTTTGCTCGGCAGCAATGACAAGTGCCTCTGAAAAAATCGAAATTCGCGCAAGCAATATCGAATACGTCACCGTGCAGGGCGGATTGGTTCCTTCTTCGGGCTTTTACTCGCTCTGTTGGCGCGGCGACAAGGATTCGGAACGCATGAAGCTTCGTGATGAAATGCTTTTTGACTACTGTGAACAGCTTTCAAAAGCCGATTTCGATTATATTTCCACCTATGCGTATACGTCATCCGAATCGCAAATAATCGGACATTCCCTGTTCAATCCATCATCCGTCATAAGATCCGTAGACCGTTTCGAAAACACCGTTACCCTCGCCATAAAACTCAAAAGCGGGCAGACATATTATTATCCGGCCTCCCTTGATTCATATGACTATTTGTGGAAGAACGAAGAGTTTACGCTGCGCGACATTCTCTTGATGAACACGGATTATGTTGAAAGCAATGTCAACCTGTCCCGATTCGAAAACGGAAAAGTCGCCCTGCCGCACGGGCTTGACGCAAGCTTCCATGACACGCTTATGCGTGAGCTGAAAGCTCTGGATTCCGACAAGCTGTTGCACCAGTTCGGCATCGGCGGTGAGGACGACGGAGACTCGGCGGAATTCATGAATCCATGGAACTTTATGGAAAGCGGTGTATTCGGCAACGATTTCCAATTCGCAGTGCTTTCCGACATAAGCGGAAACTATTGCCGCGTTGTTGCTGTTGATGAAAACACTCCCGAATCTCTTCGTATGCTTATTTCTTACGAAAACAGGAAAACGGAGAAAAAACGCGGATTCAATGAAACGCTCAATGCGCTTGAAAGCGGCTCGTTCAACATTGTCGGCGGCTCGATTTCAGGTTTGGATGACATGTTCCAAAGCAATTTTGTCTATTTCAATGTTGACGGCATGAATCCTCCGGCGCTTGCGCAGCAGGCTTATGTAAACCGCGAAACAATCGATACTCTGTTGAATTGCATTGAACAGAGCCGCGGCAAAACACCGGAGCCGGGTCAGCATGTTCTGTCCGTGTGGTTCAGCACGATAGCTTCCGGCAAATACAACAGTGAGCTTGACGATGGAATGTATGATAAAAGTTTCATCGATGATTACGGTTACATCGACAGATATACTCTGTCCGAACTCGGGATCGAGTATTCCGATGCCGGCACTCTGCACTACTTCATCTTTGTTGATGATGCAGCTTACAGCAGGATTCTTCAGCTGTTCAGCAACATGCACGGCGGTGTTGCGGATGCATAAGCATCATAACGGACTTCGGAATTCAAACAAATAAGGCCGATGCTAAACAGCGTCCGTCCCAACATACGGGGCGGACGCCTTGCTTTTTTTTGAACGAGGGCAATCCGGGAAGTGCCGAACATTACATTTCCCGGCTCAAGCGAAGCGGGCTTATGCAGAAAGCATGATTTTTGTGTGCAGCAAACGGACTTGTTCATGTTTGCTGTTCTCGTACTGTCCTTAAAAGCAGTTCTCCCTGTGGAAACAGCCGAAACAGTCCATTTTAGATTCTTCGATTGTATCTGCTTTCAAGTCTGAAGGTATCCAAATTTCCGGACTAAAGAAGTTTATGACTTGAACCGCAAAAACTTTTTGCTTTGCTCTGAAAATGCAGTGCTTATTCGCTGAGCAGCCAATCGATGAGACTCTCGGATTTGATGCCGTCATAGGAAGCATCAAGCCCCGGCTCAAGGGACAGCACGATTTTTTCGTAGTTGTCGCGGATACTTTGAAGCGGTGCAAGCTCCCGCTTGCGCACATCTTCGCTCATCATTGATTCCGTTACCTGAATATACTTTTTCTCGTCGGCGGTCGTTGCAATGAAGTCAACCTCCGCATTGCCGATTTTGCCGATCGATACATCATAGCCACGGCGAAGCAGTTCAAAGTAAACGACATTCTCGATGGCATGACCGCTGTCCCGATTACGAAAACCCAGCAGACAGTTGCGAAGTCCGATGTCAACGATATAGTATTTTCCGAGGGTGCGGAGGTAGGCTTTGCCCTTGATGTCAAAGCGTTTGATCTCATAGAAGAAGTAGCTTTCCAAAAGCGCATTTACATATGCCTGCACCGTATGGGCGCTGGGTGCGCCTTTGCGCTTGCCGTCGTCCAAAAGTCCCTCGTTGACCAGTGTGTTGCCGATAGAAGCAATCGACACGCTGGAGCCGATATTATCCGCAAGGAACAGGATGATCTTACGAAGCAGCATAGGGTCTGTGATCTGCTTTTGACCTCTGCGTTTTTCTCTCTCCAGGATGTCACGAATCACGACTGTGGAATAGATGCCGTCGAGAAGCGACAGTGCCTTTTCCTGTTCCAGCCCAACATCGGCGATTCCGGGCATTCCACCGAAGCGCATATAGGCGTCAAAAACTTCTCGCAGTTCGTAGCGTTCACCGTTCTTATCAAATACCTGCTTGCGGAGTCCACCGAGAGCACTCTGCGTTTCGCGAACCTCAAAACCGTGAAAATCAAGGAACTCACGGAAAGAGAGAGGCAGCATTTTGATTTCGACGCACCTCCCGGAGAGATAGGTTGAATACTCTGAAGAAAGAAGATAGGCATTCGACCCGGTAACATAGATGTCGCAGTCAAGATCCACACGGAAGGCGTTTACAGCATCCTCCCACGCCTCGATCCGTTGCAGCTCATCAAAGAAAAGGTACATCCTCTTTCCTGTGACAACGCGCTCTTTTACATAGTGATAAATATCATCGGCGCTCATCCCTCGGAAATCGAAGGATTCAAAATTCATCTCGATGATCTGCTCCGGCTGAATACCGGTATCTTTCAAATGCTGAACCATCAGTTTTAACAAGCTGGACTTGCCGCAGCGGCGAATGCCGGTGATTACCTTGACCGGCTCCGTATCCTGAAAGCCGATCAGTTTATTTAAATAGCTGTCACGCCTCTTAAGTTCATGGGAATCTATCATGTCTTCACACCTCCTGCGCTATTAGTATAGCACAAATCAGCGAAAAAACCAAGCAAATGCATCACAGTGCAAAAACTTTAAGTTTTCTACCGATTTTGCAGAGCTGAATTGACAGCAGCCCCTTTGTTTTGGAACCGATGCAGCAAACCCCTTATTTTTTGAATCGACTGCGCTTAAATTCGGTTTTAATTCAGCGTTTCAATCGTGTAAAATCACTCGGATTCGGTTATGTAACCCTCTTTCATCAAAGTTGAAACAAAGGCAGAAAACCCCGACTGCGCTTCATCACGAGAAATCTCATACTCCTGCATGACAGCGCAAATAATGCTTTCCGAAGCAAGACCCTTTTCAAGCCCGCGCCAAATAAACGCGCCGGATTCCGAAAGTTTCCTGAGCTGCGGCAGTTTTCCCCGCGCCTCACCAACGGCAACAAGCAGGTATTCATCACAAACTTCAACATAAACCGCATTCGGATTAACTCTGTATTCCATAATAAACTCTCAAACCCCCCGTTCGGTCGATTATCCTTCAAAAGCACCCTTCAAAAGCCGAATGATTCCAAACACTGCATCGTTAATTGTCAGCGCAGCAAAGTTCGCTTTCAAGCGTCCTTCGACAAAGCTCGGCCGATGCACCGTCTCCGCGATTTCGGAGCAGCCAAACCGGCGTGCGCTCAAGTATACGTTCCGTATATTGCGCTGCAAAACGCACCTGTTCTGCGTTGTCACACGGAATTATGAATTGCAGAAACAGCCGAACACCCGCTTCTTTCGGAGACAAGCGTTTAATTATGTTTTGCTTATCCTGAGCAAGAAACACAATGCCGCCGAGAGGCGCCGTGCGCAGCTGCCGCATGTTTTCCTTCCCCGCCCACGGCGAAGCCGAAACGGTTACATACTGTTTTTCAAAATTCAGCACGGGCTTGTCGCCGTTCAGCATTTCCACTTCATTCGGGAAAAGGCGTTTCCACTGCTTATAATGCGTTGTTTTCCCCACTCCGCTCGGAGCGCAGATGAGCCATGCCTTTCCGCGCCACACGAAGCAAACCGCATGAATGATTGCCCGCCCGTGCGGAAGAAGTGCGGCGCAGGCCTTGGCGCAAAGTTCAAGATCTTCAACGCTTTCGGGAAGCGTTCCCGGTTCGTAACCGCGTGCGGCGCAGGCGCATTGCTCCGGCGTGATTTCAATACAGGCGCAGGGTTTTTTTTCCGTTTGAAAATCCGCATATCTATCGCGGAACATTTTGTATCTGAGCGTCAGCTCAAGCGGGATGCCCGCAAGCTCGATATTGATTTTTTCCATCCTGTTCCGTGCCTCCGTTCAGCTCTTTTGCAATGTCCGTGCGCATCCGCAGTTATGTTGAAAGCGGCGGAGCAGCATCTGCCCCGTCGCCTTCGTGTCAATTGCACCGATTTCATGAGTTTCATGAATTATGCAATCATCATGGTTTTATATGTTACGGATTGACGATGTTTCCAAAGTTATCAAAGTAGATAACAGTTCCGTCGCCAAGGGTCATAACGTTCAGATTCTCACCGATTGATTCAATGGTTGAGCCGCTGGGCGGCCCCCCGGGAGCGATAACGGGCTTGCCGTCATCGGTGAAAACGGTGTTGAGGGTCGGATCAAACTTTTTCATGCGTATTATCCTTCCTTTCGCTTATTCGGTGATTCCGTACCAATTATAGGTAAGGGTGCGGGTTTCGCCGCGAACGGTCGTGCCATCCAAAGTTACCCAATATGGGGTGATGTTGAGCCTTGCGCCGTAGGTCACGCCGTCGAAAGCATAATCACAGCTCATAACAAGCGCATCCTTGGCAACGCCCCTGCCGAACAGGCTGCGCGCACTGCGCAGACCGTAACGGGTGCTGTAATCGGAAACGGAAATCCTCTCGCCGTTAACGATAAAGCCTGTTTCAGCGTAATTTCTGCCGTCGATTGCGGAAACGAGGGTCAGGCTGCGGAGCCTGAAGAAGCCGCTGCGATAGTAGCGAAGCCCGAGATAGGAATCGGAAACGTACTTTGCATAAACATCGATGCTTTCGGTAATGTTCGAAAGGTCTGCGGGAACGGTGCATGCTTCATCCGCGAACCAGCCTGCAAAGAGCTTTCCTTCAACGCCGATATAGTCAAGCTGAACCGCATTGTTCTCCGCCGCAACGGTGTAAAGCGTTTCGCCGTCGTGAACGGTGACGATATTGCCCTGAACAGGTTCATCAACGGGATTGATGGGTGCTCCGTTTGCAGAATAGCTGTTCATCAGAACGAGCATGTTCTCCTGCTGTGCATCGTCAACAAAAGCGTTTGCAATGCCGCTTGCAGCAGTTTTAACAACACGGAACTTCTTGTGGTTACCGTCAGCATCCGAACCTTGGCCGAGATACTTTGCGGTGCGGGTCTGCGGTGCAACCTTAACGCCGTCAAGGGTGATCCAATAGGGTGTGAAGGTGATTTCAGCGTCTGCATTCAGCCAATAGGTGTTCTTATCCATGCCGTAGCAGGCAAGGTATCCGTGGGTCTTGCCGATGTTAACGTTTGAAACGTTGTACCTATCGCTTGTGCCGTTGTTTAAATCGACTTTTACGGTGTCGTAAACATAGCACTTGCTGCCGGTAAGAACCTGAGTGCTCTCAACGCCGGACTCATTGATATAGGTCTCGGTGAACTGCTTTGCGGGCAGGGTCTCGCTGCCGACCATGAAGCCGACTTCCCTGTAATTCAGGCGATCGACCGGGGTCACAAGGTAGAAGCCGGTAACGTCAACGGTGTTTTCGGAAACATGATTCCAGCAGCTGAGGTTCCTCGGGGAGAGGAACTGTGCGTCCGCTTCCCAAATATAATAGGTATCACCTGCTACGGGAGTGAACGCGGTTGCATTCTGTCCTGGATCAAAGGTCTGAACCTCTTCACATGCTTCATCGCTGAATGCGCCGCCGTAAATGAACCCGTTCGAAACAACGGAAGTCAGGTTGAACTGCTCAACGGTATGGGTGGTGATTTTCTTCACAACGGTATGGGTTTCGGTTTCGTCAAACTGAACATGCGCCACGTTGAAGCTCTGAGTGTATGCGAACCAAACATGCTGGTTGGAGTTCGCTGCGCTAAGAATTACGGTTGCCGCATCGCCGACGGTGAGACTGCCGTCGTTGATAATGTACCTTCCGTAGTAGTTGTAACCTGTAAAATCGGTCTTCGCAACGGTGTACTATGTGTTGTAGCTGAGGCCGGTTGAACCGTTATCCACAAAATACTCTGCGGGCTGAACCTGCTTTGCAAAGGAGGGGCCATCAACGACCTGACCAAGCTCGTTGATGGGTTCGCCCTTTGCATTGACCTGATACCAGTGAACAAGTATCGCGCCGCCGCCAACGGTGACCTTCGGAATCGGGAAATCGCCGACAGTGTCATAGCCGAGGTAGTTAATGTAGCTGAAGGTCGTCCTCTTGTTCGTGTCAAGAACATCGCCGGTGGGGGGATTATAGCCGTCACGGATGCCGACTTTGTATTTCATGATGGGGTTGTCGCCCTCACGAACGCTGCCGACGGTCCAGCTGATGGCGCAGTTCTCGGCGTCATAGGTCGCCGTACCCTGGCTGATGTAAACGTCCGCATTGCCGGCATCGTAAACTGCCTTGTCGGTGGTGATAACGGGAGCGGAGCCGCTGAAGCTGAGCTGAACATGTTCGCCCATGGGATCGTTAACAACGCCGTTACGTGCAGCGATCGCAATGCTGCCCGCAATGGATGTGAAAGCGGTGGTCAGCTTTTCCTCAACATTGTCGGTGGAAGCGATTGCGTAGTAATCCTTGGTTGCATCGGTTGCACAGGTCTTAAGGGTGTTTTCGCCGTTAGTGCCTGCCTGCAAAGCAACGGAATAGATGGTGGTTCCGGCTGCCTTTGCCTGATTTGCTTCCCAAATGGTTGCAACGCCGTTGTTGGTTCCGCTCGTGGTCGTATACGTGCCGTCAAGGTTATAAACGCAGTTTACCGTTGTCGATTTGCCATGCTCGGGACAGGTTACTGTAACATTGGCGTTATATTCCATGGTAAAGCTGTTTCCCTGACCGATAACCGAACTGTAATCGGGAGCAAATGCACCGATATTTGTGATTTTGCCGCCGCGAGGACAACCGAGAGACGTCCAAGCTTCGCAATTTGCATACGTTGCCGCCGCAGCAAACGGGTGGCTGAAAGTTGCTTCACCGTCGGAAAGAATGACGATGTTTTTGAGTCCTGCGGAGCTTGTGTTCAACAGCTCCTGAGCCTTGTGGATACCCGCCTGCTGGTTGGTGCCGCCGTTTGCATATGTTGCCGCATCAACAGCCGCCTCAAAAGCAGAAAGCTCGGTCGCATCGTAAAAATGACCGTTATTATATGCAGCTGCGGTGTCAATAAAAGTTACAATCGCAATTCGCGTTGAGCTGCCGTCAGCAAGGAGCTTCTGCCCGAAAGCTTTAGCCGCTTTGCGAGTATTTGTAAGCTTAGTGCCTTCCATACTGCCGGAGCAGTCAATAACCAACACAACATCAGATGTTGTTTCGAAGTTTTTGCCCTGAATGCCGAGGGTAACTTCCCAGAGATTCGTCTCGCCTTCAACTGCGGCAGCGTCTTTGTCGAGCTTTATGGAGCCCGGCGCCGGCCAAACGGGCTGCGTGCCGCCCGCTGCTTCGCCTTCCGCCGAAACGACGGAGAATGCTGAGAACACAGTCAGCATCATCAGCATTGCCATGAAAAAGGCGGAGATGCGTTTGAGTTCTTTCATTAATAAGTGCCTCCCATTAATAATATCTTGCACACATGTGCTGCACTGCGGCGCAAAACTTGCCTCGCAGCACGGCGGGATCGGGAAACTGCCCTGTTCCCGCATGTGCAATGCAGCCATGCATGACTGTATAAAGCTGCCGCAGCGCACGAATCTTTTGAATCAGCCCGTTCCGCATTCGGATGATGCTTCCGCACAGGCGAAACATGCTTAACGAAACCTAAACGGCACTGAATGTTAATGCTCCGTGCAGCTGCGAATACAGCATTATATTTTGTTTAACGTCTCAATCCGAACCCCGCATCCTCTTCCGTTCCCCCCGGTTCGTTGTCGGATGATTCCCGCCGTACACAAAAATACGCACCGACGGGTGTTGTCTTTCAAATCAGCATTCCGCAAGCACACATATTATACATTGAATACAGACGCATGTTTTGATCCGGATCCTTTCAAATCGGACTGCGCACTGATTTATCGGCTTCTGTGATTGAATTTTGCTGCGGGAAAAAACACTGTGAGTCGTGCAGGATCGCCGCAGTTCATTTGACATATCCAGTGTATCACGCTGTTTTCAGTTTGTCAACACCTAATCATCTGAATTTACCTGCTTTCTTTTGCCGAATTTGGCAGAAAACCGTCCTTTTGTGCTTGCGTTGTGCATTTTTCCGTACTGAGATTATTTTTTCATGTTTAAGACATATTTTTGCCGTATTTTGCTTAACGACTCTGTTTTATATCAGAACTTTGCCTTCCGTGCGCACATATGATTCCGAGTCTAAATATATTTGTTTTTCGGTGTTCCTGCGGGCAAAATATGCTTGCAAACCGTTCACGTCCATGGTATAATGGCTCGGTATGAAATAACTCACCCGTGCGGATTTTCGGGGCTGTGCCGCTCTGCGGTTCTCCGGAAAGATGATGCACGGGGCGGAAATAAAAACAGGAGGTTTTAGTTATGTCAGTTATTTCTATGAAGCAGCTTTTGGAAGCAGGCGTACATTTCGGTCACCAGACCCGCCGTTGGAACCCCAAGATGAAGGAATACATCTTCACCGAGCGCAACGGTATCTACATCATCGACCTTCAGAAAACCGTCAAAAAGATTGACGATGCTTACAATTTCGTTCGCGATGTTGCGATGAACGACGGCACCGTTCTTTTTGTCGGCACCAAGAAGCAGGCTCAGGAGAGCATCGAACAGGAAGCAAAACGCTGCGAAATGTTCTATGTCAACCAGCGTTGGCTCGGCGGTCTTCTCACCAACTTCAAGACCATCCAGACCCGTATTGCAAAGCTCAACCAGATCAACAAGATGGAAGCGGACGGCGATTTCGATCTTCTCCCCAAGAAGGAAGTCATTCAGCTCTGCGCTCTTCGTGAAAAGCTCATGAAGAACCTCGGCGGTATCAAAGAAATGAAGAAACTGCCCAGCTGCATGTTCGTTGTTGACCCCCGCAAGGAGCATATCGCCGTTATGGAAGCACGCAACCTCGGTATCCCCATCGTTGCAATCGTTGACACTAACTGCGATCCCGATGATGTTGACTATGTTATCCCCGGCAACGACGACGCAATCCGCGCTGTCAAGCTCATCGCTTCCAAGATCGCCGATGCAGTCCTCGAAGGCAAGCAGGGCGAACAGATGACCGATGCCGCTGTTGATGCAACCATCGACAACGATGCTGCCGACGAAGCAGATAACTTCTAAGTTCAATCATTCAACCATGATTTTTCCGCGGAGAAGCCTGCCGGGCTTCCTCCGCTCGAACGTAACATTGACAAAACGCGGGCAAATATCAGACCGTTCCGCGCCCGATTCCCGTGTTGGTCAACGTTTGCATTATAACTACAGGAGGATAATTTAATGGAATTCACCGCTAAAGACGTAATGGCTCTGCGCGAGCGTTCCGGCGCAGGCATGATGGACTGCAAAAAGGCACTCAAAGAGTGTGACGGCGATATTGAAAAGGCTCTCGACTATCTGCGCGAGAAGAGCCTTGCTGCATCCGCAAAGAAGGCTTCCCGCATTGCGGCAGAAGGTATTGTTGACTGCTTCGTTTGTGAAAAATGCGGCGTCGGCGTCATCATCGAAGTCAACTGCGAAACCGACTTTGTTGCAAAGACCGACGATTTCAAAAACCTTGTTGCTTCCCTTGCAAAGCATGTTGCAAAGAAGAATCCCGCTTCCGTTGAAGATATGATGGCTCAGTCCTTCTCCGAAGACGAGAGCAAGACCGTCAGCGACGTTATCAACGGCGCAGTTGCAAAGATCGGCGAAAAGATCACCATCCGCCGCTTCAATCGCGTTGAAGGCATCGTTGATACCTATGTCCACCTCGGCGGCAAAATCGGCGTACTTCTTCAGATCAGCAACAATGAGTTCCCCGCTGTTGCACACGATGTCGCAATGCAAATTGCGGCTGCAAAGCCCACCTGCCTCCGCAAGGAGGACTGCGACCAGGCCGAACTCGAGCATGAGCGCGAGATTCTCCGCGAGCAGGCAAAGAACGATCCCAAGCCCAAGCCCGCTGCAATCATTGAAAAAATGGTTGAAGGCCGCATCGAGAAGTATTATAAGGAAGTCTGCCTGCTTGAGCAGCCCTTCGTTAAGAACCCCGATGAGAGCGTTTCTCAGATGATCAACGGCAGATTCGAAGTCATCGGCTTCACCCGCTACGAAATGGGCGAAGGTCTCCAGAAGCGCACCGAAGACTTTGCGGCAGAAGTTATGGCTCAGACCAAGAAGGCGTAACAGTGCATACCGCGGCGCATAATGCCGCAAGAAAATTATAAAACTCCGATTAATTGTTAGTCAGAGTCCCGTAAACAATATCACCCTCCGGCGGAAACTGATATGCTCCCCTTATGAGAGACAGTGAAAAAGAAAAACACTGTCATCATAGG
>OGYC01001212.1_pt1 | contig 22737 bp, 15 predicted proteins | sample 1576461 | NCBI WGS metagenome assembly OGYC01 (sample SAMEA3541569, study PRJEB24748) | human gut metagenome | biome: human gut; feature: human-associated habitat; material: faeces | place: China | collected 2012 | reverse complement strand
GTAAGAACTTTAAAGCATATCTTCCAAATATTTTCGGAAGTTTTTTTTCATTTTTCTTTTTTCTCTTTCCTCGTCGTCTCTCTTGTCGAAAGGGAGGCAAAAAGAAAAAGGAAGAAGGACCAGGCACCGTTTCTTTAAAAAGAATGTCAACTCGCGCTGCTTTCGTTTTCAAAAGCGGGTGCAAAGGTAAGGACTTTAAAGCATAACTTCCAAATGTTTCGGAAGTTTTTTTTCATTTTTCTTTTCCAAGGCCGAAGTTCCGAAAGAAACCTATGGCAAAGAAGAGAAAAATGGAAGCTTACCGCTCCGTTTTACTGTCAGAATGTCAAAACATCGCCGCCTTCGTTCCCGAAAGCGGATGCAAAAGTAGGGCTTTTACGGACATCTGCAAAATATATACAAGCTTTTTTTGAGGGTTTACGTGAACTTTTTCATAACTAGCTGATTGATAGATATGTTTTAAAGCATATTTTTTAAAGGGAAAGAAAGGCAGGAAGGAAGGGGACACATTATATATATACGCGCGCGCATCGGAATATACTAAGTTCACCCCTTGACATAGACCACTGAACGGCCGGCACCACGCTTGAGGAGCCCAAAGAGAACTGACAATAAACCTGCGAAAGGCTACATCCGGAAAGCCCGGATACTAAACGAGAACTACTGAACAACTTTTCTCACTACAGATATGTTTCTTTCTTACCACACCCGCGTTTCTTTCTTTCCACAGCTGTGGTAAGAAAAGAACATTGCTGTGGAAAGATTAGTTTTTAGAGAAGAACAAGGTAGTACATCGCAGTTTTTTTCCTAACTCTTAGGTGTCATCTACGCATCATACAGCGACAATCAGTAGAAGCCTTTATCAAATCCCACTTCTGTGCCCTACCCAAAGAACGCACAACGGCAGCAAACTCTTCCCGAGGAATGATAGCCTTATTACGTGTTTTCAAACGATTATTATAAACGGTCTGAGGTGAATAATGCAAGAATTCGGCAATCTTCACACTATCAGTGATACCTAAACGCACCAAAGCATAAATGCGCAATTCCGTATTCAGTAACTCACCATCTTTTAGCACAATCTGCTCGTCAGGATGGAGCAAGGCATTGAAGTCACTTACAAAATCCGGATAAATGTGCAAGAAGATAGCATCAAAGTTATGATAGAACTCTTTCAACTCATTCTGTGCCATAGAATGAGTATCGGTTAATGCTTTCACATCCTCCAACTGATTTGCCTTAAGCTTACGATTGATATTTTTCCGATACTCATCCAGCTTGCTGATATAATTGGAACAAATGGAAAAGACATAACCTATGTATTCCTCCTTCACATAGTTGGATTCACGAAGCTGATTATTGGTATCTCTCAACTGTTCATTCAAAGAAGTCAGCTGCACATTCGTTTCTGCCACTTGTCCGTGCATTTTCGAAAGTTCTTCCACATGCTTATTCAGGCGGTTGTTTGCCTCATTCAGCTGTTGGCGCGACTGCTTCAATCGCTTCATCTGCTTATATATATACAGGAAGGCAAACAAGGATATCAAGGACAAGACACTGACCAGTACCAAATACATACGTAACCGCGCTTCTTGCCTCTGATTACGTTCTTGATAGATCTGATGAATGGTGTCCTGCACTGCAGAGATGCCCACTACCCTCACCCGGTTCCGATATGCCAAGGCATTCTGCAAGCAGTAACTCATGTAGACATAGGCATGGTCAATATCACCCAAACTAAAAAGTACCCCCGCCAGCTCTTCCAACGAAGCAATATCTTTATTGGAGATACGTACATCGGCCATAGCAGAATATATCAGGTAAGTCAGATAATTTTCCTGCTCATCGGACTCGCGATAAAAGCAGGCCAGCACGTAAGCATTCATGGCATCGCGCCGAGTGTCGAATGCAGAATTAAGAATTCCCTTCTGCAAACGTTCTTTAAAAACATACATACTGTCCGTACCTTGTACTACCTGCCCTTTATACCACAAGAACAAGGGGTCTTCAGGGGTAAGAACCATATTCAAAGAGTCCTTGTAAACACGCTCCAACTGTGCATAATGTTCATGCAAAGTACCCATTTCACTACCGGTATACTGATTGAAATGCGAATACAGATACAGCATTTGCCCGTAATAATCCACTAACAATTCTTTGGGGAGCGAACCGCCTGAAACTCCGCGCAATTCATCCTGAGCTTCTTTCAACAAACCGGTGGCAGCCAACAGAAAAGACTTTTTTATCTTCCACTCCATCTGCCGGTATTTATCATTCTGCTTATAAACTATATCCAAATTGTCTACCACATAATTCATTGCAGAATCGGCGTTATAGACGCAATACTCATCATAAAGATTTTTATTCAGCCAATATCTCTCTTCCAAAGTACGCACATCCTTTTGCAGCTTGTGCAACTGGGCAATCTTCGCCTCTTTAAGCATAGCAAACGTGTTTTTTTGCGCAATCAGAGAGTCAAGGCGCACCAGCAGTTCTTTTATCTTTTCACTGTAAGGTGCCGCATTCAGAAAGGTACACCCCATCAGTAAAAATAGTAAAGCTATGATTTTTCTTTTCATTTCTATTATTTATATAAGGCTGAGAGCACAAAGATAAATTAATCTATCTAAACATAAGCTACTTCTACCCTAAAAAGTACATGAAAGTTAAGAGGTATTTCGACCATTTACAGCGATAAAACAGCATATACAGACCTCCTTCCATAGTAGCTGATCTTTACTTTATACAGCAATCAGCAAGAATATAACTCACTATATATGTGACATTTACATTTTACTCCGACTTACTTCTACACATTACCCGCCTATCGGACGAATAAGGTTGTCCACTATCTTTGCAACAGAGAAAGAAAAGTGTACTATGGAAAACATCCAATCTCTATTAGAACATACTTTTCTAAAATAAATTAAATCTTTTAATTAAAGTACTATGAGAATGATTACAAGAAATCTTCTTACGCGGAGTTACAAGCTCCTTCTGACATTACTCGTACTGCTAATGTCAACAAATGCATTTGCCCAACGATTGACAGCTACGGGTAAAGTAGTAGATGCCGCAGGCCTGGAGGTCATTGGTGCATCTGTATTGGAAAAGGGAACAACCAACGGTGTTGTTACCAATCTGGATGGGGAGTTTTCCCTGAGTGTAGGACAGAATGCCACACTGGTAATATCCTTCATCGGCTACAAAACGATAGAGGTAAAAGCAGCCACCAACATGAATATCACATTGCAGGAAGACAACGAACTGCTGGACGAAGTGGTAGTTATCGGTTATGGAAGTGTGAAGCGTAAAGACGTAACCACTGCCGTATCTACGGTTTCTACAAAGGATTTGGACCAACGCCCCATTGTATCGGCAGCCCAAGCCCTACAAGGTAAAGCAGCCGGTGTGTCGGTTATGCAGCCCAGCGGCGAACCGGGCGGTGGTATGAGTATCCGCGTACGTGGTACCACCTCATTCAATGGTAGCAACGACCCGCTCTACGTAGTGGATGGTGTACCTGTAGACAATATCAACTTTCTCTCTCCCAACGACATTGAAAACCTCTCTATTCTGAAGGATGCCTCATCAGCAGCCATCTACGGTTCGCGCGCAGCCAACGGTGTGGTATTGATTACTACCAAGAGCGGCTCGGCAGGCAACGCCAAAGTAGCATTGAACGTACAATATGGCATGACAAAAGTAGGCAAGAGCATGGAAGCACTGAATACAGAACAGTACCGCGAATTGCAAGAAGAAATCGGGGCTGTAAATCCAACTGCTCTTGAAGGGCTGACCGACCAGACAGACTGGTTTGACGAGGTTTACAAGACCGGACAAACCCAGAATTACCAAGTGTCCGTATCAAACGGAAATGAAAAGATGAAATACTTCCTCTCTGCCGGTTATCTGGATGAAAAAGGTATTTTGGAAGGAACATACTTCAAGCGGTATAGCTTCCGCGCCAATATCGACAACCAAATACGCAGCTGGCTGAATGTAAGTGCCAATATCTCCTACTCCGACAACATCGGAAACACCGGCATCATCTCCGGTACGGGTGCCAACCGTGGTGGTGTAGTCCTCTCGGTCATCAACACTCCGACCTATGCTCCTATTTGGGATCCTGAAAAACCGAATCAATACAATAAGAACTTCTATGGAGTGAACATCATGAACCCGATGGAAAACCTGGCCCGCCAGAAAAACAACAAGAACAAGGAAAACCGCCTCATCGCATCCGGAGCCGCTACCATCAGCTTCCTGCCCAACCTAAAGTTGAAATCATCTGTAGCCCTGGACCGCCGTAACGGTGTAAGCACCACATTCCTCGATCCAATATCGACCACCGACGGACGCAACAGCTTCGGTACAGCCTCTGACAACCGGAATATGAATACCGTGTTGGTTTTCGATAATATATTGACTTACAATACCAATATCAAGAAGCACGGCATCGACGTAATGGCAGGTTCTTCCTATACCAAATCGGACTATACCAACAGCTGGATAAACGGCTCACATTTCCGGGACGATAAAATACAGACCCTGAACGCTGCCAATAAAATTTCATGGGACGGTACCGGAACAGGAGCTTCACAGTGGGCCATCTCTTCCTATTTCGCCCGTGTGTCCTACAACTATGACAGCAAGTACATGCTTACCATGAACATGCGTGCCGACGGTTCATCCAAGCTGCATCCCGACCATCGCTGGGGTATTTTCCCCTCCTTCTCGGCTGCATGGCGCATTTCGTCGGAAAAGTTCATGAAAGACATCGCTTGGATTGATGACTTGAAGCTCCGCGGTGGCTGGGGACAGACCGGTAACCAAAGCGGTATAGGCGATTACTCGTATCTGCAACGTTACAACATCAACCGCATACCCTGGTTTGAAGAAGGTAACGACCATGCAGTTCCCGGTATCAGCCAGGCCAACCTGAGAACAAGTGACCTGAAATGGGAAACTACCAACCAGACGAACATCGGTCTTGACTTGACTGTACTGAACAACAGACTAACCTTCAGCATGGACTACTATTACAAGAAAACTACAGACATGTTGATGAATGTAAGTCTGCCTGCTGGTGCGGCAGCAACCACCAGCATCACCCGTAACGAAGGCGAGATGACCAACAAGGGATTCGAGTTCGCCATCAACTCCCATAACCTGACCGGCGAGTTTTCTTGGGATACAGACTTCAACATTTCTTTCAATAAGAACAAGCTGACCAAGCTGTCATTGCAGAAAATCTATACAGCAGCAAGCAGTGCCGAGGTGGTGAAAGAAAATATCGTACGCAATGAGCCCGGACGTCCTTTGGGTGGTTTCTACGGCTACATCAGCGACGGTGTAGACCCCGAAACCGGTAACCTGATTTATCGCGACCTTAACGAAGACGGCAAGATTTCCACTTCTGACCGTACCTATATCGGCGACCCGAATCCCGACTTCATCTACGGATTGACAAACACCTTTACATGGAAAGACCTCAGCCTGAACATCTTCATCCAAGGAAGCTACGGAAACGACATCTTCAATGTGTCCCGTATGGAAACCGAAGGTATGTATGACGGTAAAAACCAGTCAACGGAAGTATTGAAACGCTGGAGAATTCCCGGACAGATTACGAATGTCCCGAAAGCCAACTTCAACATCAAGAACTCCACTTACTTTGTAGAAGACGGCAGCTACCTGCGTGTCAAAGACATTTCACTCTCTTACAACATCCGTTGCCGCCAGTTCAAGAAATGGGGTATCAGCCGCGTACAGCCTTATTTTACCGCCAGCAATTTGCTGACCTGGACCAGCTATTCAGGTATGGATCCTGAAGTGAACCAATATGGCAACAGCGGTTCTGTACAGGGCATCGACTATGGAACTTACCCGCAGAGCAAATCATTCGTTTTCGGTATCAATGTTGAATTCTAAAAAAGGAAGAAATAACTTATGAAACTAAACCATATATATAAAAGTATAGCTTGCGGTGTATTGTTGGCAATGACCGCAACCTCATGTGACTTGGACTATAATCCGGTAGACACCTACTCGGATGTAACGGAAGGAGTGAACAAAACTGATGAAAAGCCTATCTTCAACAGTGTGCAAGACGTGGAAACTTCAATGGTAACCCTTCACAAAAAATTTCGTGACCAGCAGGAGCACTGGTATGTCGACAAACTGCTTATCGGTGACGCTCATTCCGATAATGCCTACGCCGGAACAACGGGGGCCGAAGTGGTGCCTTACGAAACCAACTCCATTGAAGGCTCTAATTCTGTACTAAAACGTGACTGGGACCGTTTCTTAGGCGACATTGCCGTTGCCAACCGCATCATCGTGGGCTGTGACCAGCTCAAGGCACTCAGTGAAAGTGAACGCGGCAAGTATCAGTCACAAGCCAAGATATTCCGTGCCATGGTCATGTTCGATATGGTACGCTTATGGGGTAACTTCCCGGTCATCACTACCGTGGGCGGTGACATTACCGAAGACAACGTAGAAGAAATGTACCCGACCTATTTTCCTCCACAGAATACGGCTGAAGAGGCTTACGCCCAAATAGAGAAAGACCTGACTGAAGCAGTGGAAAACCCCAACACACCGACAAACGACACATCAGACAAGAGCATACTTACCAAATCGGTGGCACGTGCCATGCTTGCCAAGGTCTATGCAGAAAAACCTCTGCGCGATTATGCAAAGGTTATCAAATATGCCGATGAACTTGCTGCCGACGGCTTCGACCTCGTGGAAGACTTCAGCGACCTTTGGGCGTATGATACGGAAAAAAAAGACTGCCGGGTACGCAATACCAAGGAGGCAATTCTCGAAGCCCACTTTCCTCCCGGCTCCGGCAACTGGTGTACTTGGATGTTCGGCCGTAACTTGAGCAACTGGGATGAAAGTTTCACCTGGGCCAAATGGATTACCCCTTCCCGTGACCTTATCCGCCTCTATGAAGAGCAAGGAGACACGAAACGTTACAATGAATCTGTTGTATGGTATGACTGCGGATGGAGCAACTATTATCCGGCAGACCATTATGCCTTCATGTACAAATGCCGCTCTGCGTTCAACAGCATTATCTATCTGCGATATGCCGATATCCTGCTCCTCAAAGCCGAAGCAAAAATTATGGGAGAGGCTCCCGACCTGAACGGTGCAGCCGACATCATCGACCGCATCCGCAACCGCGCCGGACTGGGCAAACTTCCACAAAGCACCCGCAGCAGTAAAGAAGCATTGCTCCAAGCTTATATGGACGAACGCCGCATGGAGCTTGCCTTTGAAGGACAGCGCTGGTACGACCTTTGCCGCCTCAATAAGGTAGAAGAAGTGATGAACGCCGTTTACGCCAAAGACAGCGGCCGCCATGCACAAGAAAATCTGTTCAATGAGAACTCCTATCTGCTGGCTATTCCCCAAGGAGCCATCGACCAGAACGAAAATCTGATACAGAACCCGGGCTATTAATACTAATGAGTAATATAAAAATCAATTGAATATGAATTTAAGAAATATATTCACTACCGCATTAGGCTGCTTCACCATACTGGCAGCCTGCGGCAATGACAATGACAGTAACATCACCCCTACACCGGAACCCAAGCCAGACCAACCCACGGAAGAGGCAAAGGATGTTACCCTCTATGTAACGAACACCAGTCGTACTTATGATTTGACAAAGTCCGGGCTGGCCTTCGGCACCGGAAGCAACATGTCACCTTCTACCGTGACACTTGACCCTGCCACCCGCTATCAGGAAATGGACGGTTTCGGTGCAGCCATCACCGGCTCTACCGGTTACAACCTGATGCAGATGACACAAGAGAACCGCACGAAGTTTCTGACTGAAACATTCTCGGACAAAGAAGGCTATGGCTTCAGCTATGTACGTATTGCCATCGGTTGTTCCGACTTCTCATTCAGTGAATTCACTTGCTGTGACGAAAAGGGGCTTGAGCACTTTGCCCTTCCGATGGAAGACACCAAATATGTGATTCCTATATTGAAGGAAATTCTGGCAATCAATCCTGCCGTCAAAATAATTGCCGCTCCCTGGACATGTCCGAAGTGGATGAAAGTGAAAAGCCTGGAGGAACGTGTACCCTTTGACTCATGGACCAGCGGACACTTGAACTCCGAATATTACAGAACGTATGGCGACTATTTCGTAAAATGGATACAAGCTTTCGAAAAGGAAGGCATCAAAATCCACGCTGTGACTCCGCAGAACGAACCGCTGAACCACGGTAACTCAGCATCCTTGTTCATGGGATGGGAAGAAGCCCGTGACTTCATCAAGACCGGCCTGGGCCCTGCCTTCAAAGAAGCCGGAGTTACTACAAAGATTTATGTTTTCGACCATAACTACAACTACGACAATCTGGCCGACCAAAAAAGTTACCCTACCAAGATTTATGATGATGCGGAAGCCTCACAATACATTGCGGGCGCTGCCTACCATAATTATGGCGGTAACCGTTCTGAGTTGCTGAATATCCACAAACTCTATCCCAACAAGGAACTGCTTTTTACGGAAACCTCCATCGGTACTTGGAACTCCGGTCGCGATTTGGAAGCACGCCTGCTTAACGATATGGAAGAAATAGCATTGGGAACAGCCAACAACTGGTGCCGCGGCACCATTGTGTGGAATCTGATGTTAGACAGTGACCTGGGACCGGTAAGCCCCTCAGATGGTTCTTGCAAGACCTGCTACGGTGCAGTGGATATTGACAATACAAACTATTCTAAAATTGTCCGTAATTCCCATTATTACCTTATCGGGCACATGTCTTCAGTCGTGAAACCGGGAGCTGTACGTATCGGAACGACCGGTTACACAGCCAACGGAATCACCTACTCCGCCTTCGAGAATACGGACGGTACCTATGCATTCGTATTGGCAAACAACAATGCAGATGCCAAGCGAATCACCGTAAGCGACGGCACACACTACTTTTCCTACGAAGTTCCGGCCAAAGCAGTCGTTTCTTACCGTTGGAAAAAATAAAACTAATAATTTAAACAGAAGATTATAATGAAAAGCTTAAAATACTATCTAATGGCATTGGCAGGCATAGCCATGCTGAATGCTTGCAGCGATGACGATCCGGTTCCCGGCAACCCGACAATGGACTTTCAGGCAGAACCTTCTTCAGCCTTGTTCGGAGACAGTCTGCCTTTTACAATCAAGGCATCGGACGCAGATGTACCCCTTTCCACGTTAAAAGCGCGGTTATACTTCAGCGACGAAATGGTGTCAGAGACTATAATCCGTACAAAAGTAAACGGTCAAGACTATACCGGGAAAATATATGTTCCCTATCTGGCAAATATTCCCAACGGAACAGCTACATTGAAGTTCATTCTGCAGAACATCAATTTCACAATTACAGAAAAAAGCTATGACGTGGCGCTGAGTCGTCCGGACTTCCCCTACCTAACTCTGATTTCCGGAGACCAAGAATACCGCATGGAAAAAGTCGCAGCCAATCAGTATAGCGTGACCGGTGAATTTGCACAAAAAGTGAAAGGTTACATCAAAGCTCCTAAAGTAGGCGCCAACGGGAATGAAATCAACTTCGGATGGAGCAACGGTGCCATTACACAAGGTACCTCCAGTGAAATTACCTTCTCCAATCTGTCAGCTGGAGAATATTCCATCTCCTTCAATACGTTGACTTATGCAGCCGCTCCTTTCGTGAAACTACTGCTGAACGGTTCTGAAATGGAGATGGTGGATGATGACCATTACAGCATCGACCTCAATCTGAAGCAAGGGGACAACATCACTGCAGACATTCCCAACTTCGACCAATATTGGATAGACCCCGACTTCTTCAAAAAGAATGAAGACGGTTCGCTGAAGTTCCTGCCCATCGATGGAACTTATCGCGTCATTGCCAACCTGGCCCTGAATTATCTGGAAGTATTGAAAATGAACGGAACAAGCACCGCCACTCTGAACGATGACGGAACCGGCGCCCTTTGGATTATCGGTGACGGTATCGGTAAACCTTCCGTAGCGACCAATGCCGTAGGTTGGACTACAGAAAAAGGTCTCTGCATGTCACAGATTGAAGCGAAGAAGTATCAGGTAACAGTAGTAGCGGGAGAGCAAATCAAATCTGATGACATCAACTTCAAGTTCTTCCACCAGCAAGGTTGGGGAGGTGAATATAAAAACGATGCCTTGTCTACCACCAGTGACTTAGTATTTATAGGTGACAGTACCAACGGACGTGATGCCGGCAACTTGGGCCTCGTAGAAGGCAAAAGCCTGGAAAACGGTGTCGCTTACCGGTTCACAGTTGACGTAACGGCAGGTGTCTCTTCGGCAGTTCTGACAGTAGAAAAGGTAGAAAGATAGACGGATAACGCAGAAGATTAACTAAATGAGAAAGGGGCTGGCTCTATAAAAGAGTTCAGCCCCTCTTGTTTATGCAGAATATATGTTCCGGATTTAGCTTAAACCTTCTTTCGCCTCCTCTTGTGGAATACGTACCGAAGTGTAAAGCTCAAGAATGGCGGCTATCGTCAGAGACACAATCCATTCATTGCCCCTTGTAAAGAGCATGAATGCCCCCGTAAGCACCAGCAAAAGCGCACCGAATATTTGCTGTCGGCGCAGGCGTTTGACAGTGGGACTTTTACATTTGGACGGAGAATTAATTTGGGCCAAAGCAACCATCGTAGCGCCGATAGTATATATATAAGGTGAAAGAGGCCAGCCCGTGATATAAACGGCAGCTCCTGCCAAGAGCATCACGGCCCCTACTGCGAAAAGGGCGGGTATCAGTTGTTTCATTCTTCTATATCTTCTTCAAATACATAAATATCCTCATTGGGCTTTTTCATCAGATACTTCTCACGGGCAATCCGTTCGATGGCACCGGAGTCGACGGCAAGCTCATTGAGCCGTTCGGTATTCTCCTCGTATTCCTTGCGGTACTTTTCTATTTCATCGCGCAGACGGCTTTCTTCCCGGGCGTAACCCAAACGGCGTACAACACTGTTCTCATCCAGGAACCCGATAATTACAGCAAACAACGCAAGCGTAATCAGATATTTATGCTTGCGGACAAAAGACCAAAGAGAAGCAAGTTTATCCATCTCGTTATCTACTATTTAGCAATTGATCATTCATGATGGAGCTTGTCCATCATATAACTTCACGTCACAAAGATAAGAGGAATAACCGAAAGATTTCTTTTTTTTGTGTACATTTGCACAAAAAGCAAAGAATATCCCAAATATGGAAAACTATATCGTATCTGCACGGAAATATCGTCCCTCGACCTTTGAGTCCGTAGTAGGCCAACGTGCACTGACCACTACCTTGAAGAATGCCATTGCCACCGGAAAACTGGCGCATGCCTATCTTTTTTGCGGTCCAAGAGGCGTGGGAAAAACAACTTGTGCCCGTATCTTTGCTAAAACAATCAACTGCATGAGCCCCACAGCAGACGGCGAGGCATGCAACCAATGTGAATCCTGTACTGCCTTCAATGAGCAGCGCTCCTACAATATCCATGAGCTGGATGCCGCCTCAAACAACTCTGTGGATGACATCCGCCAATTGGTGGAGCAGGTACGCATTCCACCTCAGATAGGCAAATACAAAGTATATATCATTGATGAGGTACATATGCTGTCCGCCTCGGCTTTCAATGCTTTCCTGAAAACACTGGAAGAGCCTCCACGCCATGCCATATTCATCCTTGCCACTACCGAGAAGCACAAGATATTGCCCACCATCCTTTCACGCTGCCAAATATATGATTTCAGCCGGATTGGTGTGGAAGATACCGTAGCACACCTCGCATATGTCGCCTCCAAAGAAGGTATCACTGCTGAACCGGAAGCGTTGAATGTCATTGCCCTCAAAGCAGACGGCGGTATGCGCGACGCACTATCCATCTTCGACCAGGTGGTAAGCTTCACCGGAGGACACATCACCTATAAGAGCGTGATTGAAAACCTCAATGTGCTGGACTATGAATACTACTTCAAACTAACCGGATTCTTTCTTGAGAACAAAATCAGTGACGCGTTGCTATTACTGAATGATGTGCTCAACAAAGGCTTCGACGGCAGCCACTTCATCACCGGACTTTCATCCCACCTGCGCGACTTGCTTGTCAGCAAAGACCCGGCGACACTGCCGTTGCTTGAAGTGGGCGCAAGCATCCGCGAACGTTACCAAGCACAAGCACAGCAATGCCCCCTCCCTTTTCTTTACCGTGCCATGAAGCTCTGCAACGATTGTGACCTGAACTACCGTGCCAGTAAAAACAAACGGCTACTGGTAGAGCTCACTCTGATACAAGTGGCACAACTGACCGCCGAGGAGGACGACGGTGCCAATGGGCGCAGCCCTAAACAAGCTATAAAACCCATATTCACGCAGCCTGCCGCCGCTCAGCAGCCACAGGCCACTGCTGCCATGCCCCAACAAACCGTACAGCCGGCAGTACAGACAAACAGCACTCCCCAACCTGCTGCCACGCAGCATAGTAATGCAACAACTCCACATGCCACACCTGCTGCCGTATTAATGGCGCAAGGGAGAGAAGAGAAAAAAATTCCGGTCATGAAAATGTCCGGATTAGGGGTCTCCATCAAACGCCCCCATATAGAAGAGGAACAAAGAAACCCTTCATCTAACCCTACTGCCGCCCACCAAGCAGCACAACCGGAAGAAGACTACATCTTCAATGAAAGGGATTTGAACTATTACTGGCAGGAGTATGCCGGACGTATGCCCAAGGAGCAAGTAGCCATAGCCAAGCGCATGCAGAACATGCGCATCACTTTAATAAATGACACAACTTTTGAGGCTGTGGTAGACAATGAAATCGTTGCCAAGGAATTTACCGGCATGATACCCACTCTGCAAAATTACCTACGTACCCGGCTAAAGAACCGCAAAGTCACCATGACTGTCCGGATTAGTGCTCCTACTGAAAAGGTACGTGCCTACGGACGCGTTGAAAAATTCCAGATGATGGCACAAAAGAACAGTGCCCTATTACAACTAAAAGAAGAGTTTGGTTTGGAACTGTATTAATCCCTTCCAATCGCCTGCATAAAGTTGCTAACAAATTGAGTATAAAGGATAAAAAAAGCATCTATTTAATTTTTTATTTATTCATTTATATTTATTTTTGCCAATAATAAACAAAAGAGGCAAACAAACATTTGAGAACAAAAATGATTATATGGATGCTATTGGGGCAGATACTGTATACTTCTGTCTTATCAGCACATACAATAGCCAATCAAGAAAAGCAGAGTATTCTGCAATCATTGGTCAAAAGACAAGTTCTCTATGATGACTCCATATCCATAGACAGTGTCATTGCGTGGAGCGAGCAACTTCTTCCCACCCAACAATCAAATGAAGATAGAACAACGTATTTTCTATTACAACTTCAATTGGCCAATGCCTATACATTGCGCGGCGATATCAGCTTAGCGACGAACCGGGCACAACTTATGTACGAAGAAGCTAAAGCAACAGACTACCAATTTGGTATGGTAGTGGCCAACCAAGCCATCGGAGACGCCTATAATACAATAGCCAACATGGGGGATAAAGCCCTGGAATCATACCAGGATGCTTTGACTGAACTATCCAACATTTCAGACCAGCATCCATATAGGGCACAGCTTCTTTTAAAAATGTCCAACGTTCTGCAACGGAAAGGACGTCTGGAAGAAGCGGAAAAAATCCTGGAAGAGCTGGAGAAAATATTATATCAGGAGCCTGACTACCCGACAGACTTCTTTTTCTGCATCGAAAAGACGAATTTTGCCATTTCCCATGGACACCTCTCACAAGACTATCTTGATGAAGCAAACATCTGGCTCCACAAAATGGACTCCATTTACCAACTGCACCCAGAGAAGTTCTATCGGTTTCACTTGGATTATACCACTGCCGCCTACTATAGAGCCATGGGAAATTGGGACAAACAATACTGGAAACAAGCTCTGGACATCTACTCCAAATTGCAAGCAGAATACTCCGGTAATAAGCGCTCCACGTATTACCGCTGGACTTCGCTGGAAAAAATCTATCTCTGTAAAATACAAGGCATGGCCATGGAAGCCTGCCGAATCTACCAGGAATTGTATCCTCCTATAGATACACTCGCTTCACAAAGCTATATCCGGCAAATCAATACGATAAAGGCAAAATACCAGGTAGATAAGGCAGAGACGGCCAGCAATAACGAATACAATAAAATCATAACCAGCATATTGGTAGGAACGATGGCATTAGTAACGTTATTTGTTCTACTTGCCATCCTACTCAAAAGGCAGCGGGAAAAGGTGAAGCTCTCCACCCAAAAACTGGCAACATCACGGATAAATGCCGAAAATGCCATGCGTGCAAAAAGCGTGTTCCTCTCGAACATGAGCCACGAAATCCGTACCCCGCTCAATGCATTATCGGGCTTTTCATCCCTATTGACGGAAGAGGGACTGGACGATGAGACACGCCGTCAGTGCAATGAAGTTATCCAACAGAACTCAGAACTATTGCTGAAGCTTATTAACGACGTGATAGATCTATCGAGTCTTGAATTCGGCAAACTGCAATTCTGTATTGCACAACATGATGCCGTAAGCATTTGCAAAAACGTGATAGATACCGTGAATAAAGTGAAACAGACACAAGCTGAACTTACATTCACCACCGAGCTGGAAGAAATGCCCATCGAGACTGACGACTCACGCCTGCAGCAAGTCCTGATTAACCTACTGATAAATGCTACCAAATTTACCCCACAAGGCAGCATTGTCCTAAAGCTGGAAAAAGAAACGGACGATACCGTACTATTCACCGTAACAGATACCGGTTGCGGCATTCCCAAAGACAAGCAAGCCAACATTTTCCAACGTTTTGAAAAGCTGAATGAGAATGCTCAAGGCAGTGGGTTGGGACTCTCCATATGCCAACTTATCATAGAGCATATCGGCGGACAAATATGGATTGATTCAGAGTATGCCGAAGGCTCACGCTTCTGCTTCACCCATCCCATAAGCCAGAAAGGCAGAAAGGAGAATAAGAAATGAAACAGATATTTACATTGCTCATTGCCTTATGCTGGCTGTTACCGTCCGCACACGCAGATGTGCGACGGACAGAAGCCAAGGATAGCCTGCTACGTATATATCTTGCCTCCCCAGCCGATACCACCAGATTGGAAACCCTATATCAGATAGCACTGCTTGACCAACTGTCACCGACATTCATCTATTACGAGAACAAATTACTGGAAGAGGCCATCGCCCAGAAAAATATACTTTACCAGAGTGCGGCCATATATGCGCACATTATTTATTACTACAACCTACTGGACCAAAAACATGCAGAACAATGGCTGAAGAGGCTCGAACAGTTGTCTGAAGAGCACAACTACTACCGTCATTACTTCAGAGGCAAAAAGATGATGATAGAATTCTATGTCATCAGCCAGAAGATTGAATTAGCCCTCAAACAAGCACAAGACATGTACGACAAGGCTCAAAGTCTTGGCAACCATGACGGTATGCGCGAAGCATGCCTATGCCTGATGACTGGATATTTCAATACCTTACGTTACAAAGAAGGAATCACCTACCTAAACAAGGCTTTTGAACTGACAAGTCCGGATTCCTCCCTTGCCACTCAGATTGATTTATTGACAAAAGCGGTACTGGCTTACTCATATCTGCATGACAATGACAACATGTTCCGGTATCTGGAGGAACTCAACAATGCAAAAAACAGATTGCAGGAAGAAGGCACCACCGTACTGACAAACGGCTATACCAATTTGTATCTGCTCATAGATTTACAATACGCCCTTTACTATACCCGCCTTCAACGTCCTGCGGAAGCATGGGAATATTTGCAGAAAGCAGAGCGGCATCTCAGTACATCTTCATTTCTTCCTTATCGGTTGATACGTTTGGCAGCATATGCCGAATATTACCAACTGACAAAAGAATACGACAAAGCTTTGGTTTATTTAGAAGACGCCATTGAACTTGTAACCCCTATTTCACTGGATAATGCCATGATTTATGGACTTCAGAAAGCGGATATACTAGTAAAGATGGGGTTTCCGGACGACGCACTTCCTATCTATAAACAAATAACCAAGGCAAGAGATTCGTTATATACAGTATTCTCCACCTCACAGATAGAACAGATACAAAGCCTATATAATATGGACCAACTGCTTTTCCAGAAAGAACAGCGGCAAGCCACTTTTCACCGTATCTGTCTGGTCACTTCCATTATCATCATTATAGCCTTGTTACTTTTCAACCTACATATGTATAGAAGCAGGAAGCGGCTGCAACAAGATGAGAAGGAAATGCGTAAATTGGCAATTATTGCCGAAGAAGCCAACGAAGTAAAAAGCCGTTTCCTTGCCAATATGAGTTATAATATCCGTATTCCACTGAACAATGTAGTCGGTTTCTCCCAACTGCTTTCCACCGACAACGAACTGGATGAAGAAGAGCGAAAAGAGTATTCCGGTATTATCCAGACCAATTCGGGTGAGCTTATCCAACTGGTAAACGACGTATTGGACCTCTCACGCCTGGAAGCGAATATGATGAAATTTCAATTGCAGGATTGTAATGTAAAAGAATGGTGCAACGAACTAGGTTGTCTAATACAAATGCGTAGTGAAGGCCGTATCCTCCTGGAACTACAAGTAGAGGTGGGAGATGTGCGTATCCATACCGACGTCAACCGCCTTACACAAATAGTGACAAGTATGCTGCTTTATCCGAACGACTGCAAAGAAACGCGCAAAGTCAGCATGTTCTTGGTCAACCATCCGGACAAACACATCATCGCATGCCGGATAGAGAACAGTCCTATAGCCGATTCCAGGTTTGCCTCTCAAAAAGTATCAGTGCAACAGAAAATCAACCAGTTGTTCTTTGAACATTTCAAAGGTACCTATCAAACCGAGAATGTCGAAGAAGGAGAAATCGCAGTGATTACTTTTACCTATCCGACTCTTTCTTAAAAGTTGAAAATCGGCTTAAGCTCCAGCTAAAGCCAATAGTATCAGAGCAATTCGTTTACGAAATTCAAAAACGAACATTTTTCAGTCTCTGCGGTATGCTGTGTCGCTTTCTCGACTCCTTATTTAGACGACATACAAATTATACGTTTTTAATCAAGATTGATAGCAAGTAATAAAGAAAACCACTATTTTTGCCAAACGAATTAGTACTAATAATAATTTAAATCTAAAAGAAAATGGCTTACGTAATTAGTGACGATTGTATTGCTTGCGGAACTTGTATCGACGAGTGTCCGGTAGAAGCTATCTCTGAAGGTGATATCTATTCTATCAACCCAGATGTATGTACTGACTGTGGAACTTGCGCAGACGTTTGCCCGTCTGAAGCTATTCACCCGGCTGAATAATACAATCGACAAAAAAGTATAGGCTGCTTTCTACGGAAGGCAGCCTTTTTTTATTTTATCGCTACGGACAAAAGGAAATTACATAAAAAAACGGTAGACTTTCTTTTTCAGGAGATAGCCTACCGTTCTATATTCTCTAAGATTGCTTATTTCAATTTAGCCAATGCTTCCTTGATTCGACGGATAGCTTCTACAATGTTCTCATCACTTGTAGCGTAGCTCATACGAATACATTCAGGAGCACCAAAGGAAGTACCGCCTACACAAGCTACATGAGCATCTTCGAGCAGGTACATTGCCAAGTCGTCCGAGTTTTCAATTTTACGTTCGCCGTTGCTCTTGCCGAAGAAGTAGCTACATTTCGGGAACAGATAGAAAGCACCTTGCGGTACGTTTACTTCGAAACCCGGCACTTCTTTAGCCAACTTCACGATCAGGTCACGACGACGTTCAAATGCCTTCTGCATTTCTTTCACCGGTTCTTGTGTACCTACGTAAGCAGCCTCGGCAGCTTTCTGAGATACCGAGCAAGGACCCGAAGTGTATTGTCCCTGAAGCTTGTTACAAGCTTTCACAATCCATTCCGGACCAGCAATGAAACCGATTCTCCATCCAGTCATCGCATAGGCTTTGGATACACCGTTCACGATCACTGTACGTTCTTTCATTTCCGGGAACTGAGCAATGCTCTGATGTGCACCGATATAATTGATATGTTCGTAAATCTCGTCAGCAATTACCACTACTTGCGGATACTTAGCCAGCACGGCTGCCAGTCCAGCCAGTTCTTCTTTGCTGTAAACAGAACCTGTGGGGTTGGACGGAGAACAAAGAATCAATGCTTTTGTTTTCGGAGTAATAGCTGCTTCCAGTTGTTTCGGAGTAATTTTGAAATCTTGTTCGATGCCGGCAGAAACAATGACAGGAGTACCTTCTGCCATCTTCACCATTTCCGGATAGCTCACCCAGTAAGGAGCCGGTACAATTACTTCATCACCCGGATTTACCAATACCAGGATCGCATTACATACAGATTGCTTTGCACCATTGGCACAAGAAATCTGAGCAGCAGTATATTCAAGACCGTTCTCTTTTTTCAGCTTCTCAACAATCGCATTGCGTAAAGCCGGATAACCCGGTACCGGAGAGTAGCGAGAAAAGTTATCATCAATGGCTTTCTTCGCAGCTTCTTTGATGTGGTCAGGAGTATTGAAATCCGGTTCTCCTACACTTAAGTTAATAACATCAATACCCTGCGCTTTGAGTTCGTTGCTCTTTTGCGACATGGCAAGCGTCGCCGACGGCGACAAGCTGTTCAAACGATCTGATAATTGATTCATTTTGTATCTATTTTATTGTTGTTGAGTGAAATTCGTTGCAAAATAAGCGATAATATTCGATATATGAAAACAAAATGGCATTTTACTTATTAAAATGTAATGTATGTCCCATTCTTTCTTTCTTTGTTCTCAGATATCGCTCATTATATGGATTAGGAACTGTTTCAACAGGTACATTTTCTACAATTTCTAGCCCATAGGCTTCCAGCCCTACACGTTTCACGGGATTATTTGTCAGAAGTTTCATTTTGTGCACTCCCAGTTCACGCAGAATCTGGGCTCCTACTCCATAGTCGCGTTCATCTGCCAGGTGTCCTAAGCAAAGGTTTGCGTCAACGGTATCCATACCGTCTTCCTGAAGTTTATATGCTTTCATCTTTTCCATCAAACCGATACCACGGCCTTCCTGATTCAGATAAACCACCACACCTTTTCCTTCTTTTTCAATCATTTCCATCGCTTTATGCAGTTGCTCGCCACAGTCACAACGGTGTGAGCCAAGAATATCACCAGTAGCGCAAGATGAATGGACACGCACCAAGATAGGTTCGTCTTCATTCCATGTACCTTTAAATATAGCCATATGCTCCAGTCCATTCGATTTCTGACGGAAAGGAATCAGACGGAACATACCATGTTCGGTCGGCATATTTACCTCAACGCCTTTTTCTACGATTGACTCCTGTTTCAGACGATAAGCAATCAAGTCATGAATGGAAATCAGTTTCAGTCCATGTTCATCGGCCATTGCACGAAGTTCCGGCAGACGTGCCATCGTACCGTCATCGCTCATTATTTCCATCAGAGCACCTGCAGGGTAAAGTCCGGCAAGGCGTGCCATATCGATGGTAGCTTCTGTATGTCCGGCACGACGAAGTACTCCTTTTTCCTGTGCATACAGCGGATTAATATGTCCGGGACGTCCGAAAGTAGCCGGTGTAGAAGCAGGATCGGCCAACGCCTGAATAGTAGCAGCACGGTCGGAAGCAGAAACTCCGGTACTACAACCTTCCAGTTTGTCAATTGTCACTGTAAAAGGAGTGCCCAATACAGAAGTATTATCACTAACCTGATGCGGCAAATCCAGTTCTTTACAACGCGACACCGTGATAGGCGCACAGAGCACACCACGCGCATGTTTCAACATAAAGTTAACTTTCTCAGGAGTTATCTTTTCGGCAGCTATGATTAAATCACCTTCGTTTTCACGATCTTCATCATCCACTACAATGACAAACTTGCCTTCTTTGAAATCGGCAATCGCATCTTCTATTCTATCCATTTTAATCTCTTCCATAACACTTATTTATTAATATTCTGTATGATGAATTGAATTTGTTCATTGTTTTTTATTATCCGTTCCATATCTTTCGCCAACCGGACACGGAATGCCCAGATACGGAAATAAAAGAATAATCCTATAGGGAAAATAACCCCGGCAGCCAGATTCAGCCAATAGGTGTGGAACGGGCGTATATGAGCAGAAACGGAAATAATCGGATAATTGTTTAATGTGTTCAGCAAAGTCACAGACTTCGTATTGGACATCTCCTCTATGAGTGTCTCCAACTTTTCATTGATAGATATCATCTCATCATCCTTCTCGCCCGACATCCACAACTTAAAATAATTCGGGGCTTTCATCAGGCGATTTTTAGCTATATACTCTTTGCACTCGTCAGTAAGCACCTGCAAATCACCCGGTATGCGAGTATAATCCGGATCGTGAATCACCACCTCTTTCTTGAATAAATGACGTATGTTACGGATACCGACAATCTTCTTAAACCAATTGATATACGCATCGGCATTGAGCACTACAGAGTCTTTATTTGATTTGTAAGTCAGGAAAGCACCTAACGGGGCAAGCACGGCACTACTGGTCCACACTCCCATCCATACGACCCATCTGCCGTCACGTGCCATCTTATAGCCTGTATTATCTATGATATAATAAATGATGAATACCATCACCGAAACGATGACCGGCATACCGAGTCCTCCTTTACGGATAATTCCGCCCAATGGGGCACCAATGAAGAAGAACAGCAGGCAGGAAAGTGAAATAGTGATCTTTTTATGCCACTCTATCTCATGCTTCCGCATACTATAATCATGGCTACCCATCGTGTAACTCTTGAAGTTTATATCACTGCTCAGGTTTTCCGCACGACTTGCAGCGGATGAAATCACCTTCTGCTTCTGCATCAAAGGAGCTACCTCATAGAGACTGTCGATATTATATTCAGTAATATTCGCCTCCATAATCTTGACCGTATCCTCCTTTGTCAATCCATAGGTGCTACGGAAATTCCCTTCAGAAACTTCCCGGTAATATTGTCTTCCGATACTATCACCCACCATTTTCATTGAGTCGATGGAGGCTTGCAGCATCGACATATCTTTGGCAGCAGATGTATTGCTCATAATACTGGCATCCGCCATATTAAAGTCTGAGTCAAACTCAATAATCGTATGTTTTTCCCGGAATTCTTCCCGACGATACGGTACATTCTGAGATTTCATACTCTGTGATCTCAGGTTTTCAAATAAATCACCACTGTACAAATGCAGCCAGAGATGCTGCTTGTCTGCAGTCATTTCCATCCGTCCGGAATCTGCATAAATAATATGTGCGTTCTCAAATCCATCTTTCAGATTATAAATCAGCACATCATACATCATACCTGTCTTCCGGTTCTTCTTGGCTATCTTCAGGTTATAATCCGGTATTTCCGAATAAAACACCCCCTCCGGGATATCCAATTCCGGAGACTTTTGTTTCATCGAAATAATCAGTGTGTATAGTTTCGTCTGAGCAATAGGCCCCACGACATTCTGGAAATAAAAAGAGACAGCAACCAAACCACAGACAAAGAAAGCCAGCGGGCGCATAATTTTAAGCAAGGATATACCCGCAGCTTTCATTGCGAGCAACTCGTAACGTTCGCCAAAGTTGCCGAAGGTTATTAAAGAAGCCAGCAATATTGCCAACGGCAACGATATTGGAACCAGTGTCAATGCGGAATAAAAGAAGAACTGAGCTATCACACTCATATCCAATCCCTTTCCGACTAACTCGTCTACATATCTCCACAAAAACTGCATCATGAAGATGAAGAGACAGATGAAGAATGTACCTATAAAGAGCATCAGGAAGCTCTTTACGATAAATATATCTAATTTCTTTATGCGTAGCATCTTAATAGGTTCGTGCAATTAAGACGCAAAATTAGCACAAAAAAAGTAGCATAGAAAATTTTTAGTTGAAAGTTAACTAAAAACCACACGTTCTTCTCAATTTCGCCACTTGCGACTCCCACAATTCTTTCATGTCAGCAACTTCGTCCGCCTCTGCGAAGTCTGTAATTTCTAATACATAGTCACTTGTCAGCTCATTATAAGTCATTTTGATTTCAAAGTAATCGCGTTCATTTTCGTCATCCTGCCAACGAAAGCGAATAAATGAGAAAGAACGGATCGCAATAATCTCGGCATTTCTTTGTTCAGTCTTCCCCCAATGGAATTCTACGATTTTATCATCAGATACTACTTTATCAGCAAACCAGTCCTCCAGCCCGGTCGGTGTGCTAATAGCTGCCCAAAGAATATTTTTAGATGTTGCGTTCAACAAATACTCCAAATGAATTTTTTCTTTTTTCATAGCAATTTCGAATTGTTTTTACGTGTGCCAAGATAAATACTTTTTTCTAAATACACCGCATAAATCAGACACTTTATTTAATTATTCTTTCATTATCGAGCCTCAAACTCCCTGTTTATAGGGAAAACCAAGACCCGTATTAAAGAAAAAACACAAAAAAGTTATGAATTGTTTTGGAGATTATAAAAAATCATCTATCTTTGCACCCGCAATCGAGAAACGATGGCGGGATAGCTCAGCTGGTTAGAGCGCATGATTCATAATCATGAGGT
>OGYC01001205.1_pt1 | contig 22844 bp, 12 predicted proteins | sample 1576461 | NCBI WGS metagenome assembly OGYC01 (sample SAMEA3541569, study PRJEB24748) | human gut metagenome | biome: human gut; feature: human-associated habitat; material: faeces | place: China | collected 2012 | reverse complement strand
GATCTCATGCCTACACTCTGGTCAAAAGTTGGTTCCAGTGTGACAAGCAGTATTTTCTGGCTTGTAGTCAATAAAATCTATTTTGATAACCGGAAAGAATATTTTGTACAAGGTGGTGTCAGCAATCCGGCACAGTATCTGCTTGATCTGAGCAATGGAACGGCACAGCCACCGCAGTCACAGCCGCCAGTACAGCCGCAGCCGTTCGTACAGCAGCCGGCTATGCAGCAAGGTACAGTCATGCAGCAGCAGCCAACGATGCAGCAGGATACGGTCATGCAGCAACAGCCAACGATGCAGCAGGATACGGTCATGCAGCAGCAGCCAACGATGCAGCAAGATACCGTTATGCAGCAGCAGCCAACGATGCAGCAAGATCCAACGATACAACAGCAGCCAACGATACAGCAGGAATCAAAAGTATCACTCCAGAAACCGGCACAGCCGCAGCAACCGCAACAGCCACAGCAATCAGAACAGCCGCAGCAATCAGAACAGCCGCAGGTACAGGAACATGGTGTACTGATTTGCCTGAAAGGACTTTATGCCGGAGCAGAAATCCCTATGAATGATGGCGATGAGATTACTTTGGGAAGGGCGGAAACAAACAACCTGGTCTTTGCTACAGAACCCCGGATCAGCCGTGAACACTGCAAGATCCGCTGGGATGCACAGAAACAGAAATACATTTTCCGTGATTACTCCAGCAGCGGAAGCTACATCGACGGATCAGAAGACTGTCTGCCTCAGAATCTGGATCTGGAAGTAGCATGTGGAAGCGAGATTGCTCTTGGAAATCAGGATAACGTATTTCTGCTGAAATAAGAGAGGAGCGTGTAAACATGAACGGACAAATGGAAAAGCCGATGGGCTGGTATAAATTTCTTGTTTATGCGGGCGCTTTTCTGGCAGCAGGCAGACATATTTTAGGGGCACTGATTATTTTATATGAGGCAGTGTCCGCTTATCTTGAGTATTCCAGGAGTATGGGTTATTTTGGAGCACATGCAGAAGTTCCGGTATGGGTCTGGATAATATTCTTAATTCTGATAGCTTATCAGCTTGTCCGGGCGGGCATCTGGATTCTGATCAGAGAGAAACTCTGGAAATTCGATACCGGTGGAATCAAACTTTATCTCGGAATGCACCTTGCCATATTCGGCATTGACGCAGCATTGGGATTTATCTGTATGTTCATGATTCTGGTAAGTGGAAGTGTGCTTGGAGATTTTGCCGGGGCTTACATAGGGGGATTGACCACGTTTATCATAATTGGAATAGGTATACCGGCGGTGTATCATCTGGTTATGTATTTTGTGAATAAATTTTATTTTGAATACCGCATGGAATACTTCGCATATGGCGGAAATCCAGAATCCGTCAATGTGATTCTGAAAAATATGCCTCGCGATTATCAGGCATATCCACAGCAGTCCTATCCGCAGACGCCGTACCAGAATCCATCGTATTCGCAGCAGTCCTGTCAGAACCAGCCATATCAGCAGCCACAGAACCAGCAGCAGTTCTACCAGCCACAGCCGTCTTATCCGTCAGGAAATCAGATGCAGCATGGCGTGCTGGCAGGCTTAAGCGGAACTTATGCAGGAGCAGAGATCCCGCTCAACGACGGAGAACTGGTTACGTTTGGAAGAGCAGAAAACAATCACCTGATCTTTACCGATGAAAAGCGATACAGCCGCAATCATTGCAGTATCCGCTGGGATGCACGAAACCAGAGATATCTGATTCAGGACTATTCCAGCAGCGGCACATACCTCAACGGCTCACAGGATTCCCTGCCAAAGAATACGGAACTTGTGATCCCATGCGGCAGCCAGATCGCCCTGGGAAACCAGAATAACGTATTTCTGCTGAGATAAAAGGAGGGGGTGTGAGGATGAAAAAAAGAATATTTGCAACGTTTATCTGTATGATGCTGGCGATGATGATCGTGTTGCCGGGGAAGCAGGTAAGGGCGGAAGAACATGATTATGAACTGTTTTACTGGGACTGGGAAGAAGGAACAGGAGCAGAAGAAATCTATGAAGCGTATGCTGTTTTTGAATGTCGTTACTGTGATGACAGATTCTATGTTGAAGCAGAAGTGACAAAGGCAGGCATGGAAAGTCCGACCTGTACAGATTCTGGTTTCACAACCTACCGGGCAGTCGTTTTCTTTGACGGTGACATATACACAGATGATTACGATGAATGGGAAGCACCAACCGGTCATATACTCACAAAGACGAATGAAAAGCAGGCAACCTGCACCGAGGCAGGAAACAGCGAATATTATACCTGCCTTAACTGTGGAAAATATTTTCTGGATGCGGCAGGAGCATATGAAATAGCAAAAGACAGTTGGTATATACCGGCAACCGGTCATGAAGATGGTACACTGATTGAAACAAATCCTCCAACCGGGAGTCACGAGGGGATAAAGCTTAAAAGATGTGGGGCATGTGGACAGGTACAGGGTGCATGGATTCTTCCGAAAAAAACGCTTTCATTGTACCTTGGCAAATCTGCAAATATCATAAGCGATGCGTCACAGTGCAGCATATCACTTCCAAATGCGAAAAAGTATCAGAAGTATTTTAAACTGGATACGCAAACCGGAAAAATTACGACAACAACGAAGAATCTTTCGAAAGTGAAGATTGCAAAAACAATTCCGGTTAAAGTGACAACTGCCGGAAAAACCTACACGGTAGACGTAAAACTGAAAATTGCAGCACCGAAGATATCAATCAAAAAACAGACTACAGGGGACAGTTACAGATACAGCTTCAAGTACAATATCAAGGGCGCAACGAAAATCAAAGTCCGCACGAAAAACGTAAAAGCAAATACAAAAGTACTTGACCGTTATCTGAAGAAGCCAAAGAGTAATTCAGATTCCTATGTAGAATTTCCAAAAGAAAAAGTGAAAAAAATTAAATTTACCATCAATGCTTATTATGGAAAAAATGTTTCAGAAACAAGAACCATAACAAAATGAAAGGGGAATGGATATGAAGAAAAAAATAGTAGCGTGCCTGTTGTGTATGGCAATGGCAGTTTCCACAGTACCAATGCCGATGGTACAGGCAGCAGAGACAGTAGCGTATGATGAAACAACAACGGGAGGGGAAGAAACGGCGGAAGATACGAGAAAAGTATTGGATGCACCGTTAATTTCCGTAACAGCTCCGGAAGCTGGAGAAACACCGGCAAATGCAGTATCACTGGATCACACTACATCTCCACAGGTATTTGAGGATGTAGCAGCAGATCCGGCAACACTGACTACCGAAGGTTTAACCGTTACAAAAGAAACCATTACAGATGAAGATGGAGAAAAAGAAATCCAGGCATTCTCTGGAAAAATCACGGCAGCTAATAACGGAGAGAATAATGCCAAATTTAATATTAGTGGAAATAATACACAGGTAGTTATTAAATTTAAAATCAAACCAAACCAGATTACTGGAAAGACTTGGCTTATAGGTAAGATGGACAATCAGTACGGCATTCAGATTGATGGAGATAGTAAACAGATCAATTTCTACTCTGAAAATCCACTGGTTTCAGGAGAAAAGTATACACAATGGCCGGATATCCACTATAGTTTTCAAGATGATTTTTGGGGTCAGTGGCATGAAATTGTAGCCGTATATACAGGAAGCAAAATGCAGCTTTTTGTAGATGGAAATGCAGGAGAACTGACTTCTGGAAGACCGGAAAATGCTACCTGGAAAACAGATTCAAACAGTATATTTACATTAGGTTATAATGTTGCCAAGGAGGAAAGCCTTACTTCACCATATAGCGGACAGTTTGCTGATGTTGAAATGTATACATATGGTGGAACAGACGCTATCGGAGCAGATGCGGCTTATGCTGATATTAACACGGCTCTGGCTAAGATGAGCAAGATTTTTGATCTTGACGTACAGGCAGAAGATGAGAATGCAGCTCCAAATTACACGATTGAAAGTACTTGGACAGATTCCGAAGACACAGAGTTGACAGATGAGGACACTTTTGTTGAAGGAGAATCTTATAATCTGAAAGTTGTCCTGAAAGCAGAAGATGGATATAAATTTATCGATGACAACGTACCAGACAGTTTCCAGATTGGCGAGGATGATACTATCGATGTGACTAAGTCAGAAGTTTCAAAAGATGGAACAACCATGACTTTGTTCTGCACTTTTGAAGTCAGTGAAACAGGTGATATGCCAATCAGTGCACCGTTCATTACAGTAACCGCACCGGAAAAGGGCAAAAAACGAGCAGATGCAAACGTAGATGTAGATATATGGGATGGTTCTGACGTAACGACTACAGTAAAATGGACAGATGCAAATGGCAAAGATTTAACAGAAGAAGATATTTTTGAAGCCGGACAGGAATATACATTGACGATTAAAATGGAAACCGCGGATGATGAAGAAGCGATATTTGATGAGGACAGTATTCCGGAAGAAATCAGTGTCGGAGACAAGACGGTTACAGTAGATCCTTCAGAAAATGCAGATATATCAAACGGTGGCAGGACCATGATACTTACCTTTGTATTCAGTGTATCGGCGGATGAAATACAATATGAAAAACTGACCGGGTTGACCGGAAGTGCAGAAAGTTGGGAAGTAAATGGCGAGAAGAATCAAGACAGTGGACCTGCGGAGAAAGCACTGGATGGAAATCCTGAAACATACTGGCATTCAAATTATAACGATGAAACAGATAACAATCATAAAGTAACTTATGCAGATGGTGTATTGACAAAATACAATAATTATTATATTACGTTGCAGAAGAAAGCGACCGTAAAGGAAGTAACTTATGTCCCAAGGACAGAGAACGGTGCGGTAACAGGAAATGGCTGTATCACAAAATGTAATATCTATACATCCAGCGATTCCGGCGCAAATTGGGTTCTTGCCGGAACAGCAGAATGGGATTATACAGATAAAGTAGAGCAGACGTTTGAACTCAGCACACCCGTATCAGGAGTTGACAAAATCAAAGTTGAAGTACTGAATACAAAAGGAGCAGATGAAGCAAGTGCAAACAAGTTCATCAACGCAGCAGAATTTGGTGTAATCGGTAAGGAAGATACCGAAACACCAGCAGAATCTGAAGAACGGAAAGCACTGACAGAAGCACTGGAAGCTGCTGCGAAAGTAGAAGCAGAGGATAACTACACAGCAGAATCTTATGCAAAATATGAGACTGCTCTTGCAGCAGCAAATGAACTGAAAGATAACCCGGATGCTACAGAAGAACAGTTAAAGGCAGCAGCAGATGCACTGAAAGATGCAATCGAAGGACTTGTTAGATGTACTTGTACTTTAAGTGAGATCACAGGAGTGGATGATGTAATATCAATCACACTGGAGGCAACTGAGGAATCAAAAGAAGTAACGTTGAATCCGCAGATTACGGTTGAAGGCGATTGTCAGGCAAACCATGATAAGGAAAATATTACGTATAGTTATGAAATAATAAGCGGTAATGATGTTATAAAGGTTGAAAACGGAAAGATAACAACTTTAAAAGAGTTTGGAACAGCAACAATAAAAATAAAGGCATCTTTGGCAACAATAAATAGTAAAAAAATTACACGAGAAAAAGAAATAACAGTAAAAGTTACGACGAAAAAAGCAACTGCACAAGAAAAAGATGAATTAAATACTCAGGTAACAAAGGTAGAAGCACAGTATCCGTCAGAACAATATGATGAAGATGACTATCAAACCATGAGTGATGCAATCAAGAATGCAAAAGAGCTTTTAAATAAGAGCACAGCTTCAAAAGAAGATATTGAAAATGCAAAAACAGCAATTACGAATGCAGCAAGAGATTTGGCTCAACTGAAAGATACATATGAAGCTGAAATCAGAAGGTTACATACAGAAATAGGTGGGTTTAATGAAAAGCATTATACAACAGAGAGTTGGAAAAAATTAACAGATGCAGATGCGGCTGCAACGAATTTATTATTGGCTGCTACAACACCTACACCAAAACAGCTTAAAGAAGCAGTAACAAAGTTAAGTCAGGCAAAAGCTGGTTTGGTGGTACAGCATACCTATGATGTTACATGGGACTGGACTTGGAACGAAGAAGAACAGACATATACGGCTGCCAAAGCAACGCTGAAGTGTAAATATTGTGATGAAGAACAGAATCTTATAGGAACAGTAAACATCAACACAACAGACGCTACATGTACAGAAGATGGAAAGATAATTTATACAGCCAGCGTAGAGTTTAATGGAGTGACGTATACAACAACAGGCAATGACATTAAAGAAGTACCGGTTCAGGCAACAGGACATACTTATGGAGAACCAGGGTGGAACTGGGAGAAAACAGAAAAAGGCTACAAAGTAACAGCAACATTTAAATGTAGTAAATGTGAAGAAGGAACCGAAGGTCATCAGGTTATTGTAGAAGCAGCGAAGGTCGAGATGACAGGAGAAGTAGCACCAGGTTGTGAGACAAAAGGAAGCAAGACTTATAAGGCAACTGTAACATTCAATGGTAAGCCGTACGACAATACAGAGACAGAAGAAGTAGCGGCACTCGGTCACAAATTGACAAAAACAGCCGCCAAAGCCGCAACCTGTACAGCCGCAGGAAACAGCGAATACTACACCTGTAGCGAATGCGGAAAGTACTTCTCAGATGCAGCCGGAAAGAACGAGATTGCAAAAGACAGTTGGCTAATTAAAGCCAAAGGTCACACAATCACTAAAAAGGAAACACCAGCTACAGCAGACAGGGAAGGTAAAATCGAGTATTCCTGTGATGTTTGCAAAAATTATGTAGAGAAAACGTTTATTTTACCGAAAACAGAAATTTCTGTTTACATGGGTAAAACAGCAAACCTTATCAGCGATGCTTCTAAGTGCAGTATCACACTTGCAAATGCAAAGAAATACAAAAAATATTTCACACTGGATACGAAAACAGGAAAGATCAAAACTTCAACCAAGAAACTGTCTAAGGTGAAAATTAAGAAAACAATTCCTGTAAAAGTAACAGTGGATGGTAAAGCGTATAACGTAAATGTGAAACTGAAAATTGCAGCGCCAAAGATTAAAATCAAGAGAAAGAAAATAGTTATAGGTGGTGTTTCAGGTTATCGTTATGAACTTCAGTATAATATCAAAGGTGCTACCAGAGTTAAGATACGTGTTAAAAAGATGAGTGTTCTGAATAAAAAGTTTGATGCCAATATGAGTAAGCCAAAGAGCAGTAAGAGTCGTTGTTATATAAATGCATCATCAAGCGGTTTGAAAAAATTAGGTAATAAGCTTACGTTTGAAATCGTTGCTTATTATGGAAAAAATGTTTCTCAGAAATTTATTAAGAGAATCTAAGAGATACTTTAAATTACAGAAAGGACCGAAAGAGATATGAAATTATGCATGGGTTGCATGAATGAGATAGAAGATCATCTTTCCACCTGCCCGTACTGTGGATTTAATGAGACAACGCTTCGCCAGGAATCCTACTATCTGGATCCGGGAACGATCATTGGCGGAAAATACATCGTTGGGCGTGTCTTAAGCTATGGTGGACATACTGTATCTTACATGGGTATGGATGCAGAAATGAATCGGAAGGTCATTGTAAAAGAATACCTGCCAAGTGATTTTTCTACTCGTTCAGAAGGAGAAAAGGATGTAACGATTTATTCAGGAGATGGTCAGGAACAGTTCGAACAGGGACTGACCAACTTCCTGAACGAAGCAAACCGGATTCAGCAGTTGCAGGACGAAAAAGGAATTGCAAAAGTATATGACTGTCTGGCAGAAAATGAAACGGGATATGTGATTTCGGAATACGTCGAAGGAAGAACTTTAAAAGAGATTCTGGATGGCGGAAAACGATACAGCGCAGAAGAAGCGGCGGATTTTATCCGCCAGCTTCTGGCTGGTCTGGCAGATGTACATCGTATGGATATTGTACATTGTGATATTTCACCGGAAACGATCATGGTGACAGATTCTGGTGAGATCAAACTGACAGATTTTGGTGCAACACGTTATGTCACGACGGCAAATTCCAAGAGTCTTTCCATCATTCTGAAAAGAGGATATGCACCGGAAGAACAGTACCGCAGCAAAGGGGTGCGTGGACCGTGGACAGACGTATATGCACTGGGAGCCGTAATGTATCTTATGATCACGGGTGAAGTTCCGCAGGAATCCGTAGAGCGTGCTCTGTCAGATGACCTCAAAGAGCCGTCAAAGATGGGTATTGATATTCCAAAGAATATAGAAAATGCTCTCATGAATGCTCTGAATGTATATCAGCAGGACAGAACGCAGTCTGCGGAAGAATTTTTGCAGGAACTGAACAGCAGTGAAGTAAAACGCCGCAAAGTAAAACAGCAGAAAAATAAAACCGGAAAATTCCCAGTCTGGGCGAAAGCACTGGTAGCCGGACTTGCCTGCGTGGTTGTTGTCGGTGGTGTATACATGATCAAAATGACGAAAGGCGGCAATGGAAACCTGGATAACAGCGACGAAGTAGTTATGCGGGATTTAAGAAATAAAACCATGGAGGAAGCACAGGAAGTCATTGATGAGTTAAATAAAGAGAATGGCTGGAATCTGACTTTAAGTGAAACAAGTCATGAATTTAACAAAGATCCGGACAAAGAAGGTATTATTATTTCACAGGATGTCAAAGCGGGAAAAGTGCTGCAGGAAAATTCTGAAAAAGAAGCAAGTACAGAAGAAACAGCAGCAGATGCTTCTGGAGACACAGAATTAGACTTACAAATGGCAAAAAGCGAAGACTTACCGGATGGCTGGACAAAAGATGAAGATGGCAAACTGACAGGAGAGATCAAACTCAGTGTCTATACAAATAAAGAAGTCAGCTATTCTGAAATCAGTAATCTGAATGCTTATCAGATAGCACAGAAGCTTGATATTAAGACAGATAATAGTGAGCAGTTTGTTCCGGCAGAAGAAGGCGGAGAAAATTATTATGATCTGGTCAGTCTGGAAGCAGACGGAGAAGAAATTGCAAAGGATGCATTGAAAGCAGAAGAAAACAAGGACAAGACATTTTCCTATAATCCGGATGCAATAAAAATTACCTATTATAAAACAGATTTTTTCTACTGGAAGAAACTTCCAGATTTTACAAAGTATAAAACAGTAGATGCCATACCGAAACAGGAGATTTATAATTATTCAGATGAAAATACAAAGGAAAAAGTAGGTAAAAAATCTCTGAAGGAAGCAGGTTTGATTGATGACAGTTATTTTGCAATCGAAGGAACACATGAAGTAGGAGATATCGTAGGTCAGACGGTGGAAGCAGGTACGGAATATGATCAGACAAACCCGGGTGATACAACACTTGAAATTCAGGCCATAGGAAGTGTACTGGAGTATAATGGACTGACCGGAAAAGAATTTGGGACTTATCTGCAAGATAACAAATTCAGTAATTTTGGTTTTATGTATCCGAATGCAAAGACAGCTTCTGGAAGTACGTCAATCCAAAGTGTAAAGGTTTACGATCTTGAAAAAGATCCGAACAAAGAGAATCCGTTATCTTATTTCCAGAAAGATGCCAATGATTCGGAAAACAGTTGGAATCTGTTTTTTGAAATCGTAGTAGACTATCCACCTACAGAGGCACCGGCACCAGCACCGAGTAATAATGGAGGTGGAGGTTATAGTGCACCATCGTCAGGCGGAAACTCAGAAAACAAGCCAAGTTCAAATCCATGGGATATGTAAAAAATGAATATACCGGAGGAAATAGATGAAACTTTGTTATCATTGTATGTCGCAGATTTCCAATGACAAAGCGAGTTTCTGTCCGGAGTGTGGGAAGAGTCTGGAGCCTGAGCAGCAGAAGCCACGGTTTCTGAAAGCGGGTACGGTTCTTGGTGGAAAGTTTCTTGCAGGCTATCCGCTGGGAGCCGGAGGCTTCGGCAATACCTACATCGGATGGGATCAGATGTTACAGAGGAAGGTTGCGATCAAAGAGTTTTATCCGGAGCAGTACTGTGGACGCGGGCAGGATGGTCTGACGGTCATGGTCACGGATGAAAGACTGGTACCGCGTTTCCAGCGCGGTCTGCAACAGTTTCTCGCAGAAGCGAGGAGCGTTGCGGCTCTGCATGATGTGCAGGGTGTTGTGGAAATCTCCAATTTCTTCGAAGAGAATGGAACCGGTTACATAGTCATGGAATATCTGGAAGGCATGGATGTAAAAACCATCCTCAAAAAGTCCGGTGACAAGAAAGATTATGAATGGAGCCGGCGAGTTATCCTGACCGTTCTTTATACATTGAAGGAGATCCACAAACGAGGGGTGCTTCATCGAGACATTGCACCCGACAATATTTTTGTTACAAAAGAAGGTATCGTAAAACTGATCGATTTCGGTGCGGCGAAAAATGTTTCTGCGGTGGAGAACAGCACCGATGTGTGGCTGAAAGCCGGCTATGCACCGATCGAGCAGTACAAAAATACATTTGAACAGGGACCGTATACCGATCTTTATGCGGTGGCGGCACTTTTCTACCGGATGCTGACCGGACAGAAGCCGATTCCGGCAATCCAGCGTCTGGAGGATGATGCACTGATCCCGCCGTCGGATATGGGAATTGCGATTCCGCAGCAGGCAGAAATGGCGATCATGGTTTGTCTGAATATGATGCCGGAATACCGTCTGCAAAGTGCGGAAGAATTCATGGAAGCACTGGATGGCAAGTTTTTTATTCCAGTGTACGAACCGACCTGGATCCTGCCAAAGGAAGCACCGAAAGGTCTGAAAGCAAGGATTGGTGCACTGCCGATGGGAGCAAAAGTGGCACTGTGTCTGCTGTGTATCGCACTGGTCGGCGGAACGGGCATCGGTGTGATGACTGCCGTAAACAACAAAGAGCAGACCGGACTGTCCGAGGATGCGCAGGTGGTCATGGTGGATCTTCGCGGTAAGACAAAGGAAGAAGCAGAACAGTATGTCAAAGAACTGAACCGCAGGGCAGGCTGGGACATTACCTTAAATATGGATAACACCGTGTTTGATGCGTCAAAGGAAAGCGGTACGGTATGTGAACAGTCGATTCCGGCAGGTACGGTGCTGTATGATGCGTCCACCGGAAGCAGTGACGAGACGAATGCAGATACGAATACCAGGGCAGATACGGAAGCAGATGCAAATGCAAATGCAGGTACAACGCTGGCAGGCCTTACTTATACAAAAAATGGTCTGAATACAGAAGTAACCGGTACGCTCAGCCTTACGATCTGTGACAATACGCAGGTCCGCTACAGCGAGCTGCAGGGCATGAATGCCTTTGTGATCGCCAAAAAACTGGGTATCGACACCAGTGATAAAACCCGTTTCATTGAAGAAGAAAAGGGTGGAGCAAACTACTATGATCTGGTCAGTCTGGATACCGGAAGTGAAAACATCACAGAAAAAATGCTGGCAGATGGGAAGAATCAGGACAAGACGTTTGCTTACAGTGACAATCTGAAGATTCATTATTATGCGACGGATTTCTTCTACTGGCAGAAGCTTCCGGATTTCACGCAGTTCCAGACTGAGAACAAAATACCAAAACAGATGGTGTATCGTTATAGTGATGAAAATACAAAAGAACGCACCGGAAAGAAATCCATGAAAGACTCCGGTATGATCGATGACAGTTATTTTGCAGTCGAAGGCAGCCATGAAGTGGGTGATATTATAGGTCAGACCGTAGCAGCAGATACGGAATATGACCAGAGTAATCCGGGTGATACCGATCTGAAAATTCAGGTGGTCGGAACAGTTCTGGAGTACCAGAAAAAGACCGGAAAAGAGTTTGCAAATCTGCTGGATGAGCAGGGATTTGGAAGTTGTGGATTTTTATATCCAAACGGAAAAGAAGCATCCGGAAGTACATCTGTGCAGTCAGTAAAGGTGTATGACCTTGGCAATGATCCAAATAAAGAGAATCCACTGGATTATTTCAAAAAAGATGCAAATGATCCGGAGAACAACAGCAATCTCTTTTTTGAGATTGAGGTAAATTATCCGGCAACCGAAGCACCAGCACCGACACCGGCTCCGGCACCAAGTAATGATGGCGGTGGAAGTTACAGTGCACCATCATCCGGCGGAAATTCCGGCGGCGGATCTTCACATAATGCAGGACGAGGATTTGATAATTAGTTTTTATAGAGACAAACATGCAAAGGGGTGAGAATCAAAGTGGGAAAGAGATTAGTCGATCCGAACAAGCTCTGTATGGGCTGTATGACCGAACTGCAATGGCCGGGGATGCCATGCCCGAAATGTGGGTTTGACGTAAAACGCTATAAAAAACCGAAAAACAGCCTTCCGTTGTATGAGATTTTGAACGGCAAATATCTGCTGGGAAAAGTGCTTGGAATAGGCGGCTTTGGAATCACCTACATTGCATGGGATTTTTATCAGGCAAAGCGGGTTTGCGTCAAAGAATATTTTCCGCGGGAGATTGCGATGCGCAATTTCAGCGGACACAGCTATTCGGAGCAGTTATCGGTTTCGCTCTGCTGCAATACCGAGACGTACACACAGCATCTGGATAAGATCCAGTCTGCATACATGAAGGGACTGGAAGCTTATATCCAGGAAGCGTCCAATCTGTCGCGCTATTATCTGATGCCTGGTATTGTTTCCATAAGGGATTTCTTTTATGGGAATGCAACGGCATATATTGTGATGGAGTACATAGACGGCATCGACATGAAAAAATATGCAACCCTGCGGGGCGGCAGGCTTCGCCCGGAGGAAGTACTTTCGCTTCTGAAAGATGTGCTGAAAGCTCTGCAGGCAGTTCATTTTGACAACATCATTCACAGGGATATCAGTCCCGACAACATTATGCTGACCCGGAAAGATATGCATGCGATCCTGATCGACTTCGGGGCGGCACGTAACTATGGAAACAGTGAAAATGCACCGATCCTGCTCAAACATGGTTATGCGCCGGTTGAGCAGTACAAAAAGGACGGCAATCAGGGACCGTGGACGGATGTCTACAGCATGTGCGCCAGCATGTATTACCTGATGACCGGGGTGCGGCTTCCAGCTTCCATCAAACGGCGGGAGCACGATACGGTGCAGCGTCTGCAGGCGATGGGGGTTCCAATCTCCGATGAACAGGATCTGGCGATCTGCAAAGGACTGAGCATCGAACCGCAGGATCGTTACCAGTCGATCGGGGAGCTGTTCTGGGATCTGTATCATGAGTAAAGGAGGGCATCTTATGGAGATAAAAGTTTGCCGGGGATGCTTCCGGGAATGGAATCCGGATCAGACTTCCTGCCCGCATTGTGGCTGGAATCAAAAAGAAGCTTCGGACGCAGTCATGGACTGGACGGTCGGGGCGGTATTTGAGAAGCGTTATCTTCTGGGTATGTGTTATTGCGAAATGGCAGATAAGGCAGTGTGGCGGATGTATGACAATCTGCTTGGCATTTCTCTGCTGGCTCTTCGCACGAAGCAAAATGACACAGAAGAATTGCAACGGCTTGCAAAGTGTCTGGAAAGATTGGATCTGCTTTCCGGAAATTCGGTGAAGATCCTGGCGGTTAAAAAAATGTCCGGTAAATGGACACTGCTGTTTTCCGTCAGGGATGCCGAAGAAAAGAAAGAACAGGTGCAGGCAGTTTTGCAGGCGAAGGATTTGCAGGAACCGGAAGAAGAGCCGGACTTTGAGAAGTATCTGGGCGTGAATCCGCGAAAAGAGCAGGCACTTCACTGTGATACGATGCTGGATGAGCGCTACCGGATCCTGGACTGCATCGGCATCGGCGGTTTTGGCATCGTATATCTTTGTCAGGATCTTTATCTGAAACGTCTTGCCGCAGTAAAGGAATATTTTCCGGCAGAGTGGGCGGAACGTGAGGACTCGTTTGTATCGGTTACTTCTTCGCAGAAGCTGGAAGCCTATCGTTTCGGGCTACAGTCCTTTTATGAGGAAGCGAAGATCACAGCGAAATTTTTACATACGGAGCATATCGTGACGGTCTATGATGTGGTGGAAGCAAATGATACGGCATATCTGGTCATGGAATATATTTCCGGGATCAGTATCGGGCGTGAAATGCGGGCGCGTGATTATCAGCCGTATGATCTGCTTTCACTGGAACAGATTTTATTTCCGGTCATGGATGCACTGGAAGCCATGCACGAAGAAAGGCTTGTCCACAGTGATGTCAGTCCGGGAAACATCATGCGCGCCGAGGATGGCTCGATCTATCTGATCGACCTTGGGGCAGCAAAATATGCACTCAGCTCCAGACCGGTCTTAAGTGCCGCATTTCTGAAAATTGATTATGCAGCACCGGAGCAGTACCGGACGGCACGGGAAGGTATTCCGCGTGATGAAGGACCATGGACGGATGTCTATGCGCTGGGGGCAACTACTTACTATCTGTTAACCGGGCAGAAGCCGCCCGATGTGATAAAAAGACTTGGGAGCGAGAAAACAAAGCTCCGTCTGCCGAAGAAACCGAAGATCAGACATGCAAAGCAGTGGGAAAAATGGCTGGGGCATGCGATGGAACCGGAGATCACGGCAAGGATTGCTTCGATAGAACAATTCAGGGAAGAAGGCAGGGAACTGCTGAAATAAAAAGAAAGGGAGGTTTTAGCAATGGATAATATTTTTTCAGCATTAGCGAGAAGAAGAACCAAAGGTGTTGTAGTAGAATTTGTCCTCTGGTGTGTGGTTTGTTTTGTGGCACTGATGTCGCTGATCGCACTGGCGATGGGAGCAGGAAATGTGGTTTGGATCCTGATGCTGCTGACCTCGATCGGCATGGGCGTGATCATGGCATTCCGCCTGCGTGAGATCGCGATGCTGTATTCTGTATGTGTATTTAATGTGATTCTGTTTCTTATACACTATCTGGTTTTTACAATCGGTTATCCAACTTATGGATACAGTGTTTCACATTCGGCAGTCAGCATTATTTTCTTTGTTCTGGCACTGCTGCTGTCGATCGCAGTGGCAGTATGTGCATTCGTACAGTTTTTCTCAAGAGTCAGAATGGGAACGCTGCTGACGATCCTGGAAATCTGTAATGTGGCAGCGATCATGCTGGTAGAGATTATCATGTATGCGTCTGAGTACAGCGGAAGTGATGTATCTTATTATGGAGTCAACGCTCTGCACAGAGGCTGGATGAATTACCGTGGCTACTGGGTTGGCACGCTGGCACTGTGGATCATGCTGGCATTGACGGCAGTTTTTTATGCCTGCTATTTTTGGATGCCGCTGGACCGTGCGATCGGAAAGATCACAGGCGGAAGCGGCAGCCGCGGCGGAAGTTACGGTTATGGTTTTCAGGCAGGTATGACCGGTATGTATGTGGGACGCAATATTTATCTTCAGGGAAGAACGCTGACAGTCGGTTCTTCTGAGACGGCAAATGTCTGCATTCCGGATGCACAGGTGAGCAGAATACACTGTACCATCCGCTATAATGCACAGAGTGGTTTTTATGAGATCCTTGACCAGTCAACAAATGGGATGTTTTTAAGCGACGGATCACGCCTGTATCCAGGCAGATATACTTCCGTGCGCCGCGGCAGCGTGGTGATCATCGGAAATCACAGATTCCGTCTGCTGTAGTGTGAGTTAGAAAAAGGAATGAACCAAAGGAGGAAAGAAAAATGAACAGAAAGAAAACGCTGCAGGCATGGCAGATGATCGTCAGTGTCGTTCTGCTGGCAGCCATGCTGATCACATTATTTCTGCCGGCTTTTCAGTTTAATGGAAAAGCGGCACGTAAGGCGATAGAGAAGGTTGTTCCAAAAGAAATGCTGACACTTGGTGGGGTGCTGGGTGGATTCAGTATGGATGATATCGAAAAGGAAGTAGATCAGGAAGTCCAGAATTTTGAAGAGGAATGTAATGTAAAACTTTCCAGTATTTCCGTGGGAACGATCATGCTGAAAAGTGCAGAGCAGTTCCTTGGCGGAAAGGAGAACATTGAAGAAAACGATCTGGAATCTTTCCATGAAAGTCTGAAATCCGGATGGGGCACCCTGCGTATGATGTTCTGGATGATTTATATTGTGGACATTCTGATGATGGTACTGATGATCCTTGGATTTGTCCTTGGCTGGAATAAGATCATCCCACTGGCAGTCAATGCGGTGTATGCAGTGGCAGTGATAGGTATTTTCGGAGTGATCCGCTTTGTAAGCCCGGGTATGGGTGGAAATGCATTTTCCGGATTGGATGATATGCTCTCCTCTTTTGGAGTCAGTAGTGCGGATATCGCCGGCAAAGCCGGAAAGATGCTGGCATGCTTCTATGGCAGTGCATATATTATAGGAATTGTAATAGCAGTACTGCTTCTGGTGGTCAGTGTAGTGTCTATGGTGATCGGTGATGCAGCACAGGAGCCGGTGCCAAATCCAGGTTCAATGTCAGGACCAGGTTTAATGCCAGATCCAGGTCCAATGCCATTCAAACCAGAACCGGCACCGGAACCAGTACGTCCAGATCCAGTTCCGGCTCCGCAGCCGCAGCCAGCGGCACAGGCAGCCATGGGACAGGTGATGTGCATCAAAGGTGTGGCAGTTGGTCAGGGATATTCGCTTCCGGAGACTTCCAAAGTGGTCGTTGGAAAGAACAGGCAGTATGCAAATCTGATCGTAAGTTCTCCGCATGTGAGCAATGTACATTGCAGTATCCGTTATAAAGCAGCGACCAATTCTTACATTGTAAAAGACCACTCTTCCAATGGTACCTATGTAGACGGTGTGAGACTTCAGAAGGATGTGCCGCTGAATTTCCCGGCGGGAACCATACTTCAGCTTGCAGATGGAAGCAATGAGATTAAGTTAGGCTAAAGGAGGAAGGAAAAATGAACAGAAAGAAAACAATGCAGGGCTGGCAGATGATCGTCAGCGTGGTTCTGCTGGCAGCGATGCTGATCACGTTATTTTTGCCGGCTTTTCAGTTTAATGGAAACCGTCTGAAAAAAACAGTACAGAAACTGGATACCACAGGAAATCTCAGTCAGGATGTCATGGACCAGATGGCAGACTTTCTAATACCAATGAGAATGTGGATGACCTGTTTCAAATAAACTGCATAGGTTTGATTAAGGCAGTAGACAATTTTGACGATACATTAAAAGCGGCAGCAGAAGAAGGTACGAATCTTTCCAATATTTCTGCCGGAAAGATCATGGTAACAAGTGCGGAAAATTTCTTCCAGCTGACAAGTGAAGATCGGGAGAATGAGGAAACCATGGAGTTGTTTGCACCGGTAAGATCCGGATACAACCAGCTTCGTATCATTTTCTGGGTGGTATACATCGTAGATCTGATCGTCCTGATTCTGATGATTCTTGGATTTGTCCTTGGATGGGTGAAATACATAGCACTTGGTATCAGCACGGCTTACAGTGTTCTGGTGATCGGGGCATTTTCTTATCTTCAGTTTATGACACCGGGAAAGGTAGCCAAATCAAATGCTATTCAAAATCTGGCAGAGCAGTCTTTGGGCAGTGCATTTAATCTGATTTCGAATAACAGTGCTTTAACTGATATACTTAAAAAACTGATTGCAGGCTTTTATGGCTTTGCATTTATTGTTGGTCTGGTTCTGGCAGTTCTGCTTCTGATCCTGAGTGTTGTATCTATGTTTGTAGGCGGCCAGGAATGGATCACACTTCCGGATGGCAGAAAAGTGACTCCGGAAGAATACCAGAGAATACAGGACGAAGAGCGCCAGAGAAGAGAATGGGAAGAGCAGCAGCGTCAGCAGCGGATGCAGATGGAGCGTGAAGAAAAGGAACGCAAAAAACAGCGTGAAGCACAGGAACGCCAGAGACAGATGGAAGCGCAGCAGAAACAGCAGGCTCAGGCTGTCATGGGAAAAGTGATGTGCATCAAAGGTGTGGCAACCGGTCAGGGATTTTCACTTCCGGAGACTTCCAAAGTAGTCGTTGGAAAGAATCTGCAGTATGCAAATCTGGTGATCAAGTCCCCACATGTGAGCAACGTACACTGCAGCATCCGCTATAAAGCAGCAACGAACACTTATATTGTAAAAGATCATTCCTCCAACGGAACTTATGTAAACGGTGTGAGACTGCAGAAGGATGTACCGCTGGTATTTCCGGAAGGAACGGTACTGCAGCTTGCAGACGGAAGCAATGAGATCAAGCTTGGCTGACAGGAATCAGATACCGGTAAGGATCTGACTGGGAGAGAGCGTATGGGAAAAAAACAGAGAGAAAAAAATGCTCCGGTTCTTGTCATATGTGTGATGATCCTTGTCTTTATAGTAGGGCTTTGCGGCATCTATCTGTTTTCACAGATAGGTGGCACACAGCCCTCTTCCAGTATACAGAACAAAATTTCTGAGACGGGAAGCACAGAGGATGAGACAGAGGAAACCGTTGATGCCGGAGAAATGTATAGCGAGGATATCGCAGAAGAAAATATCGCCTTTGATGAAGAATCCGGATTGCAGTATGCGGACAATCAGCTTCTGATCACAACCGTTTCCGGAGTGACCGAACAGGAAGTTCAGAAACTGATCGATCCGTATCAGGCGAGCATCGTCGGAAGAATTGAGATGATGAATATTTATCAGATCAAATTTCCGCAGAGTTATTCGAAAGAAGAACTGGATCAGATTGGAGAGACCTTAAGCAGCAGTGATAAGATCGAAAGCTGCGGTGCAAACCATGTGATGGATATGAATATCGAAGCGACCTATCCAAACGATGCGAAGTGGAAAGGCAAATGGAAAAAGAAAAATCCGACCGGTATTACCTGGGGAATGGAAGCCATCCACGCACCGGAAGCATGGGATTATTACAATGAGATGCAGGGTGTTAATGTCGGCGTATACGATAATATGTTTTATAATCATGAAGATCTGACCTTTCATGGCATTTTCAAAAATGTAAATGTACTGAACAATTCTCACGGTACGCATGTCAGCGGAACCATAGGGGCGAACTACAACAATAAGATCGGCGTGTGCGGTGTGTTCCCGAAAGCCAGGCTGTATGCGAGTTCTTTTCAGGTTCTGGAAAAGCAGAATCAGGGTGAGATGGGAATAAAGCTGGCTTTTTATTATCTGGTATATGCGAACCGCTGCCGGGTGGTAAACATGAGCATTGGCACGAATGTGGTCACATATGCGGCAGCAAGAGGAAACCAGGCGGCGAAAATAGCAGTACAGAGTTCAGCAAAGATTATGGGAGATTTTTTTGAGGATCTTCTTCAGTACAATGATTTTGTGATCTGTAAAGCAGCCGGAAATGGAAACTCCACGGAATCCTATGTCCGTGCCGATGCCAATGATGCGGATGCACCATATGGTTATATTCCTTATAATAATGACCACAAAAAGGAATATGCAAAATACGAAAATCAGAGTGATTTTAATAACCGTATTTCCAATGCACAGAAGGACGGCTCCGTGGAAGCCTATGACTATATTACTGCGATCACCAATGCAGAGGTAAGAAAACGGATCCTGGTAGTCGGTGCGGCAGAAAACCTTGGCAAGGGAAAATACAAGATGGCAGATTTCAGCGACTGTGGAAATCGTGTCGATGTGGCAGCACCTGGTGTGGATATTTACAGTACTGTAGAATCTACAGGATATGAGGATGGCTGGAGCGGTACTTCCATGGCAACGCCGCATGTAACCGGTCTGGCAGCGATGTGTTTTTCGGTGAATAAAAATCTGACCGGTGCGCAGGTTGTGGATATCATCTGCAAGACAGCGGAAGGAAGTCTGGAATACACAACAAATAACGGATCGAAAAATTTCAAATATCCACTGATCAATGCACAGAAAGCGGTGGAGCGTGCACGCAGCACCAGTACCGCGAAAAACAAAACTAAAGAGACAGCCAAAACAAACGAGAGCGACAAAAATACAAAACAGAATGTCAGCCGTGATGTGGTGATGGTGCTTGATAATTCCGGAAGTATGGATGGAGAACCGCTGGAACAGACCAAAGATGCAGCATATAAATTCCTGGATACTGTATTTGGACAGGATTCCAGAGTTGCACTGGTTACGTATTCGGAATCGGCAGATGTGTGTACCAGTCTGACAAAAAAAGAAAAAGATCTGACGGATCAGGTCGATGAGATGGGGGCATTTGGCGGTACCAATATGTATTCCGGCATGGAGGAGGCAGACAGGCTGCTTTCAAACAGCACAGCAGACCGAAAAATCATAGTATTGATGTCCGACGGCTGCCCGAATCAGGGAGAAAATGACAACGGAGATTATTTTTCACCGTTGATCCGCTATGCAGAAGAACTGAAAAACAAAGGCTATTATGTGTATACTCTTGGTTTCTTTTCCGCCATATACGGAAGCGAGCGGACGGATGCACAGCATCTGATGGAGCAGATGGCAAGTCCGGGACTGCACTATGAAGTAACCGATGCGGACAGTCTGGTATTTTTCTTTGATGATATCGCAAACCAGATTTCCGGCAGAGCCTATGTTTATGTACGTATCGCCTGCCCGGTCGATGTGACGGTCACAAGCGGCGGTGAGACGCTTTCATCCAGAGAAGATTCGGAAAATACGCGTACTTCTTTTGGAACGCTTACCTACGAAGATGTGAAAACCGATGAGCAGGAAGATACCGGCGGTATTTCTTACTATGATGATGAAACGCAGGATGACAGCGGACGGGTAGACAACGTGAAGATTCTGCGCCTGGATATGGAGAGCGACTATGATATCAACATCGAAGGCTATGCAAGCGGTGAGATGACGTACACAGTCAAATTCCCGAACGAGCAGGGCGAATACGATGATACCAGAGAATTTCCAGATATTCCGGTCAGTTCATCCATGCAGGCAGTATCCAGCACAAGCCTTTCCGATGCCACCTATCTCGATGTAGATGAGGACGGAGACGGCAAGATCGATACCACCTACAAAGCAACATCAAACGGAAGCATGGAGATCGTAAAAGACAACACGCTTCTGTATATCGTGATCGCTGCCATGGTGGTGATCGTGATCCTGATCATTACGCTGATCGTGGTGCTGGTAAAACTCTCCTCGAAAAAGAAACCATCGTATGAAGCACCGTCCGAACATACACCGTGCGCCGGCTATATTTACGGAGCATTTGGTGTCTATCAGGGACAGATGTACCCGATGTATCTCGGTCAGGAATGTGTGGTCGGAAGAAAAACAGGCAGTGATATCCAGATCGTACATGGTGAGATCAGCCGTGTGCACTGCGTGATCAAAATGCTGCCGGATGGAGTCTATCAGGTGACAGACTATTCCTCAAACGGAACATATTATAATAATAAACGTCTGAAATATGGGGATCCGTACCGCCTGCCAAAAGGCGCACTGCTGGCACTTGGTGATGCCGACAATGTCCTGGAATTGAAGTAAAAAGAAAGACTGCTACAAAACAGAGAAAAATCTCTGCAATGCAGTGGTCTTTTAATAGTCAAGCGGATATTCGCAATCCGCTTTGCTACTTGCTCATAACCAAATAACTGCTCCGCAGTTTATCAGAAGGAGCTTGCACTCCTCCTGATACAAGCAAGTCCCCACCCACTGCTTATTGCTTTTCGCAATTGAAGCAGGGGACTTACTTGATTTGGTTAAGTTCCTTATTTGATTCTCTTTAATTCATATTCTCTTGTTCCAAGACCAATCTTCTCTGCCTGATCCAGTGTTGCTTTCCACTCGATATTCGGGTTGGAATCTTTGAAATGATCGTGGTGGCAATGCCATCCCGGCTCTGCCAGGTGCTCTCCGAGCTGACTGTTTGCGATCGGTGTTGCATTCAGGCAGGCATCTGCACATGCCTGATCCAGTGCGACCGGATCAAAGCTTGCGAACATTCCGATATCCGGAAGGATCGGTGCATCATTCTCACCGTGACAGTCACAGTTCGGGCTGATATCCTGTACCAGTGCGATATGGAAATGCGGACGGTCGTGACAGACTGCCTGTGCATATTCTGCCATTTTACGGTCGAGAAGCTCATTTGCACTGTCATTTGGATTGTATACCGCATCAAAACTGCAGCCTCCGATACAGCGTCCGCATCCTTTGCATTTATCATAATCAATAACTGCTTTTTTATTTACATAAGTGATCGCATCGCTTCCGCATTCTTTTGCACAGCGGCGGCAGCCACGACAGACTTCCGTATTGATTGCCGGTTTTCCGCTTGCATGCTGCTGCATTTTTCCTGCACGGCTTCCGCATCCCATACCGATATTTTTAATGGCTCCGCCAAATCCGGTTGCTTCATGTCCCTTAAAATGGCTCAGGCTGATAAAAATGTCCGCATCCATGATCGCATGTCCGATCAGAGCCGTTTTGCAGTATTCTCCGTTTACAACCGGAACTTCTACTTCATCCGTTCCTCTCAGGCCATCTCCGATGATAATCTGACATCCGGTCGTAGTTGTATTAAAACCATTGAGATTTGCACAGTCCAGATGTTCCAGTGCATTCTTTCTGCTTCCCGGATACAGTGTATTACAGTCTGTCAGAAACGGCATTCCGCCCTGCTCCTTGCACAAATCTGCAATTACCTTTGCATAATTTGGTCGAAGGAAAGCCATATTTCCAAGTTCACCAAAATGCATCTTGATCGCCACAAACTTTCCATCCATATCAATGTCTTTGATGCCGGCAGCAATACAAAGTTTTTTCAGCTTGTCCAGCTGGCTGGTCCCTACCGGACAGCGAAAATCGGTAAAATAAACAGTAGATTTTCCCATGTCAGTTCCTCCTGATATATTTTCTTCCGTAAGTTTCCCGTACCTTTGAGATCGGAAGAGCG
>OGYC01001181.1_pt1 | contig 23136 bp, 20 predicted proteins | sample 1576461 | NCBI WGS metagenome assembly OGYC01 (sample SAMEA3541569, study PRJEB24748) | human gut metagenome | biome: human gut; feature: human-associated habitat; material: faeces | place: China | collected 2012 | reverse complement strand
TATATGAGATCATGAACAGTACCCTGAACGACAGAATTACCCGTTTCATGGTAGTGGTAAAGGATTGGGATAAGATCGAGCAGCTGGGCAGTATTCGTAGTGCCCGCCCTACCAACTTCATGTTGGCAGCAGAGTGGAACGCAGTTCTGTGTCATGATGGTGGTCCCTTCTTCATCAATGACTGGGTGGCAAAGGATTATTCCGCGAACTTCAGCGGCGGCTTTGCCCGTTACAGCAACGGTAAGGCAGCAGAGTTCACAGAGTATATCACTTACGATAAGTACACCAATACCCAGAAGGGCAAGACCTATGATGGTCTGAAGCAGCGTTTTGAGAGCTCCAGATATACCACGACTTACAATGACTATTATCAGGGACCTCATTTCAAGTTCGCAGATGCAGAGGTTACCTTTGCTGACAGAAACGATGCGATCAGCGCAACCACTATTGAGCTTCCCTTTAAGCATAACGGTTCTACTCTGAAGTATAATGAAGAGACCGGAACCTATGATTATTATGAGTATGGTTCTGCACACAAGGATGCAGCAAGCGGCGCACAGCTGACTTTTGAGAACGTTATCCTGCAGAATACCACTTTTGCAGATCTGGGCGAAGGCTACCTGATCTACAATGCGATCGATTCCGGACGCTCCGGCTACTATATCACCGAGGGTAAGGCAATCGAAGTGAACTGGACCAAGTCTTCCGAGAATGCGATCACACATTATTATGATGCGAAGACCGGCGAAGAGATCGAGGTTAATACCGGTAAGACATACATCTCTCTGGTTCCTTCCGATGGCTGGAACAATGTTGTGATCAAATAAATACAGTCATTATGATAAAAGTAATAAGATCCCTTCTGTGGTGCTATCGCCGCGGGAGGGATTTTTTGTGCGATCATGCAACTTGATAAGCGCGACAATGTGTAATTTGATGAATGCCCATGACAAAAAACAAGCGATTTATATGCAATAACCGTAAAAATCTCATGGATATCACTGAAAACTTGCCTTATAATAAAGCATAGTAAAAATGTTTAGGAGTGAAGGCAATGAAGGCTGCAAAAAAATATAATCCGGATCTGATCCTGCATGGGAATCTGATCCGTGCAATATTATCTCTGGCGATCCCGGTGGTGATCAACAGCTTTTTACAGACCATGTATAATCTGACAGATACTTACTGGCTGGGGAAGATTGGCACGGAGCAGCTGGCAGCGATCAATCTGGTAACACCGATGCAGAATATCATCACGAATTTCGGCAGCGGGATCACGGTGGCCGGAGCAGTTCTCATTGCACAGTATATCGGTGCGGGGGAAAAAGAGGATGCCAGATCCATGGCAAATCAGATATTTATTTGTGCCATGGGGTTTGCGGTAGTCTGTGCAGCGTTATGCTTTCTGGAGACACCGGCGATCGTGAACTGGCTTGGTGCTGACGGAGGCACGGCATATTATGCGAGAGTCTATCTGCGGGTAGTTATCTGGGATATGCCATTTTTGTATATGGTGAACATATTCTCCGCGGTGCACCAGGCGCAGGGAGATACGGTGAGACCTATGTTATTGAATCTGGGAGGCATTACGCTGAATCTGTTCCTGGATCCGTTTTTTATGATCATTCTGGATATGGGAACAGCGGGAGCAGCGCTGGCGACGCTTTTGGCAAAAGCAGTGCCTGCTACGGTGGCATTTATTCTTTTGTGCAGACCGGAAAATGACATCTGCCTGAATCGCAGATATATGCAGCTGCAGAGAGAAAAACTGGGCATGATCCTGAAGGTCGGATTGCCCACTGCTATTGGAGGCAGCACCATGCAGCTCGGATTCCTGCTCATGAGTAAAAATGTATTTGTCTATGGAACAGAGGCGATGGCAGCTTACGGTATCGGCAACAAGGTCAATGGTCTGATCACTCTGCCCTCCAATGCCATCGGCTCAGCGACTGCAACGATCGTGGGACAGAATATGGGAGCAAAACAGCCGGAGCGTGCAGAGCGGGGATATCGCTTTTCTATGTGGATATCGGTTGTATTTTTATTCATTGGTGGTATGATCTTATCAAGAGATATGATCTCCACGGCGATCGTCAGTATTTTCTCCAAAGATGCAGAGGTTGTGGGAATGGCAGCAGATTTTTTAAGCGTGATGGCATTGTGGTGTTTTACCAACGGAGTATATAATACGACCTCCGGGCTGTTCCAGGGAACCGGACACACAGAGGTAACGATGGCGATCGATGTGACCAGACTGTGGGTATTCCGTTTCCTGACGCTGTGGTTCTGCGAGAGCATTTTGCATATGGGCGTGCGCAGTGTCTGGTATTCCGTGGTGATCAGTAACGGTATCTCTTCCCTGATCCTGTATGTTCTGTACCGCTGTGGTATCTGGAAGAAGACGCGGATCAAAGTGGGAAAATAAGCTGCTTAAGGAGTACCATGGAGAGTAAGAAAAAAGTTAAGAAGAGTCTTCGTATATATATAAGCATCGTTATAGTACTTTTGCTGCTTCAGGTCATTGCCTGGAACAGCAGAAGCTTCAGCGATGCTTATATTGCTTATATTTTCCCCATCTGGGTCAATACCTATGGCAGGATCACGGGAAGCTTCCCCTTTTCTGTGGGAGAATGGATGATCGTGGCGGGGATCGCTGTTATAATATCAGCGGTTCTGCTGGGGATGAGTATGCTTTTTCCGGAATGCAGGCATTCGGCAAGGTATTGTCACGGTGTTAAGAGGTTTTTTCGTTTTTTTGCATGGGTATTGCTATTCGTGTTTGCAATCATGACTTTGAATTGTACGATGATCTATCATGGTTCTACCTTTTCGGAGAAGTATTTCGGAGAGGAAGAGGGGCAGCAGGATGTAACGCTGCAGGAGCGGACGGAGGAGCTTTTCAGGATTTATAACGATATTGTGTCCCATTGCAATGCACTGAGTATGGAGATGGAGCGCGATGACAGTGGCGTCGTGGTATATTCCGGAGGGGTGGACAGTAAGGGGAATGCGGTGGATATGGCAGGAGAAGCCATCGATGCGATGCAGAACCTGGGGAAAAGCTATGCCCAGCTGGATGGTTATTATCCGAGACCGAAGGCTATGTTTTTCTCGGATTTCATGTGTCAGATGTATATGTGCGGGTACTATTTCCCATTTTCCATGGAAGCAAATTATAATGACGTTATGTCTGTCATGAAGAAGCCGGCGACTATGTGCCATGAACTGGCGCATATCCGGGGATATATCTACGAGGATGAGGCGAATTTTATTGCGTTTCTCGCCTGTGTGGAGTCGGATGATGCTGCATTTCAGTACTCGGGATATTTAAGCGTCCTGAATTATGTGGTGAATGATCTGTACAAGACGAGACTGGCGGACCCTGAGAGCTATGCGGCAGCCAGGGAGGCAGTACGTCCGCTACAGGTATTGCAGCAGGTACAGGAGGACAATATCTTCGTCACAGAGGAGGAATGGGAGCGAATCAACGGGAAAGCGGTGGTGGACACGGAGACCGTGGACAGTGTCTCAGATACTCTGACGGATGCTTCGCTGAAGCTGAATGGTGTGTCGGATGGCATGGTCAGCTACAACCGGGTAGTGGAGCTGTTGTTACAATGGTACGGCCAACAAGAGGAGTACTAACCGAAACATTTGTAAGAGATAGAGGAATAATTGCAAAAAATTAAAAATTTTTCTATTAACCACTTGACATTTGATCAGAATTTATGTAAACTACGATTGTTGTGACGCAGAGCAGTCATGAGATACAGATTGCAAGAAGGATTAAGTCGCGGGCCCAGATAGCTCAGTTGGTAGAGCAGAGGACTGAAAATCCTCGTGTCACTGGTTCGATTCCGGTTCTGGGCATTTCGCAGGACACCATTTATTAAAATGGCCGCCCTGCTTCATATATAAACATGCGGGTGTAGTTCAATGGTAGAACACCAGCCTTCCAAGCTGGATACGTGGGTTCGATTCCCATCACCCGCTTTTTTGTTACTTAGAAATAAGTACAAATGACGATGTGGCAGTGGCTATGAGGTAGTCCCTGCCTTTTTTATTGCAGTAAAACAGAAAGGAGAAGCAATAATGACAAGAAGAGAAGAACTTCATAAGATAGCGGAGGAATTACGCAATAATCCTCCTGCAAAATTTAATTTTCCGGGGTTGCATGATTTGGATGATGATACGACAACAGAAGAATTTTTTATTGAAAGAAATCATAAAAAAATCCATTTTTATATGATTCGTGGGAAAAAGATAAAAGAGAAAGTCCCTTATGTAATCAATGTACATGGTGGTGGAATGGTGAGAAGCCATGCAGAAAGAGATCTTTTGTTTTGTAGGCGTATGGCACTGGCAACAGGATTTGCGGTAATATCACTTGATTATCATTTGGCACCGGAATATGCGTATCCATATGCATTGGACGAGTTGGAGACACTGATTCGTTATTTGGCGGAAACCGGAGAACAAAATCAACTTAAGAGCAAAGAATATGCATTATGTGGGCAGAGTTCTGGCGGAAATTTGTGCTTTGGAGTGAGTCAGCGTTTGAAAAATACAGCTTATAGGCCCTTAGGATTAATAGGCTGTTATAGTGTACAGGATATGGCAACCAACCCGGACAATAAACCGGACGAATGCAGTCAACAAAGAAGAGACCGGTACAAATTCTATTTTGAATGTTATTTGAATGAGTCCAATCCAGAAAATTATGATATTTCACCGATAAGATTGCCTATAGAAGAACTGCGAGATTTACCTCAGACAATGATATTCGAAGGTGGTTTAGACGAATTACGAACAGAGAATTTCAACATGTTTTGTAATTTATATCAAGCAAATGTGAAGACCTCCTTCCATTTTTATCCGCAGAGTGGACATGGATTTATCATAAATCAAGAAGGTGAATGGAAGGAAGCGCAGCATCAATTGTTTGAAGGGGTAAAAGACATTTTAGGCAATCCGGGCATATTCCAGGGATGAGAGGAATCTTCCGAATATACATCACAAAACTCATTCAAAAAAGCTTTTACGACGAGAGAGGTATGTCGTTTCTGATTTAAGATAGACTGAAAATTTCTCACACAGAGCGGAGAATCGATTTTGAAATAATACATATTTTTGGGTGAATTTTGTGATACAAGATAAGCGCTGATAAAGGTAGCGCCGATTCCGCTGCAACAATAATTAAAAGCAGTGACCATTTGTGCAGCGTCAAGTGCAACCGGAGGATGAATATTAGCCTGCTGAATGAAACTTTCCGTCCTTTCGTAGAGATTGTTGCCTTCCGTCAGAAAGATAAAAGGTATATTGGCGAATAGTTGTAACGGAACATGCGGACGCATGGGAAGAACATGAGCGTTGAATAAAAGATCTTCTTTGGTCAAAGCGTATGGCAAAGCATCTACGGACACGAAGTGACTCGGTACAGCTAAGACAATCCAGTCATAAAATGCGTGTGAGACTGTGAATTTTGACTTATCAATTTCACTGCAGTTAAAGGTAAGGTCAATTTGACCATTTTCTAAAGCATCCAATAATCTGTTAGAAGGATTTTCTTGTATCTGAATTTTAATATTAGGATATTTTGGGTAAAATCTACAAATTACCGGAGGCAAAATGTACGAATTTATATATTGAGTGCCACCAATGGTCAGATAACCGGAATTTAAATTTTTGAGATCATTTATCTCATCATACATATTTTTCTCAATAAAATCGATATGCTCAATGGCCTGAATATATTTTTCTCCGGCTTCCGTGAGAGAGAGAATTTTCTTATTTCGGTAAAATATGGGCATTCCCAAGTCTTTTTCTACTTTCTGTACGCAAATGCTTAAAGCAGGTTGTGTAATAAAAAGCTTCTCAGCTGCTATTGAGAAGCTTTTTGTTTTATATAATTCGTAGATATATTTCATTTCATTAGTCATTATATAAATCATTCTCCTCTTGTAATATAAAAACAATTTATATTTTTATAAATATTATAAATTTGATTATATAGTAAATGCGAAATATAATCAAGAAAAACGAGGAGGAAAAATTCATGATAACGAATGCGTTAATTATGCATGAAACTGATAACGTTGCGGTATGTATTACGCCTGTGAGTATGGGAGATTCGGTTTTATGCAAAAAAAGCGATAATGGTATTATGCAATTAACAGCCGAAGAAGCTATACCCGCATGGCATAAGATGGCATTGACCGTAATCGAGAAAGGAGATCATATTATTAAATATGGAGAAGTAATTGGAAAAGCAACACAGAAAATTGAAAAAGGAAAATGGGTGTCACATCAGAATATTGAAGGAATACCAAGAGACTATGACAGTGAGATTATTAAGTAGTAGGAGAAATGGAATATGAAGTTTTCAGGATATCATAGACCGGATGGAAAGGTTGGTATCAGGAACCATGTATTGATATTACCAACCTGTGCTTGCGCAAGTGAAAGTTGCAGAATTGTTGCAAGTCAGGTAAAAGGTTCTGTAAATGTCGTTATAAATACAGGTTGTTCTGATGTAGCCGGAAATACGGAAATGACACAGAGAATTCTTCGAGGATTTGCATGTAACGGAAATGTATATGGAATTATAATTATCGGGTTAGGATGTGAAACGGTAGGACATCAACAATTAAAAGAAGAAATAAGAAAACTAACCGATAAACCGGTGGAATCCTTCGGAATTCAGGAAATTGGAGGAACTGTAGATACCATTGCCGCTGCAGTAAAAGCAGCACGGACAATGGTAGCAAGGGCATCGCAGCTACAAAAGGAAGAATGTGATATATCAGAGCTGCTTATGGGAATTGAATGTGGTGGATCAGATGCTACTTCCGGAATTATCTCAAATCCTGCAGTAGGTGAATTGAGTGACAGGGTTATTGAACTGGGTGGTTCAACAATGATGAGTGAAACCATAGAGTTTATAGGTGGTGAGCATATTTTGGCCAGAAGAGGAGCTACAGATAAGATTCATAATGAGATTATTAGTATTTGTAAGGCTTATGAGGAACATCTGAAGTTGGCAGGGCAGAATTGCAGAGCAGGACAGCCGACACCCGGTAACAAAGCAGGTGGATTATCTACGTTGGAGGAGAAAAGCCTGGGATGTATTCGAAAAGGTGGAACAAAGCCGGTGGTGGAGGTCTTGCAAGAAGGAATGAGACCAACCCAAAAGGGCGCAATTATTATGGATACACCGGGGTATGACATAGCATCAGTAACGTCTATGGTAGCAGGAGGGTGTCAAGTAATTGTATTTACAACCGGAAGAGGAACCCCTACAGGAAATGCACTTGCACCGGTAATCAAGGTGTGTGGGAATCCGCAGACTTGTGAGAAGATGAAGGATAATATTGACGAGGATCTCAGTACAGTAGTGACTAGGGGAAAAACAATTGAACAGGCTGCAGATCAATTGTTTGAGGGACTAATGGATGTATGCAATGGAAAGATGACAAAAGCAGAGATATTTGGATTCTCAGATATAGCAGTAGACCATATCTGCCGTTTCATATAATGAGGGACAGTGATGAAAGTTATATTTGTATCAATGCACAGTGCTACGATTGAACTTGAAAACGACAGAATTTTCGAATCGGAAAGCCCTTTTTCAGTTTATTTGAATGATAAGGAATATAGAACAGACTGTACGAGAAATGTGTTCTCTGTTTATGATCTGGAACCTGATAGAGAATATAAGATTACTGTAAATGGAGAAAGCGTCTGCTTCCGAACGGATGAAGAGATAGTAACGCTGAACGTGAAAGATTTTTACGCTCAGGGAGATGGTGTTACAGACGACACGGGGCCGCTGCAGGCTGCCATTATGTGTTGCCCTGAAAAAGGTAGAGTTCTGATTCCGGAAGGTAGGTACTTGATTCGCCCTGTTTTTTTGAAAAGCAACATACAGATTGAGATTCAGAAAGGGGCAATCCTTTTGGGAGAAACAGATCGAAAAAAGTATCCGATTTTGCCGGGAAGAATTCCAACAAATGTAGAAAACGAAGAATACTATCTTGGAACATGGGAAGGAATTGCAGAGTCCGCTTTTGCAGGAGTGATCACGGGAATTGGTGTTGAGAATATTAAGATATACGGACAGGGTGTTCTGGATGGACAAGCTGATAAAAGTGATTGGTGGGAAAAGGACATTGTAAAAAGGATAGCATGGAGACCTAGAGGAATATTTCTTAATCGATGCAAAAATGTAGCTATACAAGGAATAACCAGCCAAAATACAGCTTCTTGGAATCAGCATCCGTTTTTCTCTCAGGATATTTCCTATGTGGATATGAAATTAGTTAATCCCAGAGAAAATCCCAATACGGATGGAATAGATCCTGAATCTTGTGAAAGGGTAGATATTATAGGATGCGAATTTTCTGTGGGTGATGACTGCATTGCAATTAAATCCGGAAAATATGAAATGGGTAAAAAATTAAAGACCCCTTGTGAAGATGTAGTAATCAGAAATTGTTGTATGAAATACGGACATGGTGCTGTGACGCTTGGAAGCGAACTAAGTGCTGGACTAAAGAGAATCAGTGTTACTCAGTGCAGATTTGAGAAAACAGATCGAGGATTAAGGATTAAATCTCAAAGGGGACGAGGAAGAAGAGCTATTGTAGAAGATGTATTGTTTGATGGTATAGAAATGATAAATGTAAAAGCGCCGTTGGTCATCAATATGTTTTATAAAGCAAGAAATAACGTACCGGATGCGGAATATACATACAATCATCAAAAACTTCCAATAGATGAAGGGACGCCGTATTTGGGAAAATTTCATTTCAAGAATATCAAAGCAATAGATGCAGAGTGGACAGCAGGAGCCTTTTGGGGGTTACCGGAACAGCCGATAGAAGAAATCATATTGGAAAATGTGTTTTGCACCATGAAAGAAAATGCGGAACCGGGTAAGGCGATTATGACATTGGACGGACCTTGGTATTGCAAGAGTGGATTCCATCTCTATTGGGTAAATAGAGTCCGAATAATTAACACAGAAGTAGTCGGAGCAACAACAGAACCTTTTATTTTACAAAATGTAAATGAGGTAATAAATTCTTAAATAAAGGAGAAGGCAAATGAGAAAACAAATTATATCGTTACTGATTTGTGGCGCTATGGCAGCTACATTACTTACAGGATGTGGGAAAACACAGACCGGAGTGGGCAGTGAATCTATAAAAGAAGAGGGGTTTAACCTAGCAAATGCATGTAATGTAAATGTAGAAAATACGCTTACAGGAGATGAAAAAGTAAAAGATGCAATTGTGATAGCAACGACGAATGATATGCCCTCAGCAGCTCCTTACGGAAGTAATAATACAGTGACAGCAATGCTTACCAATTCTACGTTTAACCGGTTGGTGAAAGTGACAGCAGACAATGAAGTGCTTCCTGAACTTGCAACATCCTGGAGCAGTAATGAGGATTCTACAGAATGGACATTCAAACTGCGTGATGATGTTGACTTTCAAAGCGGAAAACACTTTACCGCACAGGACGTAGTGTTCACATTTCAATATGCATCCTCTAACAAAAATGAAGGAATAACGTTTCCTATTAATGGTACGGAATTAATTGACACGATGGAAACTCCGGATGATTATACCGTTGTATTTAAACTTAACAAAACGTGTGCAGATTGGGCATACTATGTAGCACAGAAGATCATGTCCAAAGAAACCGTAGAAGAATTAGGCATTGAGGAAGGCGGAGTTATCGGAACTGGACCATATACATTCGTATCTTATACACCGGGAGTGTCCTGGGTTATGGAGAGAAATGAAAATTATTGGGGAGAACTTCCCAAGACTCGACAGGTTACCTTTACGGTAATTACAGACGGTAACGCAAGAGCACTGTCTATTGAGTCCGGAGATGTAGATGTAGTATTTGATCCGAATCCCTCCGACGTTGTAAAGTTCATCGATAATGAGGAATATCACATTTATGCAAATCAGAATCTGTCTAATGTATTTGTGGGAATTAACTGTGCAAGAGTTGGAGAAAATCGAGATTTAAGAAGAGCACTGGCAATGGCTATCAGCAGGGATGATATTGCTGCTGTGTGTTATGAAGACGGTAAGTTGGGAAGCGTTGCTTATAATTATGTAAATGCAGCATCCCCTATGCATGCAGAGGTAAATGCAATTCCTTATGATCCAGAACAGGCAAAGGAAATTTTGAAGGAACTTGGATATGATGAGAACAATCGTTTGTCATTGCGTTTATGTGCGGCAGGAAAGTTCCTCCCCGTTGCAGAGATTATTCAGGCAAATTTAGCAGCTGTAAATATTGATGTTGAAGTATCTGAATTTTCCAATTCCGGATATAGTTCATCTCTTAGAGAAGATGGAAAGTATGATTTGTATTTGCAGCAGTCTTCTACCAATGGACCTATTATGAATACTGTAACACGTTTCTTTACATCCGATGGAACGTCAAATCTTACGAATTTTCATGATGAAAAGTTTGATGGAATGGTAGAAGATGCTTTGGAAAGTAAAACGCTGGATGAAATGGAAAGCAAATATGCGGAGATTCAGCAGTACCTTGCAGATGAGGTTCCGGCAATTCCTTTGATTGATCAATATCTGTGGGCCATCGGAACCAAAGATTTTTATGGAATTGATTTAGGAAACCAGTATTATAGTGTTGACTTTACTAACTGTGTTGTTGTAGAGGAATAACAGAGGAATAACAATGCTGAAATACATTTTAAAAAGATTGATAATGATTATTTTTGTAGTAATAGGTGTCTCTTTCGTGGTGTTTTCCATTATGGATTTGGTACCAGGAGATGCGGCAGTGACAGCTCTTGGTGATGAAGCAACGGAAGAAGAACTGGAATATTACAGGGATACGCATGGGTTGAATGATCCGTTAGTGGTACAATATGTAAGATATATGTCGGGAGTTGTAAGAAAAGATTTGGGAGTCAGCATCAACAATAATGAACCTGTATGGGATCTTTATTTTGCAAAGCTGCCAAATACGATAAAATTAGCGTTCAGTTCTGTTATTTTTGGAGTATTTTTCTCTATTCCGTTGGGTATGATTGCTGCGATTAAAAGAAATACTTGGATAGATGCACTGGCTTCTGCAATTTCTTTCATAGGTATGGCTATGCCGAATTTCTGGATTGGAATTTTACTGATTTTGTTATTCTCGGTAAATTTGGGATGGTTACCATCCTTTGGAGCGGACAACGGAATAAAAAGTTTAATACTTCCGGCAATCACTTGTGGAACGGCTATGATGGCTTCTATTACAAGAACAACGCGTTCAGCAATGCTGGATGTAATCAATCAGGACTACCTTCGTACTGCACGTGCGAAGGGGGTTCCCGAAAGAACGGTAATGGTACGTCATGCTTTGAAAAATGCATTAATTCCTATTGTAACTATGATTGGAACGCAGATAGCAGCAATGATAGGAGGATCTGTTATTACAGAAAGAGTATTTTCCTGGCCGGGGGTCGGAAGCTATATTGTAGATTCCATTTTGAAGAATGACTATCAGGTAGTAACGGGTTTTGTTATTATGACTGCCGTTATGGTATCTTTGATTCTGCTGGCAGTAGATATAATCTATGCACTCATTGATCCACGAATCAAGGCGCAGTTCGCGAAGTAAAAGGTTGAGGTAGATCATATGAATAAGAAAAAACAAAATACAAATGCGGGCGTAAGCGCAAAAGAAAACAGAGCAAAGGCAATATGGCATCAGTTCAAAAAGAATAAAGGAGCTATGATAGGATTGGCTGTAACTATATTTATCATTCTGGTAGCAATCTTCGCTGATGTTATTTGGGATTATGATACCGATGTAATTGGGATGAAGGTTTCTGAAAAATTTTTATCACCATGTCTTGTTCATCCATTTGGAACAGATGAGTACGGAAGAGATATGTTGGCAAGAGTAGGATACGGAGCAAGATATTCTCTTATTATTGGATTCTCAGCAGTTCTTATAGGTACATTGATTGGCCTTCCGGTGGGTGCATCTGCCGGGTATATCGGAGGTAAATATGATAGCATAATTATGAGAATTCTGGATGCATTTGGGGTTATTCCCAGTATCTTACTTAGTATGGTGTTGGTATATGCACTGGGCACGAGTCTGTTTAATTTGTCACTTGCATTGGCGGTAGGAAGTATTCCGGTTATTGCGAGAGTCACCAGAGCAGCGGTCATGACAGTTCGATTTAATGAGTATGTAGAATCTACCCAGGCATTAGGTGGATCAAGTGTTTATATTATGTTTAAGCATATCTTGCCCAATTGTTTTTCTTCTATATTAGTGCAATGTACCTTACGCCTTGGAGCGTCCATTATTTCTGCATCCAGTCTGAGCTACATAGGGCTTGGAGTAGCATTGCCTACTCCGGAATGGGGAGCGTTGTTGTCATCTGCAAAAAACCATATATTGAAAGCACCCTATCTGTGTATGTTCCCGGGAATTGCCATTATGGTCACGGTTATGGCAATTAACCTGGTAGGAGATGGATTGAGAGATGCGTTGGATCCCAAGATGAAGAGGTAACGGAGAAACACGATATGAAAAAGAAAAATACAAAAATAGAATTAAAGCGTGTGGAATCAGAGTATGCAGTGGATGTAAAAAATCTGAAGGTTATTTATAAAACGGATGCATCTACAGTATATGCTGTAAATTCTATCGACTTAAAACTGAAGAAGGGAAGTATTTTAGGATTGGTAGGAGAAACCGGAGCAGGAAAGACTACTTCCATGCTTTCTCTTCTTCGATTGATTCCTTCTCCACCCGGAATTGTTTCAGCAGAAAAGATACAAGTCAATGGGTTGGATGTTATGAATATGACACCGGAAGAACTCTGTGAAATTCGTGGGAGTGAAGTTTCTATGATTTTCCAGGATCCCATGACCTCGTTGAACCCAGTGATGAGTGTTGGAGAACAGATTGCAGAGAGTGTAATGCTTCATGAGAAGGTAAATCGTGATACGGCAATGAAGCAGGCTAAGGAAATGTTGAAAGTGGTGGGAATAGATCCGAACAGAGCAAGTGAATATCCTCATCAGTTTTCGGGAGGCATGCGTCAAAGGGTAGGAATCGCAATTGCTCTTGCATGTAAGCCAGCAGTGTTGATAGCGGATGAACCGACATCAGCATTGGACGTAACGATTCAGGCACAAGTACTGAAGCTGATGAAAAATCTTCAGGAAGCGTATGGATCTTCTATGATATTGATTACGCATGATCTTGGAGTTGTTGCGGAAATGTGTGATCGTGTGGCTGTTATGTACGCAGGAAGAATTGTGGAAGAGGGTACTGCAGAAGATATATTTAACCAAACTATGCATCCGTATACAGAAGGATTGTTTAATTCACTTCCCAATATTCAGAATCGGCAGGCGAGACTTCGGCCAATTAATGGATTGATGCCAGACCCATCTAATCTTCCGAAAGGCTGTGCATTTGCTGATAGATGTCCATACGCAACGGATGATTGCAGGGAACATCAGCCAAAACAAAAGATGGTATCAGATACTCATATGGTGGCATGCATGGCATATGATAATCCGGAATTCCATATTAAAAGGAGGGAAATCGCATGTCAGAAGTGATTTTGGAAGTAAAAGATTTAGTGAAATACTTTAATACGAAAAAAGGAGATGTGCATGCTGTAGACGGAGTGACTTTTTCTATAGAAAAAGGAAAAACTCTCGGGATTGTCGGAGAATCCGGTTGTGGTAAATCTACAACCGGAAGAACGATTCTCAGATTGATTGAACCGACATCCGGAGAAATTATTTTCAATGGTGAGCACATTGAAAAAGCTTCCAAGAAAAGGATGAAAGAACTTCGTAAGGACATGCAGATCATTTTTCAAGATCCGTTTTCTTCTTTAGATCCTCGTATGACAGTCAGTGAACTGATAGCAGAACCTATTAAGTTGAACAAGATATTAAAATCAAAAGACGATATTGAAAAGCGTGTACTTGAATTAATGGAGACAGTAGGATTGGCCAAAAGACTGTATAATACTTATCCTCATGAACTGGATGGAGGAAGAAGACAGCGTATTGGTATTGCAAGGGCGCTTGCGGTGAATCCGCAGTTTATTGTGTGTGACGAACCGGTATCGGCATTGGATGTATCAATTCAGGCACAGATTCTCAATTTGTTGAAGGAACTTCAGGAAAAAATGAATCTGACATATATTTTTATTACACATAATCTGTCAGTTGTAAATTATTTTTCGGATGAAATAGCTGTTATGTATCTTGGCTCTATGGTAGAAAAAGCACCGGTAGATGTATTATTTGATCACCCTATGCATCCCTATACAAAAGCACTTTTATCCGCAATTCCTGTACCGGAATTGAATGAAAGAAAAGAGGCAGAACTGATTAAAGGAGAAATTACTTCACCGATTAATTTACCTAAAGAGTGTAGATTTTATAAGAGATGCAGTATGGCTTGCGAAGAATGTAAGAAAGGAATTCCGCAGTTAAGAGAGGTAGAACCGGGACATTTTGTAGCGTGTGACAGAGTGTAGTAAGGCAAAGGAGAAAGATTAAAATTATGGGACAAGAATATTTTCACCGAGAGGGTGAAGTTATAAAAGACAGATCCTTTTTGGGAAGGCTGTCAGCATATGATTTGCATCCGGATGGAAAGCCTTATCATACGTTTCGAACATATACTGTTCTGGCAGATGGGCGGAATAGCACTTTTAAGAATTGCTATTTTGAAAATAGTGCCGGATCAGGAGAAACAGCAGGACAGGCAATTGCGCTTTATCTGGATGGTGATAATATTCATGTTACGGATTGCGTGCTCAGAGGACACCAGGATACCCTGTTTCTTGCTCCGCTTCCGTTGAAAGAAAGACTGGTGGATGGTTTCCTTGGGCCAAGGCAATTCTATCCGCGAACGAATCACACAGTGTATTTTAAAAATTGTCTTATTGAAGGCGGTATCGATTTCATTTTTGGCGGAGCAACGGCCTATTTTGATAATTGTGAATTCAAGAGTGTAGAACCGGGGTATGTGTTTGCACCGTGCACTCCGGAAAATGTTAAGGTAGGATTTGTGGCAAGAAATTGTAGATTTACATCGGCAGAGGATGTACCGGAGGGTTCTTGTTATATAGGACGGCCTTGGAGAATTCATGGAAAGGTTAGAATTGAAAATTGCTATTTAGGAGCACATATAAATAAAGCGGGATGGGATGACTGGGGGAAACTGGAATCACATCATACGGTAGAATTTATAGAAATCGGATCCTATGGTCCCGGTGCTGATGCAGAAGAGCGGCCGGATTATGTACAAGTGTTAAATAAAATATGAGAGTAATTGAGAAACGCAAGGATTGAAAGAATAAGCAGTATACTCTTCTTAGAAAAAATATGGCAGAGGAAAGGAAGGGCAGTGCATGTGGAATTGAAAACAGAATTATCCGGTAAGGATAAAGTTTTTCTAGAGCAAAGCTTGAACGGTTCGATGTGGAGGGTGATACTGAAAATTGGTACGCCTTTGGCGTTTTATCAAATGCTGAGTCAGATTTTTACAATTTTGGATACGATGATGGCTGCACATATCAGTGAAGAGTCAGTTTCCGCAGTCGCCTATCTTGCACAGCTCAATTCCATTTTATCTGCGGTTGGTGGAGGTCTGGCAGTAGGCGCCGGAATTCAGATCAGTCGTGCATATGGAGAGGGTAACCTGACATTGGTGAGGCAACGAGTCAGCAGCCTTTATGCTCTCTGCTTATTTGCCGGTGTTACGATGCTGACGATAATTCTGCCGTTTACGAACTCATTCCTATATCTGGCGGGAACACCGGATAGCTTGATTGCAGTGGGGGCGCAATACTTTATTGTGCAACTTTTTGTCATGGTGGTTACCTTCCTCAATAATGTCTATATTGCGGTGGAACGGGCAAGAGGAAATGCAAGTCGGATATTTTGGTTGAACCTTCTGGTAATCGGTATAAAACTTTCGTTGACGGCGTTGTTCGTATATATTCTAAACAGCGGGCTTGTCATGATTGCAATCGCTTCGCTTGCATCACAGGTTGTGTTACTGGGCTTTGCGTTACGGAACAGCATCTTTGGAAAAAGTGCTTTTACATTTTCGACCAAGGCTGTCACTGTGCAGCAATGCGTGGTTGCCCCCATGGTTGAGAATTCCGTGCCGGTTATTGCGGAGAAGGCGTTCTTTGCTTTTGGAAAAACTGTTGTCAATGCGATGTGTACGGTCTATGGCGCATTGATGGTCGGTGCAATGGGAGTTTCCAATAATCTTGGCGGAATCACAACGAATCCGCAGAATGGTTATCAGGAAGGTGCAGCGGCAATCATCAGCCAGAATTTTGGTGCAGGAAAATATCGTCGTGTGTTGAAAGCTTTCGTATCGGTACTGGTAATTGATGTAGCAGTCGGTGCAGTGATTTCCGGTATGGAGTTGTGGCAAATGGACGCATTGGCAAATCTTTTTGATTCCGGCAGTACAGAGTTCCATGCTATGATAACCCTTGTATATCGTTATGAGGCTCTGGGAGCTGTGCCACTGGGGATCAATGCAGCGGTCATGTCATTGCTTTATGGCTTAGGTAAAACTAGACTTACATTGATTTTGAATGTGGCAAGGGTTTTTGTATTTCGTATTCCGGTGTTCTGGTTCCTTCAGCATTACACAACACTGGGACAGGCAAGCGTAGGTGTGGTTATGATGGTTAGTAATATTTCGGTTACCCTGCTGGCAGTAGTAGTCGCGGGGGTGGTAATTCGAAATTTTCGGCACACATATATACTGACATGACGCATTACAGCTGTTTAAAATAAAAGTTATTACCGATATACATGATAGGACAGTACAATCCGATGTAACAGGAGTGGAGGTATATATGCAGATCGGTGGTGTAGGAAGCGAACATGACACATATTCTCATCAGGTAACGGAATGTATTCATGAGCATACAGGGCAGACAGACGCAGGAAGCATGGGAGTGAAAGCGGGGACAGAACAGGCTGCACAGCTTGCAACGGAGGCACTGCAGGATAATTCCGGCACCAGTCTGATAGCTTGGGTACAGAAGATCGGAAATGGCAGCAAAGGACTTTTACAGAAGATCTGGGGAGAGAGTGCGGAGACAGATACGACGGCAGTATCTCAAAACAACGGAACGGGCAGTCAGCTCACCGGGCAGGAAACGACTGTTACGGGAACCTCTGTGGGTGTTAAGACCACAATGAACAGGGCGGCAGTGGAGACAGCAGCTACCCATACGTATTTCCGACCTGTGGAGGCGAAGGATGCCATACCGGCGAATCCTTTTCAGAAGGTACGTTATCAGGTACAGAAGGTAGCGAGAAAGTTGATGGACCGGCTGCCGGGTCGATTTCTGGGATCCCATACAGGTGATTTTTTGCAGACGAAACAACAGCAAACGAAAGAAGATCTGCGGAAGAGAAGTCAGTATAAGCAGGATGATCAGGAGATCGAGTGCATTCTCACGGATGAAAGCTATCTGACAGATTCCTATAACCGCAAGGGTGAGTACAGCCATCTGACTACAGATAAATAATTATATTACAAATTTTACGAAAAATTTCAATAATTTGCTTGACAGTTTGGCATTCATCATGTAATATAGTCTTTGCTGTGAGACACAGCAGACATTCATAAGATTGCGGATGAATGCCGATACAATTAATTTCATACCTTCAAGATACAGGTTTTGACCTGTACAGTATGCGCGAGTGGCTCAGCGGTGGAGCACCTCCTTGCCAAGGAGGGGGTCGCGGGTTCGATCCCCGTCTCGCGCTCTTTTTATTTGTAGCGGAAGCCTTGATTTTACAGGGTTTCCGCTCTTTTTATGTGGTTGCAGACCTGCACCCACCTGCACCCAGTCGATTTGTTGTATCGGCTATAATGCTTTTTCTAATAAATTCTGTGTCTCCTCTGTTGTGAGTGGATTGTAAATATAATTGCTTGCTACTATACAATACTATTATAAATAAAAAAGCCATCACAGCTGTGATGGTTGTAGTTTCTAATCTCTATTATACATAACCGGATAATTATATGGCAGGCGTAGCCGCTCCTGCATCTCTCGGGTCTCCCCTGTCGTACCATCGGCGTGTGGTCGCTACGAAATTTACCACCTCATACAACTATCCGGATAATGCACAATTAGTATATGTTAATAATAGCACTGCTATTCTTTTTTTAAAGTGCAATGTTATTTCTCAAATGCTGTCGGAAATATTAGAATGCGTTGTAGACAGGCTGTAGACACTTGATAGGTGGGGTGCTTTTCTCCTTGTATTTACTGGGTTTGCGGACGATGGTATAATTCGTGCGCCGTCTCGCGCTTGTCTGCACGGAAAATTTCAAAAGCAAAAGGTACTGTGTATTTGTTTCGGTTCGTATAGGAGCTTCATTTTGTATGCACATGACCGCGGAACCAGACTTTACTGGGCTGTGCCTTATAGGTGGGGCGGCGGAAGAGGAGGCTTTTCAGTGCGGGTCCGTTAAAGGGGAAGAGAGGCCAGAAGTAACTGAAGCCTGCGAAGGTCGGTGTGGTAATCATGGAGAGTGACACAAGCGTCAGACCGGTGATAAAGCCGGGCAGACCCCATAATCCGGTCGTGACCACCAGGAGAATTCGATAGATTCGCAGGGCATCGGCGAATTCTATACTGGAGAGGGACAGATTCGCCAACATGGTGACGGCGGCATAGAAGAGGACTTCGGTAGAGGCCCAGTTAAGACTGACAGCAATGTCACCAATCAACAAGCCTCCTACGATAGACAGTGCACCGGAGACACGGCTGGAACTAAGTGCGGCAGAGTATTTGAAGAGGTCTAAGAGAAACTCCACCGCCAGCACATAGAAAAAAAGGCGGAAGGGTGACAGATCGCTGACGGGTGTGAGCTGCAGCGAGGCGGTGATCTCGGGATAATACGCGGAGAGAAGTAAAAATACCGGCAGAAGCAGAAGACTCACCGGAATGCACAGGAAGCGTATCATGCGGAAATAAGTTCCGGTCAGTGGATTGTTGTAATAGTCTTCCGGACTCTGGGTAAACTGGAAGATCGTACCGGGAAGCAGTAAAACGGCGGGAGAATTGTCCACGATGAGCAGGATGTGTCCTTCGCACAGGTAGCTGCATGCCACATCGGGACGCTCTGTCAGCTGGATGCTGGGCAGAGGATTCCACCATCTTTTATGAATCAGAAGCTCTTCTAAGCTTTTGCTGCCCATAGTCAGCGAAGTGATCTGTAACCGGGAGAGCTTTTGCTTCAGAGCCTCTAATAACTCCTCGTTAACCTGGTCTTCCAGATAGGCGATTGCTACATCGGTGCGGCTCTCTGTTCCCAGGGTGCAGATGGAGAAAGTCAGTTTTGCAGAACGCACCCGGCGGCGGATAAGATTTGTATTGAATAAAAGTGTCTCGACGAAGCCGTCCCGGGCACCCCGGGTGCTCCGTTCGGTATCGGGCTCGGAGATACTGCGGACGGGATAGGTACGGACGTCAATGATCACCGCCTGATCGAAGCCGTTCACCAAAAGGATGGAAGGCCCACTTAAGAGATTTTGCAGGATATCATCCACAGAGGAGGTCAACGATACCTGTGCATAGCCGAGCCTGCTCTGTACATAACGGGGGAGATCGCGGATCTCGGAATCCAGTGTATAGTGAGGATCCTGCAGGTCGGAGAAGATCTGCTGGAGGATCTCGGTATTGCAGAAACCATTGATCCCCAGCCAGAATGCCGGAGTTTCCCCCAACCGGAGATCGCGTGTGATCAGGTCAAAGCTTTTACCCAGAGGAAGCAATCTGTGGAGAAGATCAATATTTTGGGAAAGTTCTGTGGATAACGAAATGTTTTGTGCCATAAAAGGGAATCCTTTCTGAATAATGATATAATGATTGCATAGACTGCCCGGTGGGTATATTGTATTATTCAGATAGATTCCCCATTATTTTGGTAACTATTCAGTTCATCAGTGATATAATTGCCACAGGCCTAACAGGATCAATAAGAGCCCGGAGATGGGATCTGCATATTCTCCGACACGCTGCAGGAGGACAGAACGTCCCAGGCGGCTCCCCAGTGCCAGGAATCCGAAGGAACAGAAAAAGGTGGATATCGAGGCAGGCAGAAAAGGAAGGCCGGTCATGCTGGCGGAGAATCCGATACCGATATTATTCATGGAGAGGGCACAGCCCAGAGCCAGCGTCTGCGGGAGAGTCAGATTCCGATGTTCGGCAAATTTTTTCTTCTCCCGGCATAGACTGCTGTTATCTGAAGAACCGCAGCGCCATCTGGAGACCAGCCATTTTCCGGCATAGTAGAGCCCGAACAGGATCAGGATACTGCTTCCGGTCCGGGTTGCGATCTCACCGGGGATCAGAGGCAGTAAAAGGTTACCGAGGCTTATAGAGATCACAGTACCGGTGAGAGTGACTGCGCTGATCAGCAGATTGTGTTTTGCAGGAAGAGGAACCTTCTGCAGTCCCAGTGCGCAGCCTACCAGAAGCGCATCCAGACTGGCGGAGATACCGAAGAGCAATGAGGGCAGAACAAACATAGCATGCTCCGTAGAAAATATTCTTAATTTTACTATATTCCTGTAAAAATTTTTTGTGAGATACGACGTAAAGGAACAAATGAGTATGAAAGTAAAGAGAAAACTGAGTGAATTTCTAAAAAGAGAGACGGTTCTGATTGTAGCTGTCTTTTTAGCAATAGTGTCTGCGGTGATGATTCCACCGGACAGAGAATATGCAGGTTATATTGATTTCCGCACGCTTTCGATCCTTTTCTGTCTGATGACGGTGATGGCAGGATTACAGAAACTGGGTGTTTTCCGTAATATTGCAAAAACGCTGTTGCTGCATACACAGAATACTATACAGTTGGCAGAGGTATTGGTACTTTTGTGTTTCTTTTTCAGTATGATCATCACTAATGATGTGTCATTGATTACTTTTGTACCGTTTACCTTCATTGTGCTACGGCTGACAGGCGAAGAAGCTGTGAAAAAACTGGCAGTGCCGGTGATTGTTCTGCAGACGATAGCTGCCAATTTGGGAAGTATGCTGACGCCGATCGGAAATCCGCAGAATCTGTATTTATATGGGAAAACACAGATGTCCGCTGGAACATTTATACTTTTGATGCTGCCTTATTCGCTGGTGTCACTGCTTTTACTGGTGATCTGTGTGGTAATTGTGGCAAAACGAAGCGGAATCGAAGTCCGGGGAGCAGAAGTTTTACTGACAGAAGATGAGAAGCTGGAACAAAAGAAATATTTACTTCCGGCATATTTGCTGTTATTTGTGTTGTGTCTGCTGACTGTGGCTCATATGCTTCCTTATCCGGTGACATTGGTGACTGTGGCATTGGCGGTTCTTCTTTTAGATCGTGGAACTATTATAAAAGTGGATTATTCTCTTTTGCTAACATTTGTGGGCTTCTTTATTTTCATAGGAAATATGGGAAGAATGCCTGCATTCTGCGACTTCCTGCAGAAGATCATCGGAGGCAGGGAAGTCATGACGGCCGTGATTGCCAGCCAGGTGATCAGCAATGTTCCGGCAGCCCTTTTATTATCTGGATTTACAGAAAATATCACGGCACTGATCATCGGCACGAATCTGGGAGGTCTGGGGACACTGATCGCATCCATGGCCAGTCTGATTTCTTATAAACAGGTGGTCAGACAGATTCCGGGAGAGAAAAAGAAGTATTTTGGATGGTTTACCATGGCAAATATGGCTTTTTTAATGATATTGGTATTGGAAGACTGTCTGCTGTAACGATAGAAAGCAATCTGTCTGCCGGAAAAGACAGAAGATGGGAATAACTAAAAAAACTGGGAGGTATTCATCATGACAGAAGATATGACAATCATTGCAGAAGAGGCATATTCCGCAGCCAGGGAGATCCTGGAGAAAGCTAAGCCGGAGGCGGGAGAGCTGTTTGTAGTAGGGTGTTCCACCAGTGAGGTGGGAGGCGCATCCATCGGTACTTATTCCAGCCCGGAGCTGGCAGAGGTGGTCTTCGGTGGAATTTATCAGGCAACGCAGGAAGCAGGCGTCTATCTGGCAGCCCAGTGCTGTGAACACCTGAACCGCGCGCTGATCCTGGAAAAAGAGGCAGCCGTAAAATACGGTTATCCCATGGTCAATGTGGTTCCCCAGCCCAAGGCGGGAGGATCCTTCGCTACGGCAGCGTATAAAGCATTTGAACATCCCGTGGCAGTAGAACATATTCAGGCGGCAGCGGGAATGGATATCGGAGATACGTTGATCGGAATGCATCTGAGAGATGTGGCAGTACCGGTGCGTCTCCGGACCGGACAGATCGGAGACGCCCATGTGGTATGCGCCCGTACCAGACCGAAATTCATCGGCGGAGGCAGGGCAGTCTATGACGAAGAATTAATGTAGTGCTATCTCCGGGGCATACTGCGGAAGTAGTCACGGATCCACCGTCCGGATTCATTGAAGTCCTCATCGGTCCAGTCGGAGAGGGCCGTGCTGGCAGCCTTGAAGACACTGCTGCTTTCGTCCTTGTTTGCCAGATTCCAGCAGCAGAAGCTGATCTGATATTTGTTCAGCAGATCCAGCCACTTGGTCGTGGAATCAAAATCATTGGCACCATTGCCGGAAGCGTCGCACATACCGAATTCGCTGACGAAGACAGGAAGATTGTTCTGTGCGCAGGTCTCTAAGCGGTTACGCAGGTCATCTTTGTGGGTGCCTGCGTAAAAATGCAGAGTATACATTACATTATCAAAGGTAAGCGGGGAAGCTGCGGATTTGTCGATCTCCTGGCTCCAGGTAGGAGTTCCTACGAGGATGACGGCATCCGGCTTCTGTTCCCGGATCACCGGGATGACTTCCTCGGCATAGGACTTGATGCTGTCCCAGGAGGTACCGCTGTTGGGCTCATTACAGATCTCATAGAGCACATTGTCGTTGTCGGCAAAAGCTTCCGACATTTCCCGGAAAAAGGCGATCGCCTCATCTTTGTTCTGATTCGGGTCACAATCACTTAAAATATGCCAGTCTACGATCACGTACATTCCAAGCTCTGTGGCGTAGG
>OGYC01001167.1_pt1 | contig 23342 bp, 19 predicted proteins | sample 1576461 | NCBI WGS metagenome assembly OGYC01 (sample SAMEA3541569, study PRJEB24748) | human gut metagenome | biome: human gut; feature: human-associated habitat; material: faeces | place: China | collected 2012 | reverse complement strand
ATTTGAAAATTTCATTCTCTTATACCTTTTGCAATTTTTTCCACCAACTCTGGTTTCATGGCGACAAGTTTATACGCCCCTCCATTGGCGTTGGAAACCTTGAACTCGGGGTAATAATCTTCTATCGTTTTGTCGGTTAAAGTGAAATATACCTTCTCTAGTCCAGCCTTTACCCCGTACTCTTTAAAAGGAATACCGTGAGCCATGAATATCACTCTTAACCTCTCTCGAATGGTTTTACTCGGTATATAATCACCATTATTCATTTCTTGCTCGAACGCCTTGAATACATCATGCACCACGTGGGGAGAGAATCGTCGCTCGTTAGCCCTTTGTTCATGGAACGCTTTCATCATTTTATCTATTTCTCCTTTCTTGTAGTCAGCTTGTTCAATGGCAGCTTTACCGATAGTGTTGTAGGCATCTATTATATATCCAGTATCGTCGATCTCTTTCAACATTTCAATGTCGGGAGTGATGTCATGCTCTGGATTCTGTAATACTAGCTGTTGCAACCTGTCGAGGTGGCTGACAACCTTTTTCCAGAGTTGTTTCTTGTTAGCCTTCCTCATGGCTATTTTATCATCTTCTCCAATTCTATTGGTGTCATCGATGAAATTAATATTGAAATGTCCCGTGCCCTCGTGCGCCTCGTGCAAGTTTCGGGCGGAAGTGTAATATCCCTTCACTCTTTCCTCGTTGTAAAGGTTATCAACGGAGAAATAGTTTATCTCTCCTTCCTCGTCCAGCAATTCCGTGTACTTGATTTTTTCTAAATCTTCAAGTATGGCAGTTCTATCCGCCTTGGTGGTGGCTTCCTCCAAACGTTGGTTTAGATTCTGGTGGGTGATTTCAAATTGTCGTGTCATGGCGGTAATCTCTTCTTCGGTCATCACCTCCATTTCTTCATCAATGTTACTGATAATAGTAAGAGAATTGTATGTATTTCCGTCGGCATACTTGTTCCTGAACCTTCCCTGTGCCTGTATCACCTCGGTGTACGGGTCAACAATAGAATGTGGGATACTACAATCTGACAATATTAAAATATCAGGCTTCTTGGTGGTATAAATATCAACGGCGGAGAAAAACCGACAGGTGAAGAAATTGATCTTGGCTAGCGGTAAATCCAGATTCTCGTGGCTGTTCTTGAAATTGCACTCTCTCAACTTCTTCACGCTCTCGTTAGAACAAAACACTTTATAATCTTCCTCTTTTATCAAGTTATTATTTAAAAGGTAGGTTATCACTTTATTTATTCCCGTTGTGGAATTGAAGAAGACGCATAAACATGGGCTGTTCTGGATTAACTCTCTTAACTGTCCCGTCATGGTGCGGTTGAAGCTTCTAGTTACTATTAATGTCATGTTCTTCCTGTAATCGAAATTCGGAACCACTTTCCATATTTTGAAATTCTGGTATTCCAACTCGGGATGACGCATTTCTAGTGGAGTGGCAGACACCATCGCTTTCCTCTCGAACTTGAAGAAGTCATTTATCGGTTGTGATATTCTGGGACGGTAATCAACGTCTTGAGTTATCTTCTCGCACTCGTCGAACAGGCAGAAGAACTCTTTATAGATGTCTATTCCCAGTTCCCGTGCCGCTAGCCTGATTTTCTCGAATCCCTCTGGTGTGGTTAATAGCTTCTTGTTGGTGATAGACTTGTTATTCAAGAACTTCTTTACCAGTGTTTTATTGCATAAAGCGTACACCGCTAAAGAGTTGTCAACCTTTTCAGCTTTACCGATAATAACAGGCACGTTGGGTTCTATAATAATAGAGGGACGTTTAGCCAAGTGTAATTCCCAGTAGGTTGCCCCGATACCTGTTATAGTTTTGTCAAGTATAACGTTACTCTCTATCTCGTGAATACCTTTATTTTTGAACGCTTCTACTAGAGTTTCGTTTCTCTCGATTAAAAAGTTTCTAGTTTGCATATCATTAATTGTTACAAGTTACAGGAATCCCGTCTGGTGGTAATTTTGAAAATTTCATGTTGTATACGGTTTTCAAAAATTTTCCACCAACCATGAAAAGGGGACTAGAGCGTTATCTCTAGTTACTTTCCAGATTCCAACCTTTGCCTTCAACACTGCTGAAGACTTGCAGACAATCTAATGAGGTGCGCACCGTAAAGATTGATTTGTCACAAAAGTAGAGTTCAGGGAGAAGGTGTGCCATAAAGAATAATAGCCATTTCGAACGCTATTCTTTAGACTTTCCATTTTCTTCAAGAACTCTATTTTCGCATGGCAAACTAACTTCAAATCGAGAGGTTAAACCATAAAGAATGGAGGTCATTTAGAGGTCTATTCTTTAGATGTTCTCTCTTTATCAATTTGTTCGCCAAGACAAAAATGCGGCAAAAAAAGGAGGTGAGTTATAAAGAAATATAGCCAGTTCAAGGGGTATTCTTTAGCTGGCTATTAATCAAGCATGTACGTGGTAATACTACCAGAAATAAAGTTTGGAGGAATTGTTAGGGGAGGTTCTATAATTACCTTGTGAGACAGGAATCCATTCTGGTTTGTAACCATGTTTCTCCAAGTAAGCTATCTTGGCGTTTATGTAGTTCACGTCAATATCACCTGATATGATCAAACCTATTGCCACCATATAATCATGAATGAAATTAAATATATCACTTTTCTTTTTCATGCAGGAATGGTTTAACAGTAAACGGTATATCCCTACCATCACGAGATTCTGTGCTGGGTTATCTGCCTTACGCCCTTTCTTTGATGAATAGACTTCCTTTAATTCTTCTTCCGCTTCTTCAATGGAATTTACTCCCAAGTATATATGAAGGTAGGAATCCAGAAGATTGGCAAACCAGCTCTCCATGGCGTTGTTAATGGTAATCTTTTCTTGGTTGTTACTTAAAGTGATAGATTTATCTCTCTTCCTTTTATCCCTTTCAAGGAACAGGTAGAGTTGTAACATTTCAGGTCTTATTTGCTGGAAATAGGTATCCATGTTATACGTTTCTTCCAGTAATTCTGGATCGAGGATAGGTTTGAACGCTTCATGCTTCTTGTAGATAATGGCTAGTATCCAGAGGACGTGAACCATGGCAACTTGATATTCTTCTGGGATATTACTTCCCTCAACTAGTTCCTCTATCTTTTTCTTCAATCCATCATCTTTAAAAAGGATACCTTCTATGTTGTCTGTCATGTAAGCTAAAGTATCAATCACTTTTATCATCTTTTGCTCTCTAGGAGCGTAACGTTGCCAATCAAACGGGTTATCACTTGTTGCCAGTTCATCTAGCGTGCTTGGAACTTCTATCATGTATTTATCCTCTACCTTACCCATGAATCCCCACGTGGCTAGATACATTCTTTCTATTTCTGGATATAACATTGTCCTGTTATAGGCGAAGTATTCTATTAGATGAGGTTCTATTTCTAGTAAGGTTGCAACTGGATAGATAATATTGTTTGCCATGGTATGTATACTTTAAACAAGGTTAAAGGTAAAAAAAATACCACCTCCCCAGAAAGAGGAAGTGGTATAAAATTTCAAAGTTTTAATCTCTATATGGAAGTGAAAATATTTCCACCAAATCAAAGTAAATTACTCATGGCTTCATCTATCTGCTCATTCTCGAAACTATCCAGATATATTTGTGTTACCTTTTCAGAACTATGCCCCAATGCTTCACAAATGAGTGATGTACTTACACCTGATCTTTTGAGTGTGGTTGAGAATGAATGTCTAGCAACGTAGGTTGTCAACTTCTTATCTAAATCTAATTCAACTCCTAATGCTTTCAAATGTTTGTTTACCTTACCAATAACTTTATGAATCCTATTTATTTTCTGCTGTTCCGTTTTGTGAAATGTTGATAGAATAGGGAAAATGTAAGGATTGCTAGGTGATTTATATTTGTTGATAATCTCCATGGCTTTTGGTTGCAACGGTAATTGTATCAATTTTTTTGTCTTCTTTCGCTTATATGCCAATCGTCCATCAATGATATTATCATGTTTGATTCTTGCCATATCAGTGAAGTTAATGCCACCTGTAAAGTATGAGAACGTAAACAGATCAATGGCTAACTCTTTATATGCGTTATTTGCAGAGGTAGATACGATCTTTTTCACGTTATCTTTCACGATAGCTCGTTTGGGAGTGTCTTCATGCAGTTTTGAAACCTTATACTTCTTAAATGGATAGAATTCAGCTTTTACATACCCTTCTTTGATAGCAATGTTATACATGGTTCTTAAAGTTCTAAATTTGAAGCCAATAGTATTTTCGCTGTTTCCTTGACTTCTTAACCATGCTTCATACCTCTTTAGCCATTGTACATCAATATCTGAAAAGTATATATCCAGATGCTTATTAAATTTGAGCAAAGATTTGTACACGTAATCATGACATTCTGCATACCTGATTCTTTCTTCCTTTTTTAGTTGGGCTATTTCCTGTAAAAAGAGATCATTTACATTCATTCTCTTTACTGGCTTACTTACTTTCTCTATTAATGTTTTAGCTGTAAAGTCCTTATTCTCACTTTTGAATTCTATAATTTGATTATTGAATTCATTTAGTTTGTTCGTAATGAGTATTTCTATTTGCTCTTTATTAGGACAATTGGGTTTAGGTTTTTGTTTTTCAAAATTCCAAAATTTGTGATTTACTGAGATACCTAAACTTACTAATTTACGTTTCCCATTTTGACTAATTCTAACCATTAAGGGATTTTCACCATTAGAAAGCGTTTTGTACTTGTAGCAAATGACTGAAATTGAGGCTGTCATGTCTAATTTTCTGGTTGACGTTCTGGTTGACTTTAAAGCCATTTCCCATGCCAAAAACCATATAAAAACAAAAAAGCAGTTACATTTTTGATCTTGTAACTGCTTCATTTTTAAGTGGTCCCACTTGGGCTTGAACCAAGGACCCCCTGATTATGAGTCAGGTGCTCTAACCAGCTGAGCTATAGGACCTACACTTGCGTGTGCTAAAGTGGTTAGCTTTAACGGGTGCAAATATAGTGTTTTCTTGAAATTCGGGCAAATATTGGTGTGCTTTTTTTTAACGATTCGCGGAAGATATGGTATTTTTATCTACATTTGCGTGTAGATGAACATTTTAGTGTAATAGAAAAAATATTGTGGTGTGAAAGTTTGTTTGCTAGTGATAGGAAAGACGGATGCTGAGTTTGTGCGGGCGGGGATTGCCGAGTACGAGAAACGGTTGAAATATTATATTCCTTACGAGATGAAGGTGATTCCGGATGTACGGAACACGAAGAATATGAGTGAGGTGCAACAGAAAGAGAGGGAAGGGGAGTTGATACGGGGACAATTGGAGGCGTCGGATTTCGTGGTTTTGTTGGATGAGCGTGGAAATGAATACACTTCTAAGGCGTTCGCGGAGTTTTTGGCACAGAAGATGCTGACAAGTATTAAGCGAATGGTATTCGTGATCGGGGGACCATACGGGTTTGCCGAAGAAGTTTATAAACGTGCGAATATGAAGATTTCATTATCCAAGATGACATTCTCACACCAGATGGTGCGGATGATTTTCACGGAGCAATTATACAGGGCAATGACAATATTGAAAGGAGAACCTTATCATCATGAGTAAGTCGGGGATTAGAAAAAGAATGAGAAAGTTTTGGCTCGTGTTAGCCTTGGCCATGGGATGTCTCTTGGTGGCTTCGCTGTGGGAATCCTCTTTGAGTGATTGGTCGGTGGATTCCCAAGTCGCTCTTTTTCAAGATCAATTGCAAGCGGAAGAGAAGCATTTGGACGAACAGTTGCAGAAGTTGGACGAGAATACTCAGATTTCCAAAAGTAACTGGCGGATGCGGAATTCGATCCTACTCGGCTTCAAGAACGGGCAATTGGTGTACTGGAGTGACGAACGGGTGGGGACTCCCAACCTGTACGAGCGTTTGAAGGAGGGGGGTGAGTTAGTGAAGTTGAATAATTTGTATTTTGATGTCCGAAAGCGGTTTATTGGGGACATGGAGTATTACGGGCTTTTATTTATTAAAGAGGATTATCCTTATTCCAGCAGTTACGTGAAGAATCATTTTAACCCGCGGTTCGGGAGTAATCTGGATGATGCCAGTAAAGTGACGATCAAGAATGTATGGGAAGAGGGAGGTTACACGATATATAGCCGGGACGGGAAAGCGCTGTTCAAGATCGAGAGTAACGTGGGGTACGGGGATACATTGCCGAATTATTTCTTGCTGGTACTCTATTTCGTGTTTCTCTATCTCTTGTTTTATGCTTACGAGATATCGCTGGATCGCTCCGTGAGTTTCAGGGAACAGGTGGGACACTCGTTTGGGTTCCTCTGCCTGTTGATTCTGCTGCGGATAATCATGGTGAGGTATCAGGTGCCGTACTCGCTTTATCATTTGTCGATCTTCGCGAACAGTAAGGTGGCCGGAGGTGGCTCGTTTATTGTCTCGGTGGGAGATTTGTTCGTGACGATGTTTTGTTTGGCACATTATCTTTTTATTACGTTCAATAAGTTGCGGATAAGATATAATGAATACCGGTTGATGCGCTACCGGTGGCTTTTTCTTGCGGGCTTCGTGTTCGTGGCTTTTATCTACACGAATTTGCTTCATTTTTCAATCAAGACGTTGATAGAGAGTACGTCTATCAGTTTGAATATAGCTCGTCTGATTAATGTCGATTTCTCGTCCGTGGTAGCGTTTGTAACTTTGATTATCGCGGGTATGGGATTTATCGTGTTGATCAATAGTTCCGTCCGTTATTTTCGGAACCTTTTCAAGATGAAACAAGCGTTGTTCGGGGTGACAATCGTGATCTTGTTTTGCGCGGCTCTTTGTTATTTCTTTAATTTTTCGTTGACTCCCTTGGAGTGCTTGTTTACTTTGTCGCTTTACCTTTTGTTTATATTGGGGATTTACCTGATGAAGATGGATGCCCAGAAAAGCGTATTTATGCTTGCTCTCGTGGTGGTTTGCGTTTATATCATCTTTTTGGCCAAGAGTAACGAGATGGAACGCGAGTTGAAAATTCGTGCCGATTATATCGTTCAGATCGTGAAAGAAGTTGATCCCGTGTTCGAGGAGAAGTTGGTCGAGATCAACAATGAAATCATGAAAAGTACGAAGGTCGATTCACTGATCAGCGTCGGGGACGAGAAGGTGCTGGCCCGGTATATTTCGGAAGAATTACTGGACATGACGGGATTTTACTATGATTGCGAGGCTATTATATGCACGGGACGGGATACTATACTGGTAACTCCGAAACACGTGAAATACGGTTGCTATGATTATTACGACGGTATGATAGACAGTCTCGGGATAAGAGTGGATAGTACTTTATTTTATAATATAGATCTGTTTGACGGACAGAACGTGTACTTGGGGCGTTACATGTTGCCGGACGTGAAGAACGGCAGTTGCTTGTATATCCGTTTTACTTCTAAGAAAGGACACGAGGGAATAGGGTACGCGCAGATATTGTCGCGGGAGACAGATTTGGAGAATGAATTCGTGTATCCCTATTCGTATGCCAAGTACCGTAAGGGGGTGCTTGTAGATGCTGACGGAACTTTTAATTACCCGCGCTCTACCGAGCGTTTCGGGGCGTACGAGCATGCCCGCACGATTAATGTAGACGGGTATTCCCACATGATCGTTCCGATTAAAGAGGAAGGTATTTGCGTTGTCAGTCTGGCGGATGACGTGTTCGCGTTGTACTATATGAACCTGTTGTACGCTATTTTCGTGAGTGCTATACTGACGTCTTACGGGATGTTTTTCCGGTTTGACGGCGGGTGGGAAAATTTCCGTCAGGTGAGTTTGAAGTCAAGGATCAAAAGTAATATTATTTCGCTGGTTGCCGGTTTGTTCGTGCTTATGACGATTATGAGTATTGTCGGGAATGCCGCTAGTTTCGAACGTCGGCACAGTGAAGCGCTTGTTCAGGTGTCGAAGTATATCACGAGCGAGTTGGAGCGCTACAATTGCGTGGACGCGGATAAGTGTCCGGAGATCGAGACGGCGTTGAGGAGATTGGCGGATGTGCTTTGGGTAGATATTAATGTTTATAATTGGGGCGGTGAGTTGGTTGCTACTTCCCGACCGATGATTTTCGAGAAAGGGTTTGACGGGACATTGTTGAATCCCGAGGCTTACAAGAAAGTCGTGACGCAAGAGCAAATGAGTTTCGTGCAGGACGAACGGATAGCCGAGATGATTTATATGGCGGTTTATATGCCGTTGGTGCTGGAATCGGGAGAGAGATACGTGTTGAGTATTCCTTATTTTACCAAAGGAGAAGAGCTGAACAAAGATATTTTCCTGACCGTGATTGTCGCGGTGAATATCGCGATGATCGTTATGGTATTGGCTTTTATTTTATCCAGCGTGGTTGCCGAGCGAATAACGAAGCCGTTGCAGGTCGTGAACGATAAGTTGAGACGGATGCGGGTAGGGGGTAAGAACGAGAAGATTATTTATAACCAGAAAGATGAAATCGGGTTACTGGTGAAGGAGTACAACGCGATGGTGGATAAACTGGAAGCGAATGTCAAGCAATTGGCAAAGTCCGAACGCGAGAGTGCTTGGAGGGAGATGGCAAGGCAGATCGCGCACGAGATTAAGAATCCGCTAACGCCGATGAAGTTGAATTTGCAATTTATGCAACGTACTTTGCAGAAAGGGGATATTGAGGAAGTACGGCAGCGGTTTAAAGATATATCTTCGGTTTTGATCGAGCAGATAGACCACATGGCGTCTATCGCTTCCGCGTTCTCTGATTTTGCTAAATTACAAGTGGCGAATAATGAGTGGTTTGACCTGAGTGAGCTTGTGGATGGGTGTGCCAAGTTGTTTCACGAGAACGTGGCGAACATGACATGTGACATAGAGCCGGGTGTTTTTGTATATGGAGATCGGGATCAGGTGAACCGGGTGGTTGTGAATCTGCTGAAAAATGCGGAACAAAGTATCCCGGAAGACCGGGAAGGACACGTTCACGTGCAGTTGAAGACGGCATTGGGCAAGATTATTTTGTTCGTGCGGGATAACGGTTGTGGTATTCCGGAAGGTATCCGGGATAAGATTTCCGAACCGAATTTCACGACCAAATCAGGTGGTACCGGACTCGGACTGGCAATGTCGTACAAGATTATAGAGAGTATGGGTGGAACGATCTCTTTCGAGAGCGAAGAGAACGAGGGTACAACTTTCTACGTGACATTAAGACATGATAAGGGGGAGTCGGAGGGGTAGTTTTTCAATCTAAAATCTAAAATTTAAAATCTAAAATAGCTTTGGCTTTTTGGGCTACTGCTTGGGGGGTGATGTCGACCATACATTTTTGCCAGACGGGTTGTTTGCATTTTCCTCTACCGTCTTTCGTGCAGGGACGACAGGGAAGGCTTACTTCCATGACTTCGGCTTCTTTTCCGGTGGGGAAACCGAACGCGGTGGGACCCATCAAGGCTATGGAGGGCGTGTGGAACAGATCGGCGGCATGCAGGAAGCCGGTATCGCCACTGATGACAAGGTGAGATTGCTTCACTAGGTAACAGGATTCCAACAGAGAGGTTTGTCCGGCGAGGTTGTTCACTCGTTCGGGGGCGATGGCTTTGATTGTTTCACAGAATGTGTCTGTCGGTCCGGCGAGAATGATAAATCGGTATTCCGGCATAAGTTGGATAACTTGCTGCCAATGGCTGACTGGCCAGCGTTTCATTTCCCAGTTGGCCGAGGGAACTAGGGTAATGGTCTTCGGGGTAAAGGTGCGGGCAAAGTGTTCTTTGTATTCTTCGGGGAAGCACCAGTCGGAATAATCCGATTCGAAATTCGTGATACCCCATTTCGCGAGAGGTTTCCGGTAAGAAACGATACCCCGGAAGGGTTTGTCGAATTTGTTGATTCCCAGTTTGAAAAGCAAGAAACGTTTCCACCGTTCTTTGCCGCGTAGCGTGTAGTGCGGTCCTCTCGGGAACAAAGAGTAAAAGGGAGGTAATAACACGGCTTTCAATATGTTCGAGCGGATATTACTGTGTGCGTCATAAATGTAATCGAATTTCTCGGCTTTCAGTTCTTTTGCCACGCGAAGTAAACCTTTCAACCCCGTTTTCTTGTCAAATCCCCAAACTCGGTCGATACGTTTGTCCATATTGAGAAAAGAGCCCATGTCTTTACGGGCAATCCAGTGTATTTCTGCGTCCGGGAAGTGATTTTTGATCCCGTTTACCACGTTCATGCATTGGATGATATCTCCGATGGAACTGAATCTAATAATGAGAAATTTAGCCATGTCGATAACAATTTTGCAACAAAAGTAATAAAAATGTAGTTTACCTATTGTAAAAAGAAGTATTTTCGTGTTCGAATCATAAAAGTATAGTCCATGAAAAAACATATCCCAAACCTGATCACGTGTCTGAATGTTACTTCCGGAGCATTGGCTATTTATATGGCGTTTAATGTTAATTTGCTGATCGCTGCATGGCTGGTGATTCTTGCCATGGTGTTTGATTTTTTTGACGGTTTTGCCGCACGTCTTCTGCACGTGAAATCGGATATGGGGAAAGAACTCGATTCTTTGGCGGATATGGTGAGTTTCGGTGTGATGCCGGCGGTGATGGCGTATTTCCTGATTCGGGAAACATTTTGTTCTTTTGCTCCGGGAGAGACATATTATTGGGTGGAACGGGTGCTGTCGGCTGTTCCCTTGTTGGTGCCTGCTTTTTCTGCTTATCGTCTGGCTAAATTCAATCTCGATACCCGGCAGACACATTCGTTTATCGGGTTGCCGACTCCCTCGAATGCGTTGTTTTGGGTGATGTTGGTGTTTTGTTTCTATTACCAGCCGGAGTTTTTCAAGACGACATGGGGTAATCCTTGGCTTTTAGCAGGATGTTCCTTTGTATTAGCATTATTGTTGATTAGTGAGGTACCCATGTTTTCTTTGAAATTGACTAATTTTTCATGGAAAGAGAATAGTCTTTTGTATTGTTTCGTGAGTACTATTATGATTGGTTTTGCCGTGTGGGGAGTGAAAGCGTTGACTTGGATGATACCTGTTTATGTGCTCATATCATGCCATGGTTATAGGAAGAATTATAATTGGATGATATTTTGGGGGATAGTCCTGCTATTACTTTGGGCTATGCGTCAAGAGGCATTGTTTATAATTATTCCGGCTTACCTGATTGTTGTCATTGTGAGATTGACTTCCCGGTCAAATCAATAACGGGATCGTAATCCACGAAATCACAGTCGGGAGAAATCTTTGCCGTTTCCTCCGTTTGAATCAATTTACTTTTCATGGATGCGGGTTGCATATTACTCAAGTTGGCGGCTGTGTCCCCTTGGAATATATCCTGTTGCGAGAGTACCACGATTCCCGCAATCATGGCTGCCGATAGTCCGAATTTGAACAGACGGGTAACTAGGTTTCCGGATTCGGTATTTATGTATTCTCCGTTTGTCTTCTTAACTTTTTTGCCGTTTGCCACGAGGGGCATTGCTTCCATTCCCATGACGTCGGGCAGGAAGTTGTGGTTAGCAGATTCGAAGAGAATATTGAAACGGCGGTCTACACTGAGCGTCCCTATTTTGCCGAAGTTTACTTTTTGCTTTTGATTCAATCTTACTTTTACCTCTTCGCGGAATAAGGCGAGGCGGCGTTGTGCTTTCTCGTAATCGATTTGTTCCTTGCGGGCGATCCAATTGATCAAAAGTCCGTCATTCTGTTTCAAGTGTTTGTTGAACACGACCTTTTTGGCAGGGGGGATGATTATCCCTGTCTTGTCGTTGATCGTTGCTCCGGTATAGTTGCAGATAAAGCCTCCTAGCCCGGGAACTATCACGCAATCATGCAGATATAACAATTCTTCTATGTGTTCAACGTATTTATTCATACGGCAAAGGTAAGAAAAAACGCAAGGTTGTCAAACTCATTTTAGGCATTTCGGATTATTATTATTTACTTTGTTCTGTCTATTACAGACACACAGATTGTTATAAATTGAGAAAAAATTATTGGTGTATGAAAATTTTTGTGACAGGAGGTACGGGGTATATCGGGTCCCACACGGTGGTGGAACTTCAACAGAGTGGTTATGACGTGATTATAGCCGATAATCTAGTGAATTCAAGTATTGACGTGTTGGACGGGATCGAGAAGATCACGGGTATTCGTCCCGAATTCGAGGAGATTGATCTTACCGATCGGGTGACAACGAGAGATTTTTTTATTCGCCATTCGGATATCGAGGCGGTGATTCATTTTGCTGCGTTGAAAGCGGTGGGCGAATCCGTGCATAAGCCGTTGGAGTATTATTTCAATAACTTGAATTCATTGATGAACGTGCTCGATGCTATGCGTGAGTTTCAAGTGCCGAATCTGGTATTCTCTTCTTCTTGCACGGTATACGGGCAAGCGGATGTACTTCCCGTGACGGAAAAGACTCCCCGCCACGAGGCTGAATCGCCTTACGGGAACACCAAGGTGATGAGTGAAGATATTATCCGTGACTTGATGAAGGTGGAACCGAATATGAATGCGTTGGCTTTGCGCTATTTTAACCCGATAGGGGCGCACCCGACTGCCTTAATCGGGGAGTTGCCCAATGGCGTGCCGAATAATCTGATTCCTTACCTGACACAGACCGCTATCGGTATCCGGGAGCAATTGAGTGTGTTCGGTGATGATTATAATACACCCGACGGGTCACCTTTACGTGATTATATTGACGTGGTGGATTTGGCAAAAGCTCATGTGGTGGCTATTCGCCGTTTGCTCGAGGGTAAGAATAAGGCAAATTACGAGTTTTTCAATATCGGGACGGGAAAAGGGCTTTCTGTGTTGGAGATCATCCATGCTTTTGAGCGGGCAACCGGGGTAAAGGTGAATTACAAAATCGTGGGACGTCGTGCCGGTGATATCGAGAAGGTGTGGGCTGATACGACTTTAGCGAATAAAGAGTTGGGATGGAAGGCTGCGACACCGATCGAGGACACGATGAAGAACGCGTGGAAATGGCAGCAATCGTTAAAGCAATAAAAAAGGGGTTTTTAAAACCCCTTTTTTATTGCTTTATTCTACAGTTACCGATTTTGCAAGGTTGCGCGGCATATCCACATTACAGCCTCTCATCACGGCAATGTGATAGGAGATGAGTTGTAATGGAATCACGTTCAGCAGCGGGGAAAGGAATTCCAGTGTTTCGGGAATTTCGATCACGTGTTCCGCTAGTTTTGTGACTTGCGTGTCGTTATCGTTTACCAGAGCGATGACGTGTCCTTTGCGGGACTGTACTTCTTTGATGTTGGAAACGATTTTATCGTAGTAATTGTCGTTCGTGGCAATGGCGAACACGGGCATATTCTCGTCAATCAAGGCGATGGGACCGTGTTTCATCTCCGCTGCCGGGTATCCTTCGGCATGGATATAGGAAATTTCTTTCAACTTCAACGCTCCTTCGAGAGCCACGGGGAATTGACAACCTCTTCCCAGGTAAATGGCATTCGTGGAGTCCTTGTAGATAGCGGAAATTTCTTTGATTATGTTGTCCTTTTCCAGTATAGCTTTGACCTTATCCGGTAGGTTATAGAGTTCGTTGATATATTTTTTATATATATCGTCTGCCAGTGTCCCCTTACGGTGACCTATTTGCAAAGCCATCATGGCAAGTACCGATATTTGGGCGGTGAATGCTTTCGTGGAGGCGACACCGATTTCCGGTCCCGCGTGGGTGTATACCCCGGCATCCGTTTCGCGTGCGATGCTTGAACCGACCACGTTGCAAATGCCTATAACCGTGGCCCCGTGTGTTTTGGCATACTTGATAGCTGCCAATGTGTCGGCTGTTTCTCCACTTTGGGAGATGGCTATCACGATATCGTTTTCATTCACTATCGGGTTGCGATAACGGAATTCCGAAGCGTATTCCACTTCTACCGGGATACGGGTAAATTCTTCCAGCATGTACTCGCCGACTAGTCCGGCATGCCATGACGTTCCGCAACCGATAATGATGATCCGGTGCGCGTTTACCATCTTCGGGATGATTTCAGAGATACCACCAAGGTAAATCTCGGAGGCATCCACGTTCACCCGTCCCCGGATAGTGTCATAGATAGAATTTACTTGTTCGAAAATCTCCTTCAACATGAAGTGCGGGAAACCGCCTTTTTCTATTTTCTCGATGTCGATATCCACGTGTTGGATGCTTAAAGAAACCGGGGTATTCTTGATCGTTTTCAAGATCATCTCGTCTCTTTTCAGGATAGCGACATCATCGTCGTTCAGGTAGATCACGTTTTTCGTGTATTCCACGATAGGCGTGGCGTCAGATGCCACGAAATACTCGCCTTGTCCCACTCCGATTACCAGGGGACTGCCTTTGCGTGCCACCACGAGTTGATCCGCCTCCGCTTTGCACAAAACAACCAGCCCGTAGGCACCGATTACTTTGGTCAGAGCCAGACGAACCGCGTTTTCTGCATTTATCTGACCTTTCAAGTATATGTACTCGATGAGGTTTGCCAATACTTCCGTGTCGGTTTCGCTTTTGAACGCGTATCCTCTTGCCTGTAATTTTTCTTTCAACAGGGAATGATTCTCGATAATACCGTTGTGCACGATAGAGAAAAGACCGTTCATGGAAGTATGCGGGTGAGCGTTCGCGTCATTCGGCTCCCCGTGGGTAGCCCAGCGCGTATGCCCCATCCCGATCGTGGCACTCGTGTCTTCGAGTTCCATGTGTTGTTCGAGGTCGAGCACTCTTCCCTTGCATTTGTAAACTCTGATGTCATCGTTGTGAATCAACGCGATCCCGGCAGAATCGTATCCCCGGTATTCCAGGCGTTTCAGACCATTGATTAAGATCGGACAGGCTTCTTTGGGTCCGATATATCCCACAATACCACACATAATGTTTGTCGTGTTTTATATATTTGTTAATAATAAAACAAGCGGCTAACAACCATTGCCGCTTGTTTCTATGTTTATTCGATTATTTTGTCAAAAAAGTCGGAGTATGCATCGATATAGCATTGCTCCCCGGGGTACTCCAAGGTCGGTTTCTTCAATTCGCTGGCGAAAGTACGAAGTTCGTCATCCACGTCCTTGTGATTAAAGATGATGCCATCCGCGTATTGGAATGCCAATTTGTTGATATTCGTGTGTGTCGGATCTTTTAACAGTGCCAAGTCTTTGCGCGCAACACCTTCCGTTATAGCTTTCTCCTCGAATTTGCTATCCAATTTCCCCTCGAATTTATCGTTGTAAGTGGAGAACACCACTTTTGTTTTGGAGAATACCGGGTCATCATGGTACTCTTTTTTGAGGTAAAGCGGAATCAACGCGGTAAACCATCCCTGACAATAGATCAAGTCCGGCGCCCATCTTAGTTTGCGTACCGTTTCGAAAACACCCCGTGCGAAAAATATCGAACGTTCGTCGTTATCGGGAAAAAATGTTCCGTCTTCATCGGCGATCGTGTGTTTGCGTTGAAAATAATCTTCGTTGTCAATGAAATACACCTGCATTCTAGCAGATTGTATGGATGCAACCTTGATAATCAAAGGATGGTCAGTGTCATTGATAATCAAATTCATCCCGGATAACCGGATGACCTCGTGCAATTGATTGCGTCTTTCATTGATACAGCCGTAACGCGGCATGAACGTTCTGATTTCTTTACCTTTTTCTTGAATCCCCTGAGGTAAATATCTTCCGATATTAGCCATTTCGGAATCAGGAAGATAAGGTACAATCTCTTGAGATATAAATAAAACTCTTTTTTTAGCCATAACTACTACTTTTCCCAAAAACCTTACAAAGATAGGCAATTCCGATTAGAATTCAAAACTTCGAGGTAATAAACCTCTCTCAAAATAAACCACTTGAAATTCTAAAATGACTCCTTTCAAGGATTTTCATGCAAAATATTTTGCTTTTATCTTAGATTTATATAACATTGCGGAACTCTTTTTAGCCTGTAAATTAGGGGAAGACTTGACTATGGCTTGGCATAATGAATTCGGAAAGTTGGGAGAAGATAAGGTGTATCTTTATCTGTTAGATCTGGGATATACTGTTTTGGAACGTAATTGGCGAATCGGACGTCGGGAATTGGATTTCGTGTGTTTGGACGGAGAGATGCTTGTCGTGGTCGAGGTGAAAACCCGGACGAGCGAAGAGGTGGATGTTTTCGAGTTGTTGAATTACAAGAAAAAGAAAAGTCTGCAAGCTGCCGGGGCTGCTTATCTCACGAAAAAGAATATACATCGGGAAATACGTTTCGACCTCGTGGTTGTCACGGGTTCCAATATGCGTATCGAGTACGTGCGTGAAGCTATTGATTTGTTTTAGAAAGAACCGGGTGGCTTCTGTCGTGTGTGTGGTGTGGTAGGAATATGAATGCCACCCGGCATAAGAAAAGTGTCAATAGGGATACTAGAGGTATATCAAAAATTGTGCTAGAAATCGAGAATCATTGGATAAATCTTGATAATTTAGGGAATTAATTCAAAATTTACAAAACCGAAAGGAAAAGCTGACACCTAGGGTTTGTAAGGGTGACAGCGTCCATGAGGTTGCGGAAATGTTTTTTTTTCACCGACCTCTTCTCTTGTAAAGCTGTCCGGAAATGATTACTTTTGGAGAGTTAAATCTAAAAAAAAGAGAGTATGGCAACAGTAAAAGCAAAATATTTAGGAGGTTTACGCGTGGAATGCACGCATTTACAGAGTGGTACGACGATCATCACGGATGCGCCGACGGATAATAACGGTAAGGGGGAGGCTTTTTCTCCGACCGATTTGTGTTCTACTTCTTTGGCGGCTTGTGCCATGACAATTATGGGAATTTATGCCCAAAATAACGGAATCGACCTGACAGGAACTGACATCGAGATTACCAAGAAGATGGCTGCAGAGCCTCGCCGTATAGCGGAGATTGATGTAATCTTTAATTTCCCGGCGAACGGGTATACCGAGAAAGAGAAAAAGATTCTGGAACGTGTGGCGCATACTTGTCCCGTGCATTTGAGTCTGCATCCCGATGTGAAACAAAACATCGTGTTTAATTGGCAGTAATGGTAACCGGGGCTACCGGGTTATTGGGTAGCCATTTGTTGTGTCATCTGGCTCGTTCGGGCGAGAAAATCATAGCATTAAAAAGAAAAGAGAGTCGTGTCGAGGAGACAATGGCTCTCTTTTCTCGTTATTTCTCATCCCCGGAAGAAGCTGTTTCTCGTGTAACATGGGTAGAGGGTGACGTGTTGGATGGGGAATCCATCTCCCCGTGCGTGGAGAAAGTCCACACGGTGTACCACTGTGCGGCGATGGTTTCTTTTAACGAGAGCGACCGGGATACACTGTTGCGGACGAATATCCGGGGAGCGGAAAATATATGTTCCCTTTGCCTGCAACATCGCGTGCGGCTCTGTTTCGTGAGTTCTATTGCCGCCTTGGGCGATGCTCCCGACGAGAGTGTCATCATTGACGAGGATACACCCGAAATCCCCGGCTCCGTTCATTCGCTTTATTCGGGCAGTAAGGGAGCCTCCGAGAAGACCGTGTGGGAATACGTGCAAAAGGGGTTGGAGGCTGTCATTGTCAACCCGGCGATTATTTTGGGCACCGGACTTCGGGGACGTAGTAGTGCCAAGTTGTTCGAGCAAGCCCGGAAAGGAATGCCTTTTTACACCGATGGGGTGAACGGTTACGTGGACGTGAGGGATGTTTGCGAGGCAATGATTCGTTTGGTAAATATTTCTTCCATCCGGGGAGAGCGGTTCGTGCTTTGCGGTGGAAATTATTCTTACAAGGAGTTGTTTACCGTGATAGCCCGTGCTGCGGGGAAACGACCGCCATATATACGGATGGCGCCTTGGATGACTTCTTTAGCTTGGCGTTTGCTTGCTTTCTTTTCCTTGTTTACAGGAAAGAAACCGGCTTTTACACGTGAAACCGCCCGTTCCTCTCAAAATAAATCCCGTTATTCCAGTGCCAAATTGTTGAAAACGTTACCTGATTTTCGTTTTCATACCTTGGAGGAAACGGCTCGATTCTTTATTCATTTGTGAATATTATTTTTCTCTTGGATACTCCTTTATAGTGAGTGATTTAACTGTTTGATGTTATATTTTCTGTTCTATTTTGTTAATGTTTGACAGAAATAATGTATTTTTGGAGTCAGAGAGTGAGGCAGATGAGAGTTGATTTAACCTTTTAAAATGACGTTCGTGGATATAGTGAATGTAAAGCAACCGAAAGTCTTTGAAAGTGTATTCCATAGGTATTACGCTTCACTTTGCTATTTTGCCAATAAATTTGTGCATGATGAGGAGGCGGCACGGGATATCGTGCAAGAAGTTTTCCTTCGTTTTTGGGAATCCCAAGGCAAGTTCGCGAACGAAACGGCTCTGAAGTCTTATCTGTATCTTTGCGTTCAGAATGCTGCTATCAATTATTTGGATAAGTTACATACCCGTGAGAAAGCCAACCGGAGTATGGAATGGAAAATTTTTGACGAAGAGGATGTTTTCTGTTTTCAAGTAGAAACCGATGTATTCGAGGAGGTTTTTGCGGCGATAGAAGAATTGCCGATTGAATGCCGCCGTATCTTTAAAATGAGTTACGTGGAAATGCTTGATATCAAGACCATTTGCACGCAATTGGGCGTGGCGGAATCGACTGTGAAGACACAGCGGCAGCGTGCCAAAAAATATCTTCGGGAGCGTTTACAGCATCTTTATCCCGTGGTGATTTTCATGTTTTTCTGATCAATTGATGACTGCTGTTTTAGAGTATTCCTATGGTGAACCCAAGGTAATCCTACCGTAATCCTACCCCTCCTTCGAAGCAACGCGGAATCTTCGCCGTTGCTCGACTAGCTGGAGATGGTGATGCACTGGCGGATATTCGAAACAGCTTCGAAGGAGGGGTAGGATTACCTTGGGATTACCCTGGGTTCATGGTAGGATGTTCCCATTGTGTAATTTACGCTGCGCAAATTACGCAACGAGAAATTGGATAGATAAATTAAAAAAAATAATTCGTTTTTCTTGTCATCCTTTTGGGGCTTTGGCTGTTTTATTATAGAACAGGGATAGGCGTGTCGATTTGTGTTGTTAACAATTAAATCAAAGCTTATGGTAAAAGAATCAAATAGTATTTGGAAAGATTTATTTATATGACTTGCTATGAAAAAAAGTGGGATTATATTGTTTTAAATCATGTTTTACAATTTAAATTTGATTGTGGTGAGGAGAATGATTATTTTAAAATTCAGCTTTTTATTCATATTTGTTATGATGTTGTCTTGTAATGATGGTTATTTGGGGCAGGAGATGCAAATGGAAAAACTGGATAAAGTAGGAAAAGCTTTTATGGAACATTTATTATCCACTCCCAATGGAGAACAGCATTGGAACATGTTAAATCGCCAAGGAGATATTCTGCCGAATGAAACAGTGCTTTCCTTTGGAGGAGGTCGGGGGTGGCATTATATACTTCCTTTGTTAAGAGATAACGAGATAAAAGGAATAGTGATATTTCCGATAGAAGGCGAAGGAATTAATGAATCTCTATCGACAGGTATGCTAGGAGTCCATTCGTATTGGGTGAAGAAGAGATTAAAGAGGATTGCTCTATACAAGGATTGTTTAGATCTCCCGTCATTGAAAGGTGGAAAAAAAGAGGAATTATTATTGGTGATAAATTGATTGCCACTCAAATAACGATAAGTTCATTATTATCTCGTTCCGGGGATGTCGGGAGTTATCCTGCACTATATTCTATTGTTTGTGATAATTATATAGATGATGACGGGAGTATCGTAATTAACGGAATTAATGAAAAAGGGTTGCAACGTTTGTCCGAGCAAATTCTTTATCTGATGCCAGTTACGATGTATGTAAATATACAAAAAGATGTGATTTTTGTAGACGCTCCTTCGGAAGAGGCAGCTTTAGCTTTTTATCAAGCATTGGCGAATGCTTTGGAACAACGTAATTGTTATATATATTACACGTATGCTTGGAATAGGGAAGGAGGTACTTCAGGAGGTGGAGCGGGAGGAGGGCAAGGAGGGGAAAGTAGCGGATCGCAGGGAGGAGGTGGAGATATTCCCGAGCCGCCGATTGAGGGAGATCCGATACCACACGAGTATGTCGTAAGTATGATAACGAATTGTTTGTCCGGTAAGGTTGAGATAGGTGATGAATATAACTTACTTCTAAGTGTTTATAACACGAATCCGTCAGCTCCCATTCCTGTTATCAAGAAAGTCGAGTATTTTGTTCGTAGAAAGGGAACGGCTTTGGGGGGATCTTTGGAAGAGAAAAGCACGGGAACGGGAGACGATTTGTTTTATACACGTAAAGCTATTTCTGCCGGAGTTCTTGAATTTCAAGCGGTCGTGTATATAGAACAACAAGTAAGACCGATTCTTTCTAACGTTGTCACTGTTGAGGAAATGTGTCCCCCGATAACCGCTTTTAAAGATCTATCAGTGGTTCGAAATCGGGCGATCGAATTGTGGAACATGACGGTCGATTATACTCGTGAACATAGGAATACCCGTGAAACGAGGGAGTTCGGGTGTTTTATCTATTTGAATACAGGAACGGGAGAATATCATTGTGGGGAAACAATACCGGGAGATCCTGTTATACTTGATAGGGAGGTTGAGGGAACGGTTCATTTCGTGTATCCCGACCAAAGGTATGATCCGAGATTATCTTTTGACTTGATTGTCGGAACATTGCATTCCCACTATCCTTTGACGTGGGCTGCACCGGGAGTGCGACGTGCTCCGGGACCCTCTCCAACGGATAATGATGCTACTTTGCCGGGGGTGGTGTATGATTATACAAAACAAGTATTTGCGGGAGACCCTATTGATATGCCGAAAAATCCTAAAGAAATACAAACTTATGGGCAGAATAGAAGACAAACACCTTAAAAACAGACCAGAGATGAAAAGAGTAGTGTTAATATTATTAATTGGAATTTGCCTTTCAGGTATCTCTAATATGGCTTATTCCCAAGTGGAAGATACCGTTGTGTTTGAAGATAGTATAGCTAAAAAGAAGCTTGATAAAAAATTGATCAAGATTGCGAAAGAAGTCGTGCTTCAACATGGCCCGGGGTATTACCGGGAATACAAGGAGCCTGTCATAAAATACAGGCGGGTAACTTCCGCTACAAGGGATCTCCATTATTCCACCCAAGAAAAAAATATGGGGCGAGTGTATTATACCGTGGAATATCCTTACGATATAAAGAAAGAGGTTTTCAATAACGAATACTCTGTAAAAGTTTATTTTTGGGAAGACTTGACCGTTTTTGATATCTTCTTCGGGCATGGCATGGGTATTTTGGATTACGATAAGTTGACTCGAACAGAAAAAAAGAAGATCGTGATTCCGTTCAAGAAGCGTATACCTTTTGTTGAGTACCTTGACACGGTGTGGGATGAAAAAGGGAATATTATAGAGATATGGCATCGTTACCGGAAGCAAGATACGGTGGAATTTAAAACAGATAAGAAATGAAAAGAGTCGTGTTAGTATTATTTATTGGAATTGTAAAGAATAAAAAAGTTTGATTTTCTTGTCATCCTTTTTGGACTTTGGCTGTTTTAATAGTAAAGATTAAACGATCATTTTTTTATATCCTTTTTTTATGTCCATTGTCATTTTTCTTTTTTATTAAACTGTTGCATCTTTCTCTCGCCAATGTTTTAACTATTAGATGTTTAAAAGAAAACGATCTTTCCCTCTTCCGTAACACAAATTCAAACATCATTAAATGATCGTTAAAAGATATAATCGAAAAGAGGTGGTTCGTTTGATTTTAGCTTATTTTCGGAAGGAGGCGAGTGCTAAAGAAGCGAAAGAGTTGGAGGAATGGGTAAACGAGAGCGAGAAGAATAGAGCCTTGTTTGAACGATTGCAAAATTCTGATTATGTGCAGAATGAAATACGCGGATACCAAAGGTTTAATTCCGTGGAGGATTGGAAAAAACTTAGTCCGCGATTGACTGAATCTCGCGAAAGTGCGTATCGTTTGATATGGAAGTATGCGGCTTCCGTGATTATTTTATTCAGTTTGGGGGTAACTGCATGGTATTTAATGAAGGATCGGGAGGAACCGGTACAATATGTACAGGAAATAGAATACGGACGTTCGAAAGCAATTTTATTCTTGGAATCGGGGAAAGCGATAGAGTTGGAATCGGGGCGGGATACCCTATATGAAAAGGTGGAGGGGGAGAACTTCGTGAATGACGGAAGAAAGTTGGTCTACACGGAAGTTCCGGCGGAGAAGACTATCGAATGGCACACGTTACAGGTTCCGAGAGGTGGCGAGTTCGTGTTGAATTTAGCTGACGGGACGGTTGTTACTTTGAATGCCGATTCTAAGATTCGTTATCCGGCACAGTTCTCGGGAAAAGATCGTCAGGTATTGTTGGAAGGAGAGGCCTTTTTTGACGTGGCTAAAGATAGTTTGCGACCGTTTATCGTGAAGACAAACGGGATGGATGTCCGGGTGTTGGGGACGTGTTTTAACATGAAAGCGTACCCGGACGAGAATCAGCAGACGACACTGGTGAGAGGGACTGTGAAGGTATCATTGAATCAGCAACAAGTGGTGCTGAGTCCGGGTGAACAAGTGACTTGTGTCGAGCATGAATTGAAGGTCGAACAAGTGGATATTCATCCTTATATAGCTTGGAAAAATGAGCGATTCGTATTCGAGAACGAACCTTTGGAAGACGTGTTGAAGAAATTGGAACGTTGGTATAATATAGATGTCTTTATCCAGAATGTCGCCTTGCGGGAGATGCGTTTCACGGGTAATCTGCCCAAGTACGAGAAGATAGACAAGGTATTGGAATTGCTGGCATTGACGACACGGGTGAAGTTTGAATTGAATAAGCGGATTTTGATAGTTCAATTGGAATGATGCATAAAAATAGGGTTCTGCTCTAACAGAACCCCACTCTTGAGATAACTGCCATTGGGGAATGGCAAATTATTAACTATTAATCAGTACAAATCTATGGAAAAAATTCGAGATTTTGACATAGGATGGGAGCCTAATGTCATTTGTAAAATGTTAAGAATTATGAGAGTCTTTATTTGCATTTTTGTTCTGGGTTTATCCACGGTTTCGGCGAATACTTTTTCGCAAGTGCGATTGAGTATAGACGTAAAGGATGCTACTCTTAAAGAAGTTTTTAAAGAGATCACGAAGCTCACAGGTTATGAGTTCGTGTATAGCAACAATGAGGTGGAGCAGGTGGGGAAGGTGACAATGAACGCGAAGGATAAAGATTTGCAGGAAG
>OGYC01001151.1_pt1 | contig 23548 bp, 20 predicted proteins | sample 1576461 | NCBI WGS metagenome assembly OGYC01 (sample SAMEA3541569, study PRJEB24748) | human gut metagenome | biome: human gut; feature: human-associated habitat; material: faeces | place: China | collected 2012 | reverse complement strand
CGTTGTATTTCACGTATTGGGCGAGGGTGACGGCTGGAAGCGTAAATTCCTCGGGAACGATAAAAATCTCCTGAAGAGCTGACGGCTGGCGGCGCGACATCTCGCTGCCGCAGAAAGTAACCGACCCTGATTTCGGACGGAGCAGACCGCACATTAGATAGAGCAGTGTGGACTTGCCCGTTCCGTTCTTGCCGAGCAGTCCATACACCGCGCCTGGTTGCAATGTCAGCGAAAAATCGCTGAAAATGTCAGGCTCTTTGAAGCCATAACTAAATTTCAATTCCTTGATTTCCATCATATAAGTTTTCATTTTTCGTATATCAGTTTGAGTGTATTAGTTGATTAGTACACTGCAAAGCTATGTCAATTTTTTGGGAAAACAATAGCGAATCTGATATTTAACACAAATTAATACTTTCTAAAATCGCCGAAGCGCGGTTGTAGAAGGAGCATGCAGTCAGGTGACATGCGTGACGACAATGTCGGCTTGGATGTATATGGATGAGGAGAATTTTGCTGCAACCCAAAATTTTCGCTTGCTTCTTTGATGATTTTCTTAACTGCATAGGTTGTTATAAAGAAATTTGAGTAATTTTGTATTTAGATAAGTTTTGAAATGAAATATAAAGTTGCACTTATTCGACTAGGGCATGCCCAACATTTGGTAGATTTCCAATATATCCGAAAATGGAAGTCTGATTTATTCTCTATAACTGGGCTTCACTGTCTAGAGCATTTACCCAATAGTGATGTTAAAGATGGTTACCTAGATGTCAAATATTCAGTACAGCAATTACGGTTATTTGTTTCTTGTCCAGAAGATTGTGACTATGCTGTAGCAATCATGCCATATCGGTTAACTGATAATTTCTACATGCATAGAATTGGTGCAAAGTGTGCTGTAATTTCATTATATGGAATACCAGAAATCTTGAAGGACGATAATATTTCAGTTGAACATTTTATTATTAAACAGCTCTATGAAATATGTGCAATAAGGCATCTAATGAATGATATTTCTAGTGATGATGTGTATCAATTTGTTCATATGGATACTAGAGGATGTCTGTTTGATATGAATGGGGAGCGTTCAGACATATTATATAATACAGAACAGCCTATTCTTTGCGATGAATGCAAAGGCAAATTCAAAAGCAAACAGGTTGAGCTAGAAATCATATCACAATTTGAAAAAGAATTAAAGAGAATTAAAAAACCACTTTTATTGCGAATAGAAAGGTGGATAAAACATTATCCTCTTTTTGCTTTATTGATAAGTGCATTAACTGCTATAACTCTTAATATTATAGCAAATATAATCTGTAAGTTTATATAAATTAGGCTAGATGTCAAGTTGCATCTAGCCTAATTTCATTACAATGTAGCCAATACAGGCGCACCTCCATCACCTTTTTGATGGAGCATATAGAACATATCTCCTGTATCGGGCGAGCATACCTGTGAGATGACAGGATTGGTTATGCCCCCATTGAGGAATTTGTCTGATACAGCTCCTGTCTGCAAGCCATAGACAAAGAAGCATTTGCCTGTCTGAGGGTTCTGTTTAACCTCGATTTTTTCAACTTTCTGTTGAGCCTTGAAATCCTCAATAGAGAGGGTTTCAACAAAATGTAGTCTTTCCATACTTGATGATTTATTGCTGGATTATACAGAGGACTATTCCCCTGCATGGTTGTTGTCAGGGGAATAGGAGGTGTAATTAGGGGGGGGGAGAGGAAGGAGAAGTTGTAATTAGCTCCCCATTCCATATCCCAGAGGGGGATAGCCCCAACAACAATCCATAGGGGGATGTTTGCTCTGATTATCCTACGCTTGTAGAAATAAAATCCGAACAAAAAATTTCAGAAAAAAATTTCAAGATTTGATATAGTATAGCTCTAGTTTATGCCAAAATATAGGCAATGTATGTCATAAATCCTATCATCTCTAGAGCAATAAAAGCAGTAAATTTAGTTATACTATTTAATATCTGCATATATACCAATCCCCTGAAATCTGTGCAGAAATCAGGGGATTTGGAGTTCAATGTTATTCATAGTTCTTTTCAACATTCAGCATCTCATTTTCAATCGAGGCATCCAATATTCTTGCATAGTGCTGTGTCATTCTGATGCTTGAATGACCAAGCATTTTGGATACATTCTCTATTGAAACATTATTGGCAAGTGTTACAGTGGTTGCAAATGTATGCCTCGCCACGTGTGTGGTTAAATCTTTGTCAATTCCAACTATGGCTGCAATTTCTTTCAAATATGCGTTCATCTTCTGATTTGATAGCACTGGAAGCAATTTTTCTGTTGCTTGGGCAGTAAGAGCATATTTTTCAAGAATATCTCTCGCAGGTTTTATTATGGGTATATGGCACATAACGCTAGTCTTATGTCTTGCCTTTCTGATCCAAAGCCTATCACCTTCTTCTACAATGTCAGCAGCAGTGAGAGAATGAACACATAGGCAAGCCCGGTATAACAGCAGAACAGAAATACATCTCTGACCTGTTCAAGCCTCATTACATCAAATTCCTTTTCAGCAAGTTTGGCTAGTTCAACTTTGTTTAGAAAGCCTTTATCTACGGGTTCTATCTTCAACTTAAGTTCTTCCAAAGGAGATGTTTGAATGAGCTTTTTCATTACAGCCATGTTAAGGACTTTGCCAAGATTCCTGAGATACTTGACTGTAGTGTTATTGTTGTTATGTCTTATAGTCATCAGATAGTGCTGATACTTTTTCAGCATATCCACATCCACCTCATTTACAGTAATATCTTTGGCTTTGTACTTGAACATAAGAAACTCTTGAAAAAGTTTCATTGAAGTTTCATGTCTCTTGTATGTGCCAAGGGTTACAGATATTCCAACAAGTTCTTTCTGCTCCTGATTATGCTCGGCATATAAAGCCAAAATCCCAATCTTAGGCACATTGAGATTTTTGTATCTGTTCAAAATCTCTTTTGCGCTTACCTGCTTACCCTCCCTTTGGATTTGGAGTGTTAAATCATGGAGGGTATATTCCATTTGGTCAAGAAAAGCATTGACTTGCTTTGTTTTAAGGGAGTTCCCTTTTGCTCTGCCTTTAGTTGCCACCCATTGGGAGGGCAGAACACTCTTACCCGTTGCAACTTCGGCTGAGAGTTTGCCGGATGTCACTCTCACAAAGATGGATGCCGAGCCATCTTTGAGGAGCTTTTTTCTTTTGATGAAGAACAATATTGTTTCCATTTTACACTATGATATTGTTGTTAAATTCAATAGTGCAAAGTTCTTGACAATTAGTGGATTGTAAAAGTGTAATATAGTGAATGTCAATGAAATATGAGGAAGCCTGTTGGACTTGGAGTGTTGGATTTTTCAAGTCCAACGAAATGTCCAACGGACATCTTTCCTCTATGTTCATTTTAGTTCATCCTATTACACATAAGAAAATCCTGCAATTCAGCGAGTTGCAGGATTTTTCATTGTCTTTCATCAGACTTTGGTGGAGATGGAGAGATTCGAACTCTCGTCCAAACGTGGAACTAATATGCTTTCTACATGCTTAGTTTTGACTTGGTTTTCGACCGTGGGCAGGATCAAAACTACCAACCCAAGGCTTATCTCCTAAAATCTCGGACAGCTACCGGAGAACAAGCCGTCCCAGCTCCGATTTTATTAGCACCACCTTATCGAAACGTCTCAGAGCAAGGCAATCGGGTGATGTCTCGTTTCTGCCACTGTGGCAGAAATAAAGCTAACTTACTGTGCTTCGGTTAGGCAGCGAGAGCGTAGTTATTTTCGCCAGTTAAATTGTTGATGTCTGAGATTATAGAGCATAGCCATCATCGCTCTGCATGCTTACATACCACCTCTACACGCTGTCAAAACCGGTCATCCCCAATGTTTTTTCGAGACACATACGTGATATGTGGGTTGCAAAAGTAATGCTTCCGCAACCAATCTCCAAATTTTTGTTGAAAAATTTGTTAGTCACAACCCGGAATAGAAGGAAAGGACATATTGGAGACTCTGTGGTGTTTGGAGCGACCAATCGGTGGCAATTTGTGGCAGGTTCACCATCCTCTGCTTTTTCAAAATCACAAATTGAGACATAGAATGTATTGTTGTGATAATGCGTGCAAAGGTAAGTGACGAATATTTCCTCAATACATTGAGAGATAACCAGCGCTTCCTATAATCTCGATTAATTCATTGTCGGAATTAGCTTCGACTAATTCGTTCAGAAAATATGAGATTCGTTTAAATTGATCAACTGTCCATCCTCTACAATTCTCGAAATTTTTATCGCAGTAAAAGATCATATCTTCGGTAGCCTTGTTGCCATCTTTGTCTTGAGAATAGCGAAATTTATGCTCTACAACCCAATTGCAGAACTGCTTTTGGTCTTCAAGACTGGCAACAACGTTCTTAATATTCTTGATTTTTTCGATTAATTTAGATTGGGCTTGATTCAATTTTTCTGTGTTGGAGGAAATTTCCTCAATGGCTCGTTTGTATTCTCCAAGACTGTGGGCAGAATCATAAAACCCTGTAGGGGTGTAGATTTCTTTAGTTGTCTGTGCCGAGCTGATGTCAGATTTGATTGCCCTTATTTTTGATATGTCGGAGAAGACATCTTCCGAAAGGTCAAGAATCTCAATTATAGTAGACACTTTTACGAAAGAGCTGTCTACTTTTGTTGAGATTGCCTCATAACTGTCAGGATATGACATGTTTTCTTTGATGCACTTAGAAATAAGCTCTTCTGCTTTGTCTTCATTTGATTTTGTGCATGAAGGCATGATAAACAGAATACATGTTGCAATTAGGATTGTAATTTTTCTCATAGGGATATAGATTTATTAAATTTGTTAGTTTTCGTTGTCTACGGCGTTAAGCACCAACAGCATGTTTGGCAGCTCGTTGTTGTCGCGGATTGTTTTCAGCGCCGACAGCTGGCGGCGGTCGAGGAGTCCGATGCGCGCCACGAAGATGGTGTGGCTTGCCACACGGGCTAAGATGTTGGTGTCGGTCACAAGCTGTATAGGAGCGCAGTCGATGAAGATGTAATCGTAGCGTTGGCGCAGGCGTTCAAACATTTCGTCGAGGGTGTCGTGTTCAAGCAGTTCTGCCGGGTTGGGGCGAATGGTGCCCGACGGCAATATGTCGATTCCCGCGCTTTTGTCGTGCACAATCAGTTTGTCGAGGTCGGTGCACGATCCGTCGAGATATGAGGTTGCGCCGTGCGACGGCGAGTTGATGCGCTTGCTGAGCGATGCGCGACGTATGTCGAGGTCGACGAGCAGCACGCGTTTGCCTTTCTTAGCCTCGGCTGAGGCGGTGTTGATTGCCACATACGATTTGCCACTGCCGGGGTTGAACGATGTGCAGATGCACACCGGCACGTTGTTGAATTCCGCCAAATGGTGGTCGAGCTCGGTGCGTAGCATCAGGAATGCCTCTTTGCCGAAATCTTTGTTTGTCAAGTCGGGTGGCGTGAGGCTCCTTAGTCCGTAGTTGAACTTTATGCGCATGCGTCGCGAGAATGTGACGTTTTTAAGAAGCGGTATTTGTCCGATCACGGGGATGTTGATGCCGATGAAGTCGTAGCGGTCGCGCACGTGGTTGTCGGTGATGAATGCAATGAAAATCACGGCGATAGGAATCACCACTCCGCCGAGCAGCAAGCCGAGGACTGCGATTATCCATGGAGTGAGCCGAGAGGGCTCGTCGGTGCCCGATGCCGGTGCCACTACGCGTACGGCTTCCGAGATGTTGTTGATGGCGAGCGGGTCGTTGCCGCGTTTGCCTTGCAGGTAATAGTATTGACTTTCGATGTTTTTGTGCATGCGCGCCTGGCGGTTGATGGCGGCCTGTGTGTGCGACAGGTCGGCAAGACGGTTGTCGGTGGCGGCGATGCGCGATTTCAGTTTGCCGCATTCGATGCGGAGCGAAGCGATATGGTTTGTCACCGAAGCCTCAATGTCGCTGTGCATAGCCTTAAGTTGCTGTGTGACTTCTGCAAACGCATTGTTGGCAGTGCCGGCATTCTCGCGCAGGTGCTCGCGTTTGGCTATGGTTCCGTTGTATGCAGCCACGGCTTTCTGCAGTCCGATGCTTTTTGTGATATCTGTAGCGGCGGCTATCGGGCGGTCGGCATTTTTGTCGGCTGCCAGTTGCGACGCCACAGCCTCAGTTGCCTTTATTTCGGTCTCAATGCCTACGAGCGACTGTGTGTCGGCGGCCTTCTGCGCCAGCAGTTGGTTGTAGGTGAGGTTGATATTGGAAGTGTTTCCATTGCGCAGTGTCTGCTCGATGCCGGCTTCGTTTTTTTCGAGAGCCTCTGTATGCACGGCGAGACGCTTGTCGACGGCGTCGATGAATTTCTGGGCGTCGTTGCTGTTCCACTGTGCCCATATTCGGTCGTAGACCAATGGGATGTCGTTTAGAATGTCGTCGGCGCGTTGAACCACTGGGTCGGAGAATGTGCAAGTCAGCACGTCGGTGAATTGAGCTGTCTGCACCACATCGATGCTTTTGCTTATGCGGTGGGCGGTTTTGTCGATTGGAGTTATGCTGATTTCTATTTTCTTGCCTGCGTAATTTTTCGTAAAACGGGTGGCTGTGAGAGAAATGTCGGCAGCCGATGTGGACTTGTCGTCGCCGTCAATCTCGAGGCTTGTCGCAGTGGCTGTTTTGCCGTCGGCAGAGATGAGGACGGTTATTTTTGCCGATGCGTCGTCGGGGATGTTCAGTGCAACGTCGAGAGGCTCGCTGCCGTAAAGGTCGACGCGCTTGCCGAATGACTGGATTTCATATTGTGTCACGTTGAGCGACAGGTCTTTGACTATCTGCTCGCATAACACTTGTGACTTGACAAGCTGGATGCCGCCCTCAAGTTGCAGACCTGTGGCAAACGGCTTGATGGCAAACGGGTCGTCGCCGAAACGCTGGTTGGTGAATACGTTGGCGTCGAGATATTTCATTGCAAACATCGACTGGCGTTTCACCGCGGGTGAGACATAGTAGTTGTAGGCGCTCAGCCCAAACACGCAAATCACGACAAACGCTATGGCATAGCCGTAGAATCGCCTCATCCAACGGATGTATGTGCGCAACGTAAGCGCACTGCGGTGCATTATGCGGCCTTGGCTTGATATTGTTTGCATGTGATTTTAAGGTGAGGAATTGTATTAATGCTGCGTATTAGTCTTTTTTTGCAATGTTGACTACGAGCACGCCTATCGATGTGAGCAGCGAGGCGATTGAAATCCAGAGCGACACCGATTTCATCGCATTCTGGTTGATGGTCGACTGCCCGGCGCGCACGCTGTTAGGCTGCACATAGACCACATCGTTCTGTTTCAGGTAGTAGGCTGGCGACTTGAAGATGTCGGCTGAACGGAGGTCGAGTTGGTACGACTTGCGCTGCCCGTTCTCCTCGCGGATTACGTACACATGGTCGCGCTCGCCGAAGATTGTAAGGTCTTTGGCCATGGCAATCGCTTCGAGCACAGTTACTTTGTCGCTGTTTATGGTGTATGTTCCCGGGTTGGTGACCTCGCCGAGAATCGACACTTTGAAATTCATGAATTCTACGGTCACAAGTCCGTCGGTGAGCATCTTCTTTTCGGCGAGAGCCTGGGTTATATGTTCCTGCAGTTGCCAGCGGCTCAAGCCCGAAGCTTTGATTTTGCCGAGGATAGGGAAGTCGATATAACCTTCGTTGTCAACCACATATCCGAGCAGGTAATTGCCATATCCGGCACGTTCGGTTCCTGCCTGGGTGGCTGATACCGGCAGGTTGAAGATTTTAGCCACAGCAGGGTCGCTGCTCGACACCACAATGGAGAGCATGTCTTTGGGCTCGATTTTGATTACCTGTGAGTTTTCAATCTTTTCAGGAGTGTCTACTTTCACATCTTGCAGATAGAGTACCTTTTCCGATGTCTTGCAGGAAGATACGAGCAAAATCAGGCTTAAGAACAGTATAATTCGTGTCGTTGAATGCATAATTTCCTTATTTCAATATGATTTCAATAATTTAGTCTGTGTGGACTGTCGCTTGGCGGGACACATCCAATATGCAAAGATAGCATTATTCGCTAAAAACGAAGCGATATATGGTGTTAAAATATCGGCAATTTCTAAAAACCAGCAACCTTAGGCGGGGATTATTCCGTTTCGTAGGTGATTTTGTCGCCGCGGGGATGGATGAATTCGAATTCAAGAGTCCGTGCAAGTCCATCGGCGAGCGTGTATGGCGGTTTGAAGCCGGTCTGTTGCATGCGTGTGGCGTCGTATTCGGTGGTGGCGCAGAATTTCTTGACGCGGACGGCGCTGATGGCGAATTTGCGGCGCAGCAGCCATGCCAGCGCGTCAAGGCAGTAGCCGCCAGCCATTCCTATGGCGTAGGGGATGCGAATTGCCGGCAAGCGTTTCTGCAACACTGTCTCCACGTGTTGCACAAGTTGGTTCATGTCGTAGTCGGGCTTGTCGATGTAGTTGAACACGTTGTAGCCCGATGCGTAGTTGTCGATGAGGAATTTCACGAAGGCCACGATGTTGCCTACGTATGCCATCGACTTGCGGTTGCGACCGTTGCCAACCATCAGAAAGTGACGGCTTTGTATCTGATGGAGCAAGTTATACACATTGCCGCGGTTGCGCTCTCCGAAGGTTACGGTGGGGCGCACCGCGTTGATGTTCCAGTCGGCGTGCATCGTGTGCCATTCCTGCAGAAGTTGCTCCGCCTGCCATTTCGATTTGCCGTAGTGGTTGAACGGGTCTTTTGGCGAGGTTTCGTCGGGGTTGTCTTTATTGATGCCGTAGACAGCCACGGATGAGAAGAATAGGATGCGTTTCACACCGTTGCGCTCCATGGCGCGCAGAGTGGTGCGCATTCCGCCCACGTTGGTGTCGTAGTAGAGCGATGTGGGAGTCACGTTGTCGCGATGCTGTGCGGCGAGAAGTATCACAAGGTCGGTGCCGGCAAGGGCGCTGTCCATCTGTTGCTGGTTGCGCACGTCGCCGATGGTGGTGATGTCGTTGAAGAAATGGCTGTCACGAATGTCGACTATGCGGAAATCGTAGCCCTTGAACTGCGTGAAGTGGTCTACAATGCGGGTGCCGATGAATCCGCTGCCGCCGATAATCGTGACTTTCATTGTGCCTGTGTTTATAATTGGTTTGGAATTTGCCTCATGGCTTCTATCACCTTTTTGGGCAGAGGCTCGTTGATGGTGTGGTTATAGAAGCGCAGGTTGTGTATGTCACTGCCCATGAGGTCGTAATACCCGTTTTCAAGCAGCCATTCAGCCTTTTCTTTGGTGTGCTTGCTGTAGCATCCGGCAATGGAGCCGAGGTTGAGCTGGAACAGCAGCCCGAGTTGCTTCAGTTCCTCATAGTCAGACTGCTCCATGTATTTGTAGCGTTCGGGGTGCGCGAGAATGGGGCGCAGGCCGGCGTTGAGCATTTCTCCTATCAGTCCGCGCATTTCTATCGGCGCGCGGAAATAGCTTGTCTCAATAAGCGGATGGTTGTCGCCGAGCATCAGAATGTCGCGCTGACGCCAGCGTTCGGCAAAGATGCCGTCCATCATGTTCTCGGCTGCGAGATGCAGGCGGACAGATCCGTTGTATGTGGCGGAAAATTCCTCGAAGCGTTGCTTGAGCGCGCCGACGGTGTTTGGCACGTCCTCCATAATGTGGGGCGTGAGCCACACGTCGGCAACACCGGCTTGCTCCATTGTGCGGAGCGCTTCCAAAGTGAGGTCGGCTGTCTGGAATCCATCGTCGACACCGGGCAGCAGGTGGCTGTGGTGGTCGGTGAATCCGTCAAGCAGGCCGCTTTCGAGTATTGACTTTTTCCTTGAGAATATGCCAAACATCGCTACTGTTTCTTGGTGTCGTTGCCGTAGCCATATCCATAGCCGTATCCGTAACCATATCCGTAGCGGGTGTATGTGCCGCTCTCGTCGCTGCCGTTGAGCAGCAGGCACATGTTCTTATAGTGGTTTTCCTTGTAAATCTCGTCGATTTCAGGAAGGGTGCGACGGTCCATCAGTCCGGCGCGGGCAATGAAGATTGTGCGGTCAATATGCGATGCGATGAGCGATGCGTCGGTGACCATTGTGATTGGCGGACAGTCGACAAACACATAGTCGTAGCGTTGCTTCAGCTCGTCTATCATTGCCTGCAGACGGTCGCTGAGCAGAAGCTCTGCAGGGTTTGGTGCGAGGTGTCCGGTAGGTATTGAGTCAAACAACAGTTTTGTTGTTTTTGATGGCAGGATGATGTCGTCGAGCGACACTTGTCCGTTGAGATATGCGCAGACTCCGGTGCTTGGCGAATTGACAATCTTGGAGAATGTGCCTTTACGGATGTCGAGGTCGACAATGATTACTTTCTTGTTTTTCAGCGCCATTGCGGTGGCGAGATTGACAGATGTAAACGTTTTTCCGCTGCCTGGGTAAAGCGAGGTGGCCATGATGGCTTCCGATTTGTTGGCGCCGATCATGAAGTCAAGGTTGGTGCGCACCACGCGGTATGCCTCGTTGATGACGTTGCGGTTGTGGTCTTCCACCACGATGCGCGGTGTTTCCGACTCATTTTCTTTTTTCATCAAGCGGCTCATCAAACTCAATTTCTTCGCTCCGTCGGCAAGAGGCACATCGCCGAGCACTGGAACTTCCAGGCCTTCAAGGTCTTTGCGGCTGCGCACTTTGGTGTTGAGCATGTTTGACGCAAACATATAGCCGTAAGGGATGGCGAGACCGAGGATGAACGCTGCTGCGAGGATGATGCCCTTCTTCGGCGATACAGGCACGCTGTCGCCGGTGGCAGGCTTGAGCAGGCGGGTGTTGTTTACCACGATGCTTGCCTGAAGCTCGTTTTCCTCACGTTTCTGCAACAGGTAGAGATAGAGCTCCTCCTTGATTTTCTGTTGACGCTCGATTGTGAGCAGTTCTTTTGCTTTGCCCGGACCTGCTGAAATGCGGTTCTCGATGGCGTTTTCCTGCGCTGAGAGACGGTCGGCTTGAATTTTAAGCGCGCTGATGTGGTTGTCGACGGAGCGCAGAATTGTGGAGCGCATCATGCGCAGCTGGTTGTTGATGTCAGACACCAACGGGTTACTGTCGCTGCTGTTTGCCACGAGGCGCTGACGCTCAAGCAGTCTCTTGTTGTATTCGGCAATCTGCTCTTCAATGGCTTGGCTTCCAACGCCAGAGTTTGAAGGAAGAAGGTCGTACTGGCGTGTGTTGTCAACGAGATATTCGCGGATGAAGCGAGCCACGGCGAGCTGGTTGTTGGCAAGAAATGCCTGCTCTGAATATTTGCTCGATTCTTGTGTCACTTGTGCTGTCTCGGCGTTCATGTCGAGCAGACGGTTGGAGCTTTTGAAGCGTTCGATGTCGGAGTCTACGTTGCCGAGTTCGCGTTCGATTGACATCAGACGCTCGTCGATAAACTTGGCTGTGTTGTCGGTCGACTTGTTGGTGTAGCGTATCCACTCCTCGTTGTATGCGTCAAGAAGGGTGTTGAGCACGTCTTCGGCACGCTTCTCGGATGCGTCGGTGTAGGAGAAGTTGATTACGGTGGCAAGTTTGTCGGCAAGTTCGGCGGTGAGGCGTGCCTGGCACGACTTTGCCGTGAGTTCCGGACGCTCATAGCCTACGATGACCGCCTGCTCGAAGTTTTTGCCGTATTCTTTTGTCGCTTTGAGCACTACGGTGCCTACGGGCGTCTTGAACGGCTGCCCGAGTTTCACGGTTTGTGCCGGAGCGTCGCTCTTGATGCCGTTTATTTTGAAGTCCTTGACAGTCAGTTGGCTTTGACCTTCTTTCTCAGCGACGAATGTCACGGAGTTGAGCGGCTGCTCGCCGACGTGATCGGGAAGATTTTTGTATTCCACGCAGATTGGCGTTTTGTCATACCAGTCGGTGACATATCCAATCCAGTTCTTGCTCTTGTAGGTCACGTTGAGACGCAGCTGGTTGACAACGTCCTGCATCAGCAGCGGTGACTGGAATGCCTGCAACTCGTTGTAGACGTCGATGCCGGTGCTTCCGATGCCGAGGTCGGCGAATGCCGCCAACTCGCTGATTTGAGCCTGTCCCTTGTTGTCGCTTCGGAGCATTACGCTCGCCGAGCGTTGGTAGATGCGTTGCGCGCGCTGTGCGTAGATGAGTCCGAGAGCCACGCAGATGACTATCGAGATTGCGAAAAATTTCTTGTGGCAGAGTGTCCATGAAATCATGTCGCTCAGTTGGAATTCATTCTTCTGGTCTTCCGTTTCGGCAGCGCCTATGCTGTTGTAGTCTTCCTTCATTTAGTATAAATGTTTTGTGTAAATTACGCAGTGTTTTTTAAGTCATTATTTCTTTGCCGCGACAACGAGCGTCGCTACGGTGGTGAGCAGGGAGGCTATCGAAATCCAGATGCCGATAGACTTCATGCTGTTCTCGTTGAGGTTCGATTCGCCGGCGCGCACCTTGTTGGGCTGCACGTAGACCACGTCGTTCTGCTTCAGATAGTAGGCGGGCGACTGGAACACTTCCGCCGACTTGAGATTCAGGCGGTAGACGGTGCGCTCTCCTCCTTCCTCGCGGATTACGTAGACTTGGTCGCGCAGACCGTAGATGGTAAGGTCGCCAGCCATCGAGATGGCTTCGAGCACGTTGACTTTGTCGCCTTCAATGCTGTATGAACCTGGGTTTTTGACCTCGCCGAGTATCGATATTTTGAAGTTGCGGAATTCTACGGTTACCACCATGTCTTTCAGCAACTCACGGCTTTTGAGCTCGCTTTTGATTTTTTCCTGCACTTCCCATCGTGTCATGCCCGCCACTTTCATCTTGCCGAGCACCGGGAGTTTGATTTCTCCGTTCTCGTCGACGGCATAGCCGAGCAGCTGTTGCGTGCCGCCGGTCGACGACACAATTTCGGAGTTGGTCTGGTAGGACACTACGGGCAGGTTGAACATTGCTGCCAGCTCTGCGTCTTTGCAACTGACGATGATTGACAGCACGTCTTTCGGCTGTATGGTGATTCCTTTGCTTGCAGAGATGCTCTCTTGCTTGTTGATGTCAAGGTTTTGAAGATATGCCACATCTTTCGTTGAATTACATCCAACGAGCAGCATGCACGAAATCAGGAGAATATATAGTCTGTTCATATACGTTTCTGCAGCGCAAATAATATTTGCAATAATCTGTGTATTAGCGTATTGTGCGCACAGGATGAACAAAGCTCAGTGCTTGTTTTTTCACAGTTTTCCGGCATCTGCACTTGTCCACAGTTTCCCTTACACAATTTCTAATTGGCAAAGATAATTCGTTTATTTCTGTTTTACAATTTATTTAACGTGAAAAGTTATCTTTAACATAAAACTTCGTTGAAAACAAAAAAAGCGGCAATCGCCGCTTTTTTTGTTTTTTAGTGTTGGTATGTGGTGTTATTTCACGCATTTCAGCACCTTGCCGTTGGCGCGAGCCACATAGACTCCGTTTGCGAGAGCCGAAAGGTCGGCAACGCTGTTTGCACGTGCCACGAGTGCGCCGCCAAGTGTGTAAACCTGAATGTCGGCACCTTCGGCATAGACTTTGCCGTCGGCATATCTGATTGCTTCCGAGGCGATTTCGTTGACGCTGCCTTCACCGTCCCAAGCCGGGGTGTAGATTACTTCGCCGAGTTTTGCATCGTCTGGTTTGTGGAAAATCACGCTCTCGATTTTCTCTGCCGTCTGCTCGTCAACACTCCAGTGGTTGCCTTGCGCGTAGATGGTGAGCGCGGAGTTGTTGTAGAGGTCGTAGAGCGCGCCGCCGTTGCCGTTGTTCTTGAAAGTGTTGTGGCCTGGGTTGTAGTCTTTGGCGTCGGGATTGTCCACCTTGCCGATGTTCACGTTCTCGCCGCCGAGCACTGTGATGCCCCACAGGTTGCCCTCGATGGTGTTGCCGGTAATCGTCACGTTAGGCTTTGTGCCATAGTCGTAGATGCTGATTCCGGCACCGCCTGCCATTGCGCTTGACGCATACTTGTTGTCGATAATCTTGTTGTTGGCAACCGTTGCGTTCATTCCACCGTAGAAAGTGATGCCGTAGCGGTGGTCGCGGATAGTGTTGCCTGAGATCCACACGATGTTGTCGCCTGCTATACCGGCCATGTTTGCCACAGCCACTGCGCCCACGTTGGTGCGCTGCGCTCCTGTAAACTCGCAGTTTTCAATGCTGACAGAGTTTGCGCCGCCTACGGTGAGGTTCACTTGCGGTTTGTTGGTGTTTTTGGTGTTGTTGTCGATGAATTTACAGTTTGTAATCTCGATGCCGTTTGCTGCCATCGCCGAGCCTCCGATTGCCGGCACCTCATTGTATTCAAATGTGCAGTTGTCAACGTTGAATGTTGCGCCGTCGCTGCCGATGGCAAGTGCGCCAGTCGTCGTCATTTTGCCGTTGTTGTAGCGGAATGTGCAGTTCGCCACCGTAAGTCCGGTGCTTGAGAAGTTGCGCAGTCCGGCATATTCGAAATCGATGTTTTTAAACTCTGTGTCGGATGCGTCGCAAAGCATGAAAATGCCTTTTGGCGCGGCGTTCTCGTCGGCGCGCGTCACCAGCACGCGGTCGGTTGCGGCAAAACTGGCTGTGCCTTCAATGCGCAGTTCCACGCCGTCGCTCATTTTCATTGTCGCGCCGCTTTCAATCTCGAAGCGGTCGCCTTCGGCGATGGTTATGCTGTTTGCCAAGGTGTATACCTTTCCGTCTTTCGACACACCGCTGTTTTCCGTTGTCGACAGCGATTCAAGCGTATACGTTACGCCTTTGCCACTTGTTGTCACGTCCGCAGCATTGGTGAAGCCTGCCGTGAGTGCAAATAGCAATAAAATTGTAGATTTCTTCATAAGCCTATATTTTTAGAAGGTTTGACAGGACAAAGGTAACAATTGGAAAGAAAAAACCCAAGTTTATTGACTTTTTTGTCAAGAAAAATTTGTTGATTTAAGAAGTTGTGATAAAGGATGATTTTAGAGTTTTATGCCATATTTCACGATGCCTTCGCCCATCATCCTTGCCGGCACGAAACGTTTAAGCGTGTCAGCCACGGTGTTGAGCATACGTTGGCGGATGTAGTCGTCTTTGATGTATAGGGATATCCGCCTTTGTGAGAGATAGTCACCTTGTATCTCGCGCACGTTTCCCGCCTGCTTCTCTGTGAGAAACGGCAGGTGCATCTCGGGGATGATGGTGTAGCCTCCGTTTTCGTCCACAATGCGTATCAGCGTTTCGATGCTGCCTGCCTCGTAGACGTGGTGTCCTTTGCCGCGTGCCTTGCAGAATGAGAAGGCGCTGTCGCGCAGACACTGAGCCTCTTTCATTATCCACATGTTCTCGTGCTCCAGGTTCTCGGGTTTGAACACCGGCAGTTTGCGCCAGCAGCTTTCGGCAAGATAAACGTAGAATCGTTCGGTGTAGAGAGGCATCTCGAGCACGCCTTGTCGGGCGTTGCCTGAAATGGCGATGCCGGCATTGATCTCGCCGTTCAGGATGGCTTCGAGCATGTGGTCGGCTTTCATCTCTTTGACAGTCAGCTCTACCGACGGATAGGATTGCCTGTAGTGCTTGATGAATTTTGGCAGTAGGTAGGGAGCGATTGTCGGACCTATCGACAATGTCAGCTGTCCTCCGACGGTTCCTTTGCTTTCTGTTATCAGCTCGTTGATGCGGTCAGTCTCCATCAGGGCTTTCTGTGCCTGGCGGATAATTCTCTCGCCGACAGTGGTGGGCTTAACAGCCTTGTTGGTGCGGTCGAAGATGCGCACATCGAGCTCGTCCTCCAGTTTCACGAGCATCGCGCTCAGTGTTGGCTACGAGATGTTGCACGCATCAGCCGCTCTCGCAAAGTTGCGAAAGCGGTCGATGGCAACGATGTATCTCAGTTGCTGTATGTTCATAAACTACTGGTAGTTTGAGATTGTCGCTTTCAGGTCGGCAAGCCGCATGGCTCCGCTCTGTCGCCACAACATCTCTCCTCTACGGAAGAGCATAAGTGTAGGCACCGACTGTATGCGGTATGCCTCGGCAATGTCGCCTGATTTGTCTACATCCAGTTTGATGATGCGGATGCTGTCGCCGAGGTCGGCTTTCAGCTGTTCGAGCACAGGATGCATCATTTTGCACGGTCCACACCATGTGGCGTAGAAATCTACCAATGTGAGTTGGTCGCTGTTGATTACGTCATTGAACTTTTCCATAACATTATTTATTTTTAAGTTTACAAATCACTTCGTTTCTTGGGTCAGCAAGTCTTCGAGAAATTCCGACGCGTCGGCCACACACATCTTGCATTCGCGCAGCATCTTGCCAGTGCCTGCGCCTTTCAGAAGCTTGCATTGGGTGGCGCCGTTGCGTTGCTGGAATTTTTCCATTATCTGGCGCATTCCCCGAGCCGACTTGGCTTTGTCTTTGGTGAAAAGGCCATAAACGATGCCGGCTCCGATGAGTGCTCCGCAAGTGCCTTCCATATTGCCCATTCCCACGGCGAAACTGTTGCCTGCGTGTTTTATAGTCTCTTCGTCAAGCCCTGTGAAGTCGTGGTATGTGCAACACACAGCTTGCGTGCAATTGTATGCGCCGCTTGCTTTTTTTGCTGATGCTGTTTCTTTTCTGCTTTCCATTTTCTGTTGTGGTTGTGATGATTCAACGGTGCAAATTTAAATGGTTTATTATAGATAAACGAATGACTCTGTCTATATGTTCATAGACGGCGTCTATTGTGTGCGGAATAAAAAACTCTCTCCATGAGTTGTGGAGAGAGTCGTGCTGTGTTGTTTTACCGCTCGTAGTTTACAAACGAGTATGGGTGAGGGTTGCGGTCATCGGATTGATGATGCTCGCGCAGCGTCTCGCGCCATTCTTTCCAATTGACATCGGGGAAGAAAGCGTCGGCGCCGAAGAATGTCGCGTCTATTTCCGTCAGATACAGACGAGACGCGAACGGCAGCGTGGCGCGGTAAATCTGTTCGCCTCCGATAACGAAAACCTCGCCGTCGGACTCTGCCATGCGGAATGCGTCTTCAACCGACAGCGCCACTTCCACTCCCGGAGCGGAAAACTGTGGGTTGCGGGTGATTACTATGTTGCGGCGGTTGGGCAACGCGCCTTTCGGCAGAGAGTCGAAGGTGCGCCGTCCCATCACGATGGTGTGGCCTGTGGTCAGTGCCTTGAAGCGTTGCAGGTCGGCAGATATGTGGCAGAGCAGCCCTCCGTTTTTGCCGATCGCGCCGCCTTTTGCCACGGCGGCTATTATTGACAGATTTTTCATTGTCTTGAATGCGTTTTATACGGCAACGATGCCTTTGATGTGTGGATGCGGATTGTAGTCTTCGAGTGTGAAGTCCTCATATTTGAAGTCGAAGATGCTCTTCACGTCGGGATTGATGCGCATTGTGGGCAGCTTGCGTGGGTCGCGTTTCAGCTGTTCCTCCACTTGCTCGAAGTGGTTGGTGTAGATATGCGCGTCGCCGAGAGTGTGGACAAACTCCCCGGCTTCAAGTCCGGTGACCTGTGCCACCATCATGAGCAGCAGGGCGTAGGAAGCGATGTTGAACGGCACACCGAGGAAGATGTCGGCGCTGCGCTGATAGAGTTGTAGGCTCAGTTTCCCGTCGGCAACGTAAAATTGGAAGAACGCGTGGCACGGAGGCAGATTCATGCGTTTAAGGTCGGCTACGTTCCATGCGTTGACAATGATTCTCCGTGAGTCGGGGTTGTGCTTGATGGTTTCTATGGCTTCCGATATCTGGTCGATGAAGCCGCCGTCGTAGTCGGGCCATGAGCGCCATTGGTAGCCGTAGATATGTCCGAGGTTGCCGTCGGGGTCGGCCCATTCGTTCCAGATGCGCACACCGTGTTCCTGCAGATAGTGCACGTTGGTGTCGCCGCGTAGAAACCACAGCAGCTCGTAGATGATTGATTTCAGATGGAGTTTCTTTGTGGTCAGCAGCGGAAAGCCGTCGGCGAGGTTGAAGCGCATCTGGTATCCGAACACGCTTTTCGTGCCGGTGCCGGTGCGGTCGCCTTTCATTGTGCCGTGCTCCTTTACGTGGCGGAGCAGATCCAGGTATTGCTTCATTGTATCGTTTGTTTTTATATTCCTTCTACATAAATTGCTTTCTCCGGGGTGGCTGGACAAGCATATTCGCATTTGCCGCAGCCCACGCATATGGCTTCGTTGACCTGTGGAATCAATGTGTCGCCGTGTTCCACCATGTCGATTGCTCCTACGGGGCATTTGCGTGAGCATAGTCCGCATTCGGAGCCGTCGGTCTGAGTGACGCAGTTTTTGAGCACGAACTTTGCCTTTCCCACTGCGTGCGACTGTTTTTCGCCGAGGCTTAGGGGCTTGAGTGCGCCGTCGGGACAAACCTGTGTGCAAAGATTGCATTCGTGCAGGCAGTAGCCGAGGCTGTAGTCAAGATGCGGTTGCAACATGTGGAGAATGCCGTATTCGGTTGCCGACGGGCGTATGATGCCCTGCGGACATTTGCTTACGCAGAGATGGCATGCGGTGCAGTGGCTCAGGAAGCTGTCGCGCGACGATGCCCCTGGAGGCACCACTGCCTTTTTCTTGGCGGGAGACTTGCCTTCTGTTATAGTCTTTGCCGCGGAGTCGGCTTTTGCCGCAAGCGTGCCTGCCACGGCGAGGCCTACGAAGCCGAGGAATCGGCGGCGTCCGTCGTTGCCGATGCCGAGGCTCTTTTTCTGAGCCGGGCTATAGGTGATTGCATTGTCGTGGCATGCTGGAATGCAGTCGAGGCACATCACGCAGCGGCTCATGTCGACTGTGTGGTTTTTCACATCGATGCACGAAGCCTTGCATTCAGCCTCGCAGCGCCGGCATCCGATGCAGAGCGATGTGTCGATTTGTATGCGCATCATCGGTTTGCGGCTGGCGAGCGACAGTGTGGCGCCGACGGGGCACACCGTGTTGCAGAATGTGCGTCCGCCACTGAATGCCAGCGCGCCGATGGTGACAAATGTGATGCCGCCAACGGCGATGCCTATGGCTGACGGAGCGACAATGGCGCCGACCATACGCACAAACGCGCTATAGGGGTCGAGTAGCGACGGTACTGCCGCGGCTCCGGCAATGCCGGCGATGATTGTGGCGGCAAGCACGGCATAGCGCAGACGGTTGTGGGCAGCGCTGTAGCGATAGCGGCGTTTGGGCTTCTTTTTCAGCTGCTTGCCGATGCGTGCGCAGATGTCTTGAAACAGACCCAAAGGGCAGACGGTGGAGCAGTAAACTCTGCCGAGCAGCGACGTGGCGACAAGCCAGAACGCCAGAATGCCGATGTTGAGCGACAGCAGAGCGGGCATCAGCTGAATCTTCGCGATGGCCGAAAAGCCGTGGGGGAGCACGGTTGTGGCAATCAGCAGTGTGAGCATGATGCCCAACGCCGCCGACAGCGTGATTCTAAGTGTTCGTAGTCGTTTCTTCATCGGTCGCATATGTCTTTTACGGCACGCTCGCGCGCCTTGTCGATAATCAGTGATATGTGTGCCATCTGCTGCGGGATGGCTATGCCTTGCGGGCATTTGCCGACACACTTTCCGCATCCGATGCAGAAAAATGCCGACTGCCGGTGGTCGAGCGGCTGCATTCGGCGCACGAATTCTTTTGCCTTTATGGCGAAAGCCTCGCTGGCGGTGTCGCCGTAGGCGTTTGGCAGCATGTCGTCGTCGATGAGCGCATTGTGGATCATGAAATTCTGCGGGATGTCGATTCCGTAGGGACATGGCATGCACCGCTTGCAGTCAATGCAGTGTATCTTTGAGTTTGCGATAAATGATTTCAGCGCGGTTTCCCATACCGCCGACTCTTTTTCCGAGAATTCTGTCCCGAGAGCCATCGCTGTGACGTCCTCGGCAAGCATTGTCAGGTCCGACGGGCTGTCGACCACCGTTGTCACGCCTTCCTGCCGGGCTGCGGCACGGAGTGCCCAACCGGCAATCGGACGGTCGGGAAACGCGCTGTAGAGCACGTCGGTGGCATCGCCGTTGAGCGCGCGCAGCATGCCGTCTTTGGTCGGATTGGTTGCAAACACGAGTTTGCCGGCGTCCTGAGCCGCAAAAATCGCACTGCTTTGCGCGCCGTTCATCCGCAGGTCGTCGATGGCGTTGTACGGGAGACGGAAAAAGTCGAAGCGCCGGTCGGAAAGGAGGGCGTCGAGAAAGTCTTCGTCGCTTCCGATGTAGTCTATTCCGAGATGGCGTATTTTGCCTTCGTCAAGCATCTTGGTTAGAAACGCAAGGATGCCCGAGTCGGAATATTTTTCCTTATATATATCACTGCTGCCTATGGCTTGCAGCGAATAGTAGTCGACGTGGTCGGTGCGCAGCAGCTGCAGCTGCCTGTCGAAGAAGGCTTTAGCCTCCGCCACGGTGTCGACGCTGAAAGTGGGCATCGATGTGGACAGCATAAAAGAGTCGCGGCTGCGATTGGAAAGAGCCTCGCCGAGCATCCGTTCGCCGTCGCCGTCGGCATAAGCCCATGCCGTGTCGAAAAGCGACACTCCGGCATCGGCGGCGCGTTGGATGATTTTGATGCCTTCAGCTGCCATCTTTCCGCCGGTTTTTGGCATCGACATCGTGGATATTGCAAGTGGCGTAAAACCATTGTCCATGCGCTTCAGCACGGGCAGTTTGGCTGGCAGCCTCACGTTGCCTTCAAGCCGTTTCGGAGGAGTCTTGTCGCCGCAGCCGCCCACAGCGCCCGCCACTGCCAGTGCTGTCAAGCCAGCGGCGCTGCGCTTCAGCCATTCGCGCCGGTTCATTGTCACAAATTCTTTCTCCATATATGCAAAGGTAAGGAAAAAGTTGAATATGTCGGAATTTTTATCACATATGCACATCGAGCCTCTTGGACAGAGAAGTGGGGATGCGGATGTAGCCCGACGCCCATTCGCCGCTCCATGACGCCTCATAATACAGGTGGTAGCGTCCAGGACGCAGTGCCTGCAGGCAGGAGAAGTGAATGTCGCGGTCGGTGTGGCATATTTCCGCCAACTTGTCGTCGGCCTTGCGCTCGATGATTTTTATGTCGTTGTCAATCACCGTTATGGCGCAGTTCACTTGGCAGTCGGGTGTGTCGAGATGCACACCGTGACGTGTCCATTCAAGCCTCCCATCGCTGTCGGTTGTCATCACGATGCCGTCTTCGCCGCTTGGCTCGTTGGCAACGCCGCGCGCAAACAGTGTCTGAGCCTCGCCTTTGTCGGCAGGACGCGCCATCAGTGCCACCAACGCTATCGCCACGGCGAATGCGATGACGTAAAACTCAAGCGAACCAATGAATGCAAGCAGTATCATTTTCTTGTGGATTTGTTGTCGGGACAGGTGTATTGTCCTTTGCCGCGGGTGCGCCTTCCGAATGCGACGGCGTGATGCGGGCAGGTGTGGTAGCAGGCGAGGCAGTTGAGGCAGTCGCCGTGCCATTGCGGCTTATGGTTGGAGATTGTGATGTTGGCGGTGGGACAGGCGGCGGCGCACATGCCGCAGCCCACACAGGCATCGGTCGTGGCAAACGGTGTGTCGTCGACGTGGCGCATGAACCATGGGTAGATTATGCGCGATTTCAGCCATGCGACGCTGCCGTGGTGTGTGAAGTCGCCCTTCTCCATCGCCTCGATTCGCCGGCACAGGGCGTCGGCCGCTTGCGGAACGGCGGATAGTTTGCGCAGCTCCACTTCAGACTTGTCTACGTCGAATCCGGGGAAGATGACGTAGGTGTTGGGCATCTGCACGGAGTATGCTGCATCGGCAGTCATGCCTTTCGCCTCCATCACCTCGCGCCATTGCCTGGCGGCAAGACCGCAGTCGTCGCCGCACGTTGCCACCATGCAGCAGTATTGTGGACAGCCGTTGACGCGCAGACGGGTGAGGAAGTCGGCAAAGCCTTTGGGCAGTCCCCACGAGTGTATGGGGAAGACGAAAACGAGCTTGCCGCCGTCGATGCTGACCGACGGCTCTGCGGCGCGTAGCAGCGGGCGGAGGTCGACGACGTTGTCGACGAGACGTTCCGCCAGCAACTGTGCCACACGCCGGCTGTTGCCCGTGCATGAGAAATAGGCTATCATCAGTGTACGGTCACGAGGGTTGCGCCGAAGCCGTATTCGCGGAACGAGGCGTCCTGCGCCTCGCAGTTCTTGTATTTGCGTTTAAGCTCGTCGAGCACCGCCTTGCGCAGCACGCCCTCGCCTTTGCCGTGGATAAACACGATTTTCTGACCGTGGCGGTTGGCGTTTTCATCCATCACGCGGCGGAACTCGCGCAGCTGCACGTCGAGCATCTCGCTGTTTGTCAGCCCGGCAGTCGAGTCGAGCAGCTCGTCGATGTGCAGGTCTACTTCGACAATATCGCCTTTCTTGTGCTGTTCGGGCTGATGCTTTACCACGGGACGGCGCGCCTTGTCGGCGGCTTTTTTCTCGCGCATGGCGCGCTCCAGCTCTCCGCTGTCAATCACCATCTGGCGTTGTGGCACGTCGTTTTTCACAATGTCGTAGGCAATCACGGGATTGTCGAAGTACATGTTGTCGTGGAAGCAGTGCGTCTTATAGAATTTTGTGGCGTCAAGACGGAACTCCACGGCGGCTGGGTTCTTCAGGCGGAACGCCTTGTCGCTCTTGAATGCCACATACTGCACAGCCACGCGCTCGCGTTCCGGCAAATCCTCATGGCGCAGCTCCTCGAGATGTACCTGTATGTTAGGCTCCACGATGCCCGAGAAGCGGCATGTCCATTCGCGGCTGTCGCCACGCGTGGCATATACCACATATAAATAATAGTTGCTGTCGTTGACCAGATAGGCGTCGAAAGTTGTGGTGTTAAGATGCTTCGCCTCGCCAGGCTCATAGCCGAGCACCACGTTGAGCATATCACCGTCGGCGGTTTCCACCACCGGCACGTTGTTTTCCGACACTTGCGGCCTGGGCTGCGGCTTTGCCACCGCCGGAGCTTCATATTTGCTCGGCTCGTTGCTGCCGAACTTCTTTTTTGGCACGATTCCGCCGTCGGGGTCCACTACCACGCATTCGCGGATAAGAACCGGTGTTTCAAAGCCGTCGGGCTCTTCAACGTATGCAATCTTGTCGTCTATTTTTGTAACTTTTCCGCCACCAACAGCGTTGAGGTAGCGCACGATGTCTCCAACTTTCATAACTTTTTCTCTTTAATGTGCACAAAATTAAGCAATCTTCGCCAAGAAATTTGAAAAAATGACGCAAAAATTTGCACAGCAGAAAAAAACGGCATATCTTTGCACCGCTTTTGGGACGATGAGTCTCAGTGGTTAGGATTGTCTTATGGTGTAATGGTAGCACTGCAGTTTTTGGTTCTGCCTGTCCTGGTTCGAATCCGGGTAAGACAACTTGAAAAAGGGATTGCTTCGGCAATCCTTTTTTTGTTTCCATACGTCTCGCTGTGCCGCCGTCAGAAGCACGCATTTATGGGCTCAGTAGAAATTTAGTGGGGATAAATTTTAGGCATCCAAATGTTATACCGA